>Ga0075434_100002133_pt1 | contig 17220 bp, 10 predicted proteins | sample RhiMethybrSRZTD3_FD_75298 | JGI IMG/M metagenome (GOLD analysis project Ga0075434, IMG submission 75298) | Populus rhizosphere microbial communities from Tennessee, USA - Rhizosphere MetaG P. TD hybrid SRZTD3 | ecosystem: Host-associated > Plants > Roots > Rhizosphere > Soil | place: USA... | reverse complement strand
CAGCCGGCGAGCGTGACCAACGCGAGCGGCGTGGCGACCGGGTCGCTCAGCTCGACCGTCGTCGAGGAGAAAACCGTCTCGGCAACGGCGAACGGCATCGCCCTCACTCAGACGGCAACCGTGACGCTGACGGTGGGAGGCGTATCAGCCGGCCAATCCACGCTGGGCGCGTCGCCCTCGTCCATCGCGGCCGGCAGCGGCACGTCCACGATTACCGTCACGGCGAAGGACGCCGCGGGCAATCCGATCAGCGGCGTGACCGTCGTGCTCGCCGCGACCGGGACCGGCAATACGCTCGTGCAACCCGCGAGCGTGACCGACGGAAGTGGCGTGGCGACAGGCACGCTCAGCTCGACGGTCGCCGAGGCGAAGACCGTCTCGGCAACGGCCGATGGCGTTGCGCTGACACAGACCGCGACGGTAACGGTGACGGCCGGGAGCGTATCGGCCAGCCAATCGACGCTGGGCGCCTCACCCCCGACCATTCAGGCCGGGAACGCCACCTCCACCATTACGGTGACGGCCAAGGATGCCAGCGGCAATCCGATCGGCGGCGCGACCGTCGTGCTCGCAGCGACGGGGACCGGCAATACCCTGGTGCAGCCCGCAAGCACTACCAACGCGAGCGGCGTGGCGACAGGCACCCTCAGCTCGTCGGTGGCCGAGTCGAAGACCGTTTCTGCGACCATCAGCGGGACGGCGATCACGCAGACCGCCATCGTCACAGTCACCCCCGCAACCATATCCCCGTCGCTCTCGACCGTCGGCGCCGCCCCTGCGACGTTCACCGCCGGGAGCGGGAGCACGACCATCACGGTGACCGTCCTGAACAGCAATGGGGAGCCGGTCAGCGGAGCGAACGTCGTGCTCGCCTCCACGGGCACACAGAACACGCTCGTGCAGCCGTCGGCCCCGACCGATGCCAACGGCGTGGCGACCGGGACCCTGTCGTCCAACAAAGCGGAGCTGAAAACGATCTCGGCCACCGCGGACGGTGTGGCGATCACGCAAACCGCGGCCGTGACCGCGACGGCGGGCCCGGTCTCGGGAACGACAACCACCGTGACGTCGGCTCCCACGAGCATCGCTCCGGGAACGGAAACCTCGACGATCCGGGTGACGGCGAAGGACGCCTTGGGGAATCCGGTCAGCGGGGCGACCGTCGTTCTCTCCGCCACGGGTAGCGGCAACACCCTCACGCAACCGGCCAGCACGACCAACTCGATCGGCGTGGCATCGGGGGCTCTCAGCTCCACGGTGGCCGAAACGAAGACCGTCTCGGCCACGGTCAACGGCGTCGCTATCACGCAGACCGCGACCGTCACCGTGACCGCTCCGAGCGGCGGGGCGATCACTCACACGCTGCTCACCTCGGGCAACGACGTGAACAACGTGAAGATCTTCACGACGGCCTCGATCTCGCCGGCAACCAACACCCTGGTCACCGTGGCGGTCACCACGCACAACGCGACCGCCGCGGCGCCGGCTCCAACGCTGACCGGTGGCGGCATGGCGAGCTGGGACGTGGTGGCGACCGTCACCTATGACGCGGTCGGCCTGCCCAAAAAGCGGATCACCATTTTCCGCGCCATGAGTGCCGCGCCGGGCAGCGGGCCGATCACGATCACGTCGAGCGTGACGCTGTCGAACTGTCAATGGATCGTGTCGCAGTGGTCCGGCGTCGAGACGAGCGGTACCAACGGCTCCGGGGCCATCGTGCAAACCGGCACCAACGCCGCGGACGCTGTGACGACGCTGGCTACGCCGCTCGCCCCATTCGGGAATTCCGCGAACGTGGCGTACGGGGTGTTCGGCGTCAACAGCAACGTGGTCGCCATCACGCCGGGCGCCGGCTTTACGGAAATCGACGAGCAACCGTCGACCGAGAGCACGTCTGCCGATCTGTTCGCGGAGTGGGGCGTCAATCTTCCGACGATCAACGCGACCTGGGCGACGAAGAACGCCGGAGCGTTGGGGGTGGAGATCAAGGCTCAGTAGCAGGGGCATGGCCATCAATCCGGCGACCGCGAGTGGCGCCGGGTTGGCTGGCGCGTCCGGCAACCGGCGGCGAACATTGCCTGATGAACGACGCCGCGCGGATTCTGATCGATGGCCGTTGGGTCGCCGCCCAGGCGACCGAAACCCGGACGATCACCAACCCCGCCACACTGGAAGAGGTCGGGCGGGTCCCCGAATGCGGAGAGGCCGACGTCGGGGATGCGGTGCAGGCCGCCGCCCGGGCGCAGCGCGCCTGGTGGAGAACGCCCGGCGTGGAGAAGGCGACACTGCTCCACCAGGTGGCGACGAAGATCCGCGGCCGGGGGCGCGAGCTGAGCCGCCTCATGACGCTGGAGACCGGCAAACCGCTGATCGAATCGGTCGACTGCATCGAGTGGGTGGCGGCGTGTTTCGATTATTACGCGGAAGTCGGCCGGCGCAGCTACGGCAATTCCATTCCTCCGGTCCAGCCGCACCAGATCAACTTCACGGTCAAAGAACCGTTCGGCGTGGTCGCGGCGATCGTGCCGTTCAACTTCCCGCTCCTCCTGATGGCCTGGAAGGTGGCGCCGGCGCTGGCGGCCGGGAACACGCTCGTCTGTAAACCGCCGCACCAGAATCCGCTGTGCAACCTGTTGATGGCCGAGTGCTACGACGGCCTGCCCCCCGGCGTCGTCAACGTGATCACGGGTGGCCCGGCCACGGGCGAGCTCCTGGTCCGCCACTCCAAGGTCGACATGATCGCGTTCACGGGATCGGTCGCCGCTGGGCGTCGCATCGCCACCCTCGCCGGGCAGGAGCTGAAAAAGGTGAACCTCGAGCTCGGCTCCGTGGACCCGTTCATCGTGTTCGCCGACGCCGATCTCGACGTGGCGGTTCCCGGCGTAGCCTGGGCGCGACTGCTCAACGCGGGTCAGGTTTGCACCTCATCCAAGCGCATCTACCTCGAAGCCCCGATCGCCGAGGAGTTTCTCCGCCGCCTCGATGGGTATGTGCGGTCCATTACGGTGGGCGACCCGATGCGCCCGGACACCGATGTCGGACCACTGATTTCCGCCGAAGCCCTGACCGCAGTGGAACGCCAGGTCGTTGAAGCGGTGCGTCAGGGTGCCACGCTCCGGCACGGTGGAAAGCGGATGTCTCCAGCCGGCCTCCCGGGACACTTCTTCTCGCCGACCATCCTGAGCGACGTGCCGCACGGAACGCTGCCAACGACCGAAGAGATCTTCGGGCCCGTGCTGTCCCTGACCACGGCTCGGGACGCCGACGAGGCGATCGCCATGGCCAATGACTCCAAATTCGGCCTCGGCGCGAGCATCTACACGCGCAGCCTCGAGCTGGCGATGAAGGCCATGGAAGGCGTGAAGGCCGGGACATTCTGGGTCAACGATCCGCTCACCGATAATGACGGCGCGCCGTTCGGCGGCATGCGTTGGAGCGGTGTCGGGCGCGAGCTGGGCGAAGAAGGGTTGGATGCCTTCCGGGAGCCCAAGCACGTCCACGTCGATTATATGATGGAAGCGAAGAACTACTGGTATCCGTACCGGGAGCGGAAGCTCCCCGGGCATTAGGGCGTAGCGGTCTCCACTTCCACTCTGCGGACCTCACCGCGCAAGCGGACCCGCACGCGTGTGACGAGAACCAGGGCCACGATCACCAGCCCCGCCACGAGCCCCCACCACATCCCCGCCGGTCCGGCGGGCGTGTACAGCCCCAACCAGGCCGAGAGCGGCAGGGCGATCACCCAATAGCCCAGGATGTTGACGAGCATCGGCGTGCGGGTTTCGCCGGTGCCGCGCAGCACGCCGATCGAAACCACCTGGGTGCCGTCGAACACCTGGAACACGCCGGCGATCGGAATCAGCGACGCCGCGAGCACGGCCACCGAGGCATCGCTCGTATAGATGCGCGCCAGCACGCCGGGGATGGCCAGCATGGTGATGGCGGAAAGCGCCATGAAGCCGATGCCGCAGCATAGCGACACCACGGCGGCCCGGCGCGCTTCGCGCATGTCCCGTCGCCCGATCGCCTGGCCGACCAGGACCGAAGCGGCGATGGACACGCCAAGCGGCACCATGAAGGTGATCGACGCGAGGTTCAGGGCGACCTGGTTGGCGGCCATCGGCACGGCGCCGAGGCGTCCCATCATCAGTCCGACGAGGCTGAAGATGCCAAGCTCCAGCTCGAACTGAATGCCGATTGGCGCGCCCAGGGCGAGGACGCGCCACAGGGCCCCGAGCCCGAACACGTCGCGCGGCAACGGCCACAGGTGCGGCACGAGCTCCCGCCACGAGAAGACGACCATGAACAGCGCCAGCGCCCACCGCGCCAATGTGGTCGCCCAGGCGGAGCCGATCGCCCCGAGCGCGGGAGCCCCCAGATGACCGAACACGAAGACCCAGTTGAGTCCCAGATTCAGTACGTTGGCCGCGAACGTCGCCCACACCATCGGCGCGACCCGGCCGGTCGCCTGGAGAAAGACACGCACCAGGATCACGGCGTAGAACGGCAGGAACCCGCCGGCCGCGATCCGGAGATACGTGACGACGGTGGGGACGATTTCGGACGGCTGCCGCAGCGCCTCGAGCAAAGGACGAGCGGGCACGACCAGGAGGGTGGAGAGGACCGTGAGAGCGGCGGTCAGGATCAGCCCCCGCTGCACGGCGCGGGTCACCGCGGCCTCGTCCCGCGCCCCCACGGCCTGGGAAATGAGCGGGTCGAGCCCGGTGAGCACACCCATCCCGAAGATCGAAATCGCCAGGAACAGCAGATTGCCAAGCGCGACCGCCGCCATCGCGTCCGCCGAGACGTGACCGACGACGATGGTGTCCACGACTCCCATCAACATCCATCCGACCTGGACCGCCACAGTCGGCACCGCCAGTCGCAACAATGCGACCAGCTCCGCGCGAAATCCGTGCATACGCGGGAAGCTATTGACCGGGCGAGAAAAAAGCCGAGCCCCGCGAGGGGCTCGGCTGGCGCCTGCGTGTTAGGATCGGGTCAGCGCGCGCGACGAATCGACAGGGGTCCGTTCGTCGTGACGACCCGCACCGGCGCTCCGCCATTTCCCAGCGTGCTCTGAATGCGGTTCGACACATGTCCCTGAATGGTCACCGTGAGTGGAAAGGAGAGATCCATGGGCCCGTTCACCGTGCCGGTTTCGAGCCGGGCGTTGTACGGCGTGGGGATCGCCAGGTCCACCGGACCATTGACGGTTTCGGCATCGAGACCGGTCCCTTGCCAGCGATCGCCCGCCAGGTGAACCGACAACGGGCCGTTCTGAACCCGGGCCGTCACGTCGCCACCGACACCGACCAGCGAGACCGGGCCGTTCAAGGCGTGCAGGTCCATCGTGCCAGAGACCTCCTCGACCGAGAGCGGACCGTTCTCGGTTTCGAGCGTCAAATCGGTATGCCGGGGCACGTAGATATCGAAGCTCACCGACCAGTGCTGGCGAGAAGTCTGCGTGGGCCCCATGGCGCGCACGGTGCGACCCTGCGCTTCGATGCGCACGTCCTTCAGCATGTCCCGGGCATCCGCCTCACTGCGCGCGACGGTTTGGATCTTCGCCACGACCGCCACGGAGTCACGGTCCCAGCCGTAGATCGCGACCCCGCCATTCTTGCCCGGATCGGCGGTGAACGGACCGCTCGTGGCCCGCATGCCCGTTTCGCGCACTTCACACGCGCGTGGGTGATCGTCCCAGTCACCTTCGCGGCAATTGGCCAGCCAGTGGTCGGTATCCTCCTGCGCGGCCAATCGAGACATGGCAAGGAACGGAAGGATGAGGAGCAACGTCAACTGGTGCCGTGTGGTCATGCGTCACCTCCCGGAGAACCGAGGAACGACCGTACCCGCATTGGACACGAAGAGCGGTACTGAGGTTGCAGTAGGGGGTTCTATCGAGGGGTGTCGCTGGCGCGCTACACCCCAGTGGACATCTATGGGGGCTACTGCGGCCTGATAGTGGGGCGCTTCTACGGCCTCGCGTGACGGCGATCACAGGAGCGAACACAAAGGATTCACCCACCGTCGGTACGGTCGCAGAGTGCAAGCGTAACTCGCACTTCGCGTTGCAGCACATGATCGGCACCCTACTTGCGTGGCTCACACTCTCGTGGATTTTGAGTGGGCCCGCAGGAGGAATATGCGCCTTAGCGCGCTGGAACGGACAGTTTCGAAACACACCCATAAGCTGCACCTGGACAGCATCCGCAACCGGATTCTGTTCTTTGCCGTGTTGGCGACCCTGATCCCTTCCCTGCTGACCACCTGGATCGCCTACAGCCACATCCGGGAGTCGCTCAACGCGAAGATCACAGAGGAAATGGAGAGCGCGAGCAATCAGAGCGCGCGCGAGCTGGGCCTGTGGCTCAAGGAGCGGCTGTACGAGCTGCGTGTGTTCGCCAGCTCCTACGAGGTCACCGAAAACCTGGAGGTGCGCTCCCACGGCGGCGGCGCCAGGAGCCCCAGCGTGCGACGCCTCACCGACTACCTCAATTCGGTGCGCGAGCGGTTCGCCGACTACGTCGAGCTGATGGTGGTCGACCCCCAGGGCCAGGTCGTCGCTACGAGCGCGCGGCAGGTCCGCACGCCCCAGATGCCGCACGCCTGGACCGACGAGGTGCTTTCCGACAACGCGGCGATGGGCGATCCGTACCGCGACCCCACGCTGGGCGCGGCCCTGCTGGTCGTCGCGGTCCCGATTCACGTCCCCAGCGCCCGTTTCCTGGGCGCCCTGACGGCCAAGCTGAATCTGTCCTCGATGGACCAGATTCTCCGCCGCTACGCTCCGTCCGATTCGGGACGCGTGTACCTCGTGTCCGCCGAGGGCGAGATCGTCACCGGGCGGGCGACGGGATCCGGCACTCGGCTCACGACGGCTACGATGCAGCGCTTGACGGCGCGCGACGGCAGTCTCGCCACCTACCGTGGGTACGACGGGGAGCACGTGGTGGGCAGCATGCGCACCGAGCCGACCTTACGCTGGTCGGTCGTGGCCGAGGCCCCGGCGTCGCTTGCCTTCCAGCAGGTCACCCGTCTGCGGAACACCATGATGCTGCTGGTCGCCGGACTGCTCGTGGGCGTCGGCATGATCGCCTACTTCCTCGGCCTGTTCATCGTACGGCCGTTGCACCGGCTCGCCAAAGGCGCGGCCAAGGTCGCGGCTGGGAACCTGGACGTCGATCTGCCGGTGCTGTCCGGCGGCGAGGTCGGGTACTTGACCCAGGTGTTCAACAACATGGTGGTCCGGTTGCGCGAGGGCCGCGAAGCCCTCGACGCCGCCAACGAAACCCTGCGCCGCAAGAACGAGGAGCTGGAGCGCCTGTCGGTCACCGACGGGCTGACCGGACTGTACAACCGGCGCCGCTTGATGGAGGCGGTGAACGACGAAGCGCGCCGGTCGCAGCGGCTCAAGCACACGTTCGCCCTGCTGATGGTGGACGTGGACCATTTCAAGAAGTACAACGATTCGTTCGGTCACCCGGCTGGGGATACGGTGCTGGCCCGCGTCGCGGCGATCCTGCGGGAAGCCACCCGCGAGGTCGATCACGTCGCCCGCTACGGCGGAGAAGAGTTTCTCGTGATGTTGCCGGAAACCGGCATGCCCGAAGCCCTCGACATCTCGGAACGGATCCGCGCGCGCATCGGGGAAGAGGTTTTCCACGGGCGCCGTATGACCGTCAGCATCGGGGTCGCGGAATTCCCGCTCCATGGGGACACGCCCGAGCAGGTCATCGCGGCGGCGGACGAAGCGCTGTACGAGGCGAAACGCGAAGGGCGCGACAGAGTGCGCCGCGCCGGATTGAAGCTGGTCAAGGAAGCGAAGGCCAAAGAGCGCGCCGGCTGAGCCGGCGGCCCCTCGGTTAACGGGACGCCGCCGCCCCCTGCCGTTTCTGCACCAGGTTCCAGAACACCCAACCAATGTGACCGCTGTCGTCCTGGACCCGCATCCACTGGTCCACGTACGACAAGCCGGTGAGCGCCCTTCCGGCTTCGAGCGTCAGGACGGTGCGGAAGGAGGTTCCTGGGCCTTCGCGGATCTTGGCGCGGCCCAGCGTCTGGAGCTGCAGCGGGACGGCGAACATGACTTCACCCGGACGCGCGGCCGCGGGATCACCGCTCGCGAACCGGCTGCGGCCCACGCCGGCCGTGGACTTGGCCTGGTTGGCGAGCCACAACGCGCCACCATAGTTCTGGACGTTGAACTCCTTCGTGGCATCATCGAGCAGCTTGGCCGCGCGCGCCACCTCCGGGGTCGACTGGCTGCCGGCCGAGCGTCGCAACGTGCGCAACGCGATCTCCGCCTCCGCCATCCCCGAGGCTGCTTCCGCCCGGGTCGCAAGCGTCTGCACCTTGGCCATCGACCGCACGACTTCGCGGCGGGCTTCATCCAGTCTCGCCTGCAGGTCCTCGACCTGGGCATCCCGTTCCATGAGACGCAGCTCGAGCCGCGAGACGCGTTGTTCGGCCTCGCGGTCCCGGACCGTCACGGTCTCGGTAACGACACGCACTGGGGGTGGTGTCGTATCGCGCGGGACCGGATCCTGCGCCGCGTGGTGGGCGCATCCGGTCAGGACGAAGACGGCGCCAAGAGCGCCGGCGAGGGAGCGGAGTCGCATAAAGGAGGTCACTAGAGTGCTCGGGAGACTGTCCTCAGGCAAGCCCGGGGCCGTGTCGCGCGCTCGTGTTTCACAACCGTAAGCCAAAGTGATTCAGTTGGTTACACTGCACCGGGCGAGGCTCAGATGTGGGCGGGTGTGCCTCGTTACGCCAGAATCTTTGCGATCCCCTGCGGGTCGTCGCCACCCACGACCAGGCGGTTACCCGAGGCCAGATAGCTGAATTCGACGTTCAAGCCGGCGTTGGCCACGCGGCGAAACAGCTCGGCTGCGGCTCCGGGTTTATCGGCCACTTCGGCCACCACCACGGTTCCGTCGCCCCGGACGCGAATGCCGGCGGCCCGCAGGGCCTTTTGCGTGGCCGTGGCATCCCGGGTCAGGAGGTGGAGGGAGCCCTCCTGTTCGGCAAACCCGTCGATGTTGATGCCGGATCGCGCCACGGCTTCGAGCGCCGCGGCTAATGCGCCTGGGACATCGGAATGGAGGGTGACGATCAACTCCGTGGCGATTTGAGCCATCGGTTGAAGGTACCACCCCCGCCCGGCGAAGCTAGTTTGTGGCGGCGAACGTCAGCGCGGCCAACGCGGCCAGAGCGGCCAGCGCGACCAGTGGAGTGACGATGTCGCGAATATCGATGCGCGGGACTTTCATGACCAGAAACCTGCGACCAGCGACGAGAGCCTGTCCGTGATTCAGATTACCGTTGCGAGGGCCGCCACGGTCACACTAGAAGTGGAGTTGAATGCCGATGCGCGCCGTCCGGCCGGGGCCGTGAAACCGCCAGGGACCGAAGAACGAGTCGTAATAGGCGTTGAACGCAGAGGTTTGTTCGGTCAGGGTATAGAGCCCATCGCCGTTGCCGAAGCGTTGCTCCACCCGCTGCAGGGCCACACAGTTCACCGGGCCAGCCGCGCCCGCGGCACCGCTGGTCCAGCTGCTGCACGACGGCCGCAGGTCGACCGAGCCATCGCCCAGCAGGCGTCCATTGGCGTCCGCCTCGATCCGCAGGTTCGCGAACTCTGGTGAGAATAAAGTCTCCTGGTACAATGGGTTACTCGTCGCCCCCGTCTCTGTAAAAGTACCCCGAATGTTGGTCTGGCCGAGCAGGTTTCTGGCGTCTGCGTAGAGTGAGGCATCGAGTGGGCCGGTCCGCAACGATTTCGTGATCCTCAAGTCCACGGTCTTTTGCCAAGGCAGTTTGGCATGATCGGTGGGGTTGAAGGCCGGATTGAATCCCGGGAAAACGAATCCCGATCCTGAATTTCGCTGCTGCCGTATGTACGGCAGCCCGCTCGTCGTCCGTACCAATAGCGACGCGTCGAAGCCAGAAAGGGCCCCACCGGGCCGCACCGTTGCAGCCCCCACAATAGAGTGCATGGTCTCCGCATCGAACAAGAAGAACACGCTGCTTGTGCTGTTCCTGGTTTCATGGAGCAGTGAATACGCGAGCGTGGTCGTGAACCCGGCCACTGGCGACCAGTCGACGTGAGCATCGAGACCGGTCACCGATCCCAGATTCGCATTCGACAACGTGTTGGCGTTGAGCTTGTCGCCAGGAACTGCTGGATCAGCGAACTGCTGGATCAAGAACCAATACGGTGGTTGTTGCTCCAGCGAATAGCCGCCGACATCGATGGCGAGGTTTCGCACAGGCACATACCGTATGCCGAGTTCCCATAGCGTTGAGACCGAAAACTGGACATCACGGCCGAATGGCTCAGGGAAAGAGGTGAACGCAAGATCGGTATTGCTGCGCAAGAAAAACGCATCGAGCGGCGGGACCTGGACCAGGCGTCCGAACGCGAAACGGGCGTTGATACTAGGCGCCACTGCATAGACTAATCGCACGCGTGGCGACAAGATGTTCTGTGTCCGCGTCGGAGTGAACACACGGGCGAGCGAGTTGGCATAGGCCGTGTCACTCGTGCCGGATAGGGCACTCCAGCCTGGATCAGTGAATATCCGGCCGGGCGTGTTGGAGAACTCTCCACCCGGCGCGAAGTGATCCAAGCGCACGCCGGCGTCGATTACGACGTGAGATTGCTCGAAGCGGTCTCCCGCGAACAGCCCCAATCGGTGTGGGTGTACCACAAATGCGTCGAGCATGAACTCGCTCAGCAGACCACTCTCGTAGAACGATGCACTGGTCCGCGCTAGGTCGGCTCCCAAGGACAGCTGGTGCCTTCCCCGCCGCCAATCGAGTGCGAGTCGTGCGTTGAAGCGTCGCTCCCAAGCCATGGTCAGGAGACCATCGAGTCCACCGGTGGGCCATCCAGATAGCAGACCGTACGGATTGAGGCGGTAATTCTGCCGAATGCGGAGATCCGTACGGTCCAGGAAAGGGACCCGCAGCCCCGTGTTGGACCGAATATTTCGGATGATTTGATCGGTCAGCGGGAATGGCAGGCTGTCCTGCCCGGTGAAATGCAAAGTGCTGAACTCGAGGCCCAGCGAGGGATCGCGCGTCGTGACCTCGGACGCCGGATCGAGCGGACCCGCCAGCACGCGGTCCGTCCCGAGCGAGAGATTCGCGGCCAACCCGAGCGCGCCGCCGCGAAAGGCGGGCAACGCATGACGCCAGTTCAGCACCACCAACCGCGAAGCGGCGCGGGCCCCCTGATAGATCCCCGGATCGCCGATGTCCTGTCCCGGATAGAACCGTTGCTGCCGGTCGCTCGCCAGACCAGTGACCGCGACGCTCGACCCGGCTCCGTAGGAGTAGTCGAGCTTCAGGTGCCCCATGCGTTGCGTCGACCAATCGAAGGGGCGGCGCAGGCCGCGACAGTCGAACCCGTAGTTGGATCCCGCCGAACAGGTACCGCTGGACTGCACGAACTGCGGAATCGTCACCGATTGCGTCTGTCCCCCACCGTCGACCCATTGCACGGTCGTGTCGGCGCCGCCCAGCACGAAGCTCGGTTGGTCCGCCGCGCCGAGGCCGCGATACTGGGACGACTGGCCCAACAACGCACCGGACAGATACCACGAAAGCCGCCGAACCCCCGGCATCGGTCCGCCGAGCGCACCCTCGAAACGATTGAAGCCGACGCTCGATCCGTTGCCGAGCGGCTGGTCCGTGTCGGCGCGCAGGCTCCCGGCAAGCCGCGTTCCGCCGCTTCTCGTCGCAATGGAAATCACCCCGCCACCGACGTCGGCGGCCAGGATATCCGGCACCCCCGTAGTCAGAGACATCTGTCCGATCGCGTTGGCCCCGAGGGCGATCTGCTGGCGGCCCAACGTCTCGAAGCGAACCGGAGCGCCATCGATGTACACGCTGGCCTCTCCGGGCGCTGCGCCGCGAATCGAAAGGTCATCCGCGGATCCGATCCCGATGTCGGTCCCTCGCAGCACGACACCGGGCGCCAGCATGAACGCCTGCCTCGGATCGTCGATCGGCAGCCGCTCGAGGTCGGCGCCGGAGAAGGTCGCGTGAGAGGTCAGTGTGTCCCCGGGCCAGATGGTCCCGCCCGCGGGCACGGGTACCGGAAGGTCGTACCCACTCACATCCGTCAGCTGGACATGCAGGACGTACAGCCCCGAGGGAACGTGATCGATGCGATAGCGGCCGTCGGCATCGGCGATTGCCGCGAACGAGGTCCCCGAAAGGGTGACCCGGACGCCGGGAAGCGGCCGACCGGCTGAATCGGCGACGCTCCCGCGAATGGTCCCGTAGGCACCCTGCGCCTGAGCGACGGAACCGGCGCACAACACCGCGAGCGCGACCACCGAGACCCGCCCTGACCGCATGACTCTAAATCAATCGAACTTGTCGTCGATCGTTAGGGGTGCTTCGCGTCAGCTAGACAGGCGCTTTTACGACACTGACCGCCTGCTTCAGGAAGGCCGATGCCGAACCGGCGCGACCATCGTGACCCCGACCGACCCCACCAGGTGCCCGACCCAGCGCCCACCGAACCGGGGGTCGGTCCGCGGCGCGAAGATCGCCCGCCCATCCAGCCGGAGTAACGCGCCTTCGAACAGCCGGATGCGATCGCCCACCGCGCCGTTGATGGCGTGATCTCCGAAGTCGTACGGCGCGTCGTTGCTGCCGCCGTACTGGATTCGAGTGTAACCGGCCAGCAGATAGGGGGAGTTGCTGCCGGCCCGCACGTTCAGCACGACGCTCGTGCTGAGCCAGCGGACCGAGGTGAAAGCGAGAGGGGACTGGGTCCGAGGCTGCGACAAACTCCCTTCCAGCTCGAGTCCAAGGGAGTTGGTGATGAAGTACCCCAACCGCAGACCCGCACCAACCCGCCATTGCAGGCGCATCAGGCGGTCGAACCGTGTGGAGCTGGCATATCCGCCGAGCTCGATTTGATGGGCGCGTTGCGCCGCGAGCGGCGTCGCGCACGCGGTCAGGACCGCCAGCAGCAGTTTCGAGTGCATCCCTAAAGATGAAGCGTGCCTCGGTGAGGAGGATCACTCACCTTTGGCTCAGTCCGCCGGGACCACCTCCGGCACCGGAGCCCCTCCCGGACCCGGTACTGGCCGCCGCAGACGCCCCAGTCGGTGCTGCAGCGCGTCGAGGTAGGTATAGAAGACCGGTGTGACGTACAGCGTGACGAGCTGCGAGAAGGCCAACCCGCCCACGACCGCGAGGCCGAGCGGCCGCCGGGACTCGGCGCCGGCGCCCCAGCCCACGGCGATCGGCAGCGTCCCCATCAATGCCGCCATGGTGGTCATCATGATGGGACGAAACCGCACGCGGCAGGCTTCGATGATCGCATCGCGCGGCGACTTGTGATGGTTGCGCTCCGCCTCGATCGCGAAATCGATCATCATGATGGCGTTTTTCTTCACCAGGCCCACGAGCATGATGATGCCCACGAATGCGTAGATGCTCAGCTCGGTCCGGAACAGCAGCAAGGTCAAGAGAGCGCCGAACCCCGCGAACGGCAGTCCCGAAAGGATCGTGAGCGGGTGGATGAAGCTCTCATAGAGGATGCCCAGCACGATGTAGATCACCAGCACCGCGAGTATCAGGAGGAACGACAGCCCCTGCTGGCTCGCCTGAAACGCCTGCGCGGTGCCGGCGAATCCCGTACTGATCGTGGACGGCAAGGTCTCATTGGCGAGACGCTGCACGGCGCTCACGGCTTCGCCCAAGGACGCACCGGGAGCGAGGTTGAACGACAGAGTCACCGACGGCATCTGGCCGCTGTGATTCACGCTCAACGGGCCTACGTCGGGGGTGACGCTCGCTACCGCCGCCAGCGGCACGAGGGCGCCCTGGGGAGAGCGAATGTAGAGCATGTTCAATGCGGAGAGATCCTGCTGGTACTGCGGCAGCAGCTCGAGGATCACCCAGTACTGGTTGTTGGGCGTGAGAATCGTGGAGACCTGATGCGAGCCGTAGGCGTCGTAGAGCGCCTGCTCCACTCTTTCGATCGTGAGCCCCAGCGCGGCCACACGGTCGCGGTCGATGTGCACCTCCACCTGCGGATTCTTGATCTGGAGATCGGTGGTCACGTCGCGCAGCATGGGAAGGGCGCGCATTTTTCCCTCGAGCGCGGCCGCGTTGTCGTACAGTGACTGGATGTCGCTCCCCTGCAGCGTGAACTGGTACATCGTCTTGGTCGGGCGCCCCCCGATCCGGATCACCGGCGGCACCTGGAGGTAGGTCCGGATGCCGGGGATCGCGGCCAGCTTGGGGGCCAGCTCTCGGACGACCCCGTCGGCGTCGAGCCGCCGCTCGCCGCGCGGCTTCAGCCGGATACTCACCCGGCCCTGATTCATCGTGCCGCCACCCACTGTCGACATGAAGTGATCGATGTTCGGGTCCCGGGCCAGCACCTCGGCTACCTGTTGCTGGTGACTCACCATCGCGTCGTACGAGCTGCCTTCAATAGTCTCCGTGGTGCCGTTCAAGAAGCCAGTATCCTCGGTCGGGATGAATCCCTTCGGCACGAATCGGAACAACACCACCGTGCCCGCGAGAATGGCGACCGAGAACGCGAGCGCGGCCGGCCGGTGATCCATCACCCAGGCCAGCGTGCGTGTATAGGAGCCGAGCACCCGCTGATACACGCGCTCAATCGCCTCGTAGAAACGGGTGTGACGCTGCTCGCCGGGTGGACGCAGGAACCGGCTCGCGAGCATCGGCGTCAGGGTCAGGGAAACGAAGCCCGAGACGAGGATGGCGACCCCGATCGTGACCGCGAATTCGTGAAACAGCCGTCCGATGATCCCGCCCATGAACAGGACCGGAATGAATACGGCGGAGAGCGACAAGGTCATGGAGACGATGGTGAAGCCGATCTCCCGCGCCCCGTCCAGCGCCGCCTGCATGGGGCGTTTTCCCATCTCCATGTGGCGGACGATGTTCTCGAGCATCACGATGGCGTCATCCACCACGAATCCGACCGAGAGCGTGAGCGCCATGAGCGAGAGGTTGTCCAGGCTGTAGCCCAGCAGGAGCATCGCCGCGAACGTCCCGACGATCGAGAGGGGAAGCGCCAGACTCGGGATCACCGTCGCGGACACATTGCGCAGGAACAGGAAAATCACCAGGACCACGAGAACCAGGGTGACGAGCAACGTGATTTTCACGTCGTGCACCGAGTCCCGAATCGACTGCGACCGGTCGTACAGGGTCTGGATGCGGACCGACCCGGGCAGCTGCGGAGCGAGGCTCGCCACCGTGCGGTTCACGGCATCGGCGACGGCCACGGTGTTGGTTCCGGGTTGCCGCTGAATCGCGAGCACGATCGCGCGCGTCCCGTCGAACCAGCTCGCCGTCTTGTTGTCCTGGACGTCGTCCAGCACCCGGGCCACGTCCTGGAGTCGCACGGGGGCGCCGTTCCGGTACGCCACCACCAGCTGGCGGAATTCTGGGGCACCAGAGATCTGGCCGTCGGCGAGCACGGTGTACGCGCGGTGCGGCCCCCACAGGGTGCCGGTCGGCAGATTGGGATTGCCGGCGTCCACCGCGGCCGCGAGCTCGTCGATGCCGATCCCGCGGGCGACAAGAGCCTGCGGATCGACCCGCACGCGCACCGCGTATTTCTGCGAGCCGAACACCTGGACCTGGGCCACGCCGTCTACCGTGGAGATCCGCTGCGCCAGGAACGTCTGGGCGTACTCATCCAGGGCGGACAGGGATAACGTCGACGAGCTCACCGCCATGAACAGAATCGGCGAATCGGCCGGGTTCACCTTCCGGAACGACGGCGGCAACATCCCCTGCGGCAGCTGGCGCAGCACCTGGGAAATCGCCGCCTGCACGTCCTGCGCGGCGGCGTCGATGTCCCGCGACAGATTGAATTGCAGGGTGATCTGCGTGCCGCCCTGTGAGCTCGACGAGGTAATCGCATCCAGCCCGGCGATGGTCGAGAACTGCTTTTCGAGCGGCGTCGCCACGGCCGCCGCCATCGTCTCCGGGTTGGCCCCGGGCAATCCGGCCGACACCTGAATCGTGGGAAAATCCACGTTGGGCAGGTCGCTCACCGGCAGCAGCCGGTAGCCCATCACGCCGAACAGCATGATCGCCAGCATCACGAGCGTCGTGGCGACGGGGCGCCGGATGAAGAGGCCGGAGATGTTCACGGGGCGGCGCGGCTCGAGTCTTCGCTCGCCGGTCCGGCGCGGATATCGAGGCGCGCTTCGGGTGTGAGCCGCAGCTGCCCATCGGTCACCACCATCGCTCCGGGCTTCAACCCGTCGGCGATCACCGCCAGCGTGTCGATCGTCCGCTGCACGGTCACCGGCTGCTGCCGCGCCGTGCCGTCGGAGGCCACCACGAACACATAGGTGCCGCGCTGCGCCGTGACCACCGCCTGGGCCGGGATCACCGTGGCGCCGCGCTGTATCCCCAGAATGAGCGTGACGTCCACGAACTCACCCGGCCACAGCGAGCCATGCGCGTTGGCGAACTTCGCCTTCAACATCACCGTGCCGGTGGTGGAGTCCACGTGGTTGTCGATGAACGACAACACACCGGTGGATGTCGCGACGCTGTCACGGGCGGTCCGGGCCTCTACGCGGAGCCTCTCCCTGGCGCGCCGCTGCAGCTCGGGAAGCTGTACCGCCGGGACGGCGAACCGGACGAGGATCGGGCGCAGCTGGTTGATCGTGACCAGCGGGGCGGTCGCGTTGGCCCGAACCAGATTGCCTTCGTGAACCTGCAGGCCGCCGGTCCGGCCTTCGATCGGAGCGCGAATGGAGGCGTACTCCAGGTTGAGCCTCGCCACGGTCAACGCGGCCGAGTCCGCCTGCACCGTGGCCCGGAGCGCATCCGCGCTCGCCTGTTTCTGCTGGTAGTCGGCTTCGGTGACTGATTTGTCCTGGGCCAGGATTCGGTAGCGTTCGGCGTCCCGGGCGGCGTTCTGGGCCTGGGCCAGATCGCGCGCCAGCGCGGCCTGGGCCTGCTGCACCGCCGCCTGATAGGGACGGGGGTCGATCGCGAACAACAGCTGCCCGGCCCGCACTTCGTCGCCTTCGGCGAATCGCACGTGCTGCAGCATGCCGCCCACCAGGGATGTGACATCGACCGTCCGCATCGGTTCTACCGTGCCGGTCGCCGGCAGCAAATACGGCACATCGACCTGTTCGACCCGCGCCACGCTCACCGGGACGCGTGGAGGACCGCTGGCCGCCC
>Ga0075434_100002130_pt1 | contig 17232 bp, 16 predicted proteins | sample RhiMethybrSRZTD3_FD_75298 | JGI IMG/M metagenome (GOLD analysis project Ga0075434, IMG submission 75298) | Populus rhizosphere microbial communities from Tennessee, USA - Rhizosphere MetaG P. TD hybrid SRZTD3 | ecosystem: Host-associated > Plants > Roots > Rhizosphere > Soil | place: USA... | reverse complement strand
GGGCGGCAGCCGGCCGCCGCCGCCTCCCGGTCGGCGACCGCGAGGACCCCGTTCGCGAGGATCGCCGACGGATCCGGACCGATCGGGAGCCCCTCGACGCCCCGCTCTCGCAGCCCGCGGAGGAAGGCCGTGAGCTCATCGCCCACGCCCGCGGCGGCGAGCCCGGGTTCACGGATCGAGGCGTAGCACTCCCGCACGTCGGCGGCGACGATCACGACCCGTCGCTCGCTGAGCGCGGCCCGCAGCGCTCGTCGCCAGACCCGCCGGGCCGGGGGCCACGGCCGGAGCTGCCCGTCCACGGTCGCTCGGTTCGCGATCGCGCCGGGGCCGAGCGACCGCTCGAGACGCGGCACGAGGCGGGCGACGAGTCTCCGGTACGTCTCGTCGTCGATCGGATCGAGCCGCGCGATCCTCCGCTCGGCACCTCCGGGCTTGGGCCGCCGCTCCCATCGGATCGGCCCGGGTGGTCGATCGAACATCGCGCGCCTCCTCGAACGCGAGGGAGGCGGCGGGATGCCGTCCGCGCCATCAGATCACGTCCGACCCGCCCGGACGATCCCCGAGCCGGGTGGTTCCTGCTCACCCGCCCCGCTCCCCTACGATGTGGGCCGTGCTCGACGAGCGGGACCTCGAGATCGTCGCCGCGCTCCAGGAGGACGCGCGTGCGACCTATGCCGACGTGGGCCAGCGGGTGGGCCTGTCCGCGTCCTCGGTGCACGACCGCGTCCGCAAGCTCGAGCAGGCCGGCGTGATCCGTGGGTATCGAGCGATCGTCGACCCCCCCGCGCTCGGGCTGCTGATCACCGCGCTCGTCGCCGCCACGCCCCTCGACCCGCAGCAGCCGGACGACCTCCCCGAGCGCCTAGCGGACTTCCCGGAGGTCGAGGACTGCCTCAGCGTCGCCGGTGAGGCCAACTACATCCTCAAGGTGCGCACCCGCACGACCGCCGACCTGGAGGACCTGATCCGCAGGCTGCGCGAAAAGGCGGGGGTGGCGACCCGGACCACGATCGCCCTCTCGATCCCCTTCGAGGACCGGCCGATCAAGACCTGAAGCCGGTGCCTCGCCCTTGCGAGGCTCGCAGCCGATAATGGGGCCGTCATGCCTGGTCGTCGCCTCCTCCTCGCATCGTTGTGCGTCGGTCTCGCGGTGTCGTGCTCCGCCCCGCAGTACCAGTACGTCCGCGATTCCCACACGCGGACCGCGTTCCGGGTCCCCACGACGTGGACGATCTTCGACAAGCAGGCGGTGCTGGGCCTCGGGCCCGGCCCACAGGCGGATACGCCGGACCCGATCGAGTGGCTCGTCGGGATCGACGGCGCGCCGGACGCCTCCGTCGGACACGTCCTCGACACGCATAACCTCGCGAGCGACCAGCCCCAGGGCATCGCGCTCGTCCGCGATCTCAGCTTCGCCGAGCGCGACGGGGCCTCGATCGCGTACCTCCGCAACTTCCTGTTCCCCATCGACCAACTGATCCAGAACGAGAGCGACGCGGCGGTGGTGTCGTACGACGACAAGCTCGACCAGAACGGGTACCACGGCGTCCAGTTGGTCTTCCAGTTCAGGGCCTCGGCGCTCGCGAAGGCGAGCGCCTCGGCGACGCAGCCGAGCTCAACGGGCGACGAACAGCTCCAGCGGGCGCTGCTCGGCGGTGAGGGCATCGCCGTGCTTTCTCCCGACTTCGTCGAGGTCGACGAGAAGGTGTTCATCGACCCGACCTCGAGCAAGGTGTATTACGTTGCGATCCTCTGCAGCGCAGACTGCTATCAGCGGAACCGCGGCCAGATCACGGCCGCGGTCGACTCATGGACGGTGATCGCATGAAGGAACGGAAGAAGACGACCATCACGACGTTCGAGGAGCGACCGTCCCGCCCACGCGCATCCGAACGCACGACCAGGGCACGGTTGGCGTTCTGGGATCGCATCAAGTTCCTGATCCTGCTCGCAGGCCTCTGGCTCGCGGGCCTGGCGATCGTCTGGACGACGTCGGTCAACCCCATCGGGGGCCCGTTCGCCGATGCCGTCCGGATCGCCGTCCGGGACTACTCGTGGATCATCGTCCTCGCGTGCTTCGAACTCCTTCGCCAGATTCACTACGGGATCGAAGAACACTCCCAGGCCTATTACCGCTTCTGGCAGAAGACGGTCTTCGGTGGGGTGTCACGACGCTCCGGCAAGATGGACGACTGGACGCGATACCGAGTCAGCCGCGCCTTGAAGGTCTTCATCGTGCTCTTCGCGCTCAGCACGTTCCTCGGTCGGATCTTCCACACGGAGCCGGTCTGGTTGGGGATCGTCGAGGCGCCGGCCCGGCTCGTCGTCGCGCTTCCCTTCATCCTGCAACTCGCCTTCGCGTTCTTCTTCGTCATCTTCCAGTTCATCGGGCTGTTCTGGTTCCTCTCGCGTGGCGGCATCGACGTCCACATGCCGGACGAGATCGAGACTCGCTTCGATGACGTGAAGGGACAGGACGCGGTGCTCGGTCGCGTGAAGGAAACGATGATCTTCCTCGAAGCTCCGGAGGCCATCGAAGAACGAGGCGGATACGTCCCCGGCGGGATCCTCTTGTGGGGCCCCCCCGGCAGCGGCAAGACGTTGATGGCTCAAGCCGTGGCTGGTGAGACGGCCAAGCCGTTCGTGTTCGTTGACCCCGGCGCCTTCATCCAGATGTTCATGGGCGTCGGGATCCTGAAGGTCAAAGGGCTCTATCGGAAACTGCGGCGGATGGCGCTCCGGTATGGCGGCGTGATCGTCTTCTTCGACGAAGCGGACTCGCTGGGCAATCGCGGACAGATCGCGCAACCGGGGATGCAGGGCGCGGCACCGGGGCCGTGGTCGATCGCGCCGGACTGCAACGGCCTCGCGTATCTCGCGGCGCCCGCCCGGAACATGGTGATGCTCGGCTCGCTGCCCGATGCGGTCCCGGAGGCCGGCTCATGGTTCGACCCGTTCGTCATGGGAGGTATGGGAGCGGGTGGCGGTGGCATGGGTACGCTCCAAGCTCTCCTTTCCGAGATGTCCGGCCTCGAGAAGCCGAGAGGGATCGCGAACAAGATCCGGCGGATGCTCGGGATGAAGGTGAAGCCGCCGTTCAAATACCGGATCTTGCACATCTTCGCGACGAACATGCCGTCAGCGCTCGATCAGGCGATGCTCCGGCCGGGTCGAATCGACCGGCAATACAAGGTTGGGTACCCGACGAAGGACGGCCGAAAGGCGACGTTCGAGTACTACCTGGCGAAGGTGAACCACAGCCTCACCCCAGAGGAGATCGACAAACTCGCCGTGATAACCCCGTACGCAACCGGGGCGAGCATCAAAGACATCGTGAACGAGGGCCTCGTCGTCGCGATCCGTGACGGGCGCGAGACGATCACGTATCGAGACATCATCCGCGCCAAGCACATCAAGCAACTGGGTGTTCCGGACGACTTCGAGTACATCGAGCGAGAGCGGCATCAGACCGCCGTTCACGAGGCGTGTCATGCGGTAGCCGCGTACCTCCTGCGTCATCACTCGGTGATCGACATCGCCACGATCGAACGGCGAGGCGAAATCGGAGGCCTGGTCTCGTGGATCAAGCCGGAAGACCAGATGTTCAACTGGCGGTCCGAGCTCGAGATCGATGTCATGGTGAGCCTCGCATCCCTCGCTGGCGAGCGCCTGTTCTTCGATGGGGACAACTCCACCGGCGTCGGCAGCGATCTCCAAAACGCCACGCGCATCGTCATGATGAACCTCGGCCAAGCTGGGATGGGTGACACGATCGCGTCCCACGCCGTCACCCTCGGCAGCATCCGTGGCGGGATGGTCATCGAGGACGGAGCCGACCGGAACATGTTTGACGGCGCCTTCGGCAACCAGGTCGAGGCACGACTCCGGCAGCTGTACGACGACGTGATGAGCTTCCTGGAGGAGCACCGGGGCGATGTCTTGGCCGTCGCGCACGTCCTCGAGACGCACAAGACGGTCACGGGCGACGACATCGCCGCGGTGATCGACGGTACCGTCGGGCCGTCGGTGGATGGGCGCGTCTACCAAGACCCCGGCTTCCGCCAGATGCTGGAGAACTACCACGCCGCCGCTCTCCGGGCGCACAAGGACCACAGCGGGGTCGCGACGCCCATCCCCGTGCCGGTCCCACCCAGTCCCGTCGAGGTGGGAGCCGTGACGACCCCTGTCGCGGCGGCGACGCCCGCAACGGAGGCCAAGAAGCAGTCGTTGGGAGGCCCTCCTCCGAGACCGGACGGCTCGTCGACCGCCTGATCCACGAGCCGGAGGTTATCCTCGGCGGATGCGCCTGTACGACTCGCTGACGCGCGAGCTGAAGGACGTCGCCCCCGTCGACGGCGAGATCGTGAAGATCTACTCCTGCGGGCCGACCGTGTACCGCTACATCCACATCGGCAACATGCGGTCGTTCATGTTGGGCGACCTGATCCGACGAGCCCTCCGATACGAGGGTCAACAGGTCGAATGGATCATGAACATCACCGACGTCGGACACATGACGGACGAGGTGTCCGACGCCGGCCGGGACAAGATGGAGCTCGCCGAGGCGGACGAGGGACTCGGCGCCGCCGAGATCGCGCGGAAGTACACCGACGCCTTCCTCGAGGACGCCGACCTGGTGGGGATCGAGCGGGCCGACCTCTACCCGCGCGCCACGCAGCACATCCCGGAGATGATCGCGCTGATCGAGACGCTGATCGAGAAGGGACACGCCTACGAGGTCGACGGGACCGTCTACTACGACGTCACCACGTTCCCCGGGTACGGCAAGCTCTCCGGCAACACGTTGGACCAGCTCCGCGCCGGCCATCGTCAGGAGCTGACCGTCGATCCGGCGAAGCGTCACCCCGAGGACTTCGCCCTGTGGAAGAAGGCCGGCGCGAACCGGGCCCTGAAGTGGCCGAGCCCGTGGGGCGAGGGCTTCCCGGGGTGGCACATCGAGTGCTCGGCGATGTCGATGAAGCACCTCGGGGAGCGCTTCGACATCCACACGGGCGGCAACGACAACAAGTTCCCGCACCACGAGGACGAGATCGCGCAGTCCGAGGGAGCGGTCGATCACCAGGTCGTCTCGATCTGGGTCCACGGCGGCTTCCTGCAGATGAGCGGCCAGAAGATGGCGAAGTCGGCGAAGAACATCTACCGCGTGACGGACCTGCGCGACCAAGGGGTCGATCCGCTCGCGTACCGTCTCCTGTGCTTCGGCACGCAGTACCGCAGCGAGATGGACTTCAGCTGGGAGGCCCTGGAGGGTCAGAACCAGCGACTGAAGGAGCTGCGCCGGCGGATGGCGGACTGGGCACCACCCGGCGCCGAGAAGCTCGGGGACGAGGCGAAGGCCTTCGACGCGCGCTTCCGCGAGGCGCTCGCCGACGATCTCTCGATGCCGACCGCGGTCGTGGTCCTGAACGAGGCCGTGCGGTCCGCCGCTGTCCCCGATGACGAGAAGTACCGTCTGCTGGCCGACTGGGATGCCGTGCTGGGCCTCGACCTCGAGCGGGACGCGGGGAAGCGTTGGGAACCGAGCGACGAGGTACGGGCGAAGATGGAGGAGCGCGACGCCGCGCGCGGCGCGAAGGACTACGCGACGAGCGATCGCATCCGCGACGAGCTCGAGGCGATCGGTCTCGAGGTGATGGACACCCCGGACGGGACCCGCGTCCGGCTGCGCGACTGACTCAGCCGGTTCCGGCTCGGGCCAGCGCCTCCGCACGCGCCCGCAGGAGGAAATCTGAGTCGCCCAGGCCGGGGAGCTCGGCCATCGTGGACTGCATCTGCTCGACGGCCGCGAGCCCGTCCTCTCCTCCGAACAGGAACGTGACGACGTGATCGGTCTCCGCCAGGGGTCGCACGCCGGTCCCCACCACGGCCCACAGGTGGTCGATCGCCCAGCGGACGATCCTGCGTGCCTGCGCCGACCGAGCCAGACGCATCCGGGCCTGCGCCCGGTAGAAGGCGAAGTGCCTGCGTTCGTCCTTCGTGATCGCCTGCAGGAGCTGGATCAGCTGGGGATGCCCGGTGGTCGCGATCAGCCGATGGTAGGACGTCAGGGTCGTGAGCTCGTTCGCGGCGCCCCAGGTCATGTGGATCGCCACGAAGTCGCGGAGCAGGGCCGAGCCGACGAGTGTGCCGACGTGCGACAGGTAGCCCTTCGCGGCGAGCCGGTTCCGGATCCACGCGTTGCGCGGCCCTCGCGTGGGGTAGGGATCGCGATGGGCGACCGGCTCGAACGCGGGTGCGACCTCGTAGCCGGCCTCGCCGAGGAACCTGCTGAACGCTTCGCCGTGCCAGAGCTCCTCGTAGACCCAGCACGACAGGAACGCGGTCACGTCGGGATCGAAGGCCGCCCTGGTCGCGAGCAGGTCGCGCAGGAAGATCGCGGTGTGCGACTCGATGTCCATCATGTACGCGAGGCACCGGGCCTCGTCGCGCGGGAGTGGGGTCGCGCCGATCAGGTCCCACTCGACCGTACTCAGGTCGACGCGTTTCGACGCCCGGAGGTACCGATCGAGGTCGAAATCGGCCGTCGTCGTCGCCATCGCGCGAGATTCGGAGCCGGAGAGGGTCCGGATGGGTCGAGCCGCTCAGGCGACGGTCGTGAGCTCTCGGGTCGTCCGGTTCAGTCGCTCGACGCCGTCCTCGGTCACGGCCACGATGTCCTCGATCCGCGCTCCGAACCGCCCCTCGAGGTAGATCCCCGGCTCGATGCTGAACGTCATGCCGGGCTCGAGCGGGGTCTCGTCTCCTTCGACGGCGTTGGGCGGCTCGTGGACCTCGCGCCCGATCCCGTGGCCCGTCCGATGGACGAACCGCTCGCCGAAGCCTCCCTCGTCGATCACGCCGCGCGCCACGCGGTCGATCTCCTGGATCGGCACGCCGGGACGAACCGCGTCGACCGCGCGCACCTGGGCCTCGTGGACGAGCGCGAAGATCTCCTCGAATCCCGGGGGCGCCTCGCCCACCGCCACGGTCCGAGTGGTATCGCTGAAGTACCCGTCGAGCGAGCCGCCGAAATCGAGCACCACCGGGTCGCCCGCCTGGATCACCCGTTCCGTCGGGTCGTGATGCGGCGAGGCCCCGTTCGGGCCGCTCCCGACGATCGCGAAGTCGGCCACGTCGTGCCCGTGGTGGAGGAGCAGGCGCCGCAGATCCTCGGCCACCTCCACCTCCGTGCGGCCGGCGAACGGGAGTCCGCGGATGTCTTCGAACGTGGCGTCGGCGGCCGCGCCGGCGCGGCGGAGGGCATCGAGCTCGTCGGGGTCCTTCCGCGCCCGCAGGCGCGATAGGACCCCCGACGCCGACGCCCACGACAGCGCCGGCGCGGCCGCCTGCAGGCGCAGCACCTGGATCCCCCAGATCCGGTCGGAGAGCCCGACCCGGCCGCTCGCGGGGAGCAGGCCGACCGCCGTCGCGTACGGATCGGTGTCGTCGCGCCACGGGACGAGCTCCACGATGTCGCCCAGCCCGGCATCGATCGCCAGTGGCCGTTCGAGGGCCGGAACGAGCAGCGACGGATCCTGGTCGGGCCGGAGGACGAGCAACGTCGGACGCTCGAGCGGCGGCGGATCGTAGCCCGCGAGGTACGCGAGGTCCGGCGAGGGGGCGACGACGATCGCCGCAAGATCATCCGCTCCGGCAGCGCTGGACGCGCGGCGCATGCGATCGACGTGTCGTGTGGCGGTCTGCATCACAGCTTCAACAGGATCTGCCGGGGCACCACCTGGAACGCGGCGGGGGTCGACCCGAGCCGGATCCCGTCCGCGACGACGGCGAGCGGCCGATCGCTCTCGATCCGGAGGGTCAGACGCGCGCGGAGCTCTGTGATGCCCGGGTCGGGCACGTGGTCGCCGTGGCGGAAGATCCGCGGCAAGAGCCGGTAGGCGTCGGACTTCCGACCCGTGAAGACGAGCGCGTCCAGGACGCCGTCGCCCGGGAACGACCGGGGGGAGAGCCGGATGCCTCCGTCGGCGAACTGACCGTTCCCCACGATGACGCTCCACGCCCGCAGCGGATGCGGACGGCCGTCGGTGTTCACGTCGATCGAACGGACCTTTCCCGTCGCGTAGGCCGACCAGAAACCGAGGAACCGCCGGGCGTTCCCGAGCGAACCCGGCAGGCGTGCCGCGCGGTCGGCCGCGACCGCGTGCAGACCCACCTCCGCGACGTTGTGGGCGTACCGGACGAGCGTCGTGCCGCCCGAACCGGTGGCAGAGATCTTCATCACGTCGAACTCGTACGTCGTGTCGCCGGCGAGGTGCCGCGATGCGGCGTCGACGTCACCCGGGAGGCCGAAGCTGCGGATCAGGTCGCAGTCCGCTCCGGCCGCGAGCACGGCGAGGACCGGCGAGTCCACGATCGTGCGTCCGTCGCGGAACATGCCGTTCACCACGTCCTGCACCGTCTCGTCGTCCCCGACGGCGGCCACGTACCGGTAGCCGTCGTCCAGGACCGCGGTCGCGAGGCGGGTCACCTCCCCGGGGCCGTCCGCGATCAGGACGCGGTGCTCGAGCCCCTCGCGTTCGAGGGCACTGCGGACCGCGTCGACGCTCGCCGCGACGCGTCCCTCCCCCGCCCGAGGATCGACGATCACGGCGAGGGCGCCGAACGGGCTCGTCGCGACGGCGGTCATGTGCGCATCGTAGCTAGACGCCGGTGTACGCAACGACGCCGTGCAGGACGGCGTCGTGCGCCGCTCGGATCGAAGCGGCCGTCGCGGGCTCGGCGACCTCCGCGATCTGGCGGAGCAGATCCAACAGCTGCTTGCAGTTGCGCACGAAGTCCCCGGGCGCCATCTCGGTCTCCTCGAGGATCTCCTCCAGGGCCACGCCCACGCACCACCGGTGGATCGGCGTCGCGAACCCGGGCTCGAGCTCCCGGCAGAGCTGCACCTGGTGCTCGTCCTCGGTCCTTCGGATCCGCCTCCACAGCCGCTGCAGGCGCTCGTAGCGGTGCGCGGCCTCCGGGGTCGGCAGCGCACCCGGCAAGGGGTTGCGTTCGCGTGCCTCGTAGACGACGGTGGACACGAGGGCCGCGAGGTCCGCGGGCTCGAGCCCGTCGAACAGGTCCGTGGCCAACGCCTCGCCCACGAGGACGTCGCCCTCGCCGTAGATCCGGGTGAGCGTGCGGCCCTTCGGCGCGAGTGACCATTCCTCGACGTAGCCGAGGTCCCCGAGGACGGCCAGGACGCGGTCGAACCGGCGGGCCAGGGTCTCCGTCCGGACGCGGATCCTCCGATCGATCCCCGAGATCTGCTGCTCGAGCTTCGTCGCGCGCTCGGCCCACCGCTCGTGCTTCGCCCGATCGGGGCACGAGGCGCACGGGTGGGCGCGCGCCGCCGACTCGAGCTTGGCCGCCTGCCGCTCGACCTTGGGGTCGGCGGCGCGCGCCTTCGCACGCTTCGGGGGCGTCACCTGGAGCGAGACGAGCGTCGACGCCACGTCGCGGCGGAAGCGTGCGCTCCTGGCCGATCCCGTCCTGGGGAGCGCGATCCGCGTGAGCACGGCCGGCGGCTCGTCGAAGTCCTTCGCGGAGACCCGGAAGAACGAGCGATCCTCCGAGAGCACCGTCGGTTTCCCGTCGCGGGACGCTACGACCACCGCGAGCCCCCTGCGCCGCGTCCGGGGGATGTGGACCACGTCGCCGGGACGGAGCGACGAAACCGCCGTGCGGGTCTCGTCCGCCTGCGCGGCCTCCCTCCCCCGCCGGTCCTCCTCGCGGAGGCGCCGGGCCCGCTCGAGCAGACCCCAGTACTCGTCGAAGTCCCCGACGTCGCAGCGCATGTTCCGCCGGTATCCCGCCAGGGCCTCGGCGTCCTGAGCCCTCGCGCGCTCGAGCGCGACGACCCCCCGGTCGGCTAGGAACTGCGCGAACGACGAGTTCAGGAGCTCATGCGCCTGCTCAGGGGTGTAGTTCCGGACCAGGTTGACGGCCATGTTGTAGGACGGCCGGAACGAGGAGGTGAGGTCGTACGTCCGCGTGGCCGCGAGCCCGGCCACCCGCTCGAACGGGACCTGCCGCTGGTACACGACGACCGCGTGCCCGAGGTGGTCGATGCCGCGGCGTCCGGCTCGGCCGGTGAGCTGGGTGTACTCCCCCGGGGTGAGCAGCTCGTGCCGCTCCCCCTGGAACTTCCAGAGGTCTTCGATCACGACCGTCTTCGCCGGCATGTTGATCCCGAGGGACAGGGTCTCCGTGGCGAACACCACCTTCACGAGGCCGGCCTCGAAGAGCTCCTCGACGGTCTCCTTGAACACCGGGAGCATCCCCGCATGGTGCGCGGCGAGGCCGGCCTCGAGGCCCTCGAGGAACTCGTAGAAGCCGAGCGCGACGAGGTCCGCGTCGTCGATCCAGGCGGCGCGGGCCTCGGCGCGCTCGCGGATCCGCGCGGCCTCCTCGCGCGTGGTCAGCCGGATCCCGGCCTGCCGCATCCACCGCACGCTCTTGTCGCAGCCCGCGCGGCTGAACACGAAGTAGATCGCGGGCAGCATCCCCTCGCGCTCGAGCACCTCGACGACCTCTTCCCGCCGCGGCGCGTACACACGGTGCGCGCCTCCGCGCTCGAGCGGTGGGCGGACCGGCGCGCGGCCTCGCCGCGCGCCGGTCCGCACCCGCACCTCCTGCTGATCGAGCGACACGACGTACGGGTTCGGCAAGAGGATCCCGTCCTGCTCGACGTGCATCGGGTGGAGGCGCCGGCCGACCAGGTAGTGGTGCTCGAGCGGCACCGGGCGCTTCTCCTCGATCACCACCGTCGTCTCGCCGCGCAGGGTGCCGATCCACTCCCCGAACTCCTCCGCGTTCGAGATCGTCGCCGACAGGCACACGACGGCGACCGACCTCGGCAGATGGATCAGGACCTCCTCCCAGACGGCCCCGCGGTACGGGTCCTGCAGGTAGTGGACCTCGTCCATCACGACCCAGCGCAGTCCCTCCAGCGTGTCGCTGCGCTCGTAGAGCATGTTGCGCAGGACCTCGGTGGTCATCACGACGATCGGCGCCTCGCCGTTGATCGTGTTGTCGCCGGTGAGCAGGCCGACCTGCTGCGGGCCGTATGCCGCCACCAGGTCACCGAACTTCTGGTTCGAGAGCGCCTTCAACGGCGTCGTGTAGAAGCACTTGTGGCCGGCGGCGAGCCCCCGCTCCACGGCGAACTCCGCGACGACCGTCTTGCCGGAGCCCGTGGGCGCCGCGACGAGGACCGACCGGCCACGGTCGAGCGCATCGATCGCCCGGGTCTGGAAGTCGTCCAGCGGGAACTGGTAGCGCGCGGCGAAGGTGGCGACCGAGGACACGCGGCCAGTCTAGGAGCGGCCCGGCGGCCTACCGCTCGGCGCCGCAGCGCTCGAGGTGCGACCACAGGAGCGCCGAGAACGCCTCGGGGGCCTCGACGTTCGAGAGGTGACCGGCGTTCGGCACGACGGAGAGCTGGGCGCCGGGGATCTGGTCCGCCATCGGCGCGGTGATCTCGGGCGGGATCAGGGTGTCGCCCTCGGAGGTGATCACGAGCGTCGGCACGTCGATCGTCGCGAGATCGGGGGTCGAGTCCGGCCGATCGGCCATGCCGAGCGCCGCCGCTGCGATCGCGTCCGGCGGCTGCCGCTCGATCCACTCGCGGACCCGGGTCCAGAGCTCGGGGGACGCGTCCGCGGACAGGAGCGGCGGAGGCGACTCGACGAGGACGTTGCCCTCGGACCGAAGACGTTCGGCGAGCGCGCGGCGCGCGTCGGCCCCCTCAGGGGTGTCGGCGCCGGCCCGCGTGTTCGCGAGGACGAGCCCCGCCACACGATCCCGAGACCGCCGCCAGAGCTCGAACGCGACGTATCCCCCCATCGAGAGACCGCAGACGACGGCCCGGTCGAGACCCGCACCGTCGAGCGCCTCGATGCACCGCTGCGCGCCGCGCTCCATCGTCATCACGCCGCCGTCGGCCGCGGGCGTCCCGCCGAAGCCGGGTAGATGCGGCGCCACCGTGTGGGGGCCGCCGGCCTGCGCATCCCACATCGTCGCGTCCACGGGGAACGCGTGGATCAACAGGAGTCCGGTCGTCATCGCACCGCCTTCGCGTTCGGACCGACGATCAGGGGGAGTGCCCCGGGCACGACCTCGAAGTGAGCGGGCGCCGGCCCGACGCGTTCGCCGTCCGCATAGACCATCACCCGCCGGTCCGCCTCCACCTTCACGTGGGTCGCCTTCGCCATCCGGACCGCCGGATGCGTGACGTGGGTACCACGGAACACGCGCGGGAACGCGCGGACGAACGCGCCCTTCGTCATCGCGCCGAGCAGGCAGACGTCCATGATGCCGTCGACGATCGACGCATCCGGCGTGACCTTCATCCCGCCACCGTAGCTGATCGAGTTGCCGACGATCACGAGCATGTGCGGTCCGTCGATCACCTCGTCGTCGAGCTCGATCCGGAACTCGGCCGGCGTGAACCGCGAGAGCGTCTTCACGAGCGCGGCGACGTATGTCCCGGTCCCGCCGAGCTTGAAGCGCATCGCGTTCGCCGCCTCGTTCACCTCCGAGTCGAACCCACACCCCGCGATCGCGAGGTAGTGCCGGGTCGTGGCGCCGGCGGTCACGCGGACGACGTCGACCGGCACGACGTTCCCGTCCACGATCGCGCGGACGGCGGCGTCGAGGTTCCGGACCCCGACCGAGTTCGCGAAGTCGTCGGCGGTCCCCGACGGGAGGATCGCGAGCGACGCGCCCGTTCCCAGGAGGCCGTTCGCCGCCAGGCCGACGGTACCGTCGCCCCCGAGCGCCGCGACGACCTTCGCCCCCTCCTCGGCCGCCTCGCGGGCTCGGCGTTCCAGATCGTCGGCGGACGAGCTGACGCGGACCTCATGATCGATCCCGGCCGCGTGCAACCGCTCGCCGACCTTCCCGATCAGCCGTCCCGACTTGCCGCGCCCTGCCGAGGGGTTCGCGACGACGACGACCGGCGCGGGCGACACGTCAGCCGCCGGCGCCGCCGGGCTGGCCGCCGCCGAGGCCGCTCGCGGTGCCGCCGGGGGCGAGCCCATTCTCGCCCAGCGTCGAGGAGTACTTGATCCACCCGGCCTCCAGCAGTTGGTTCGCCGAGTCCAAGAGCGACTTCGCGCTGGCGGTCAGATCGCTCGCGGTCTTGCCGTCGGCCGCCATCGCGAGGACCGCCAGCCTGGCGGCCTGCTCGTACAGGGTGAACGCCTGCTCGAGCTCGGTCTTCGACGAGGTGAGCGCCGTCGAGCCGGTGGCGTCGAACCCTTGGCCCGAGATCGTCCCGGCGAGATCGAACTGCTCGATGGCTTTCGCGACGTTGCCCAGCTCGTCCGCCGACGACGTCAGGCTCGCGGCGCTCGCCCTCGGCGGGGTGCCTTTCGCGAGGTCGTCGACGGCGCTCGAGACATCCGACGCCACGATCGGCGGCACGTTCCCTTGGAGCTGTCCGACCGCCGTCACCTGCGCTTCGAGCACCGCCTTCCACTGCCCGAGCGCCTTCTGTCGCGACGACAGCTCCTGGGCGGCCCGGTCGTCCGCACGGTAGCCCTGGAAGCCGTGCCAGGCCCACAGGACGGCCGAGAGCGCGAGCACGCCGACGATGAACATCGAGACGAGCTGCACCCACTTCCGCCGGAAGAACGGCACGGGCACGGGGACGGGCTCGTGCCGCGGTCCCCTCGCCACCGAGCGCTGCTTCGTCTTGCCCTTGCTCTTGATCGCCATCTACGTGACCCTCGATCGTTGGAGGAAGCGGCCGATGATGATACTTGCCTCGTAGAACAGGTACATCGGGATCATCATCGCGAGCATCGTGTACGGGTCGGAACTGGGGGTGATCACGGCCGCGAAGATCGCGATGCCGAGGATCGAGTAGCGACGGTACTTCGAGAGCGTCTGAGGGCTCAGGATCCCAGCGAGCTCGAGGAACACGAGGAAGATCGGGAACAGGAACGACACGCCGAAGGCGAGCGCGACCAGGACGACGAACCCGACGTAGCGATCCGCGGTGAGGAGCGGCACCACCCCCTCGCCGGCGAACCCCAGGAGGAAGTTGAAGCCCTTCGGCAACATCACGTAGGCGATGACCACGCCGAGCAGGAAGAGCACGAACGCGGAGACGACGAACGGGATCGAGTACTTCTTCTCCTTCGCCGTCAGCCCCGGCGCCACGAACGCCCAGAGCTGATACAGCACGACGGGCAGTGCGACCACGAGGCCGAGGAAGACGACCACCTTGATCTTCACGAGCGTCGCGTCGATCGGTCCGGTGATGAACAGCGTGCAGTCGGCCGAGGTCGGCACCTTCGTGGCCAAGGCCTGCTCCGGGTGGGCGGCGAGGTAATCGCAATAGGGGGCCGTGATCAGGTTCATGAAATGCGGGTAGAGGAACCACCCGACGACCGACCCCGCGGCGAGGGCGTACAGGCAGATGATCAATCGGCGGCGGAGCTCCTGGAGGTGCTCCACAACGGTCATCGTGCCGGTGCGGTCCTCGGTGGAGCGCTTCCGGCGAGGGATGACCTTCATCGCCCGAACCTCATGCGGGGTCAGCCGACGGCCGGCGGGTCATCGGCAGGCTCCTGGGCCGCTCCGGATCCGTCACCGTTCGTCGAGGCCGGCCGGCGGGTCCGATGGACCCCGGGCGCCATGGGACTGGCGGCCGGTGTGGGCGGCCGGTCCGGCGCGTCGTCCAGGTCGAACTTCACCATGTCCTTCACGTCGTCCTGCATCTTGCGGAACTCGCGGAGGCCCTTGCCGATCTGACGCGCCAACGCGGGGAGCCGCTCGGGACCGACGACGAGCAGCGCGATCACGATGATCACGAGGAGCTCCGGCGTCCCGATGTTGAGCATGCGACCGTCCCGGATCGTTCGGGGGCTTCATCGTACCCCGCCCCTACGAAGGCCGGGTGCGGCGAGGCATGCGGAGCGCCTGTGCCCGATCCGCCGTCTCCGATCCGTCCCGGGACAGGTCCTGGGCCATCGGGCCGACCTCGTCCCGGAACCGGCGGGCGGTCCTTCCGATGATGATCGCGTGGCGTCCGAGGGCGACGGCGAAGATGAGGAACACCGCCGTCGTGAGGATGCCGAGGAGGAGCCAGATGAAGGCCCAGGACATGCGGAGGATGCTACAGGGCTGTCCTGGGTCGGCCGTCGCGGGATCAGTTGCCGCTGGAGGCGAAGAAGTCCCTGATGTAGGACTCGTCCTCGAGGAGGTAGTGGAACTCGATCAGGTCGTCGACCGTGAACCGGGGCGCCGCAGGTTCCCTCGGCTCGAGGTCCTCCTCCTCGTCGAAGAGCTCGGGCGTGAACCCGTGGTCGCCGTCCGAGCGGCTGATGTCCACGCCCGCCGACACGAGGAGGGCGACGATCTTGCGGTCGGCCCGCTTCTCAACGTCGTCCTCACAGCTGGGGCAGGTGAACCGGTAGCTCCCCTCACGCCCGTTCGAGCGCACGGCGAGCGAGATGGCCTCGGGGCCCATGTCTACCTCGCCGCAGCGAGGGCAAGTCGTGCGGATCGTGGTCATCTCCCCGGAAGCATCGGCCCGGGTCGTGCTGCCCTTGAGAGTCCGCGTCGCGGGCGGTGGAGACCGGTCCGCGGGGCGTTCAGCCCGCGTAGCGAACGAGCGCGGCCTCCGCCACGGCTCGGGTCTCCTTCCGGAGCTCGGGCGGGTCCAGGATCTCGGCGTCCGAGCCGAGCCGCAGCAACAGCCTCGCGACCCACGCCGTCTGCCGCGCCGGGAGCGTCGCCTCGACCGAGCCGTCCTCGAGGGTCACGAGATCGGTCGTCGCGAAATACTCGGCGACCCACCGCGCGGCGGGCCGCAGCCGCAGCCGGACAGGGACGTCGTCCGCGCCGGGCGTGTAGAGCGGCCGACCGGCGCCCTCGAGGCCCCGCGGCTCGAAGCGAACGTCGGTGTCCTCGACCGATGAGACCCGGTCGGCCCGGAACACCCGTTCGCCGTTGACCTCCACGTCCCACGCAACCACGTACCAGTGCCCGGCGCTCGCGAACACGGCCTCGGGCTCGATATCGCGTTCGCTCGACTCCCCGGTGCTCGCCGCCGTGTACCGGATCCTGATCCGGCGGTGCTCGGACGCGGCGTCCCGCAGCGCCGGTAGGTGTGGCGGCCCCGAACCGGCGGCGACGGCCTCGATCCCCGCGGCGTCGCCCAGCGTGTCGGATCCCAGGGCATCGCGGAGCTTCACGAGCGCGCTCGCGAGCGCCGGGGCATCGGGGATCCCCGGCGTCGCCAGGAGCTCGGTCGCCCGCAGGTACACGGCGAGCGCCTCCGGGCGCGAGAGCCGCAACGGGCGAGCGAAGTGATCCGCCATCGAGATCCAGACGTTGCCGTCCTCGTCGACGTCGACGTCGATCAGATCGCCGGGTCCGTAGGGCGGGAGCCCTGACATGAAGAGCAGGTCGAGGTCCCGCCGGAGCTGATCCGGCGGGACGTCGAAGAGCGTCGAGGCCGTCGAGAGGCTCGTTCCTGGGTGCCGGACGAGGTACGGGACGATGACGAGCATCCGGCCGAGACGCTCGGCGGTCGTCGGAGCACGACGGCGCTCAGGCATCGACGAACGCTTCCAGGCGGCGGATGATCTCGTCCCGGAGGGCCGGCGGCTCAAGCGCCTCGACCTCGGCCCCGAACTGCAACAGCATCGCCGCGAGCGCCTGCTCGTCAGCCGCAGGGATCGCCACCACGATCCATCCGTCCTCGCGCTGCGTGCGGCGCTCCACGCCCGGGAAGGTGCTCTCGACGAGGACGACCGTGCCGGGCTCGACGGCGACGAGCGCGCGATCCTCCGCGACGTCCTGCCAGGGGCCGGCCTCCACGTGGTCGATCGCGCTGAACCCCTCCGGCGGCTCCGAGCCCTCGCCGGCGTCGGTGAGTTCCGACATGCATCGTGAGAGCCGGAACGCGCGGATCGCCTCGCGCTCGCGGTCCCGTCCGACGAGGTACCAGTGACCGCCGCGGAAGACGACGCCGTAGGCGTCGACGTCGCGTTCGGACGTCGCTCCTTGCGACGTCCGATAGCCGAATCGGATGCGGCGGCGGGCGCCCGCGGCGTCCGCCGCCGCGATGACCCGGGCGCTCCGCGTATCGGAGCCCGCGACGAGCGGGCCGGACCCGGCTCCGGCGAGGATGCCTCCGTCGGCCCCGTAGAGCAGCTTGCGGACGCCCTGCGCGGCGGCCGTCTCCTCCGACGCGCTCTGGGCCGCCACGAAGAG
>Ga0075434_100002129_pt1 | contig 17235 bp, 16 predicted proteins | sample RhiMethybrSRZTD3_FD_75298 | JGI IMG/M metagenome (GOLD analysis project Ga0075434, IMG submission 75298) | Populus rhizosphere microbial communities from Tennessee, USA - Rhizosphere MetaG P. TD hybrid SRZTD3 | ecosystem: Host-associated > Plants > Roots > Rhizosphere > Soil | place: USA... | reverse complement strand
CAGCGACGCCGCTTCCGGAGCAGCGCGTCGACCTCGTCGACCGTGTCGGCGGCCATCCGCCGGTACGTCGTGAGCTTGCCGCCCGTGACCGTCACCAGGCCGCCCTCGGATCGCCGCACCGCGTGGCGGCGGGACAGGTCGGCGGTGCGGTCGTTGGCGGCGGTGCGCAGCAAAGGCCGGAGCCCCGCCCACGTGCCCAGCACGTCCTCCTCACCGACCGGCTCGTTGATCACGGCGTTCAGCGCCCGGAGCAGATAGGCGATGTCGTCGGGCGTGCACTCGGGATCGTCGAGGGGTCCGTCGTAGTCGGTGTCGGTGGTGCCGACGTACGTGAGGTCGCCCCATGGCACGACGAACACCGAACGCCGGTCCTTGGCCACGGGCACGACGACGGCGATGTCGTTGCGCACCTTGCTCCACGGCACGGTGATATGGATGCCCTTCGCGGGCCGGATCGAGTGCGGATGACTCGGTTCGTCGAGCGCGCGCACCTCGTCGGTCCAGACACCGGCCGCGTTCACGACGACGTCCGCCCGCACCTCGACCTCGTCGCCGTCGGCCTGGACGCGCGCCCCGCGCACGCGCCCCTCGTCGTCCTTGCGCAGAGAAGTGACGCCGGCGTAGTTCGCGACCGCCGCGCCGAACGCGGCCGCCGTCCGGCACAGGGCGAGCGTCAGGCGGGCGTCGTCGGTGTGCGCGTCGTAGTACAGGTAGCCGCCGGCGACGCGGTCGGCCCGCAGTGTCGGCATGTGCGTGACCGCCTGGTCCGAAGAGACGCGCTTGTGCCGCTTGCCGATGCGCAGCCCCCCGGTGAGGTCGTACATCCACAGGGCGCCGCCCAGCGCGCGGGCCAGCCGCCGGCTGATGACACCGTCCCGGGTGAGCACAGGGATGAGGAAGGGGAGGACCCGCACGAGGTGGGGGGCGTTGCGCAGTGCGACCTGCCGCTCGGCCAGGCCCTCGTAGACGAGGCCGACCTCGCGTTGCTGCAGGTAGCGAAGCCCGCCGTGCACGAGCTTCGAGCTCTTCGAAGACGTCCCCGACGCGAAGTCGTCCCGCTCGACGAGTGCCGTGCGCAATCCCCGGGTGGCGGCGTCGACGGCGACGCCGGCGCCGGTGATCCCCCCGCCCACCACGAGCACGTCGAACTGCTCGGATGCCAGGCGTCCGAGCGCCTCGGCCCGATCGAAGGCCGGCGGCCGGCTCGGCGTGTCCATTTCCCCGAGGCTACCGCCGGGTCGCGCAGGCGGCTCCGCCCGACCCCCCGGACGCGACGAAGTTGTGGCACTGTGAGTGCATCAACCGGAGAGAGGCTGCCCGGGGCGGAGCGGTGCCGAGACAACTGTTCACCACCACCGACGACGTCGTCCTGAGCGGCCGTCACTGGTTTCGCACGGACGCGCCGCGGGCGGCTGTCGTCCTCGTGCACGGATTCACCGCGTCGGCGAACGACCCCGCCGTGTGCGACGTCGCCGAAGCGCTTCACGCCGACGGCGTCGACGTCGTGTGCTACGACGCTCGCGGCCACGGCACGTCGGAAGGCCACTCGACCCTCGGTGACCTCGAGCGTCACGACGTCGCGGCGGCGGTCGATGCCGCGCGCGAGCGAAACGACCGTGTCGTGCTCGTCGGGGCGTCGATGGGCGCCATCGCTGCTCTGCGGTACGCCGCCCACTCGGATGGGCTCGCCGGGGTCGTCTCGGTGAGCTGCCCGGCGCAGTGGCGGCTCCCCCGCAACGTGCAGGGCGTCCTCGCCGCCGGCCTGACCCGCACCCGGGTGGGCCGGGCCGTGGCGTCGCGCTGGATGGGCGTGCAGGTCGCCCCGCGCTGGACGAATCCCGAGCCGCCGATCGGGCTCGTCCCCAAGGTGCACGCGCCGGTGGCGTTCCTGCACGGCGCCGCCGACCGGTTCGTGCCCGCGTCCGCCGCCGCCGAGCTCTACGAGGTCGCGGGCGAGCCGCGCCGCCTCCGCATCGTCCCCGACATGGGCCACGCCTTCGCGCCGCAGTCGGTTCCGGCGATCCGCGAAGCCGTCGACTGGGCGCTCGCCCCGGCGATGCATACCTGAAGCCCGCTCCGCGGGCTCTCTGCACGCATCTACTGGTCGTCGCCGTCCGGCTCCCACCACCAGGCGAGGCCGTAGAGGCCGGGCCCGGTGTGCACGACCATGACCGATCCGAACTCGCCGACGAACTTCGTCGCCGGCCTGACCTCGGACTCGACCCGCTCGAGCACGTTCTCGGCGGCGTCCGGTGCCAGCGCGTGCAGGGCGGCGACGTGCAGCCGGGTGTTGGGCTCGCGTGAGCGCAGCAGCCTCCCGACCATGCGGTCGGTGGCGGCCTCGCCGCTCAGCGCGGGCCGGAGCCGCCGAGCCCGTCCGCCCCGGAACTCGAACAGCGGGTTGATGCGGAGCCGGCGCCCGGCCCAGCCGGCGATGCCCGGGACGCGGCCGCTGCGGACGAGGTGGTCGAGGTTCGGGACTGCGGCGACGAGCTGCACGCGTTCGACGACGTCCTTGGCCTCGGCCTCCACCTCGTCGAGCGTCGCGCCCCGTTCGGCGGCGGCCGCCGCCGCGAGCACGACGAGCGCCTCGGCGCCCGCCGCCGTCGCGGTGTCGACCACGCGCACACGGTCGTCGAGCCGACCGGCGGCGATCACCGCCGCCTCGTGCGTCCCGCTCATGCTGGCGGCGATGGTGAGGACGAGGACCCCGTCGTCGCCGAGGCGCGACTCGATGGCCTCCTCGAACTCGCCCGGCGCGGGACCGGACGTCGAGACGCGCTCGTCACCCAGCAGCTCGCTCAGCGGCCGCTCGCCTTCGCGGACGGATTCGCCGCCGATCGTGAGCCACATCGGCACGACGGTGATCCGGTGCGTCGTCACGATCTCGGACGGCAGGGCTGCGGCACTGTCCGTGACGATCGCGACGGTCATTGCGCCCGACGCCGTTCGCGCACGGCCGCGGCGCTCGCGACGACCAGCAGTCCGGAGCACAGGAGCACGACTCGCGACGGTTCGAGCCGCCCGATCAGCGGCCAGGTCACGGCGCCGAGCAGCGCGGCGGCGAGGCCGGCGCCGACGGCCGCCAGGGCGAGCGCCACTCTGATCACGACGTGGAAAGCGGCGAACGCCAGGACACGCTCCTGCCCGTCGAGTTGCGACTGCAATGCACCCATCCCGGCGGCGAGCGTGTAGGCGGCGGCGCCGCCGAAGCCGACCGCGCCGAGGTACGCCGCCCACAGACCCGGCGACAGGCTGAACACGGCGACGACGACCCCGATCACGAGCGTCCCGAACGCGGTGCGCTGGATCGCATCGCCGCCCGGGGTGCGCTGGAGCGCGGCGATGCCGAGCACGGCGCCGGCCCCGAACAACGCGATGAGCCAGCCGAACTCGGCGTCGCTGGCGTCGAGCACCTCGCGCACGAACACGATGCCGGTCGAGAACAGCGCCCCCAACCCCAGCGCGACCGCCGCCGCCGCCGGCATCACCGCGCGAACCAGCGGGATCCGGAACGCGCCCCGGAAGCTCGCGTTCCCGGTGGGCCTGTCGGCGGCCGCCGCGCCGGCGAGGTCGGTGGCGTGGGCGATGCAGGCGAACGACACGAGGAACGTCAGCGCGTCGATCCAGAAGACCAGCGCATGCGTCCGGCCCCCGATGTCGCTCCCCGGGAGGGCGGCAACCGCGGCGAACGCCGCCGCGCCCAACGGGATGCTCCCGTACGACGACCCCAGGATCAGGCCGTTGGCGAGCGGGAGCTCGTCGCGGTCGACGATGTCGGGGATCGACGCGTCACGAGCAGGAAGGAACACGATGCTCGCCACCTCGATGAGGAACGCCCAGAGGTAGATCCACCACAGCCCGCGCACGAACGGGACGAGCGCGATCATCGCGGCGCGGGCCGCGTCCATCGTGAGCATCGTGCGCCGGCGGTCCCAGCGGCTTGCCGCGCGCGCCGCGAGCGGACCGCCGATCGCCGCCGGGATGAGCCGCAGCGCGAGGATCCCGCCGACGGCGGCGGGCGACCCGGTGATCGCGAGGGTCAGCGCCATGAACGCGACCGTGCCCATCCAGTCGCCGAGCGCGGAGACGGCCTGCCCGACGAGCAGGTCCCGGTAACTCTGGCGGCGGACGAGGGTCCCGACGCTCACGGCGTCTGGGAGGCTATGCGGTCGTCGCGGTCGAACAGGATGCGGTTGCGGTACGTCTGGCCCCGGGGCGGTTTGGCGGGGGCGTTGCCGACGACGCGTTTTACGAGCATCGGGATCGCGATGGAGATGCCGGCGAGCGCGCCGACCGCACCGTACGTCACTGCCAGCACCGGCGTCAGCGCGACCTCCGCCACGAGCGCGCCAACTGCGGTCTCGCCGAACACCTTCCCGAGGATCATGCCGACGAGCAGCAACACGGTGCCCGGCCACGCGACGACGAGGAGCGCGCCGAGCGCGGGGGAGATGCCCCGCCCGCCCGCGCCGCGGAGGAAGGGTGACCAGTTGTGGCCGACGACGGCCGCGCCGCCGGCCACGGCCGCCAGCGCCGGTTGGCCCGCTGCCATGGCCAGGCCGGGCCCCGCCGCCCCCTTGGCGACGTCGAGAACGCCCGCCGCCGCCAGCGGCCCGAACCCGGCCACCCGGTACAGGGACGTGCCGGACACGGTGCCCGTGCCGACACGCCGGAGGTCGACCCCGCGTGCCCGCCGGCCCGCGACGTACGAGAAGGGGATGGCTCCCGCCGCGAAGGACAGCACGAGGATCGCCGCCGCCTGCATTCCACGAGTCTGGCCCAGCCCTCCGCCGCGACGCGCCAAAACGTGGCTCGGCGCCCGAACTCGCCCACTCGACCAAGACACTGCCATCCCGGACATGTAAGACTTTCCGTCGTCGGGGCCCAAAGGGGGGAACATGGGCCCCAAGGGGGCCGGCCCCTTTCTCTGCTCGCCGGGTGACCTCCGATCCGGTTGTCGGTGGCTCCGGCGGCCGCCTGCCCTCGCCGGAGGACCCCCCACCGGCCGGCGGCGGCCGCCGGGCCTCTCGCCACGTCCTGGCCGAACCCCGCATCGAACGAGGACGGCGTGACGGTGTGGAAGCCCGTCAGCCGCTCGAAGGCGTGACGCGGCGCGCCGACTTGCTCGGGTAGCCCTCCGGCAGCACGAACGTGCCCTTGGTCGTCGTGGAGTACACCTGCCACTGGTAGTAGCCGAGGAACGCGCGCTCGTCCGCGAGCATGAGCTGCGCGTACGCCTGCACGGCGTCGACGTACCGCTGGCTGTTGTTGTAGCGGAACAACGCGCGGCCGATGTCGCCGGGCGCGCCGTTCGCCTGCAGCAACCGCGCCGCGGCGAGGATGGCGTCGTGGTTGTCGTTGATGTCGCCCTGCCCGTAGCGCGCCCACGTCTCGGGGATGAACTGCATCGGGCCCTGCGCGCCCGCGCTGCTCGCCCCTTGAATCCGTCCGAGCCTGGTCTCGACGAGATGAATGGACGCGAAGTAGGCCCACGGGATGCCTGAGGCCGTTTCGGCCTCGGCGTAGTAGGCGCGGAGCACTTCCGCCGGCCGCGGCGACACGATGCGCCAGTCGGGAAGTTGCCGGGGCCGCGGTCCTTCTCCGCCGAGCGCCGCCAGGTCGCGCCCGGCGCGCTCGTTGGCGGTCACGATCGGCTTCAGGTCGGCGGGCAGACGAGCGACGACCTTCTCCAGCCAACGGGGATGAACGCTGAGAGCACGGTACGCGTTCTGTTGCTCCCAGCCGAGGCGCTCGACCTCGCCGGGCCGGGTCTTCGGTGAGCGGAGGGCGTGCTCCACCCGCGCCAAGGACGCGGCCACCTGGCCGGGGTTGCTCGGGACCGCGACGTCCTCGGGCCCGTTGACGGGCTTGCCGTTGCCCCCGCCGCCCGCACTCCCCGCGCCGACGCACGCGACCGCGACGGCGGCTGCGAGCACGAGCGCGAGCGCGGACCGCCGCACAGGTCAAGTGAGCCGGCCGGGTCCGCCAGCGTCGTTGACGATCGCCCCGCCCGCGGCGACCCACGCTTCCAACCCGCCGTCGAAGTTCACGGCCTGGAAGCCCATCTCGCGCAGCTCGACGGTGGCGTCGGCGCTCCGCTCGCCGGTGCGCGACATCGCGACGAGCCTCCGGTTCATGGGCAACGTGAAGCGCTGTGCTTCGAGGTTGTCGAGCGGGATCGACCACGCGTCCGGCGCGTGTCCGGCCCCGAACTCGTCGGGATCCCGGACGTCCACGAGCACGTCGTCGGCGACCTCGCCGCCCACTTGGATCTGCGGGATCCGCTGCCCGACGTAGCGCGGCATCTGCGTCCTCAGGCGACGGTGCCGGGCCGGCCGTCGTCGGTGACGATCGCCAGGCCGGCCGCCTGCCACGCCTCGCTCCCGCCGGCGACGTTGACGGCCCCGTAGCCGGCGGCGACGAGCGCCCTCGCGACCTGGTCCGACCGACTGCCCGTCTTGCAGATGACGACGATCTCGCGATCGGTGGGCAGCTCCTCCTGGCGCTCGGCGAGCTCGCGCATCGGGATCCACGCCGCGCCCTCGGCGTGACCCGCCTCCCACTCGTCCGGGTTGCGCACGTCGAGCAACAGCGCGCCGGCGTCGACCCGCCGCTTGCCCTCGGTCGGGTCGATCTGGTCCACCTCGGGCGGCGTCATGCCTTCCGCTCCTTCTCCTGCCCGGCCGGCTGCTGCAGCTTCCGTGCGTCGCCCAACTCCCGCTCGATGACCTCCACTTTGCCGTGCAACGCGTCGGTGACACCCGGGCGGTAGTCGACCTTGATCACGACGCTCACTCTCGGTGACCGGGCCGCCACTGCCTGCACGCAGCGGTGAATGACGTCCATCACCTCGTCCCACTCACCCTCGATGTTCGTGAACATCGCGTTCGTCTCGTTCGGCAGCCCGCTCTCGCGTACGATTCGCACCGCGTCGGCGACGAGCTCGCCGACGGATTCGCCCGCTCCCAGCGGGGTCACGGAGAACGCTGCCAGCACGGCTCACCTCCTCGAGGGCTCAAGTTTCGCACCCTGGTGAGCCGATAGTCGCGACGAGGGTCTTGTGCATACCGGTCCTGGCGTCTTCGCTACACGACCCAGCGCACGCGCGAGAGCGGCGTGGGTAGCCGTCTTCCTGAGCGTGGTGGTCGTCTCGCTCCTCGGATCGGCCGCGCCCGGCTTCGCCGACGGCCCGGGCGACGGTCGGTCGGAGGAACGCGGGCGCGCCGACCGCGCAGCCGACCTGGTCGGCGAGGTCCACGAGAAGCTTGACGGCGTCCCGCCCGGCCGGGGCGGCGGCGACGCGCCGGCTTCCCCGCCCGCCGAGGCGCCGGCGGCGGCGCTTGCCGGTCGCGCCGCGGTGGCGAGCAGCGCTCCGCCGGCGGCTTCGCCGGCGGCGGCTCCGCCGGTGACCGGGCTCGCCGAAGCACCGACGGCGCTCGCCGCGCCCGTCCTCGGGCTGACCGCACCGGTCGTCGCGCTCGCCGTCCCGCCCGCCGCCGCGCCCATCACGCCCGCAACCCCGCCGGCACCGTCGCCCGCGCCGGTCGCGGACGTGCTGCTGTCGTCGGCGCCTCCCCTGGCGCCGCCCGCGGGCGCGGTCGCGCTGCCCTTGTCGGCGGTTCGTGTCCCGGTCGGAGCGGCGTCGCAGTCAGCGGCGCCCCAGCCCGGCGCGCCCGCGCCGGCACAGGTCGAGGCCGCACCGCCGCCGGCGAGCAAGGACGCAGCCGGGGAGCGGCGAAGCGAGTCTCCGGCGACGGTCGCCGAGCGGTCGTTCACGGCCCTGCTCCTGCTGATGGCAGCGGTGCTGGTGTTCCTCGCCCTCCACGGCCGGGTCGACCGGCGCGACCCGAAGCTGGGCGACCGCCCCGGCGACTTCCGCCGCTTCCGGTGAACGTCATCGGGGGCCCGGGCGAGCACGTCCAGCTGACGGACCGTCTGGCCGTCGTCCAGTGGTTGCGGGTGTTCCTCGCCGTCGCCGTCGTCGCCATCGGGCTTCTCGACGGCGACGCCGGCGAGGTGGTGCCGCTGGTCGCGGCCTATCTCGTGCTCACGGCCGGCGTCGAGGTCGTCCGGCGCCGGGTTCCGGGACTCGTCCACCCGGCGATGTCGTGGATGCTGCTGCTGGACGGGGTGTTCCTCGCGCTCGCCCTCGTCTTCACCGGCGGCGCCGACAGCTGGGTGCGCCCGCTGGTGTTCTTCGACGTGACCGCGGTGACACTCGTCGTTTCCTACCGCACCGGGCTGAAGCTCGCAGTTTGGTACGCGCTGTTGCTCTTCCTGGGCCACGCCGCGGCCTCGGCCGGCCTGCTCGGCGACCGCACCACCGGGAGCTTCGGCGACGCCGCCCTCAACTCGACCGGCCTGCTCCTGTTCGCGGTCGGTGCCGCGGTGTTCTCGTCGGTCAACGAGCGGGCGTTGCGCCGCAGCCGCGCCGAGTTGCACGCGCTCGTCGAGCTCGGATTCGAGCTCGAACACGTGCGCACGGCCGACGACGTCGCGCTCGTGCTCGCCCAGCACACGCAGGCCCGGCTCGAATTCCCGCGCGCGTTGGTCCTCGTCCGCGACGGCGAGAACTGGAAGGGGGCGACCGCGACAGCGGGCGGCGTCTCCCGGCTTACGAGCCCGGCCGGGATCGGCTCCCTGCCCGAGCAGGTCTGGCAGGCGGAGACGCCTGCGCTCGTGCGGTCGCTCGACGACGACCCTGTGCTCGACCAGCTGCTGCCGTTCGGGCGGAACGTCGCCGTCGTGCCGCTCGTTGCGGACGGCGAGGCCTTGGGCGTCGTGCTCGCCGAATGGGGGCGAGGTCCGCGGGCGCAGATCCCCGGCGTCACCGTCGAGACGCTCGCCCAGTCGGCGAGCCAGACGGCGGCCGCGTTGCGCAACGCGGCGCTGCTCTCCGAGATCGAGCACCTCGCGACCCGCGACGGCTTGACCGGCCTCGCCAATCGCCGACTGTTCGAGGAGACGCTCCAGCGCGAGGTGGCGCGCTCGCACCGGCGGCAGGCGCCGCTCGCACTCGTCGTGCTCGATGTCGACCACTTCAAGGACGTGAACGACACCGTCGGCCACCAGGCCGGCGACGCGGTGCTGCGCGAGGTCGCGCGGGCGATGGTCGGCAACACCAAGGCGAGCGACCTTCCTGCCCGCTACGGCGGCGACGAGTTCGTCGTGTTGCTGCCCGACTGCACGGGCGACGACGCCCTCGCCGTGGCCGAGCGGCTGCGGGCCGCCGTCGCCGTCGACGTGACCGCGGTGCCGGTGACGGTCAGCGCCGGGGTGGGCGCGATGCCGCTGAACGCGGGCGACGGTGAGCGGCTGGTGGCAGCGGCGGACGCCGCGCTCTACTCCGCCAAGCGTGAAGGCCGGGACCGGTCGGTCTGCTCGGCCCGGGTCGCCGAGCCGGGCGAGGTGCCCGACCACCCCGCGATGCGGCGGGGAGCGGGCGCGGCTGAACGCTCGAGTCGAAGCTGACGGAGAGGGGCCCCGAGAAAAGCGAGGCGCCGAGGACCGGCGCCGTCACTCCACGGGGATCGCGTTCGGGGGAAGGGTTTCCAGCAGGCGGCTGCTAGGCGAAGTCGCCCCGGTCCTGACCCGACGAGTTGAGCGAGTGGGCCACCAGCTCACCGCCAGGAAGCGACTTCATCACTTCACCCATTTGCATATCCCTCTGGAGGAGGCGCCGGTGCCCCGGCTTGCTCCACGCACCGCCCCGGCTCAGGGCGGAGAACTTCGAGCGGTTCGGTACGTAGTGCCTCACGGTCCGTGACGATGACACGTTGCCGGGATCGGGGGCAGGGTCGAAAGTCCTGATTACTCGCGAAATTGGCTTCGCCGGGAGGAACTCCCGCACGCAGGACGCGGCCTTTCCGACGGTCTCTGACCGGATCGGACGATATAGGCATTTGTCTCGGAGATGGACAGGATCGCCGGGGTCGGTCGCTCCCGCCGCCCGCTCCCGGCGGCCCGCTCAAGGTCCCAGCCGGAGGTGCCGATGACGGAAGTGAGCGGGCGGGGGTCTTGCCTCGCCCGATCCCAGGATCCACAGGGGGGACCATGGGCAGGATCTTTCGACACCGCGCCGGAAGGCGCATGTTCGTCGGCGTGCTCGCGCTCGCGGGTCTGGCGCTGGTCGCCTGCGAGCCGCTGAAGCAGCCGCCGGAACCGCCGCCGGCTGAGCTGCCGCAGATCTGCATCCCGAACAACCCGAGCGATCCGCGCCTACAGGCCGAGGCCGCACCCACGGATCCAGGTTGCACACCGCTCTGCCTGCCTGGTCAGGATCCGCAGACGCCCCCGGACGCGAAGCTGGTCGACCCCGGGCCCGCACCCGCGCCGGCCTGTGTGCCGATCTGCCCGCCCTCGGACCCGGGAGCGGTTCAGCCCTACGCACAGGCGGCGCAACGCTGCATCCGCATCCCGATTCCATGCGTCCCCGGCATCGACATCCCGGGCTGCGTGAACTTCTGCCCGCCGGGGCAGGACACGCAGCCGCCGGTATCTGATGTCCAGGGGCTCTTGCAGCAACGGTGCACGCCACTGTGCACGCTGATCCCACGGGGGTCGCCGGGCGCCTGCGACATCGCGGACCCGCTCCCACGGAATTAGCTCTCGGACACGCGCACGGGCGGGGCGAGCCTGCCCGTGCGCGTGTGCGATGACAAGAGTCGATCTGGCGGCCGGTAGCCTGGCCCGTTGTGGTTGCGACGAACGGGACGAATGGAGCCGTCGAGGTCGACGGCCTGGTCAAGCGCTTCGGGGACTTCACGGCCGTCGACGGCATCTCGTTCTCGGTCGAGCCGGGTGAGCTGTTCGGGTTCCTCGGGCCCAACGGCGCCGGCAAGACGACCACGATCTCCGTCCTGTGCACGCTCCTGCATCCCACCGACGGGGTCGCCCGGGTCGCGGGCCACGACGTGCTGCGGGCGCGCAACGAGGTCCGCTCGAACATCGGGCTCGTCTTCCAGGAAGTGACCCTGGACGACTACCTCACCGGTGAGGAGAACCTCCGCTTCCACGCCGTCCTCTACGGGCTGCACGGCTCCGAGATCAAACGGCGCATGGACCCGCTGCTCGACATGGTCGGGCTCACCGACTGGGCGAGCCAGCAGGCCCGCTTCTACTCCGGAGGGATGAAGCGCCGCCTCGAGATCGCCCGCGGTCTGCTGCACACACCACGCGTCTTGTTCCTCGACGAGCCGACGATCGGGCTCGACCCGCAGACCCGCGTGCACATCTGGGACTACGTCGACGAGCTGCGCGTGCGTGAGAGCACCACCATGTTCCTCACGACGCACTACATGGACGAAGCCGAGCGCTGCGACCGCATCGCGATCATCGACCGCGGCCGGATCGTCGCCATCGACTCACCCGGCGCCCTCAAGGCGTCAGTGGGCGTCGACACGGTGACGATCGAGACCGCCGACGACGCCACCGCCCGCGAGGAGATCGCGCGCGGGCTGGGCGTGGAGGGCGAGGTGCTCGACGAAGGTGAGGGGCTACGACTGCGCGTGCCCGACGGCGAGTCCTTCGTGCCCCGCATGTTCGAGCACCTGACGGTCGGGGTACGCAACGTGAACGTGCGGCGTCCCAGCCTCGACGACGTGTTCATCCAGTACACCGGGCGCGACATGCGCGACGCCGAGGCCGGCGCCGGCGACCAGCTCAGGGCGAACCCGATGGTGCGGGGCTTCCGGCGCGGCTGATGGCCACCACTGCGCAGCCGTTGCCCGGTACCGGCGTCACCGACGTCGGACAGACCGCGCCGCCGCCGCCCGAAGGCGCGCTCATCAGGAACTTGCGGACGATCGGCATGGTCTGGAAGCGCGAGATCATCCGCTTCCGCCGAACGCCGGCCCGGATCGTCTCCGGCCTGGCGCAGCCGATCCTGTTCCTGTTCGTGCTCGGCGCTGGCATCAAGCCGCTCGTAGGGCAGAACAGCGCCGGCGGGGTGGACTACCAGCAGTTCATCCTTCCCGGCGTCATGGCGATGTCCGTCCTGTTCAGCAGCCTCTTCTCGGCGATCTCGATCGTGTGGGACCGCGAGTTCGGGTTCCTCCGCGAGATGCTCGTGGCGCCGGTCAGCCGCGCCGGGCTCGTGCTCGGCAAGGCGGCCGGAAGCGGCACGGTCGCAGCCGGACAAGGCCTGATCCTCCTGATCGCGGCGCCGATCGTCGGCGTGCACCTCGACGCGCTTCAGATCATCGAAGTCATCCCCCTGCTCATGTTGCTCGCGTTCGCGCTGACGGCGTTCGGCATCGTGATCGCCAGCCGTATGCAGCGCATGGAGAGCTTCCAGATGGTGATGGGGCTCGTCGTGAACCCGATGCTGTTCTTGTCGGGCGCGATCTTCCCGTTGGCGGGCCTGGCGACCTGGCTCGCGGTGGTGACACGTCTGAATCCCGCCACGTACGGCATCGACCCGATCCGCCGGGTGATGCTCGGTGAGCACGACGCCGCGCCGTTGACGATCAACGGCTGGGTCGTCCCGATCTGGACCGAAGTGCTCATAGTGCTCACGCTGGGCATCGCGATGCTCGCCCTCGCCGTCCGGAGCTTCCAGAAGACGGAGTAGCGTTGGGCGTTGCCCAACACGGGCACGAACGGGCAGGAAACACTTGGTTTCAAGTTCCCCGCCGCGGCCGGCTCGCCACGCGGGACCGTTAGCGTGTTCTCGATGAAGCGGGGCGTTGTCGTGCTGGCGATCGTCGCCGCGCTGGCGGCATTCGCCGGGTTCGCGTCCTCGTCGTCATCGACGTCCACGCCGACGGCGCAGTCGACGCCGTCGCGATCGAGGGGCCCGGTGCTCGTGTACGGCGACAGCCTCATCGAGCAGGCTTCGCCGTACTTTCGGAGCACCGACCAGGTCCGCGCGTACGGCGGCACCGCGCTGTGCGACTGGGTCGACAAGATGGCGCGCGCCGCAGCCGTCGAGCAGCCGAGCGTGATGGTGGTCGAGTTCGTCGGCAACGACCTGACGCCGTGCATGCAGGGCTACCAGACACCCGATCAGGTGCGGGCGAAGTACGAGGCCGACATGGCTCGTCTGAAGCGACGCGTGGACGCGCCGATCCTGTGGGTCGGCGCACCGGCCTTCCGTGACCGCACTCCCACCACCCTCGGCCTCTACTCGTCGGAGCCGCGGTTCGTCGACGCCGGCGACGCGGTGCTCGCCGACGGCGCGTACACCGACACGCTCCCGTGCCTCCCCGACGAAGGGTCGATCCAGGGGTGTGTCAACGGGCGCATCCGGGTGCGCGCGTCCGACGGGACGCACTTCGCGACGTCAGGCTCGGGCTATTCGGCCGGTGGGCGCCGCTTCGCCGACGCGATCGACAGCGCGATCCGCAAGCTCGGTTAACCGGTGCTCGCGCCGGACCCTATTGACCGAGCCTCGCCGCCGCCAACTTCCGCAACAGCTGGTAGTTCGCCTTGCCGGCGGCGTTGCGCTCGAGTGAGTCGACGAACAGGAACCGCCGCGGCTTCTTGAACCCCGCGAGCTTGCTCCGGCACCACGCGTCGAGCTCCGCCTCGTCGAGGTAATGCCCGTCGGTCACCTGCACGAGCGCCACGACGATCTCGCCGAAGCGATCGTCGGGCACGCCGACGGCGACGCAGTCGAACACGCTGGGATGCTTGCGCAGCGCCAGCTCGACTTCCTCCGGGTACACCTTCTCGCCGCCCGTGTTGATGCACGCCGAGCCCCGCCCGAGAAGCCGGATCGTCCCGTCCGCGTCGACCTGGGCGTAGTCCCCGGCGAGGGCATACCGCCGGCCGTCGATGACCCGGAACGTCTGCGCCGTCTTGTCGGGATCGCGCCAGTACCCGACCGGGATGCGCCCGCCCACCGCGAGCAGGCCGATCTCGTCACTGCCGGGTGTGACCTCCTCACCGGAGTCCTCGCCGAACACCTTTACCCGGTCGTTGACCGCGAACCGGGCCGGCTTGATCTCGGCGTCGTCGGCGGTGGCGGCCTGGCGGCTCGCCATGCCCTCGGTCGCGCCGAGCGAGTCGAGCAGCGTGACCTGGGGGACGTGGCGGAGGAGCCCCGCCTTGGTCTCGGGGCTCCACGTGACGCCGGAGCTGGTGATCGCGCGCAGCGACGACAAGTCCCAGCGCCGCGGTTCGGCCTCGAGGGCGGCGAGGAGCGGGCGGGCGAACACGTCGCCGACGATCGTGAGCACCTCGACCGCGTTGCGTTCGACCTCGCTCCAGACGCGGGCCGGGTCGAGCCCGGCTGAGTCGATCAACACCACCGAGCCGCCGCCGCTGAGCGTCGACAGCGCGATGAACAGTCCGGTGCCGTGCATGAGCGGGCACGCGGGCAGGCAGGTGCCGGCGCGCTTGCCGTCGCGGACGGCGGCGATCGGGTCGGGCGGATCCGTGCCGGGTCGGCCCATCCGCCAGAGCGAGACGTACAGGTCGTCGTTGCGCCACATGACACCCTTGGGCATGCCGGTGGTCCCGCCCGTGTACACGAAGATCAGGTCGTCACCCGACGGCCGGTGCGCGGGCTCCCATTCGGTCGGCGGGGGCGCCGCCGCGAGCGTCGCCTCGTACTGCTCGCCGGTCTGCAACCGGAACGGCCGCCACGGCTTCTGAATGCGTTTCAGTGCCTTCTTGACGGTGTCGGAGAAGTCGGGGCCGTGCACTACGGCCTTGGCGTCGGAGTTGTCGACGATGTAGTGGACCTCGTCGGCGACGTAGCGGTAGTTGACGTTCACGGGCACGCAGCCGAGCTTCAGCGCGGCGAAGAACGTCTCGAGGTATTCAGGGGAGTTGAGCATGTCGATGGCGACCTTGTCGCCGCGTTCGAGCTCGACCTCCTGGGCGAGGTGCCAGGCGAGCCGCCGGGCCCGGTCGTCGAACTGGCCGAAGGTGACGCGCCGGTCACCGCAGACGATCGCCTCCCGGTCCGGCGTCGCCGCCGCGATGCCGCGCCACACGGCCGCGAAGTTCCAGTCGGTCACGCCGGTGAGCGTATCGGCGCTGGCGACCTACAGGATCGGCAGCGTTGCGATCTGCACGAAGCCGTAGGCGAGTGTCAGAGTCGCGAGGACGAGCACCGTGATGCGCATCTTTCGCCACTCGAAGCGCATCGAGATCCCGGCGAAGAACAGCACCGAGGCGAAGAACACCGTGGTCAATACGTACGAGTCGGTGTGCTCGGTTGCCTCCTTGCCGTGCTCGAAATGCTGCGTTCCCTCGGTTTCCAATCGGTCGGATCTCTCGAGCGCGGCCACGTGGTACTGCGGCACCCGCAACGGGCTGGCCTCGGCCGCCGGGTTGCTCAGCGGGTCTTCGGCCAGCCACGCTTCGAACGCGGGGAGGAATTCGGGGCGGAAGCGCCGCTGGTAGAGATCGGCGAGCTGCTGGTTTCCTTCGGTTTCGACCTCGAGCCAGCGGTTGAAGTTCAGCAGGTCCTGCGTACGGTTCTGGGCGCCTGTTGTCGCGCTGCGGTTCGCGAGGTTCCGCGCCGTGTTCGACTGCGCGTACTCCCGTGCCTGCCGTCCGTTCCAGCGCGCCCCCTGATACCCGCTCCAGGCGATGCCGAGCGTCGCGAGGGACAGCAGGATCGTCGCAAAGAGCTCGAGCACGCGCTCGCTCTTGGTGGTCGACTGCGCGTGCGACTCGGTGAGCTCGTGCGGCGCGTGGACGTGAACGTGCTCGGACATGTTGGCAGAGGAGCCTAGGGCCGGGGGCTTGCCGAATCGGCGTCCGCAACCCACGAAGGGCTCATAGAAGGTCGTCCACGCCAACGAGCTCATGTGGGAGTTCTTCGCGAAGCACCCGTTGCCGAGGTCGTGAGCGCGCCGGTCGAGTCGAGCGCGAGCGGCGGAAGCCACATCGCGACCGGGGTCCGCGCCCACCACGCCCCCGTCTCGTGCCGCTCGGCGCGGCTCGTGAACCGGTAGCGGTACAAGCGGGCGCGCACGAGCGCCGGCGGCGCGTCCGGGAACGGGTTGTGACGCAAGAGCTTGAGCGTCCCCTTGTCGCCCTCCAGGAGTCGCGCGACGAGTTCGACGACCCACGGGTAGCGGTCGGGCGGGCCCATGGCGGCGAACCACATGAGCCAGTCGAGACGAAGGTGGTACGGCGCGACCTGGGGTGGCAGGCGCTTCGGGTCGCCCGGCTTCCCTTTGAACTCGTACGCCTTCCACGTCTCGGACGGTCCCGTGTCGTCGGTGCCCTCGAGGATGATCTCGTAGCGCTCCTTCGTGATGTGGCCGAACGCACCGTAGGTACCGACGAAATGGAGACGGTTGAAGCTGAAGTTCATGAGCTGGCGGCGCGACAGCATGTTGCGGATCGGCCAGTAGCTCAGGACGGCGACGAGGACGGTGAGCGCGATCACGAGTCCCTCGTACCAGTGCGGCGTCGCGACGAGGTTGGGACGGTCGAATGGCAGCACGTGCCCGAGGGCCGCGTCGCTGAACGCGAAGATCGCGAGCACGATCGTGAGGAAGTTCAGCCACGAGAAGTTGCCCGACAGGATCAGCCACGACTGCGTCAGCACGATGATCCCGCCCGCGACGCCGGCGACCGGCTGCGGCGCGAACAGGAAGAACGGCACGACGAGCTGCGCGAAGTGGTTCGCGAGAACCTCGACCTTGTGCGCGCGCCCGGGGAGATGGTGGAAGAACCAGCTCAACGGGTTCGGCATCGGTTGGGTCTCGTGGTGGTAGTGGAGGCACGTCAGGTTCCGCCAGCACCGGTCGCCGCGCAGCTTGATGAGCCCGGCACCGAACTCGAGCCGGAACAGCAGCCAGCGCATCAAGAACACGAGCAGGATCGGCGGTGCAGTGCGCGCGTCCCCGAGGAGGATCGCAAGCGCGCCGACCTCGCACAGCAGCGACTCCCAGCCGAACGAGTAGAACGTCTGGCCGACGTTGACGATCGACACGTAGAGCGCCCACAGCGCCAGCCACACGAGCATCGACGCCCAGATCGGCCCGGCTTGCGGCAGTCCGACGATGACGGAGGCCGCCAGCACGACGCCCGTCCACGCGACGACGGAGAAGAGGCGGTCCGAATAGCGGAGCTGGAACAGGCTCGGCGCATCGCGGAACCGCACCATGCGCACGAAGCGCGGCACTGGGAGCAGGCCGCGCTCGCCCAGCAGCGGGCGGAACTGGTTGACGGCGACGAGGAACGCGACGAGGTAGACGACGCCGAGCGCGCGCTCGAACACGAAGCGGCTCAACCAGTACTCGGGCGCCTCGAACCAGTCCATGG
>Ga0075434_100002128_pt1 | contig 17236 bp, 21 predicted proteins | sample RhiMethybrSRZTD3_FD_75298 | JGI IMG/M metagenome (GOLD analysis project Ga0075434, IMG submission 75298) | Populus rhizosphere microbial communities from Tennessee, USA - Rhizosphere MetaG P. TD hybrid SRZTD3 | ecosystem: Host-associated > Plants > Roots > Rhizosphere > Soil | place: USA... | reverse complement strand
CCGCTTCGCACGCGCTGACGGGCCTCCTGGACGGCTCGGTCGGCGAGTCCGACCACGACGAAACTGGGCACGCCGTCGACGAGGTGCGCTTCGACCTCGACGCGCCGCGCGGTGATCCCCATGAGCCAGAACGTGAGCGCTCGCGCAACCACACGGACGAGCGTATTGCACGATATGCAACAGGAGTGTCACGGGCGGTAACGACTCGCGCGCGGATGCGTCAGAACGCGGCGGGCACGTGCCGGACGCGCAGCCCGTCGACCGCGATCACGTCGAACCGCACCCGCTCGGCGTCCGGGTGCGCTGCGAGCAGCATCTCGCCCGCCTCGACCATCCGCCGCCGCTTGCGCGCGTCGACCGCCTCGGCCGGAGCGCCGCGGCTCGTCGAGCGGCGGGCCTTCACCTCGCACACGACGAGCGTCGACCCGCGCCGGGCGACGACGTCGATCTCGCGCCCCGCGACGCGGACGTTCCGGCCCACGATCCGGTAGCCGCGCAGCCGCAGCCACGTTGCGGCGAGGGTCTCGGCGAGCCGGCCGTACTCAGAGGCCGAGATCGAGCTGCGCATAGGCGATCGCCTCGAACGAGCGCCGGTGAAGCGGCGTCGGGCCGAGCTCGCGTACAGCGCGCGTGTGCTCCGGGGTGATGTATCCGACGTGCTGCTCGAACCCGAACCCGGGATAGCGCGGCGCGATGCGGCGCATGAACCGGTCGCGGGTCACCTTCGCGACGATCGATGCGGCGGCGATCGCGGCGCTGCGCCCGTCGCCGCCGACCACGGCCCGGTGCACGCGCGCGCAGCCGGGGACCGGGAACCCGTCGGTGAGGCAGACGTCCGGCTCCGGGTCGAGCGCACACAGCGCCGCCCCGAGCGCGTGCAGGTTCGAGCGGTGAAGGCCGCGGCGGTCGATCTCGGACGCCGGGACGACGCACACCGCCACCTGCGCGGCGCACGACACCACGGCCTCGAAGAGCTCCTCGCGCCGGGCCTCGGTGTGGCGCTTGGAGTCGTCGAGGAGGCCGAGCGGCGCGCAGCGCGACCCCCGCAGGCGATCCATGTCGAAGCACACCGCCGCCGCGACGAGCGGGCCGGCGAGCGAGCCGCGGCCCGCCTCGTCGGCGCCGGCCACGAGGCGGGCGCCGAGCTCGCGATCGTGGGCCAGGAGCCTGCGGCCGGGCCGGCGGCGGGGTCTGCGGGCGGCGGTCACGGCCATGCGGCCACCCTATCGCGGCGAGCGGACGCGCGAACACGGCCGGCCGTCACGCGGCCGTGCCGGAAGCGTGCCGGCCTCAGCGCGCCTTCTCGCGCACCCGCGCGGCCTTGCCGACCTTCCCACGCAGGTAGTACAGCTTGGCGCGATTCACGTCGCCGATGGAGACGACGTCGATCTTCTCGATCTTCGGGGTGTGCACCGGGAACGTGCGCTCGACGCCCACGCCGAACGACTGCTTGCGCACCGTGAAGGTCTCGCGCGCCCCGGCGCCCTGGCGCTTGATGCAGATGCCCTCGAAGACCTGCACGCGCTGGCGCTGGCCCTCGATGACCTTGAAGTGCACGCGCAGCGTGTCCCCGGCCTTGAACTGGGGCAACTCGCGCAGCTGGCGCCGTTCGATGTCCTCGATGACCGTCATGACAGGATGGAGCGGGCGGAAGAGCCGGGGTATGCTACCCGACCCCGGCCGAGGCTCACAACTTCGACCCGGCCCGGCGGCGCGACTGCTCCTCGCGCCAGCGCGCGACCTCGCCGTGGTCGCCGGACAGGAGCACCGGCGGCACCGGCCAGCCGCGGAACTCCTCCGGCCGGGTGTAGTGCGGGTACTCGGGCCGGCCCTCGAGCGCCTCGGAGAACGAGTCCTCGAGGTGGCTCTCGTCGCGCCCGAGCGCGCCCGGGAGCTTGCGGGTGACGGCGTCGAGGACGGCCATCGCCGCCACCTCGCCGCCCGAGAGCACGTACGGCCCGACCGAGATCGCGTCGTTCGAGAGCTGGTCGTGCACGCGCTGGTCGAAGCCCTCGTAGCGGCCGCACAGGAGCGTCAACCGCTCGAGCCCGGCGAGCTCCGTCACGACCTCGTCGCGGAGCTGGCGCCCGACCGGCGTGAGCACCGCCACCCGGCGCTCGTGGAGCACGCGCTCGACGGGCGCGGCGTAGATGCCCTCGAGCGCGGCGCAGACGACGTCGACCCGGATCACCATCCCGGCACCGCCGCCGTAGGGCGCGTCGTCCACCTGCCGGTGGCGGCCGGGGGCGTGGTCGCGCAGGTCGAGTACGCGCAGGCGAAGCGAGCCCGCGTCGATCGCGTTTGCGATCGGGCGCGACCCGCGCATCCAGTCGAAGTGGCCCGGGAAGAGGGTGATGACATCGAGCTCGAGGGTCACAGGAAGTCCTCGCGGACGCCGACGACGCGGCCCGCCACGTCGACCAGCGTCACCACGTCGTCGACGAACGGCACGAACACCGGCTCGGAGCCCTTCCCCGCCCGCACCTCGAGGACGTCGTTCGAGGGGTAGGCGAGGACGTCGCTCACGGTGCCCAGCTCCCGGGCGCCCGCCCGCACCGTGCACCCGATCAGGTCCACGTGGAAGTACTCGTCGCGCTCGGTGGCCGGAAGCGTCCCGGCCGAGACGGTGACCTCGCAGCCGCGCAGCGCCTCGGCGCCCTCACGGTCGCTCGCCAGGTCGAGCCGCACGATCGGCCGCTCGGCCGTTCCCTTGCGGCTCACGACCACGGCCCGCCGGCCGCCCACCTCGAGATCGGTGCCGGCGTCGAGCGGCACCGCGCCGCCGTGCCCGTCGAGGTGCACCGAGCCGTCCAGGCCGTGCGGACGGCCGACCCTGCCGACGACGATCCGGTCAGGCCGCCAGGGCGTGTCAGCCGGCGATCTCGACATGCACGCGGCGGCCGGTCCTGACCGCCGACGCCCGGACGACCGTCCGAAGCGCACGGGCCACGTTGCCCTGCTTGCCGATCACCTTGCCGACGTCGTCCTCACGAACATGCAGCTCCAGGACCACGTCGGGCCCGGCGTCATGGCGCTCCACGCGGACGTCCTCCGGATGGTCGACGAGCTCGCGCGCCAGATACGCGAGGAGCTCTTCCATGGCCGGCCGCTAGACCCCGGCGATGGTGAGCAGCTTGCGCACGGTCTCGGTCGGCTGCGCGCCCCGCGAGAGCCACTCCCGCGCCCGCTCCGCGTCGATCTCGACGAGCGACGGCTGGGTCTGCGGGTTGTAGCGGCCGATCTCCTCGATCGTCCGGCCGTCGCGCGGGACGCGCGAGTCGGCGACGACGACCCGGTAGATCGGGTTCTTCTTGGAACCATGCCGCGCGAGGCGGATCTTGACTGACACTCGACCTCCGTCGGACGTTACGCGGCGGGAGTGTAGCCGGTGTGGTGGCCCAGGAACGCCGAAGGGCCGCCTGACGGCGGCCCTTCGTTGCGAGGATCGGGCGTGAGCCCGAGGTCGATCAGTGATTGCCGTAGTGGTGCCCGTTGTTGCCGTTCTTGTGGTGCTTCGGGCCCTTCCCCGGCTTGCCGTACTGATCCTTGAACGGCGAGTTGTTGCTGTGCGACGGGTTGAACGGGTTGAACCCGAACCCGAGGTTCGCATACCCCACGCCGCCGAACCCGCTCATCGCTACGAGCGTGCCCACGGTCAGCACGACGGCGAAGCCCGCGCGGCGCCCACCGCCGGTGGGCGCTCTTCCGACCCTCCCGCAGATGGCGCTCTCGACATCCTCCCCGAGACGCGGCCGTTCGGAGCGCAGGGCCGCTTCGATCCAGCCGAGCTCGTCGTGATCCGAGAATTCCATCGTGCGCTGCCTCCCCCTCCGCTGGTCGTACCGGCACAGATGATTACGGGCGATGGGGCGAGAACCCTTACACGCCGTCCCCGACCTCCGAAACGCCGAAGGGCCGCCCGTGAGGGCGGCCCTTCTTGGCGAGGATCGGGCGACCGAGCCCGAGCGTGGTTAGTGGTGCTGATGAAGCAGCCAGTACAGCAGGTCCTGCAGAATGTGGCCGGGGTTTCCCTTCGGCCCCTTGCCGTACTGGTCCTTGAACGGCGAGTGGTAGCTGCTGTGCAGCGGGTTCAGGTGGAACCCGAAGTTCGCGTACCCCACGCCCCCGAACGCGCTCATGGCGCCGAGCGTCCCCACGCTCAGGACGACCGCCAGACTCATCCGGCGTCCACCGCCGGAACGTCCGCGACCGACCCTCCCGCAGATGGCACTCTCGAGATCCCCGTCGATGCGTGGCCTCTCGGAGCGCAGGGCCGCTTCGATCTGGCCGAGCTCGTCGTGGTTCGAGAGTTCCATCGTGCGCTGCCTCCCCCTCCACTGGTGGTACCTAACGCAGAGACCTACGGACGAAGGCTGGGAAAGCCTTACAGGCCGTCTGCGGTCGACGGCATCGGCGGCCGCTGGGTGCGCGGCGCCGCCGCCGGCGTCTCGGCCTCGAGCTCGGCCCGCAGCCGGCGCAGCGCCCGGTGAAGCGCCACCTCGACGGCGTTCGGGCTGAGGTCGAGCAGCTCGCCGATCTGGGCGGCGGTGAGGTCAGCGCCGTAGCGGAGCGCGACGAGCTCGCGGTCGCGCTCGCTGAGCGTGGCGACGGCGGCCTGCATCGTGAGCCGACTCACCGACTCGTCCTCCAGGCGGCCCGGCGCGGCGGTGTCGGGCACCTCCGCGACGATGTCCCGGTCATGGCTGGCCCGCTCGGCAAGCACGCGCCGCGCGATCCCGGTGAGCCACGCGGCCGGCGTCCCCTTTGAGCCGTCATAGGACTTGCGGTAGCGAAGCGCGCGGGCGAAGACCTCGCTCGTCACGTCCTCCGCATCCGGTCCGGCGCCGAGCCGGTACGCCACGTACGCGTAGACGCTCCTGGTCAAGCGCTCAGGGTGCGCCAAGGGGTCGGGGGTGCGACGTCCCACTCTTTGAGGCTACGTGCGAGTTGGCCGCTTGGGAAGGCTGAAACCGGTCGCCCAGATCGTTTCAGCGCGTTCCCAACCCGGGGAATTGCGGCATCTTTCCCTTGCCGATCTGGCGCATCATCTTCTGAACCTGCTTGAACTGGCCGAGCAGCTGGTTCACCTGCTGGACGGACGAGCCGCTCCCCGCGGCGATGCGCTTGCGGCGGCTGCCGTCGATCATGCGCGGATTTCGCCGCTCGGCGGGGGTCATCGAGAGGATGATCGCCTCGACCCGGTCCACCTGGCGCTCGTCGACCTTCAGGTTCTTCACCTGGCGCCCCACGCCGGGCAGCATGCCCAGGAGGCCCGCCATGCCCTGGCCGGCGGTCATCTTGCGCACCTGGCGGAGCTGGTCGAGGAAGTCGTCGAGCGTGAACTCGGCCTTGCGGAGCTTGGCCTCCATCTCCTTCGCGTCCTTCTCGGAGATCTGCTCCTGGGCTCGCTCGATGAGCGACATCACGTCGCCCATGCCGAGGATTCGCGAGGCCATGCGGTCAGGGTGGAACGGTTCGAGCTGGTCGAGCTTTTCGCCGACCGACACGTACTTGATCGGCTTGCCGGTCACGGAGCGCACCGCCAGCGCGGCGCCACCGCGAGCGTCGCCGTCGAGCTTCGTCAGGATCACGCCGTCGTAGTCGACCGCCTCGGCGAACCGCTCGGCGACCGAGACCGCGTCCTGGCCCGTCATCGAGTCGAGGACGAGCAGCACGTTGTGGGGCTTCACCGCGTCCTTGATCCGCACGAGCTCGGCCATCAGCTCCTCGTCCACGTGCAGGCGGCCGGCGGTGTCGACGATCACGACGTCGCGACCCTGCGCGCGCGCCTGCTCGACGCCCCAGGCCGCAACCTCGACCGGGTCGGCGTCGACGCCCTGGTCGAACACGGGCACCTGGAGCGACTTGCCGAGCGTCTGGAGCTGCTGGACGGCCGCGGGCCGCTGCAGGTCGCACGCCACCATCGCCGGGCTGCGCTTCTGCTTGGCGAGCAGGCGCGCGAGCTTGCCGCAGGCCGTCGTCTTGCCCGATCCCTGGAGGCCCGCCATCAGGATGACCGTCGGCGGGCGGCTCGCGAAGGAGAGCCCGGAGCCCGCGGTCCCCATGAGCTCGGTCAGCTCCTCGTGGACGATCTTCACGACCTGCTGGCCGGGGGTGAGGCTCTGCAGCACGTCGGCGCCGAGGGCGCGCTCCTTCACCGCCGCGACGAACTCGCGTACGACGCCGAAGTTGACGTCGGCCTCGAGCAGCGCCAGGCGGATCTCGCGCATCGCCCGGTTGATGTCGTCCTCGCTCAGGCGGCCCTGGCCGCGGAGGCCGTCGAGGGTCGCGCCGAGCCTGTCGGACAGGGAGTCGAACATAGCGAGAAGCGTAGATGGTCGCGCTCTTCGGAGCGCGATTCCGCAGCGTCACCTCGATCATCGCGTTGAGATGCCTCAGAACGGGACATCGGGTGGTGTGTCCGGCGAAGACCGCGTTCTTCGCCGGAGCGCGCCCAACGTCGCGCCACCCCTTAAGGAGGGGGCTCGCGGGGGAACCCTGGGTTCCCCCGCGTTAAGAGAACAGGGCCCGGGCGAAGTCGCGGGCGTCGAACGGCCGCAGGTCCTCGATGCCCTCCCCGACGCCGACCAGCTTGACCGGGATCCCGAGCTCATGCGCGATCGCGAGCACGATGCCGCCCTTGGCCGTGCCGTCGAGCTTCGTGAGCACGATCCCCGTTACGTCAACGGCTTCGGCGAAGAGCCGGGCCTGCTGGAGGCCGTTCTGGCCCGTCGTGGCGTCGATCGTGAGCAGCACCTCGTGCGGGGCGCCGTCGAGCCGCTGGGCGATCACACGGTGGATCTTGCGCAGCTCGTCCATCAGATGGCTCTGGGTGTGCAGCCGGCCGGCGGTGTCGACGATCACGACATCGCGGGAGCGGGCCTCCGCGGCGGCGACCGCGTCGAACGCCACCGCCGCCGGGTCGGCGCCCGACTGCGATCCGACAAAGTCGGCGCCGGCCCGATCGGCCCACGTCTCGAGTTGCTCGCCTGCGGCGGCCCGGAAGGTGTCGGCCGCACCGATCACGCAGGTCCGCCCGGCCTCCCGCAGGTGCCAGGCGATCTTCCCGATCGTGGTCGTCTTGCCAGTGCCGTTGACGCCGGTCACGAGGAGCACGGACGGCGCGTGCGAGACGTCGATCCGGGCGTCCGCCGGCGGGGCCATCAGCTCGGCGATCACCTCCTGGAGCCTGGCCGTCAGCTGCTCGGCCGTGGCGATCGTCCCAGCGCCGGCCTCGGCCTCCAGCCGCTCGACCACGGCCACGGTCGCCGGGACGCCGCAGTCTGCCTGGATCAGGGCCTCCTCGAGCCGCTCCCACACCTCGTCATCGGAGGGATCGAGCACCGCGGCGGCGAGCTGCTGGGCCATCGCCCGGCGGCTGCGCGAGATCGACTCGCGCAGGCGGCGGAAGAGGCCCGTGGGCTCCTCGGTCTCGACGGCCGCGCCCGGCTCGTCGTCGCCTGTGCGGAACATCTCCTGCCAGGTGCGCGTCACGGGCCAGGATCGTACCGGCGGCCCGCCGCCGGGAGGCCGCCTGGTACGGTCGCCGGATGGCCGAGGTCAGCCTGGACGAGCTGCGCGCGGGCGTCGAAGCCCGGCTGCAGGCGCTCGGCTTCGACGGTCGCGTCGCGGCGCTGATCGGCGAGCACTACGTCGATGCGGAGCTTCGGGGCGCCACGACGCACGGCCTCGAACGTCTGCGCTGGCTGGCGGGGCAGGGCGGCATCGACCCGGCGGCCCGCCCCATCCAGATCGAGCGCACCGACAGCGTGTCGCGCTGGGACGCGGCGAGCGCGGCCGGCTATGCGGCGCTCGCCGACGTGCTCGCCGCCGAGGTCAGGACGCCGCCCACAGGGGCCAGGCTCGTGGTGGTCGAGCGCTGCTTTCCGACGGGCCGGCTGGGCTGGTTCGCCGAACGGGTCGCGGCCGATGGCCTCGTCTGCTTGCTCACCGCGACCTCACCGGCCCGGATCGCACATCCCGGCGGGGGCCCGCCGATCCTGGCGACCAGCGCGCTCTGCCTCGCCGTCCCGGGCGCCCCGCCTGCGGTGATCGACGTCTCGATGGGGCGGATCACCTACGGCGACGTGCTCGCCGCAGCAGCGGCCGGCGAGCCGCTCCCTCCGGGGTCCGGCGTCCGCCCGGACGGCTTGCCCGAGGACGACCCGGCCGAGATCGCCGCCGACCGGGCCGGGATCCGGCCGTTCGGCGGCGACCAGGCGCACAAGGGGCTCGCGCTCGCGGCGCTGGTCGAGCTCCTCGTCGGGGCGGTGTCGGCCGGCCCGGGCTACGCCGCCGTCGCGCTGCTCGCCGCGCCCCGGTCGGACGCCGCCGGCCGGATCCGCGGGCTGTTCGACGGCCGCCGGTTCCCCGGGGACGAGAGCAGCACCAGGCGCGACGCCGCGCTCGCACGCGGCTCGGTCGCGGTGCCCGACGACCTGTGGGACTGGATCAGGCGCTGACGGCGCGCGGCCCGTCGGCCGGCACACGCCGCGAGAGCACGCGCGACTCGCCGTCGCCGGCCATCGTGACGCCGTAGAGCACGTCGGCGATCTCCATCGTGCGCCGCTGGTGCGTGACGACGATGAACTGGGCCCGATCCTGATAGGCGCGCAGCAGGTCGAGGAAGCGCTCGATGTTCGCGTCGTCGAGGGCCGCCTCGACCTCGTCGAGCAGGTAGAACGGCGACGGCTTGGTGAGGAGCAGCGAGAAGAGGAACGCGATCGCCGTCAGCGCCTTCTCGCCGCCCGAGAGCAGCGACAGCGCCTCGATCCTCTTGCCCGCCGGGCGTACCTCGAGCTCGATGCCCGGCTCCGGCCGCCCCTGCGGCGCGTCGGCCTCCTCGCCGTCGTCGGGCGCGGCCGGCGGCGCGGCCGAGACCACGTCGTCCTCGGTCAGACGCAGGCGGCCGGACCCGCCCGGGAACAGCGTCCCGATCACCTCGCCGAAGTTCTTGGCGACGGCCGCGAACGTCTCGGAGAAGCGGCGGTCGATCGTCTGGGTGAGGTCGCGGATCAGGCCGCGTAGCTCGCGAAGCGAGCGCTCGAGGTCGGCGCACTGGTCGGTGAGCTCATCCGCCCGGCCCTTGGCCTCTTCGTACTCCTCGGCCGCGAGCGGGTTCACGGCGCCGAGGCTCTCGCGCCGCCGTTCGAGCCGCTCGAGCCGGGCCGCCGACGCCGCCGCCTCGTCGGGCTCGAGCGGCGCGGAGAGGTCGGGCAGATCGAGGGAGTATTCGGCCTGGAGCGCCGCCCGGCGGCGCTCGATCTCGTCGATGCGCTCGCCGCTTCGGGCCAGCGAGACCTCGATCTCGGTGAGCACGGCGGCCACCTCGCGGGCGTGGGCCTGGCCCGCCGCCTCGTCGGCCGCGCAGGCCTGGAGCTCCGAAGAGAGCTCGGATGCGCGCCGCTCGATCTCGTCGATCCCCGCCCGCGCGGGGGCCCGCAGGCGCTCGGCCGCGCTCGCCGCAGCGATCACCGTCGCGAGCGCCGCTCCGGCGGGGGCGTCCTCGGCCTCGGCGGCGGCCGCCAGCCGCAGCGCCCGCTCCGCACCCGCGGCCGCCCGTTCGGCGGCCGCGCCGGCGCGGCCGGCATCCGCCGAGTGGCGCTCGGATCGCTCGGCAAGCGATGCCAGCCGGGCGGCCCGCGTGCTGGCCTCGTCGGCCAGCTCGCGTCGGCGCGCCTCGAGCCCGGCGTGCCGCTCGTCGGCCGCCTCGGCCTCGCCGCGGCGCCGAGCGACGACCTCCTCCAGGCTCGCCACCGCCGCGCCCAGGTCGGCGCCCCGGCGCTCCTCGACCTCGAGATCGTGAGCCGCCATGTCGGCGGCCGCATCGCCCCGGGCCAGCTCGTCGGCCAGTGCGTCGCGCCGGCCGGCGGTCTCGCGCGCCGCCGCCTGAGCTCCGGCCAGGGCCGTCTGCGCCGCCGCCAGCTCGGCCCTCGCCGCGGCCTCGGCCGCAGCCGTCTGGGCCGCCGCCGCCGTGGCGGCGTCCGCACGGCCCTCGGCGTCGCGGGCGGCCGTCTCGTCGGCCTCGAGCGCCGCCGCGAGCCGGTCGCGCTCGGCCCGGGCCGCCATCCACGCCGCCTCGCCGGCATCGGCCGACCGCCACAGCTCGCCCCGGTCGGCGTCCAGCCCCGCGCCGTCGCGCGTGACCGCCACGCCCTGCTCGACCGCCGACAGGTCGTCGACCAGCCACACGCCGTCGATGAGCCGGGCCGCGGCCGGGTCGCGCACGTCGGCCACCTCGCGCAGCGGTCGCGCGCCGGGCGACGGCGGCAGCGTCGGCTCCAGCGGCCGCGCCTCGCGCAGCACGACGGCCACCTCGCCGTCGCCCTCGGCCGCCCCCAGGAGCTCCAGCGCATGCTCGATCCGCTCTGCCACGACCGCGCCGGCCCGCCAGCCGAGCGCCGCGGCGACCGCGCGCTCGTATCCCGGGTGGGCCTCGATGCCCGACAGGACGAGCTCGGCGCCCGCCGCCTTCAAGGCGCGGGCTGCCGGGGAGAGCCCCTCGCCGCGCTCGATGGCCGCGTCGAGCGCCTCGACCCGGGTGCGGTGGACGTCGAGCCGGCTGTGCGCGTCGGCCGCCGCCGCGCGGGCGTCGCGCTCGGCCACCGCCGCCGTGTCGGCCCCGGCCCGCGCCGCCGCCGCCGTGCGCTCGCAGGCCGCCACCGCGTCGCCCGAGCCCGCCACGGCCTCGGCGGCCGTGCGGGCCGCCGTCTCGGCCTCGGCGAGGCCTCTGCGGCGCTCGTCACAGGCCGCTCGAAGCTCGCCCGCGCGAGCTCGCAGCTCGTCGGCCCGCCGGGCCGACGCGTCGGCCTCGCGCCCGGCGGTGGCCGCCTGGCCCTGGACATCGGCGAGGCTCCGGCGGGCCTCCATCATCGTCCCCAGCGCAGCCTCCGCCGCCGCTGCGGCCTCCGCGGCGGCGCCCGTGTCGGCCGCCGCAAGCTCCTCGGCCTCACGCCCGGCGGCCGCGGCGGCCTCGGCCGCGCGGTCGCGCTCCTCGCCGAAGCGCTCCGCGTCGTCGCGCAGCCTCGTTGCGGCAGCCCTGCGGCGGGCGGCCGCCCGGGCGAGCGCGCCGCGGGCGCGATCCAGCCCCTCGACCGCCAGCCCCAGACGCTCACGGGCGGTCTCGAACGCATAGAAGGCGTGGCCGGCGCGCTCCTGGGCCGTCGCGAGGCCCGTCAGCTCGGCCTCCGCCTTTGCCCGCCGCGCCGCCAGCTCGGCCAGGCGCGCCTCGGCGCGGGTGCGGTCGGCGGTCGCGGCGTCGAGCCGGCCGCGCGCCGTGGCGACCCGCCCGCCCTCGGCGAGCCCGTCGGACGTGAGCAGCGCCACCCGGCCGGCCGCGATCTCGGCGCCCAGCTTGGCCGCCCGCTCGGCGGCGGTCGCCTGGAGCGCCAGCGGGCGCAGCCGGCCCTTCACCTCGCGCTCGAGGTCGCGGGCCCGCTCGAGCTCCGACGAGACCCGGGCCAGCTTCGACTCGGCCCGGATCCGGCGGCGCTGGTACTTGCCGAGCCCCGCCGCCTCCTCGACAAACCGGCGCCGCTCGTGCGGCTTCGACAGCAGGATCTCCTCGACCTTGCCCTGGCCGATCACCGAGTGCATCTCGCGGCCGAGGCCGGTGTCGGACAGGAGCTCGAGCACGTCCAGGCGGCGGACGCGTGCCCGGTTCACCAGGTACTCGCTCTCGCCGCCGCGGTCGAGCCGGCGCATGACGGACACCTCGCTGAACTCCAGCGGCAGCGTCCCGCACTCGTTGTCGAGGACGAGCTCGACCTCGCACACGCCCGCCGGTGGGCGCGAGTCCGACCCGGCGAACAGCACGTCCTGGCCCGTCGGCGCGCGCAGCTGCACGGGCGACGAGACTGCCATCGCCCACTGGAGGGCGTCGGCGATGTTGGACTTGCCGGAGCCGTTGGGCCCGACCACGACGGCGATCCCGTGGTCGAACACGAGCTCGACGCTCCCGGGAAACGACTTGAAGCCCCGCATCCGCAGCGCCTTCAGGTACATCGGCCTCGCCTTCGTCGAACTCGTACGGGTTACGACTCCCGGAGCGCCTCGAGCGCCTGCCGGGCCGCGCGCTGCTCCGACGCCTTCTTGCTCGAGCCTGAGCCGCGTCCGAGCTCGTGCCCTCCCACCATCGCCACGGACGTGTACGAGCGCTGGTGCGGCGGGCCCGAGGTCTCGGCAACGACGTACGTTACCGACCGGTCCAGACGTGCGAGCTCCTCCTGGAGCACCGTCTTGTAGTCGACGTGCTCAACCAGGGCGTACTCCACGCGCCCGCTGAACGCCTCGACGACCGCGTCGGCCACCGGCTCGAAGCCGTGCTCGAGGAAGCATGCGCCGATGGCGGCCTCGACGATGGCGGCCTGCACGGCGTGGGACTCGAGGACCGTCGCCGCGTCGGCCGCTCCCAGCGCGGCGGCCCTCGCAGCAAGGTCGTCCGCCACGCCGAGGTCGGCAGCCACCGCGGCGCAGCTCTCGCGGGAGACGACGTGGGCCCGGGCCCGGGACAGCACGCCCTCGGCCGCGTCGGGCAGCCGCCGGTACAGGTAGTGGGCGATCGCGAGCCCGAGGACGCCGTCGCCCAGGAACTCCAGCCGCTCGTATGAGAGCGACCGGTCGGCCAGCCACGACGAGTGCGTGAACACGGCCTCCCGGACGTCGTCCGGAAGGCCGTCGATCAGCGCTCGGAGCCGGCCGGTCGCCGGCCCGGGCCGGTCAGCTGTGCGAGACGACGTAATCGACCGCCTGCCCGACGGTCGAGATCTGCTGTGCATCCTCGTCGGAGATCTTGAGGCCGAACTGGTCCTCGAGCTCCATGATCAACTCGACGAGATCGAGCGAATCCGCATCGAGGTCGCCCTGGAACGACGCGTCCTCGGTCACCTGCTCCTCGTCCACGCCGAGCTGCTCCACCAGGATGCCGCGGACGCGCTCGAGTGCCTCCTCACGATTCATGCGCTTCGATCTCCAGTCTCAGGGGATGCGACGCCGGGGACTGTATTGACCTCGGCTGCCGCCTGCAAGTCGGACCCCGGGGTCGCCGCCGACGCCTGGCGCCCCAGCCGGCCGACGACATCGGCCTCGAGGCCGCGCGCGGCGTACCTGATCGCGTTCGCGATTCCCCGCCGGCCGGCGTTTCCGTGGGCGATCACCGCGAGCCCGCGCACCCCCAGAAGGTAGGCGCCTCCATAGACCTCGGGGTCGGTCCTCTCCCGCAGCCCGACGAGCGCGGGCTTGAGGAGCAGGCCCCCGATCTTGGCCCGAAGGCTGGAGCCGGCCGCGCGCCGGACCTCCGCGAACATCGATGCGGCGGCGCCCTCGAGGCCCTTCAGAAGGACGTTGCCGGCGAACCCGTCGGCAACCACGACCTGGAATTCGCCCGTGAGCACGTCGCGGCCCTCGCAGTTGCCGGCGAAGATCAGGCCGGGCGCTGCCGAGAGGAGCGCGTGCGCCTCGATCGTGCGCTGGTTGCCCTTGGACGCCTCCTCCCCGATCGAGAGCAGGCCCACCCGCGGCCCCACCACTCCGAGCACGTCGCTTGCGAACTCCGCGCCCATCGCCCCGAACTGGGCCAGGTGCTCGGGGCGGGCGTCCGGGTTCGCGCCCGCGTCGATGAGGACGCACGGCGCGCCCTGCGCGGGGAGCGGCACCGCGATCCCAGGCCTGTGGATGCCCTGGATGCGGCCGATGTGGACGAGACACGCGGCCAGCATCGCCCCGGTCGGGCCCGCCGAGACGACCGCGCCTGCCGCCCCCTCGCGCACCAGCCGGCACGCGCGAACCATCGACGAGTCCGGGCGCGAGCGCACGGCTGCGGCCGGTTCGTCAGACGAGCCGATCACGTCGCTCGCGGCAACGATCTCGACGTGGGGCGAAGCCGCATGCGCGGCGAGCTCGGCCTCGAGCTCGCCGGGACGGCCCACGAGCAGGACCCGGACGTCCTCGCCCGCCGCCTCGAGAGCTCCGGCGACCACCTCGGACGGCGCGCGATCGCCGCCCATCGCGTCGACGGCCACCGTCTGCACAGACCTAGCCTACGGGGCTTCCTCGCGGAGCGGCTCGACCTCGCGGCCTCGGTAGTGGCCGCACTCCCGGCAGGCGTGATGCGGCCGCACCGGCTTGTGGCACTGCGGGCACACGGTGAGGCTCGGCGCCGAGATCGAATGCGTCGCCCGGCGCTTGTCGCGCCGCGCCTTCGACGTCTTTTTCTTGGGGACTGCCATGGCCTCGGGGACTATACCGCCGGCCCTTGCCAGCTCCGCAGCTTCTCCCAGCGGGGATCGGCCTCCTCCTCGCCGCACTCGTGCTCGACCCCCTCCTCCAGGCGAACGCCGCAGCGAGGGCAGAGGCCGAGGCAGTCCGGCCGGCACAGGATCTTGGGCGGCAGGGCGAAGACGAGGGCGTCGCGGGCCCAGGCCTCGGCGTCGAGCTGGTCGCCGTCGACGTAGTCCGAGCGCAGCTCGTCGCCGCCCGCCGGCTCGTGGTACTCCGTGGCCTTCACGGACACGTGCACGGCCGCGTCCTCGAGGCAGCGGAAGCACGGGCCGCGGACGTCGGCCTCGAACCTGAGCTTCAGGTAGACGCCGCCCGGCGTGCCCTGGAGATCGAGCGTCGCACGGGGGGCGGGCGGATCGACGACGTAGGCCTGGCCGCCCATCTCGAGCGGCACTTGCGGCAGGTCGAGGGGGACCCGGCGGACCTCCCCGGGGCGCAGATCGAGCGCACGCAGGTCGACCATCGGCGCGGCTCCGCGCTACTGGAGCTGGGGCTCTTCGTGATCGACGGTCGCGCCCGCCTCGCGGTCGTCGGACTTGGACGCGAGCTGCGCGCGGCCCCGCTCGAGCGCATCCATGATCTTGCCCAGGTTGTGGTGCAGGTTCTCGAGGATGCCGTCGGCGTAGTCCTCGGCTCCGTGCCGGATCGAGCGGTCCTGACGGCGCGCCTCGGCGAGGACCTCCTCGGCCTGGCGCTCGGCCAGCTTCACGACCTCCTGCTGCGACGCCTCGCGAGCCGCCTGCTCGCGCGCCTCGGCGATCAGCCGCTCGGCCTCCCGCTTGGCCTCGGCCAGCATCTCCTGGCGCTCCTTCACGATCCATCGGGCCTGCTTGATCTCCTCCGGGATCGTCGAGCGCATCTGGTCGATGATCTCCCAGATCTCCTCGCGGTCCACGCGGACCTGGTCCTGGGACAGGGGCACGCCCTTCGCGTTCTGCACCAGCTCGTCCAGCTTGTCGATCAGCACGAGGACATCCACGTCCTACTCCCTCCGTCTCGCTAAAGCTCGCCCGCCGCGTGAAGCTCCGCCAGCCGGCGGGCGACGGGCTCGGGCACGTACTTCGCGACCGAGCCGCCGAACGCCGCGATCTCGCGGACGCCACGGGACGAGAGGAAACTGTACTCCGGCGAGGCCATCAGATACATGGTCTCGATCTCGGGGGCCATCCCCCGGTTGAGGTTGTTCATCTGGAATTCCCATTCGAAGTCCGACACCGCGCGCAGTCCCTTCACGATCGACCTGGCGCCGCGCTCGCGCGCGAACTCGACGACGAGCGTCGCGAATCCTTCCACGGACACGTTCGGCGTGCCCCCCAGGGATTCCTCGATGAAGGCGATGCGGTCGTCGAGCGTGAACATGGTGCGCTTGTGCTGAGGAGCACGAACGACCGCCACAATCACCCTGTCGAAGATTGCCGCCGCGCGGCGGATGATGTCGAGATGCCCCGACGTCACCGGGTCGTAGGTTCCGGGGCAGACCGCGACGGACTCAGCCACGCCGCCACACCGTGATCGCGGTGCCGCCGTAGGCGCGCTCGGCGACGACCTCGAGCCCGGGCTCGAGCACCGCGTGGAACGCGGGCCGCTCGAGCACGGCCCGGCCGCCCGGCGCGAGGAGCGCCGGAAGGTCGGCTTCGAGGTGTGCGGACAGAGCGGGGAGCATCGCGTAGGGCGGGTCGAGCAGCACCAGGTCGTAGGTCACGCCGGCGGCCCGATCCGCCGCGAAGCGACGCCGGGCGTCCTGCCGGCGGACCGTGCACCGGTCAGCGTACCGGAGCCGGCGCGCGTTCTCGCGCACCGCCGCGAGGGCCGCGCCGTCCACGTCACAGAACGCCGCCGTCGCCGCACCGCGTGACAGCGCCTCGAACCCGAGCGCGCCCGAGCCGGCGAACGGGTCGAGCACCGCCGCATCCGCAACGTCGGCCAGGATCGCGAAGAGCGACTCCCGGACACGGTCGGAGGTCGGCCGCGCCGAGCGGCCCGCGGGCGCCGCCAGCCTGGTCCCCTTGCGCTCTCCGGCCACGATCCGCATCAGTGCCCCACGAACCAGTCGACGTCGGCGCCGAACGCCCGCCGCGTCGCCTCGGCCACGATCGCCGCCGCCGGTCCCGACATGTCCGGATCGGCCGCCAGGACAGCCTTCGCGTCGGTGCGAGCCTCGGCCGCGAGCCGCCGCTGGCGGGCGAGGCGGGCGTGGCGGAGATCAGGGACGCCGCTCTGGCGCAGTCCGAGCAGGGCGCCCTCCCCGCGCAGCTCGAGGTCGACGTCGGCCAGCTCGAACCCGTCGGCGATCCGGGCCATGGCGTCGAGGCGAGCGCGGGCTTCGTCGGTCGCAGGATCGGCGAGGAGCATGCAGTAGCTCTCGTGCGCGCCCCGTCCCACCCGGCCACGGAGCTGATGGAGCTGCGCGAGCCCGAACAGGTCGGCCTGCTCGATCACCATCACCGTCGCGTTGGGGACGTCCACGCCCACCTCGATCACGGTCGTTGCGACGAGCACCTGCACCTCGCCCGCGCGGAAGGCGTCCATGATCCGGCGCCGCTCCGGCACCGGGAGCTGGCCGTGGATGCACTCCAGCCGGTAGCCGGCCAGCTCGCCCCCGCCCAGCCGAGCGGCCTCAGACTCGGCGGCCGCCGCCGCACGGGCGTCGTCCGCCTCCGTGATGAGCGGGCAGACGACATAGGCCTGGCGACCCTCGTCGAGCAGCCTGCGCATGCGGGCGAACACCTGGTCGCGGCGGTCGAGGCCGAGGACGCGGGTCACGACCGGCGTGCGGCCGGCCGGGAGCTCGTCCAGCACCGACACGTCGAGATCGCCGTAGACCGAGAGCGCGAGCGTGCGCGGGATCGGAGTCGCGGTCATGTGCAGGACGTGCGGCGACGGCCCCGAGCGGGCCTTCTCCTCGAGCGCCCGGCGCTGCTCGACGCCGAACCGGTGCTGCTCGTCGACCACCGCGACC
>Ga0075434_100002127_pt1 | contig 17246 bp, 15 predicted proteins | sample RhiMethybrSRZTD3_FD_75298 | JGI IMG/M metagenome (GOLD analysis project Ga0075434, IMG submission 75298) | Populus rhizosphere microbial communities from Tennessee, USA - Rhizosphere MetaG P. TD hybrid SRZTD3 | ecosystem: Host-associated > Plants > Roots > Rhizosphere > Soil | place: USA... | reverse complement strand
GTGTTGCTGCAGCCTGTCGGGAACGGCAAGTACGATTCGATGCAGGTCCAACTGCAGCGGCGGTTTACGGATGGCCTCAGCCTCGCCGCGAACTACACGCTGGGCCGGGCGCTCAGCCCTAACGAGAACAGCTCCTGGCTCCTCGGAGATCACGGGACCCAGGCGCTTGCCTACCTGGATCGCAATCTTGCTCCCACGAGCACGGATCGACGGCACAACCTCGGGATCACGAGCGTCTGGCAGATTCCCGTGGGAAAGGGCCGCCGCTGGCTCAACGACAACGGCATTGCGTCCGCGATCCTGGGCGGCTGGCAGGTGAACAACATGATCAGCATCATGAGCGGCACGCCGTTCTCGGTGCTCGCCGACGACACGTCGCTGAACCTGCCGGGCAGCGTGCAGACGGCTGACCAGCTGAAGCCCGCGAAAAAGCTCGGCGGCATCGGGCTCGCCACGCCGTACTACGATCCGACGGCGTTTGCGGACGTGACCGAGGCGCGGTTCGGCAACACGGGGTACAACATTCTGCGCGGACCGGGCCTCTTCAACTGGGACTTCGGCTTGACCCGGGAGATCGCGGCGACACGGGGCTGCAGAGTGCAGCTGCGCCTGGAATCGTTCAATTTCACGAACACGCCGCATCTGGCCAATCCGGACAACAGCGTCGGCGACGGCGAAGACTTCATGACGATCACCAGCGTCCAGAGTCTCGGGCGCGAAGGGATCGACGAGCGGCAGTTCCGGCTCGGTGTCAGAATCGTGTTTTGAGCCGCATTTACGAGATCGAGGCGAACATGCAGAACTCCGACGACAAGAAGGTCGATCGCCGAACGTTCATTCAAGCTGCCGGAATGGTCGCGGGCTCCGCGATCGCCTCGACGGCCTTGTCGTACGACCGCATCCTGGGCGCGAACGACCGCATCGCTCTCGGGCACATCGGCATAGGCAACCGGGGCAGCGGGCTTCACACGATGGCGTCGAAGCTCAAGGACAAGTACAACGTCGAGACCGTGGCGGTGTGCGATCTGTGGAAGAACAATCGCGAGCGCGCCGCCGCGAGGACGACGCAGTACTACGGTCGCGCGCCGAAAGCGGTGCAGCATCCCGACGAACTGCTGGCGATGAAGGACGTCGACGCCGTCTTCATCGCGACGCCGGAGCACTCGCATTCGCCGATGCTCAAGAAGACGGTGGAGGCGGGCAAGCACGCCTACTGCGAAAAGCCGATGGGGAACGTGCTCGAGGAGGTAAAAGCGGCGCGCGACGCGGTGAAGCAGCGCAATCTCGTGGTGCAGATTGGGACGCAGCATCGCAGCGAACCATATCAACTCGCCGCGCGCGAGGTCCTGCGCACCGGCGTCCTCGGCGACGTCAGCAAGTACGAGATCGTATGGAACTACAACGGGCCCCGCTGGCGCGGCCGGCCGGAAGTGAAGCTGATTCGCCCGGAGGACACGGACTGGAAGGCGTGGCTGATGACGAAGCCGGATCGTCCGTTCGATCCGCAGCTCTACTTCGAGTTCCGGCTGTATCGGGAGTTCTCGAGCGGCATCCCCGATCAGTGGATGAGCCACGGCATCGATCTCGTGCACTTCTTCATGAACGAGACGCCGCCTCGATCGATCGTGTCGCATGGCGGCGTGTTCGCGTGGCACGACGGACGCCAGAACCCGGACACGTTCGAGGCGCTCGTCGAGTACCCGAACTTCCTCGTCAGCTACTCCACCAGCTTCGGCAACGACTGCGACAGCTTCTCGCGCATCATGGGGAAGAAGGCGACGCTCGTCAACATCGGCGGCGAAGGCAGCCCTCGCTGGAAGGTGGTCGACGAAAAGGGGAATCACGAGGACAACCCGACGATCCAGCGCGCCGAGCGCTGGGTCACGCTGCCCGGCGACGACAAGCCCGGCCCGATCAACATCGGCGACGAGGACCTGTCGCACATGTCGAACTGGTTCACGTGCATGCGGAGCGGCAACAAGAAGACGAACGCGACCGTCGACAACGGATTCCTGCACGCCGTTGCCGTGATCATGGCCGCGCAGTCGTACTGGCAGGGCAAACGGCTGTATTACGATTCAGCGGCCGAGCGGATCCTGGACAGCGCACCAACCCACTGACGCGTGCGAATCATGCCGGACTGAGAACGGCAAATCCGTTCCGGGGAAGCGACGACGCGGCTCTTTGGTCTTTCAGTGGGAGCAGACCTTCCTCAAGTACCGAAGTACCTGAGTGAAGGTTTCTCGATGAACGCGGAGCTTGACGGGCGTGCAGCATTGGTCGAGGATAGGCGCGTTCAACGCGCGATTTCGGGACCAGGCCCGCGTCATGCAATCCCCGCTTTCTTGCCCCCGCGTCGACATCGATCCCCACAATGGCACCGTCGCAATTTCGCGAACGAGCCGGGACAAGGCCGCGAGACGGTGGCCTGTCAGACCACGTGAACTGAAGGGCAGCCGCGGTACGCCGCCCGCCGAGCAAGTTCTTTGGATTGATGACGAGATTCGATCGGAAGACGCGGCTGTGGTTCTCCTGCGAGCCGAAGGCCTTCAGCTCGATGTCGCGAATTCAGGCCTGGACGGACTCCGCCGCGCGTCCGCGCGAAAGTACGCCGCCATCATTCTGGACGTGCGGCTGCCGGACATCGATGGTCTGGCTGTCCTCGAGCAACTGACACACGTCGCTCCTGACACCCCCATCATGGTGCTGAGCGGGCACATCGATATGCACGGCGCTGGTCGCGCGGTGCGTCTGGGCGTACGCGACCTCAGGATGAAACCGCTCTTTTTCGATGAATTGGCAACGGCGCTTCGGAAGATGCTCTCGTCTGCCGAGCACGATCGGAAGACGGCAGACGGAGGATATCCATCGCGCTTGGACGTTTCGCCGACGCACGCTGGACTGAAACAGTCTTTACACGACCTGCTGGCGCCGCTGACGCAGAACGACACCTCCGCGATGGAGTACGTCGCGTTGACGAACGAGCTCCGGCAACGCGTGACACGGCAGATTGGTGCTTCACTCGCCCGTCATCGTTCCCGCCGTGTTTCGAACGACGACCGCGCGACAGTGAGGGCGATTCTTGGGATGATCGAGAAGAAGCTCTCGGACCGCACGATGCCGCACCTCGAACGTATCGCTGACGAGATGCAGCTGACGCCGAACTACATCACCCTCCTGCTCGAAAACGTGCTGTCGCTCACCTTTCGCGAGTGCCGGCGCGCGCTTCGAGTACGGCCTGCGCTGCATCTGGTGGGGTTCACGGAGCAACAGTATGCCCAGATCGCATATCAGATCGGCTACGAGCATCCGACGCAGTTCACCCGGGACTTCAGACGCACACTCGGCATTTCCCCGCACGAATTCCGGGCGCTCGGTGACGCTCGTTGAACGTTGAAATCTGTTCATCTCCCGCTGCAATCTGTTCACGATTTGAGCTTGCCCGCTCGGCGCCTCCGGCTTCATCATCCGACGCGTCCTTCGGTTCGTCCGGTCGACGCTGACGACGCGTCTTTTGACCTCGACGGATGTGGGGCAAAGGAGGTTTCCAATGAAGGGCATTTCAATCGTCATTGCGGTCACCGCGGCTTTGCTGGTGCCGACGCTCGCGCACGCCGATCTGAAATGAGGGGACGCCCCTGTGCCCTTCGGTCCGAAGGGCTTGGTCGTCACCTGGGTTGGGCCTGTTCCTGACCAGGCCGAGGTCAGCTACGCTGACAACAGCATTTTTGCTGCAGCCGCCAAGGCGAATGGAACTGACACGCCGACCGAATTCCCGCGCAAGTACCTTCAGGCTCTTCAGCGGGTTGATCTGTTCAATGCATCAATGTCATGGAATGCTCAGGCGGTGAAGGACTGGGAGAAGCGGTACGGAATCGAGATGGAAACCGAACCGCTGTCGATATTTGAACAGTACATCAAGAGTGGTCACGCTATATTCTCGACGCTCGTGCGACATCCGTCGGTGCGCGATCCACAACTCTTTCGTCGTTGCAGTGTTGTTCTCCAGCGCGCAGTGATCGTGCTCGCGGATGGGAGAGAAGACTTGTACCTCAAGTCGTATTTTCACAGCGCGAAGGACGAGAACACGTACGTAAACTTCGTGCCCAGCGGTGGCCTTCATGTCTCCTTCAAGTCGGACGCGATTTGGTTCCCTCTCGAACTGACGCGTGTGATCCAGGAGCCGTACTCGTACGTGGTGCTCGACTTGCTGACGACAGGCACGCTCGATGAAAAACAGGTGCCGAAGCCGTTTCTGGTCGGCAAGCGCGGAACAATGACGCTTACGAAACAGCAGTTTCAGGCTCTGCGGGTAACCGCCAAATTGCCGGCCAAGGAGCGAGCCCCGGACTTGAACATTCCAGTCCAGAATCGACCACCCGCGGCGAAGTGAACGCGCTGCTCGTCTACTTCGGTCTCTGGATCGAATGACGCGGGAGTCGTATTCCACGCCGTTTTTGACCGGCCGCACTCGCCGCTTCGAGTAGGCGCTGCAACTGATCGTCGGATGGACGGCCTTCCTGGCGCTCGGGCGGCGCCTGAAGCGCTATCGCTGACTCCTCTATTTCAGCGTGATCTTTTGCACCCGCCAGTTCATCATCTCGGCGACGTACAAGGTGTTGGGATCGCGGCAGTCGATCTCATTGACCATGCCGAACTCCTTGAACTGATGGCCGGCCTTGCCGAAACGCCCGATGACCGTGCCGTCCAGCTGCATCTTGTAAATCTCGCCGTTGAGGAACGGATCTTCAGTCGGGTTGGAGTTTGAGCTGAAGAGAAACTGATTCGCACCCGGCGAGATGCAGAGAGCACGCGGCGCGCCGATGTTCTTGATCTCCGTCTTGTAGGTGCCGTCGTTGTCGAACACCTGGATTCGGCTGTTCCCCATGTCGGCGACGTACACCATCCCCTTCGCATCAACGGCGATTGAGGCGGGAATATTGAACTGTCCAGGACCGGCACCGGTCGCGCCCCAGGACTTGAGGAACTTCCCGTTCTTGTCGAACTTGGCGACGCGGGCGTTGCCGTAGCCGTCGGGGATGAAGATATTGCCCGCAGCATCCCAGGCGACGTCCAGCGGCTGGTTGAAGTTGTCGCCGGGAACACCGGATCCCGGAGGCCCGGACGCGCGGCCGAAAACTCCGCTGCTGCCGAGCTCACCGACCGCCTCGAGCCTGCGGCCCAGCGTCAGGAGGACCTTGCCGGCCTGGTCGAACTTGACGACCATTCTCGACGCGCGGTCCACGATCCAGACGTTGTTCTGCGGATCGACCCTGACGCCCTGCGCAAACAGGAAGGCGTACGGGCGACCGTTTTCGGTCGTGCCGATCTCGCGCAGAAACTTACCGGTGCGATCGAATTCGAGGAGGCGGGCGCCGCCGTTGATGTGGATGCGTGCGGCGCCAATCGTGGCGTTGGGGCCGCCGCCCTGGTAGTAGACCCACAGGTTGCCCGTCGACGTCGTGGCCACGCCGGCCACCTCGCCCAGATGAATGTCGTCGGGCAGCTTCAGAAAATCACCGGCGGAGTCGAACGAGATTTCTTTCTGCTGCGCGAACAGCGAGCCCGCCAGCAGCGAGCCGGCAAATATCAGTGTGGATGCGAGGCGTGAGTATTTCACTTCGTGCCCCCTTGAGCCTTGGTGGGGTGCAGGATGAACTTCTGCAGGCGCCATTCGACAATTTCGGTGGTCAGAATCACGTTTTCGCCGCGGCAATCAATGCCGTGCACCGTGCTGAACTGTCCCTGCTCTTTGCCCGGGACACCGAATTTGCCGAGGACGGTGCCGTCCAACTCCATTTTGAAGATCTGACCACTCACCTTGTGTAGTGGAGTGTCCTGGTTGTCAGGGTTGGAATTGGACGAGTAGAGATATTGGTGCCCGGGGCCGGGGGTGATGCACAGGGACCAGGGAGCGCCGACGTGGTCGTACGTGGTCTTGTAATTCAGGTCGTTGTCAAACACCTCGATGCGCTGGTCGCTGCGGCTGCCCGCGTAGACATTTCCCTGGGCATCCACGGCGATGGCATGTATCAGGTTGAACTGGCCGGGCCCCGATCCGCGGCTGCCGACCTGTTTGACGAAGTGGCCGTACTTGTCGTACTTCGCGACGCGTGAATTGCCGTAGCCGTCGGCAACGAAGATGTTCCCGGCAGAGTCGAACGCGACGTCGGTGGGCCGATTGAAGATGTAGGGAGGCGCCGGATTGAGCTCCTTCACAGCCGGCTCCATCCCGTTGTAGGGGAATCCAATCCGGCGGCCGAGGACCATCGTCACGCGGCCCTGGGGGTTGAACTTGATGATGGAGTTGGCGCCCTCGTCGATGACCCAGATGTTGTCCTGGTCATCGACCCGTATGCCATGACAGAACACGAAGCCGTAGAGGTCCTTCCCGATCTCCCGGACGAAGTTGCCGTTCTGATCGAATTCGAAATTGCGCGTTTGCTGGGCGCAGGTGTTGACGAAGATATGTCCCTTGGAGTTGCTGGCAACACCGATGCCTTCGCCCATATACACGTTGGGCGGCATCTTCATGAAGTCGCGCACGACTTCGTACTTGATATCCGGAGCGTTGTCGAGCGCCTTGGGCAGGAGTCTCATTTGCGCGGGGGTCAGGCCGCCAGGGGGGACTTGGGCGGTCGTTGAAGGTGCCTGCGCACCGCCAGCAGGCGGTTGGCCTTGCGCCGGAGGGGCCTGGCTCTGGGCCGCTATGGTGACGGCTGCTGACAGCGCCATCGCCGCAGCCAAACTAATCCGACGTGTTTTCATGTGACACCTCGATAGCGGTGCAAATGTATATCACCACTTACTACTCACGCCACACTTCCTCCGCGGCTTTGAACAGCATCAAGGTCGCCGTCGCGCCAGGGTCCTGGTGTCCGACGCTGCGTTCTCCCAGATAGCTGCCGCGGCCCTTGCGCGCCTGCATGTTCGTCGTCGCCCGCATGCCGGCTTCGGCCGCCATCGCGCCCCGTTCAAGAATCTCCGACAGGCCGCCTCCAGCATCCAGCGCTCCTCGCATCGCACCCACCGCGGGAAGCCAGGCGTCCATCATGGTCTTGTCGCCAGGCTCAGCTTTGCCGCGCTGCTGCATACCGTCGACGCCGGCCTGGAACAGCGCCACCACGTCGGCGGGCGCAAGCTCCGACTTGTCCGCGCAGGCCGCTCCGGCCCGAAGAAAGAAGGTCCCGAGGAGGGGGCCGGAAGTGCCGCCCATGGTCTTGATGAGGACAGTCGCGACCTTCTGAAAGACCGCGCGGAGATCGGCCGGAGGGTTCGCGGTCAGCTCCGCCTGCACCGCGGTGAAGCCGCGATCCAGACTGATTCCAAAATCGCCGTCGCCGACGGCTGAATCCAGATCGGTCAGCTGCTGCCGGTTGTCCGCGAAGACCGTTTGCAACGCGCTGAACCACCGCAGCACGTCCTGCCTGCTCACGGCCATGTTCAGAGCCGCCAGCGCAGCGCCGGCGTCAACACCGGATCGTCCCACAGGGAGAGCAACTCGTCGTCGGCCCGCAACAGCGTGATCGCGCAACCGGCCATGTCGAGGCTGGTGATGTAGTTGCCAACGAGGCGGCGCGGGACCGCGATCTGCCGTGCGCGCAGGATCAGCTCCAGTTCCCGGTACATAAGATAAAGCTCGAGCGGCGGCGTGCCTCCCATGCCGCTGACCATGGCAATGACGCGGTCGCCGCCGCGAAACGGCAGGTCGGCCAGAATGGTCTCCGTCATGTGCGCGGCCAGTTCCTTGGCTGGCCGGAGGGGCATGCGCTGGCGGCCCGGCTCGCCATGAATGCCGATCCCCATCTCGATCTCGCCTTCTCCCAGCTCGAACGTTGGTTTGCCGGCGGCGGGCACGGTGCACGAGGTCAAGGCCATCCCCATGGAACGCCCGTTTTCGTTCGCCTTGCGGCCGAGCGCCGCCACGCGGCCGAGATCGTAGCCGCGGGCCGCCGCCGCGCCGCAGATCTTTTCCGCCAGCACGGTGGTCCCGACGCCGCGGCGGCCCGCCGTGTACAGGCTGTCTTTCACCGCGACATCGTCGTTGATGACGACCGCCTCCACCTGGATGCCACCAGCCTGGCAAAGTTCGGCGGCCATTTCGAAATTCATGACGTCGCCGGTGTAGTTCTTGACGATGTGGAGGACGCCGGCGCCGCCATTGACGGCGGAAGTGGCCGCTTCCATCTGGTCGGGACTGGGCGACGTGAAGACCTGGCCCGGACAGGCGGCATCGAGCATGCCCTGGCCCACGAATCCGCCGTGCATGGGTTCGTGGCCGCTGCCGCCGCCCGAAACGATGCCGACCTTGCCGGCGACCGGGGCGTCCGCCCGGACCACGTACACGGGATCGAAGCTCACCTTGAGGATATCGGAGTGGGCCTCGGCGAACCCGGCGAGCGATTCGCGCATCGCATCGTGCGGGTCATTGATCAGCTTTTTCATGTGCGCTCCGGCAATACGAGCGGGTGATGGTATCACCGCTACGCGCTATCGCTGCGACCTAGCGGACCGAGGAACTGCCGCGCGCCCGCCTCGAACGATGCGAGATCGGTCGGCGCCTGGAAAAAAAGGAAACCCTGATTGATATAGCTCTGCGCCGCTTCGACCGATCCGGCGGGCCGTCCCGCAACCTTGCCATGACGCCGTGCGGCATCGAGCACCTGTGCGGCCGCGTGCTCCACCTTCGGGTGGGTCTGCTGCCCGCGCAAGCCGAGTGAAAACGACAGATCACCGGTGCCGACGAAGATGACGTCGACGCCTGGCGTCGCGGCGATCTCGTCGAGGTGATCGAGCGCTTCCGCCTGCTCGATGATCACGATGACGAGGATATTGCGATCCGCTGAGTCGTAGTAACCATCGGCGTCCGGCCAGCATGTCGTTGCCAGGCTCGCGCCCGAGCCGCGGCCGCCCACTGGCGGATAACGGCAGGCATGCGCGGCCTGCCGCGCGAGTGCGGGCGTGCTGACGAACGGAAAGATCACGCCGTGGACGCCGGCATCGAGCACCCGCTTGGCGATCCAGGTTTCAGTGACCGGCACGCGTGCGAATGGGAGCGCGGGGAGGCTGCGCGTCGCGAGGACGATGTGTCGTACGGTCTCGAGCGTGATCGGCGAGTGCTCGAGCTCCAGCCAGAGGAAATCAAAGCCGGCGGTCGCCGCTCTCGCAGCGAGCTCGAGGCTCGCCGTCGTGATCGTGCAGCCGAAGACCGGCTGCGACTCGCGCAGCCGGCGCCTGACCGGGCTCTCCCACCGTCGCTCGCCTGTCATGTCAGCGAGCTCCGGTGGGCAAGCCGCGAGCTCATTCGCCGCATGCGAAGGTTGTCCACTGTAGCGCGCAGCGCGAAGGTGGACATCACTTCCGCAACAGCCACACTTCGGCGATCTGATTGCCGCGGCCGGAACCGCCGATTCCCGGCGGGCCGGTGAACGTCAGCGTCAGCTCACCGCTGCGAGTGGCCTCCGCGGGCACGTCGAATTCCACCGGCTTGACCGGCGACGGTTTCTTCATGAGGGGATGGATCTCGTACTTGTCGTTCGCAACGAGCCGTATCATGCCGTTCGCGCTGAAGACATCGCCGGCATAGACGATGCGAAGACGATACCGCGCTGCGGAATCGAGCCCCGAGTAGCGCATCTGCAACGGCGTGTCCCAGAACGATTCGGCGTGCGTCATCCATGACAGCCGCCAGTCCGGGTCGTAGCCGAAGCCGGTCAGCGTGGACTCGAAGCGCTGCGGGTCCTGCTCGTAGGGCAGACCTTTGACCAGATGCGGCTGCTGCGACGGGTTCCCGAGATCGTCGTAGAAGCCGCCCGGACCAGGATCGGTCCAGCGGACGATGCGATCGATGGCGGCGAGCCTTTCAGCTTCGCTTCCGAGCGCCGCCGCTTCGGCGAAACGCGCGACGAGCCATCCTCTGTTGTTCAGTGGCGTCTCGAAGCTGTCGAGCGTCGCGCCGCGTCCGATCGCGATCGCACGGTAGCGTGCGACGCTCAGCTGCGCGCGAATGCTCTGAAAGAGCGCCTCCGCGAGAGAGTAGACGCGCTGGCGCCACTCGGGCGACGGCCTGACCTGTGCCTCGTCCAGAATCCGTTGGGCTTCCGCAAGCGCCTCGAGCGATTGGCCGTTTCCGACAGTGCGCAGCCGTGCGAGCGCCCGCTCTTCAATCGCCGTCTCCTGCAGCAGCCTGCTGCGCACGTGCGCGTCATAGTACGCGCGGTAGAGCGCCTGTTGAAAGCGCCAGTTGCGCAAGTCTGCCGGCGATGCGGCGCGCTCCATGGCCTGGAACTGCTCGAGCGTCGCATCGACGGACGCATTGGCCGCGAGTGGCCCTCGCCAGTTGCGCTCGAGCGCGAGCAGGCCCTGCGCAAAGGAATCGGTGTAGGCGGGCCCGATGAAGTAGCGGCTGTACTCGCGCAGAATCTGCACCACGTCGCTCTTCGGGTCCCAGCCGAGCGCACTCCACACGATCTTGTTCACATCGTCGTTGCATCCCTCCGAGTACGTAATGAAGTCGCTGGCGTAGGGCAGCATCGCGCGGAAGATGATCGCTTCGTCGATCGGCCGCGGATTGATCTGCTCGCGCTGTGACGTGAGCGCGTGCGCGATGTCCCAGTCCTGAACCGGATATTGAGAGCGCAGGCTGTGAGTGATGTCCGGATAGTGGCGGATGCGGTATCGCTTCGGCAGCTTCGCGCGCAATTGAGGCGCGCTGTCGCGGACCTGGGGTCCGAAGACGATGCCGGTGAGCCACGCCGGCTCCTTTTGCAGAATCTGGTAGAACTCGTCGATCCACTCCGTCGTGAAGCCCTGCGGTGACATCCACATTTGAAGCTTCGGATGGTATCGGCGCAGGCTCGTCGTCTGCTTCTCGAGGAGCGCCATCAGATGCCGCGGTTCGGTGTGACCGGGATCCCCGCCTGGCACGAACACGGCGTCCACACGAGGCAGCTTCGACAGAACGTCCGCCCATTCTTTGAGCGCGAACTCCACCTGCTTCGGATCGCCGTAGTCCTTGTCGAGCGCGGGATACCAGACCCAGACGTCCAGACCGTACTCGTTCGCGATGCGCGACATCTCGACCATCATCTGCATCTGCGGAAGCGTGAAGTGCGGGCTGTCCGCCGCATCGTCCGACCGCGGAGGAATCAGCTCGATCGCGTTGGTGCCGAAGATCGCGAGGTCGCGGATGTACTGCTCCCACGTCGGCACGTCCCACGCGTCGTACGAGTTCGTCTTCGGCCGGTAGCCAAGCTGATGGCCGCGGAGCGCAACCTGTGGTGTCGAGACGATCGAGAAACTGACGGGCACTTGCACGGAGCCGCGCGTCATCTGCAGTTCGCGCAGCAATCTGCCCGCGCCAAACAGGACCCCTCGCGGGTCGGCTCCAAGGACGAGCACAGTCGGCGCCGCGCGGCCGGCAGCGCTGACGGTTATTCGATATCCTTCGGCGCCGGGCGTACTGGCAGCTGGTGCGCCGCGCAATCCGGCAGCCGCCCAGACAGCGGCCGATGCGATCTGTCCCACCGCGATCACCGGTACTGAATCCGCCGGCCACTGTGACGCCACCGATAACCGGACCGTCGTGCGCTTCTCTATCTCTTCGACGAGAACTCGGACCGCGGTGCGCTCCGGAACGGTCAATGCCGATGGCGTGACGATCGTCGCGCGCGTGAGATCGATGAGTGATGAATCTCGCGCAGCGGCCAACGGTGCCTGCCCACCGTAGCCTTGGCGAAGGTGGGCCAGAACGACGACTGCGGCCAGGAACAGGCGGCCGTACCCTCGCGAGCTCATCTCAGGACGACGTGATCGCCGCGATCACCTTCCCCAGAAACTGATCGAGGCTCTGGTTGGTATCAATCCAGCGCACGACAACGACCAGGTCGTGCTCCCAGTCCAGATACACCACGTTGACCCCGTTGCCCTGGAACGTCACCGATGAGCGTGGCGCCGACGGGAACGGAAGCGTGTCGTCGGTGCCATCCGGCCGTGTCTCCGGGTTGTTCAGGAACCAGTTGCAGAAACCATAACCGGGGTTGGCTGGACCGGGGGTGCGCGCCATCGCGATCCACTTCGCGGAGACCAGCTGCTGGTCTTCCCACCTGCCGTTGTTCAGGAACAGATAGCCGAACCGCGCGAGATCGTACGCGCTGATGAACATCCCTCCGCCGAAATGCCCGCCGCCCGTCACGGACTTCATGCGCTTGCCATCGATCTCCACCGAGGCGTTCTCGTACGCCTCCCAGTGCCAGGTGGAGGATGCGCCAATCGGATCCATGATTGACGTCTTCAGTACATCCGGCAGCGGCTGTTTCAACACGTACAGTAATGAGAGTGCCAGCACGTTGACGCGGGTGTCGTTGTATTTGAAGAACGTCCCGGGTTCGTGGAGCTCGCGCTTCGCCCACTGCTCGGGCGTCTGGCCGCGCGGCGGGCGATCGGCCCAGTCCGGTTTCCCCCACAACGTGCCCGACCAGTCGCTCGTCTGCCGCAGAAGGTGTTCCCAGGTGATCGGCGCGTTATGCGCCGAGGTGAACAGATCGACGCCGGCCGGCATGTAAGGAGCGACGCGATCCGTCACGGAATGGATCTTCCCGCGGTCGAACGCGACGCCGGCGACCGTCGAGAGAAAGGTCTTCGTGACGCTGAACGTCATGTCGGCGCGGCTGGTGTCTCCCCATTCGGCCGCGACTGCGCCGTGACGGACGATCACGCCGTTCGAGCCCGCCCGCGGCTGTGTCGGGCCAATCAGCGTGTTGAAGGGAGCCTCAGACCTGAACTGGTTGACGATCGCGACGGACAGGTCCTTCGTGTTCGGATTCTCGTGCGCCACGGCAAAGGCGATCGCGTCATCGAGTTTCGTCTTATCGAGGCCGACGGCCGACGGATTCTTCTTCTGCCAATCTCCGCGCGCTGGAAAGTACGGCCGCCTGGAGGATCGCTGTCCAGCCGTCGTCACGGTTGTCGCGGCGATCGTGATTATCAGGAGGCCCGCGGCACGCCGACCCAATACGCCTTTCATAAGGTCCGCCCTTTTCTGCACCAATCAGTCAGGGTTCGTGTTGTGACCCTGAACCCGGCCATATCATGAACCGGCCATTTGGATTCGGCAAAGCGTTTCGGCTTGAATTGTCGTGCGCTGATTCGCCGTGGAGGCACCATGTCCCGTCTGAGCACTGAACAGCTCGAGGCCCTGCGCCACATCGACAGTCCCACGGTTTCGAACGCGATCGAACAGTTCAACGTACGTCCGTTCGTCGAAGGCTACGCCGGGTGGGAGCTGCGCTGCGCGTTTCCAGAGATCGGCACGACGATTGGCTATGCCGTCACGTGCACAGGAGACACCACCACGGCGTCGCGGACCGGCGATCGCGGTCTGATGCAATTGTGGGAGGCGCTCGAAGCGGCGCCGAAGCCCGCGGTGATCGTCATCAAGGACATCGGCAGCGATCAAAGCCGCTCGTGCCACATGGGCGAGGTGATGGCGACGACCGCGAAAGCGTTGGGCGCTGTCGGCTGCGTCTCTGACGGGGGTCTGCGAGACGTCGCAGAGGTCAGAGCACTCGGCGGCTTTCAGTATTTCTGTCCCGGCTTCGTCGTGTCACACGGCCATCCGCTGATCTGCGAGGTCAACGTGCCGGTCACGGTTGCGGGGCTCCGCGTGAAGGCCGGCGATCTCCTGCACGGAGACGTCAACGGACTCTTGACGATTCCCGCGGAGATCGCCGGGAAAGTCGCCGATGAAGCGGACCGAATCCGCCGGGCCGAGCGCGACGTGCTAGAGTTCGTGCGCCGTCCGGCCCTGACGGTCGAGCGATTGCGGGCCTTTCAGGCCCGATTCCGACATTAGATCAGTGACAGTCGCCCTGGCTGCGGTATCGTCGCAGCAATAGACGCTGGCGAGCGAGCAGTGACTGGCTCGGGAAACACCGACGGCCGGTCGGAACATTCGCGTTGCGGCTCACGAGAGTGGCTCTCAGTAAACACGACGTCGGCGCGTTGATGGCCCTCGCCGCCGCGTTCTGCCTGATCTTCGGCTTCTTCGGTTTTGCCGTCGCGGTTCCATGGAGCACCGCCGTGATGCCACTGAGCGAGGCGGCGCGGCGGTGTCCCGGAGCGATTGACCCGTCCTGGCCGGCCGTATTCTGCAATCACAGTCAGCCGTACGAATGGAAATACGGGCTGATCGAGGATCATCCAATCCGCTTCGCTCTCGCGTGGCTCCAGTTGATCGTCGGGTGGGGCGCTTTCTTCGCGCTCGGGAAGCGTTTGAAGCGCTATCAGTGACATCTCCCTGATCCACTCTCAGCAGCGGCCGGGCGCGGGCGTCCCGCCGTGCGTAATCAAACTCGCTCACCGAGCTTACCGGCCCGCGATGGCGAGCGCGGGCGTCACCTTCCACGCAAGCTCGTCACACATCAACTGTGACGATGCGATGGGCTGGGACGCTGTGACCTGGATCCAGGAGCCTGCAGGGGGCGCGAAGCCCAGGAGCTCGGAGAGATCCAACGCGAGCCGCTGCCCTTCTCCGAGCGCGACGGTGGACCGACCGATGAGCGTTCTGGCGCCCGAATAGGCGCTGACGGTGACCGTGGCACTCGTCAGACCCGGGTTCAGGAGCGCCATCGCAGCGTACTGACCCACCGCAGCCGCCGGCAAGACGCCGAAATTCGCGACCGATCGCAGCGTGCCAGAGAAGATCGGGACGGTCCGCGCGAGCAGCGGACGGGTGCTCACCGCAGCAGCAACCCCTCGCGTATATACGTAGTAATAGACGCGCGACCCGTCGCGCTTATCCGCCCGCAGACGCTTGCCCGTCATGTCCGTCTCGTCGACGAGGGTGAACTGCATCTCGGTCGGGCTCACGACGCGGACGCGAGTGATCGCCGTGTCCTCGAGGCGCAATCGCGTGCCGGCGTCGAAGCCTATTCCGCGCACCGACACAACCGTGCCTGCCGGAAACCAACCTTGACCCGGCACGACGCTGCTGATCGAGAGCGTCCCCCCCACCGTGACCGTCGCGGGTTGAATGCGCGTCTGCAAATCCTCGCCGTTCAACGTCCAGATCGATGCCGGATCGAGGCTGAAGGAAGTACGGCTCCCAATCATGGCGTCGCGGCGCGCACGCAACGCGACCGTGAGCAGCGGGAGATCGCCCGGCGCGATCTTCGTGGTCACAAAGGAAATGTCGGCGCGGTTGCCGTCGACGACCGCGGCTCCGGCGAGCTCGCCGGCGGGCGCGAACATGCCGAAGCCAACGAAGCCTTCGAACACAGACTCGTCGTAGCTGACGCGCGGACGTCCGCCGGAGATGGGCGTGCCTTCGTAGCGTTCCACCTTCATCTGCACCACGCCGCCGGGCGCGATTGTTTCGTCGCGAACTCGAAGACGGATCTCCGCGTCGTCCGCAATCGGCACGCTTCCGGCAAAGCCGACCAGCGCGACGCACAGTGATATTCGAAGCTTCATGCGCTCTCCATTACCTTGGTACCAGTCTGAACGCTTGCGCACCCGATTCCGCTATCTGCCGGCCAGAGGCGTCGAAGGCCGTCACCTCCCACAGGAGCGTCTTCGAGGGCACGCTCAAGGCGCGGACTTCGGATGGCAAGTCGATTTGCGTGGCAGTCGTCGATGCAGACCACAGCTCATGGCGATCGACTTCCATGAGCCGCGCTCGATAGCGGCTCGCATGCGGAACGGCAATCCACTCCAGCCGCTGCGGCGGCTCATATTGATCGCCGAGCGGCGCTCGCGCGCTGACCGCCTGCGACCGCAGGGCGTCGTCATCCGCCTTCACGCTCGCGGGGAGCGGCGGGGCGGCGCCGCCTCGGATGTTCAGTCGATCGACAACGACAATCAGCAAGAGGACGGCCATTAGGGCCGCTAACGCGGGGATGGTCCAGCGGAAGAGACGAGTGGAGCTCTTTTGAGTTGCTTCGGCGGCGCGAGCATCCGCAGCGGCGCGATGCGCGAGGGCCAGGACGCCCTCATCCACTATCGCCGACTCGCGTGCGCTGACGGGCGTCGATGTAACGCGGTGGAGCAGTAACAGTTCGGCCCCGCAGTTGACGCACGTGCGGATGTGCGCCGCGGCCGCGGTGCCCTCCGCGCCGGTCAACGCTCCGTCGGCATACAGCCCGAGCTGCTCGAGCGTCAAGCAATCAGCCCCTGGCGCGAGCGCCGCGCTCAGGTTCTCGCGTTCCATCGCCTCACTGCGGCATTCAATTTTCGTTTGGCGCTTACGATGTACGATTTGGCCCCGCTGGCATTGGTCAGCCCGAGCGAGGTCGTGATCGCGTCGAGTGGAACGTCGTGTCCGTAGTGCAGGGTCATGACGACCCGTTCCGTCTCGCCGAGCACCTCATCCATGAGCGAGCGCAGAACCGTGCGAGCATCGCGGGCCGCGAGCGCGGCTACTCCGCCGTTCCAGTCCTGCCCGACATCGACCGGCTCGTACTCGGCTTCGCGAACTCGTACGGCGCGGGCACGGTGTTCGTCCCGGCACCGATTTCGCGCGATTACGTAAAGCCAGGTCGTGAATTTCGAATCGCTGCGAAACGACTCGAGGCTGGAATAGGCCTTGAGGAAGACGTCCTGCGCAAGGTCGGGCGCCGCTTCGCGATCCCCGGTGAGCCGGTAACACCACGCGACAACTCTCCCGTGATGGCGACGCATGAGCTCGTCGAGCAGCTGACGGGATCGACCAGACGTGGGCGCCAGCCGGTACTGGGCGACCAGTTCGTCATCGGACAGGTCGGAGCTCGACCGGGAGACCGTCTGATCATCCAGCCAGCCGGCCGCTGAGGAACCGGGCATGACGGGAGTACAGCAAGACCGGCGCCGGCTCTTTGACGCTGGCGCGGGAAGCCCGAACGTGCGCGGAACGGCCCAAGCCGTCATCAGAAACGATACCGCAGCGAGAGCTGCATCGAGCGGGCGGAGCGCACGCTCGATGGCCGGCCGAACAGGGGGGACGAGATCACGCCGACGATGGAATTGGCGTTGACCGCGTTCAGCAGGTTGAAGATATCGAGGTTCAATTCGAGGTTGTCGATGAAGTCCCGCTTCCGCGATTCCGGATCCGCGGACGGTGGCCGCGGCGCGCGAAGCACGGTGGTGAATCGCACGTCCGCCTGAACGAGGGTCGGCCCAGACCCGATGTTGCGCGTCACGCCCGCGGGCCGATCCTCGATCGTCAGATCGTGGTTGTCGTCCGATCCGGTCGTGATGTCGAACGGCGCGCC
>Ga0075434_100002126_pt1 | contig 17250 bp, 16 predicted proteins | sample RhiMethybrSRZTD3_FD_75298 | JGI IMG/M metagenome (GOLD analysis project Ga0075434, IMG submission 75298) | Populus rhizosphere microbial communities from Tennessee, USA - Rhizosphere MetaG P. TD hybrid SRZTD3 | ecosystem: Host-associated > Plants > Roots > Rhizosphere > Soil | place: USA... | reverse complement strand
AGGAGCTGCGCTTCACGGTCGGCCTGCTCGCGGATCTCCGCACGAAGCTGCTGTGCGGAGACGAGTGCGTCGTTCAGCGCCTTGTCGCGCTCCCGAAACGCGCGAAGCTGCTCGACGAGCCCCTTCGACTTCTGCTCGAGCTCCTGGTTCGCACGACCGAGCCGTTCCACTTCGGCCGCAACCTGATCGCGGAACTGATCGACCCGCGCCTTGTCGTAGCCGCGCAGCGCCGAGCCGAAGTCGTAGCGACGGATGTCGACCGCTGTAAGATGAAACGCTTCGTCACTCATGCGTGCCGCGCCCCGAACAGGACAGTTCCGACTCTGACCATTGTCGCCCCTTCTTCCACCGCGATCTCGTAGTCGTTCGACATCCCCATCGAGAGCTCCGCCGCCGGGTGCCCGAGCGAAGCCAGACGCTCCCTCACCCGGCGCGCCCCGCGGAACGTCTCCCGGAGAGTGCGCTCATCTGCGTCCAGCGGCGCCATCGTCATAACGCCCTCGACACGCAAACCACGCAGGCCCAACCAGCGTTCTCCTTCACGATCGGCCTCGGCGGGCGACAGTCCCCCTTTTGTGTCTTCGCCGGACACGTTCACCTGCATCAAGCTTCGGATCGCACTGCCTCGCTCCTCTCCCACGCGTGTGACAGCATCAGCAAGACGACTACTGTCCACCGAATGCACCATCTCGAATCGGTCGACCACCTTCGCCTTGTTGCGTTGGAGGTGTCCGATCAGGTGCCACCTGACCGGGACTGTCACTTCGCCCATCTTCGACAGCGCTTCCTGCACTCTGTTCTCACCGACGTCCGTGATACCCGCCTCCCAGGCCGAGAGAACGGCGTCGGGGCCGTACGTCTTGGTCACAGCAATCAGTGTGACGTTCTGCCCATGCCCGCCTCGAGCAACCGCGGCTCGGATCCGTTCGCGCACCTCGGCGACGCGATCGGCGAGGTCTGGAAATGGCATAACATTACATTTTATCGGAAGTTACAACGCGAGGCAAGTAATCTCGCGGAGTCCCCGGACGGCGCGATGACCATCTGCTTCGCGAGTGCCGGACATCCCAGCAACTCAGCGATGTAGCGGCCGGCAGGATCGTCGACCCGGTTCGCATCGACGGTTCCGTTGAAGAAGCGCTCGATCTGCGCGGCCGCGGAATCTACCGCGCGCGGCTCGATCTCCGTCATTTCGCCGGAGTCCGGATTCTGTCGTGATACGTAGACCAGCCCACGAAAGCTCCAGCTCGCTCCGAGCGCCGAACGAGACTCCGGCTCGAGAGACACCGCCGCGACGATGGGACGACCGGCCCGCCTTACGCGGTCCGCTATGGACGCGAGCTCCCGGGATGTCCCCTTCCACTTCGCCGTGTCCGCACGCTGGTAGAGGCCGTGTCGCCGAGCCAGCTCCGCGCGATACCACTCCGCCGGGATCAGCGGGACGGTCACGACGGTCACATCCCGGCGGACGTGTTCCGCCACCTGCGCGTACCACAGGGGGTAGGTGTCGTTGTCGCCTGCAACGAACAGCACGGCGCGCGGTGGGGCGGACTCGAGCGTGGCACGAGCGAAAGCGTTAGGCACGGTCGCGGCTGGCTCGCGGCGCCGGTCGACCGCACGCCAGTTCAGCGCGAACGGAAGCGCCGCGAGCAGCGGCCCCGCGCCCGCGAGACTGCGCCGACCGACCCGCCGGGCAAGCAGCCGCGCCACCGCTACCGCGCCCATGCCAACCCAGAGGCCAAATGCCGCGAAGCCAAGCGCGAAGAAGTAGTCGCGCTCGCGCGCCTCGCGGTCGGCATCGGGCGGAAGTACACCGTACCCGAACGAAGGCCCTGCCTTGAGGTTGAGGTACAGCGCCACGCCAAGGGTGCCGGATGCGACGAGGATCGCCAGGGCAGCCCACGTTCGCCGATCGCGCCGGAAATGCCACCGGCTTCCGGCGACGCCTAACGCGATGAACACCGCGGTGAATGGCGTTCGGAACGGCGATGCGCCTACCCACTGGTCGAGCCCCAGCGCAAACTGCCAATCGACGTATTGAAACAGGTTTCCGATCTGGAGCCACAGCGGGGCACGTCGCGGCCAGAGCCCCGGGACGTCGTATTGGCGGCGGGCGATGACCTCGATGACGCCGCGGACCGTCGCCGGATTGCCCTGGTTGACGGCCGGATCGTGTCGGGCGCGGAGGAGCAGGTAGAGAAACGTCGATGCGCCAACGGCGATCACGACGACGAGCGTCGCGACGTCGATATGGCCGGTATGTCGCCGACGCACGGCGACCAGCCAGAGCGCGAGCAGCACGAGCCCGCCGCCCACCATGGAAAGCGACCCGGTGCCCACACCAGTTGCCAGGACTGCCGAGGCGATGAGGACCACCGCTCGGGCTGTCTCGAGCCGTAAGTCCCGGTCGACCGTCGCCAGAGCGATCGCCGCGGGTGCAGCGACCATGGCGCTCAGGTGAAGCGGAGGCGTGAGGGCAAAGAGGTACGCGAGCAGCACGTCATACCTGCCCAGCACGCGCGATCTCGACGTCCCTTGGCCGAGGGCGCTGGCGTACCGGTGTTCCACGCTTGCCTTGAAGCCCACGTACAACATGCCCACCGACAGCAGCAGCGAAGCGGAGTAGACCTCGGTTTCCGTCGCATTCAGCCAGACAGTCGACATGCTGCCGAAGGCGAGACCCGCCGCGTACGCGGCGGTCTGGTCGCGAGTCCAGCGCGCTGAAAGCAGTGCGGCGAGTCCGCCCGCCGCGGCCGTGCATGCTGCTGCAAGCAGGTTCGTCGCCAGCGCGGTGGGCAGGAACCCGAGCACGAGTCTCCACGCGCGCGCGACGAGAATGAACAGCGGCGTGCCGGGCGGATGCGGGATTCCTAACGACTCGACCGACGACGCGAACTCCCCCGCGTCCCAGAGCGTGACATCGGGAGCGAGGCTGGCGAGGTAAACGACCCCGAGCGTCGTCGCGACGAGGACGAACGCCCGCCGCGGCGACGCGCGCGTCACGCCGGCAGTTCGGCGACCGGCTGCTGCTCCGCGGCCGATCGCGCGGGACGTCCCGAAACGAAGTCGCGGACCTGAGCTGGCGTCAGATTACGCGTGAGTCGACCAGCCAGTGCAATCGAGATGGTCGACGTCTCTTCCGAAACGACGATCACCACCGCATCCGTTTCCTGGCTGAGGCCGATCGCGGCTCTATGCCGGGTGCCGAGCGACCGATCAGACAGCGGCGCCTGCGAGAGCGGCAGGATGCATCCAGCGCCGATGATGGTGTCGCCGCGAATGATGACGGCCCCGTCATGCAGCGGCGAATACGGTGTGAAGATCGTCGTGAGGAGGTCCGCCGACACTTTGGCCTGCATCTCCGACCCGGACTCGACGAAATCGCCAAGCGCCATCTCGCGTTCGAGCACGATGATGGCACCGATGCCCGATCGCCCGAGCCGCTCGACCGCCTCGGCGACCTCTTCTCCTACCTCGACCTCCTCCATGCGACGGAAGAACCGCGTCACGCGGGATTGGCCGAGGTGTGCCAGACCGGCGCGCAGCTCGGGCTGAAAGACGATGAGTGCCGCGAACGCGCCGTAGGTGAACACGAGCTCGAGGAGATACGTGATCATGGTCAGCTTCGCGACCCAAGCGATCGCGTACACGAGCACGAGCACGACGATGCCGATGAGCATCTGGACCGCGCGTGTGCCCTGTATGAGCAGCAGGACGCGGTAGAACACGTAGGCGACGATCACGATCTCGACGAGATCGCGAGGTCCAGGGTGGAGGAGGCGGAATTGATCGATGACGGAGCTCATCGGGAATCGGGAATCGGGAATCGGGAATCGGGACCGTTCACGTCCCTCTCATCGCGCAAGCGCGCTGCCTGGACGATCCCCCACGCGACGTCCAGTGCCTGACGATTTTGCGCAACGTCATGCACGCGGAACAGGCGCGCGCCATTCATCAGCGCTGCCACGTTCGCGCCAAGCGTTCCGGCAATTCGATCGGCCGCCGTTTGCACTCCCGAGAGCTCTCCCACGAATCGTTTTCGCGAAACACCAACCATCACCGGAAAGCCTAACGCGCAGACCCGGCCGAGCTCGGCGAGGACGCGCAGCGAATGGTCGCTACGCTTCGCGAAACCGATACCCGGATCGATGACGATCGATTCGCGCGCTATCCCCCCTGACAGGGCACCCTGCACCGACGCTGTGAGCTCGCCGATCACCTCGACCACGACGTCGCTCCCATACTCGGCGTATCGGTACGTACCCATCTCGGCTACGCCACCGCGAGAGTGCATGAGAACAACACCTGCTTCCCGCGCTGCGGCAATCTCGCGGAGTCGCGGGTCAATCCGAAAGCCCGACACGTCGTTGATCACGTCGACGCCTGCATCCAGCGCGGCGCTCGCTACATCGGCCTTCGTCGTATCGATCGACAGCAGGACGTCCGAGAAAGTGCTGCGAATTGCCGACACCACCGGCATGACCCGGTGGAGCTCCTCGTCCGCGGTCACTGGCGCGGCGCCCTGCGGCCGCGTCGACTCACCCCCAACATCGATCCCATCAGCGCCCTGCTCGACCATTGCGCGCGCCTGCGCCACGGCCGCCTCCAACTTGTCGAACCTTCCACCGTCGCTGAACGAATCGGGCGTCACGTTCAGTATCCCCACCACAAACGGTCGGGTGATCGGCACGCTGCGACCCCGCACACGCCAATGCAACTCGGCGGGCGATCGCGAGGGTGAGGTCGAAACGTGGTCGTGCAATGATTTGATGCTGCTCGAATCCGATTGGTGATGATGGCAAACGCTCACAGCCGCAAGCTACCGCAGCGAGCGTCAAACCGTGCCGCAGTCTCAGTTCCCGCGAACATCGCTGAACGAAACGGTCGCACGCATCGCCGCGAGTACGCGAACCACGTCTCGATAGCTCGCGGGTCCTGCGCGAGGTCGAGACGCTCGCCGAGATCGCTCTCGGGCTACAGTACATCAGCAAAGAGGAGCTCACGGATTTCCGCGAGCTCCTCGATCACGTCGGTCGCATGCTCACCAGGCTGCTGAAGCGGCCGGAAGCCTGACCGTTGAGTCTTCGATTCCCGCTTCCCTATTCCCGATTCCCCTTTGTCACGCGGGCGATGGTTCAGGCCCGCCGATAATGGGCGGGACGCGACGCGGCTCAGCCAACGGAATCAGCGTCGTGGGCGCAGTTGGCGGCGGCATCAGGGGTGTGCGCGGCGGCAGCTGCTCGCCGCGACGCAGGACCTCGATGTCCTCGCGCGTGAGCGTCTCACGCTCGAGCAGCGCCTTCGCCACCTTGTGCAACAGCTCGAGGTGCTCCGTCAGTACCGCCTTGGCGCGGTTGTACGCGTGATCGATCACGCGTTTCACCTCGGTGTCCACCAGCTGGGCCGTCTTCTCCGACACCTCGCGGCGGCTCATCAGCTCGCGGCCCAGGAAGACCTCCTGCTCGTTGTCGCCAACGAGGATCGGGCCGATCGTGTCCGAGAGCCCCCACTGCGTCACGTAGCGACGCGCGATACCGGTCGCCTGCTGAATGTCGCTCGCGGCACCTGTCGTCACACGGTCGTGGCCGAACACCAAGTCTTCCGCCGCTCGGCCGCCGTACGCCATCGCCAATCGCGCTTCGATCTGTTCGCGTGTCACCGAGACGCGGTCGTCTTCAGGGAGTGTGAACGCAACGCCAAGGGCGCGTCCACGCGGAACGATAGTGACCTTGTGCAACGGGTCGTTGCCCTTGACCGTCATGGCGCACACCGCGTGGCCGGCCTCGTGGTACGCGGTCAGGCGGCGCTCCTCTTCCTTCATGACCAGAGACTTCCGCTCGGCGCCGAGCATGACCTTGTCCTTCGCCTCCTCGAAATCCGCCATGTAGATCTTGTCGTGATTGCGGCGCGCAGCGAGCAGCGCGCCCTCGTTCACGAGGTTCGCGAGGTCGGCGCCGGCCATGCCCGGAGTTCCCCGGGCGAGACTGGTGATGTCGACGTCTTCCGCGATCGGCTTGTTGCGGAGATGTACGCGAAGAATGCCCTCGCGGCCACGCAGGTCCGGCGAATCGACGACGATCTGTCGGTCGAACCTCCCCGGTCGGAGCAAGGCGGGATCCAATACATCAGGCCTGTTCGTCGCGGCGATCAGGATGACGCCGTCGTTAGACTCGAAGCCGTCCATCTCGACGAGCAGCTGATTGAGCGTCTGCTCGCGCTCGTCGTGACCGCCACCCAGGCCGGCGCCGCGATGGCGACCGACGGCGTCGATCTCGTCGATGAAGATGATGCAGGGAGCGTGGGCCTTGCCCTGCTCGAACAGGTCGCGCACGCGGCTCGCGCCGACGCCGACGAACATCTCGACGAAGTCGGAGCCCGACATCGAGAAGAACGGACGGCCCGCTTCACCGGCGACGGCCTTGGCAAGCAGGGTCTTGCCCGTTCCCGGGGGACCGACGAGCAGCGCACCCTTCGGGAGACGTCCCCCGAGCTTCGTGAACTTTTGCGGGTCCTTCAGGAACTCGATGATCTCCTGAAGCTCGACCTTCGCCTCATCCGCACCGGCGACGTCGGCGAACGTGACTTTCGGGGTATCACCCGTCAGCAGCTTTGCCTTCGACTTGCCGAAAGAGAACGCCTTGGCACCACCGGCCTGCATCTGCTTGAACAGGAAGATCCAGAAGCCGATGAGCAGGAAGTACGGCAGGAAGTTGAAGAGCAGCGCGCCGAACGACGGACGAGCGTCGGTGCCGACGATGGTGACGTTCTTCGCGCGCAGGCGCTCGAGCTCCGCCGGGTTGTTCTCCATCGGGTACTTGAGCGTGAACCGCTTCGCCTCCTTCTGACCGACGAACACAGGCTGCTTGAACTGACCCACGACGCGACTTCCGGCCTGGATTTTCACTTCCTTCAGGTTGTCGCGCTGCAGCTCCTGGTCGTAGAGCGTGTAGTTGATCTCGGGCGCCGAGTCCGAGCGCGAGCTCGAAAACTGGATGAACGCGACCGGGATCAGGATCACGAGGATCCAGAAGGAGAGCGTCTTCGAGAAACGCCCAAGGTTGAACGGCTTTTTTGGCGGAGTGGGTGGCATAGGCCTCTGCTCGTCCTTCAACTATTGCAAGCTGGCAATATACGGCAGGTGACGGAAGTTCTCGGCATGATCGAGTCCGTAGCCTACCAGGAATTCATTTGGCGCATCAAAGCCCACGAACTTCGTGGGATACCGCAGATGCTCCGCAACGTGCTTGTGAAGGAGGGCGCACACCTCGAGTGAGTGCGGACTCCGCTCGGAGAGGAGATCGAGCAGCCGGCTCAGCGTTCGTCCGGAATCGACGATATCCTCGACCAGAAGAATATTCTTACCCTCGAGCGTGGTTTCGGGATCGTACACCAGGCGCACGCTCCCGCTCGACACCATCGCGTCGCCGTAGCTCGTGGCGACGAGGAAATCTACCTGTAGCGGCCGCCGAATCTCTCGCACGAGGTCGCTCAGGAAGATGAAGCTCCCTTTCAGAAGACCGAGGACAAGCAGCTCGCCGTCCGGGTACGCGCTGGTGATCTCGCGACCGAGCTCCCGCACGCGCGCCGCGATCTGGTCGGAACCGAATGCGATGCGCTTGACCGGGCGCCCGTCGAGGCGCGGATCCTCAATTGTCGCGGAGCCCACCGAAGACACGTTCACAGGCATATCGGACTACCGGTCGGCCGGACCGGTCGGACGCCGCGTCGCTGCGGCGGACACCAGGAATCCATACGATCTCTTCGTCCGCGAGGACGACCGGCCAGCCGACGCGGCTGGATCCAGGAATTCGAGCGTCACCAAAGAAGCGTTTCACACGACGTGCCGCCCCACACACTCGCGGTCGCATTCGGTCGGCGGGACGCCAAGCCCGGACCGACAGACTCCGGTCGGTGGGTAGATCGGAAACCCATAGGTCCTCACTCGACTCGCGACCATCGAGCGTCGCGACTGGGCGGAAGCGCCAATCACCGAACCGGACCACCCCATCCAGCGCCACTGGCCCGGCAGGCCGCGGCGGTGACGAGCGACGGACGACAAAGAAGTCGCGATGCCGAAAAACCTCGACGCCCCCCGACAACTGGATCCGAGCCCCCGGGGCGCCCGAACTGGTAAACTGTGCCAGACGTAGAGTTCCGCGACGATCGAGGGTGACGGAAGCACGCGCCGCGATCGCCGGCCAGAGAACGCAGAGCGTTGCTGAATCGTACGTTGCCAGATCACCCCTGGCAACGCGAATGATGCCGTCATCGGCACCCTTGGACACCAGCTCGCGCGCGAACGCATCGACATCCGCACGCCATGCCGCCGCCAGCTCGGCCACGGCGAGCATCTCGGCCGCAAACCGAGGACGGACCCGAGCGATCGCTGGCAACAGATCGAGGCGCACCCGGTTTCTGAGGTACCGCCGTGATGTGTTCGACGGATCTTCGACAAACGGAACCGAGCGAGCGTTGCCATACGTCCTGAGGGACGCGCGTGCGAGTGCGAGAAACGGGCGAGTGACATGGGCCGGTTCGCACGCGAGACCCGCAAGCCCCCGGGCGCCGGCGCCGCGCATGGCGCGCATCACGACCGTCTCCAACTGATCGTCACGGGTGTGCGCCGTGGCGACCTTCGCACCCGGCGCGCTCTCACGAAAGAAGCGCCATCGGGCAGCCCTCCATTCGGCTTCGCTGGCCGATGCCAGCGATTCGCGGCCGACCTGCACGTCGAGTCCGAGAGCAGCGGCTTCGCGTTCAACGAGGCCAGCTGCCGCGGATGCCGCCGGCCCGGTGCCGTGGTCGAACGTCAGCACTCGGGCCGTGGTGTGCCCGGTCCGGCCGTCCGCCTGCTGGCAGGCCCGCGCTACGGCGTACATGAGGACCATCGAATCACACCCGCCCGAGACGGCGAGCACGATGGGCGCGTTCGCATGGCGGCTCGCGTCAACGAAAGCGCGAGCCGCACGATCGACCACGTCGACCTCGGGGGCTGCGGTCACTGGCATCGTAGTAAAAGGCGACCTGAAGCCGGCTTCAGACGTCTTGAAGGTAACCCGTGAGCATAGCAGTTTTCGCCCGGACCGGTGGTTGCCACCGACTCACGCCACGATTTGCGAGGCCTCTCTTGGAAACACACGGACCGCTCGGTACGCTGATCGCCGGCCTGGGATTAGGCGCGTTCTACCTCGCGCTGACTTGGGTCAACCTTCTGCTTGGCCATATGCTCACCCCGTTGTTCCTGATCCCGATCACGTGGCTCATGGACTGGGTATCCGCTCGCCGTCGCTCGACCTGAAACGGGGGGGTCAATGGGCTTCATTGTGCTGCTCGTCGTTCTCGCGCTGCTCGTCTTCTGGCTCATTGGTGCGTACAACAAGCTGATCGGCCTGAAAAACCAGGTCGCGAACGCGTGGAAGCAGATCGATGTACAGCTAAAGCGGCGCCATGACCTGATACCGAACCTCGTCAACACGGTGAAGGGGGCGATGCAGTTCGAGCGCGAGACGCTCGAGGCGGTCGTGTCGGCGCGGAACAAGGCGATCCAGGTCCAGCAGGCTCCGGGCGTGTCGGTGGCGCAGACCGCGGCGGCGGAATCGCAGCTCACGGGAGCGCTGAGCCGCCTGCTCGCGGTGGTGGAGTCCTATCCCGACCTCAAGGCAACGGGCAACGTCTCCCAGCTGCAGGAGGAGTTGACGTCGACGGAGAACAAGATCGCGTTCGCGCGGCAGCTCTACAACGACACCGCGACCCAGTACAACACGAAGCAGCAGCAGTTCCCGACGAACCTCGTCGCCGGCATGGCCAGCGCCTCGCCGGCAGAGCTCTGGGAGATCACCGACGTGGCCGAGCGCGCGGTGCCTAACGTCGATCTTTCGTTCGGGAATCCGCCGAGGACGACGACATAGGGACATCGGGACCGGGGACAGGGGACTCGGCGGGGAGGCTATTACTCGCGCGGACGCTCGCTCGTCGGCAGAAGGTTCCCGGCCGAGTCCCCAGTCCCTAGTCCCCAGTGCCCATGGCCGACTTCGAGACCTCCAACCTCTTCGAGCAACAGGAAGCGAACAGACGCCGCACGCGGTGGCTCGTCATCGTGTTCGTCGTGTTCTTCGCGTGGCTCGGCTTTGGTGGGGACTGGATCCTCTGGGAATTGACGCGTGGCGCGCCGCCTAACGCCTACCGGCATGACGTGCCGTGGTTCGGCATTGCCCTCACTGCCGTCGGTGCATTGATCGCCGCGTATGCGTGGAAGACGGGGCCGAAGAACGTGCTCTGGTCGGCCGGAGCCCGCGAGATCGAGACGCCGAGCGGCGAGATGGAAACCCGGCTCGTGAACGTGGTGGAGGAGATGGCGATCGCCGCCGGCCTTCCGCGACCGCGCATCTGGCTCATCGCCGATGCCGACCCCAATGCGTTCGCCACCGGGCTCGACGCCGAGCACGCCCACGTCGCCGTCACCGAGGGATTGTTGCTGACCTGCAGCCGGGACGAGTTACAGGCGGTAATCGCGCACGAGCTGGGTCACGTGAAGAACCTCGATGTGCGCCTCATGACGCTGCTGGCAGCGCTCGTCGGGGCCGTCGCGCTCATGTCGGATGGCATGGGGCGAATGCTCCGCGGAGGCGTGAGGTTCGGCGCTGTGGCTGGCGGATCTTCGCGCGGGAAGCGAGACAAGGACCTAGGGCCGCTTGTCATGGTGCTGCTGGTGCTTTGGCTCCTCAGCTGGCTCATCGCCCCGCTGGTGACACGGATGCTCGCCCTCGGCGTGAGCCGCGGGCGGGAATTTCTGGCCGACGCGATGAGTGCGCAGTTCACGCGGAATCCGCTGGCGCTCGCGAGCGCACTGGAGAAGATCGAGCATGCCGAGGCGCCGACTGCGTCGATCAAGCGCGGCAGTGCCCACCTCTGCATCGCTGACCCGTTAGGCAGGCGATCGTCGCTCCGTGAGGGGAGGGTCGCCGACTGGTTTGGGACCCATCCCCCAATGGCGATCCGCGTCGCCCGGCTCAGGGCGATGGGGTATCAGCAGAAGAAAAAGCTGGGCGAGGCCATCGAAGCGACGGCCTGAGCCCAGCGCTCATTTCACCGCGGCGAGGAAGGCGTCGGCGAGGCCCTGCCCCCCGCCCGCGCTCACGGCTTTTCCGAGTGCTGGCACGAGCTGGCTCACCATGCTGGAATTGATGCCGGCCTTCGAGAGCATCGGCGTTAGGCTCGCCAGCCCTGTGAGCTGTTCCGCGGCGGGCAACCCGGCCTTGGTCGCCTCGTCCACGAGGGCTTGCGTCCCGGGTACCGCGCTCGCGAGCTGCGAGAACTGGTCACCGGGCATTTTCGCCTTCGCGAGTCCGAATATGGAACCGGCCCCGAGGATCGCCTGCGCCTGTGACAGGCCGGGGATCGATTTCGTCAGACCGCCAATCATTGCCGACGCCGGCCCGAGCGCGCCGGAGAGAGCGGAACTGGCCGAGCTCGCGGCACCGCTCGCCACCGAGCCCGCCGACTCGGCCGTCGTTACCTTCCCGCTTTTCGAGGCGCAGGCCGAGAACACCACGGCGGCGCTGGCCGCGACCACTGCCTGAAGTCGGTGCATGTGTTTCATCGGACGATCCGGGAATCGAGTGAAGTAGAAGGCTTTCCGACCAACTCACGTTCGTCAACGTCGCAGCTGACCCTCCCCGTTCGCTCGAGGCCGTCGACGCGGTAATGGTACGGGAAGTCAATGTGCACGACGTTCGGCTCGGTCGAGGCCGCGCTCGCTTGGCCACCCATGGCTGTCAGGCTCCACCACATCGATCGACGATCGGACGGGACGGGCGACCAGCGCAATTGGACCTTGGTGCCCGGCACCAGCCGACCGAGTGGTCACCGGTGCACGCGCGTCGGCGCGTTACGCTAGGCGTTAGGCACGATGACCGCTTTCGTCACGGTTCGCTGTTCGACCGCTGCCAAGGCCCTACCGGCGTCGGCCAGAGCGTACCGCCCGCCGATCATCTCGCGCCACGGTACGCGATCACCAAAGCGACCCGCTAGCGCCACCGCCCGGTGGAAATGCGAGTAATCGCATCCCCAGCACCCGCGGACTTCGACGTGCTTGCGGTTCACCTGCCAGTGCGGATGAATCTCCACCGGCCCGTTGTCGGTGTAATGACCGCAGATCACCACCCGTCCGCCATCGCGCACGAGGTCCAGCGCCTGGCTCACCGCGGCCGGGCTCCCCGACGCTTCGATCACGACGTCGACGCCGTGACCGCGCGTTAGGCGGCGGATCGCGTCGGTTCGTTCCGCGGCGGGGACGTCCAGACCGAACGTCGCCGTCGCGCCCATGCGCCCCGCGAACTCGAGCCGGCTCGCCGGATCCCCAACCGCGATGACCTGCGCTGCCCCCGAAAGCGCCGACAGCGCGACAGCCGACTGTCCCACCGGCCCGGCCCCCAGCACCGCGACGGATTGTCCGAGCCGGATTTCCGCGAGATCCACCGCGTGGAGCGACGTCACGAGGCCGCAGCCTCCGCCAATGAACGTCTCCGGGTCGAGCTGCTTCGGGAGATGAATGAGCTTGACCCCCGGGCGGGCGTACAGCGCCTGAGCCCAACCGCCGAGCAGCCCGTCTTTCACGCCGTACGTGATCCCGTAGACCTTGCGATGGGGGCATCGCGTGCTCTGTTTCGTCACCAGGCAGTGATAGCACGCGCCACACGTCTCGTGCACATCGAGGAACGTGACGACGTCGCCCTCGCGGAACGGAGTGCCTTCCACATCGGCAACCGGTCCGCGCAGCTCTTCGATCACTCCGACGGACACGTGGCCGGGAATGAGCGGGTATGGGACGCCCGCCAGCTTTCCGTGATGGAGATGCACATCCGTGCCGCACACTTCCGAAAACAGGACGTGAAGCAGCGCCGCGCCCGGTTCCAGCGGCGGGCGCGCGAATTCGACGACGCGAACCGGCTCGTTAGGCGCCGGAATGGTGGCAGCAAGAACGGACGACAATGCGGGCATGGGCGGCGCGGTGGAGGAAAGAACGTAAGCAGCGAAGCAGGCGGGCGAAGCGCAAGGCCGCGCGGTCGGGGTAGCCACGAGCCGTTCCTCGCGCATCTTTGCGGATCCGTAGTCTCTCGCTCATTCACCTCAGCGGGGTAGTCACCTATGCACCGGCTCGCACGACATGCGTTCACGGCTCTGACGCTGGCGCTCATCGCGGTTCCGACGACTCGACTCGTCGCGCAAGCGGGCGCACCCGCCGCGACGAACCAGCCAGCGGCCAAACCAGCCGACGTCGGCTCGCCCGACGCGATCATCGCGGCGCTCTACGACGTGATTTCCGGTCCCGCCGGTCAAAAGCGCAACTGGGATCGGATGCGCTCGCTGTTCATCCCCGGCGCACGGCTCATCCCGACCACAGCGTCACAGCAAGGGAAGGTCGTTCCGCGGGTGCTCGACGTCGAAGGCTACATCGGGCGGGCTGGCTCGAACCTCGAAAAGAATGGCTTCTTCGAACGCGAGATCAGCCGCAAGACGGATTCATTCGGAAACATCATGCACGCGTTCAGCACGTATGAATCGCGACGCACCAAGGAAGATGCGAAGCCGTTCGCCCGCGGCATCAACAGCATTCAGCTCGTGAACGACGGCACGCGGTGGTGGATCGTGACGGTCTTCTGGGATGCCGAGCGGCCCGACAACCCGATTCCGGAGAAGTATCTGACCAAGTAGCGCTGTCATCCCGAGCGCAGGGATCGCGCTCGTCCCGGTAGAGCGAGTTGTCATCCCGAGCCGATAGGCGAGGGATGACAATCATCGGCCGATTTACCGATTCGGCCGCCCGGCGCGCGGGCGTTAGGGTTCGGTATGGGGTCAACCTTCGTCGTCTTCGCGTCGCCCGGCGGACGGCGCAGTCGCAGATCGGAGCAGCCCGGCAAACCGGGCGAGAACCCGTCGTTCCGCGAGCGCATGGATGCGCTTCGCTACGTCCCGCGGCTTCTCGCACTGGTGTGGGAAACGCATCGGGGTTTCACCGTTGCGATGGCGGCGCTCCGTCTCGTCCGCGCTTTCGTGCCGATCGTCACGCTGTGGATCGGAAAGCTCATCATCGACGGCGTGGTCGCGGCCCAGCGCAACGGCGGAACGTGGCGTTCGGTCGCGACCCTCATAGGGATCGAACTCGGCATCGTCGTGATCGGAGAGCTCCTCGCTCGCGCGTCGAGCCTCGTCGAGAGTCTGCTGGGTGACCTCTTCAGCAACCGCATCAGCGTGCGTCTCATGCAGCACGCCGCCACGCTGGACCTCGCGCAGTTCGAGGATCCCGAGTTCTACGATCATCTCGAGCGCGCGCGCCGACAGACTGTCGGTCGCATTGGCCTCATCGCGCAGCTGCTCGGCCTCGCGCAGGACGCGCTGACGCTCGTGACGTTGAGCGCGGCGCTGCTCGCGTTCAGCCCGTGGCTCATGGTGCTGCTCGTGATCGCGATCGTGCCAAGCTTCCTCGGCGAAACGCGCTTCGCGGCGATGGAGTATTCCCTGCTCTTTCGCTGGACGCCCGAGCGCCGGCAGCTCGACTACCTGCGCTGGGTCGGCGCGAGCGACGACACGGCCAAGGAAGTCCAGCTCTTCGGGCTCGCGGGCTGGCTCACGGAGCGCTACCGCGTGCTCTCCGAGCGATGGTACGCGGAGAACCGCAAGCTCGCGACGCGGAAGGCAGTCGTCAGCTCGGCGCTGTCGTTCATCGGGACGCTGGGTTATTACGCGGCCTACATCGTCATCATCGCGCGGGCGATTGCCGGAAGCATCACGCTCGGCTCCCTGACCTTTCTGGCCGCGTCGTTCTCGCGCGGACGCGATCTCATCCAGCGCCTCCTACTCGGCGCGAGCGCGATTTACGAGCAGGGACTCTATCTCCGCGACCTGTTCGTGTTCTTCGAGATGAAGCCCACGATCAGCTCACCGCCGGGCGCGCCCCTGGTGCCGCGTCCGATCCGACGCGGGTTCGTGTTCGAGAACGTCGGCTTCAAGTATCCGGGCAGCGAACGGTGGGCCGTGAGGCACGTGAGCTTTACGCTCGGTCCCGGCGAACGGATCGCGCTGGTCGGCGAGAACGGTGCGGGAAAGACGACGCTCACTAAGTTGCTCGCGCGACTCTACGATCCGACCGAGGGCCGCATCCTGCTCGATGGCTTCGACCTCCGCGAGTACGACCTCGCGTCGCTTCGTCGTGAGATCGGCGTGATCTTCCAGGATTTCGTGCGATACGATATGCGGTTCGACGAGAACGTCGGCGTCGGCGAGATCGAATCGGTACGAGGCTACCTCGACAACGGCGCGGGCGCCGCGGCACCAGAATCGCTCGTCCACGCCGCCGACCAATCGCTCGCCTCGTCGCTGTTGCCGCGGCTGCCGGCGGGTTATCGGCAGATGCTCGGCCGTCGCTTCGAGGAAGGCGTCGATCTATCGGGTGGCGAATGGCAAAAGGTCGCGCTGGCTCGCGCATACATGCGCGACGCGCAGGTGCTCATTCTCGACGAACCCACCGCCGCGCTCGACGCTCGCGCGGAGTACGAGGTCTTCACACGGTTCTCGGAGCTCATGGCGGGCCGCATGGGCATCCTCATTTCGCACCGGTTCTCAACCGTGCGCATGGCGGATCGGATCGTCGTGCTGAAGGGGGGAGAGGTAGTCGAACAGGGAACGCACGAAGAGCTGGTCGGTGCTGGCGGATTATACAGCGAATTATTCGGCATGCAGGCGGTGGGGTACCGTTAGCTGCTCGCTGCTTGCAGCTGCTTGCTGGTAGCCGACGGCTGCGCGCTACTGCCGCGTGCTGCGAGCTGCTGCTATTACCGCCTGGTTGTCATCCCGAGCCCACAGGCGAGGGATCGCGATTCTCCCGGTAGTATGGTCACGGTTTCCCGGTTCCCGGTTCCCCGTTCCCGGTTCCCAGCGGCCGCGCCTCCGGCGCGCCGCTTCCCGCTTCCCGCTTCCCTCGTTACCCTTGGCTCCGCAACCCGAACCAAAGCCCGAATGCAGATTGGAGTTGCCAAGGAGACCGCGCCCCGCGAGCGGCGAGTCGCGCTTGCTCCCGACAGCGTTGGTCGCCTGGTAAAGAGCGGCGCGCGAGTCGTCGTGGAGCGCAACGCCGGCAGCGCCGCGTCCTTTCCCGACAGTGCCTATGTGGCCGCCGGCGCCACGATCGGCGGATCGCCGGCCGAGACGCTCGCCGACAGCGACGTGGTCGTGAAGGTCCAACGACCGTCCGCCGAGCAGGCGCGCGCATTCAAATCGGGCGCCGTGCTGGTGAGCCTGTTTCAGCCCGCCGCTGCGGCCGATGTCCTCCCCGCCCTCGCGGAACGCTCCGTCACGGCGCTGAGCCTCGAACGCGTGCCGCGCATAACGCGAGCGCAGTCGATGGACGTGCTGTCGTCGCAGAGCACCGTCGCTGGCTACAAGGCGGTGTTGATTGGCGCATCGATGATGCCGAAGTTCCTGCCAATGCTCACGACCGCCGCGGGCAACATCGCGCCGGCCAAGGCGTTCATACTCGGCGCTGGTGTCGCGGGACTTCAGGCGATCGCGACTGCGCGTCGCCTCGGTGCGATCGTTTCCGCGTTCGACGTCCGACCGGCCGTGCGCGAGCAGGTGCAGAGCCTTGGCGCTACGTTCGTCGCCGCTGAAGGCATCTCCGGCGACGCCGAGGACAAAGGTGGTTACGCGCGTGAGCAATCGGCGGAACAGCAAAAGCGGACCGCCGCGCTGCTGCACGATCACCTCAAGCAGGTCGATCTCGTCGTCACGACGGCCCAGATCCCCGGGCGCCCTGCGCCGAAACTCATCACCGAGGCGATGGTCGCAGACATGCGCCCGGGAACGGTCATCGTCGACCTCGCAGCGGAAACGGGCGGGAACTGCGCGATCACGAAGCCGGGCGAGATCGTCGATGCCAACGGCGTGCTGGTGTTCGGCGCGGTGGACATTGCGAGCTCGGTGCCAACGCACGCGAGCCAGATGTTCGGCCGCAACGTGCTCACGCTGCTGCAGCACCTCATCAAGGACGGCAACGTGAACATCGATCTGAACGACGAGATCACGGGGCCGATGTGCGTGGTGTACCAGGGGCAGCCGCGAACCTGAGGCGCCAGGCGGCTGGCGGCAGGCGCCAGCCGCCTGCCTCTAACGATCCGACGTCGACGCCGTCTGGCGCTTCTCGTCCTTCAGCCAATAGCCGAACCACTGGCGGATACGCGCCAGCCGATCGACCAG
>Ga0075434_100002125_pt1 | contig 17250 bp, 16 predicted proteins | sample RhiMethybrSRZTD3_FD_75298 | JGI IMG/M metagenome (GOLD analysis project Ga0075434, IMG submission 75298) | Populus rhizosphere microbial communities from Tennessee, USA - Rhizosphere MetaG P. TD hybrid SRZTD3 | ecosystem: Host-associated > Plants > Roots > Rhizosphere > Soil | place: USA... | reverse complement strand
ATCGCCTCGGGGCGGCACAGCCTTTTAGAGGGCGCTACAGGCGATTTCGCAGCGTCAGGGCACTCCGGGTTATCGGGGCTAGCTTTGTCTGCCGTGTCCGATACCGGACCACCGCCGGTCGGAATCTCTCGGGCTTCGCTTACCGACTCAGCGGCAGCGGCACCCGCACCGTTTGTGATGGCCACGGATCACGCCGCGTCCGTTTTCTCACGGCGCGGTGTGGGCCATGGCTTGCGGTCGGTCGGACGTGACGCGAGCCATTCGGCAATCTCGGTTTCCGTCCAGGCGCGAGTGTTCGGACCGATCTTGCGGCCCTCGGGAAAACCCTGATGTTTGATTCGATTGTGGAGAGTGACGCGATTCTTGACGATGCCCCGCTCCTTAAGTTCGCGGAAGCGCAGAAATTTGTCGATCATTGGGACGACTCCGGTTGAATCTACCGGATACCCATTTCTAACGTTCGCCTCGCAATGTCCATCACCTGTTTACCCCCTGCGCGCCCGGGGATGCTCGCGCGAATATTTTCAATGCGAGAAGTGCGCGGAAAACACATGGAAATCTCGTTTGCGCAGGAATTACGCACGGCAGAAAAAAGACAGGTATCCCCCAAATTCACGTGTCGCCAGATTGCCGTTGATAAGTTCGGCGTGCCCGCTTTTGACGCGCCCGCCTTTAACGCCATTCGATGCACGGATTCAATTTTTCCATCGATTTCGACTACATAGGATTTCAGGAAAAGCAGCATTTTCGGTTACGGGTTTCATCTTCATCACAACCCTCAAGTCCCGCGGACACCCGAACGGTTAGCCGACCGTTAGCCCGAGGCCCGTCAACTCGCAAAAACCTACGTATTTATTGATGATTCTTCGTGTACCTGGCTGATCATCTATCAGCGCGAAACCGGCGACGGCGCACTGCGCACGATCACCTGATGGATTACTGGACGGAGTAGCCTGATTGGGCTGTATTTGCCGACGGCTTCTTCTTGGGGGTCTTTTTCGTCTTTTCCGGCTTCGGTTGCACCGGCGCCCGTTCGACGACGCTCAGGCGTCCTCCCGCAAAGGTGTAGATGCCTGGCCAGGGTCCGCTCAGATAAGTAAGCACGACTTTGCGTTCGCCCTTCTCGTCTGTGCTGATCGCAACATTGCTCGGGGTCCCTGCGCGTTGCACCGCCTGGCACTCGGTCATCCCAAGCGCAATGCCGCCGCTCGTCGCCGGCGCAGGAGCCGGCTCAAGCCGTTGCAGACCCGGACCGCTCCTCGCGGACGCAGGCGTCGCCGCCGGCGCGGATGCTCCGGCAAGATCACCCGCCACCGAACCGACGGCACGGTCCGCAGGCTGAGGCGGTTCGGTGGTTGATGGTGATGCTTCGGCGGTTTGCACGGCGGCAGCAGCCGGCGCGGCGCATTGCCCTTCGGTGCTTACCAAATCTTCCGCGCTCACCGGCCCCATCAGACTTAGATTTATCTTCCCAGTGCTCGGCTTGGCCCAACTTGGCGCGGTAAAGGCAGGCCGCGAAAACCAGCCGCCGTCATTTTGGTCTTCGAACATCCGCGCCGGATTCCCGCAGCCAGCGCAGCCGAGGGCGGCGCATGCAAGCGCGATTGTGAGTTGGACGCGATGGCGCGGCAAAGCGAATGTCCTGGTTATCGCCTATCCCCTAAAACGTATTTTGCGTCATCACGATGGCACACGGCAAGATTCGGTCGTTCAACGGATTACTGGTGTGGGTCACTGGCTGATCGTGCAGTGGCCTAGTAAGCCTTTGACGGAGCTTTTGGGGTTCATGCCTTCTTGGCCCAACGTCCTCGCTCATCTGCTTGCCAGTAGGTTGTTTCCAGCCCCTTTTCCCTGGCCGCCGACCAATGAGCGCGCGCGGCCGCCACCGCTTCGTCGTCGTCGGCATCGAACAAAAGTACGATGCGCTGGTAGGTCTCGGGATTGGCAGGCATCGGCGCACCGTCAATCAGGAAGCGAACGACCGCCCCGTTCGGGTTGCTTTCGTTGATTGTCAAAAGGACCGGCTGGCTAGCCGCCTCAGGTTCCCTCCACGTCCCATGCGGCAGAAAACCGTCGTCTCGGTAGGTCCACAAGTGGGCGTCCAGTGCCTCGAGCCGTTCCTCCGATGAACCCTGCACGACCACTTTCCACCCGCGCTCTAGCGATTTCTCGAGCAGCGGAGGAAGGACGCCTTCCAATTTTTGGCCCTGAAGTTGATAAAACAGGATTTCTGTCATTTAGGAGCACGTCGTATCAGCGTATCGGTATCGGTATCGGAGCAGTCGGTGATGGAAGTCACTCATGCTGTAACGGGAGACAAAACCGAGTCCAGCCTGAACGTCATCGTGGTATTTTCGTCCTCATAACCCTCGTCCGGCTTGCGGGCCTTGCAACTTCCAACGTGGATCTGTTCACGCACCGCATTGCCGACATGCACTCTCGACTAGCGAACGCAATTTTCACCTCTCGTAATAATCCGCCACTAGCCGGTCGAGCAGCCGCACGCCCCACCCTGAGCCCCAGCTCTTGTTGATGTCGGTCTGACGCGAGTCAAAGCCAGTCCCGGCAATGTCGAGATGCGCCCACGGCATCTTGTCATCGACAAAGCGTTTGATGAACTGTGCCGCAGTGATCGCCCCCGCCCACCTGCTGCCGCCTGTGTTTTTCATGTCGGCGAATTTCGAATCGATCATCTTGTCGTACTCCGCCGCGAGCGGCATCCGCCAAACCAATTCGCCGGTTTCAATTCCGGATTTTACCAGGCGTTCGGCGAGTTGGTCGTTGTTTGCAAACATGCCCGCATATTCCTGACCGAGCGCGACGATGATGGCGCCGGTCAGCGTGGCGAGATCCACGATAAATTTTGGTTTGAAACGTTGCGCAGCATACCAAATCACATCGGCAAGAACGAGCCGGCCCTCGGCGTCGGTATTGATGATTTCGATGGTCTGTCCGGACATCGACTTGACGATATCGCCGGGCCGCTGCGCACTGCCGTCGGGCATGTTTTCGACCAAGCCGATAACACCCACCGCATTGATGCGCGCCTTGCGGGCGGCTAGCGCATGCATCAATCCGACGACGCAGGCGGCACCCGCCATGTCGCCTTTCATGTCCTCCATGCTGGCGGCTGGCTTTATTGAAATCCCGCCCGTATCGAAACACACGCCTTTGCCGATGAACGCAACTGGCGGCTCCCCTGCTTTGCCGCCGTTCCATCGCATGACTACGACCCGACTTTCGTGTGCCGACCCCTGGCCGACGCCGAGCAATGCATTCATGCCAAGCTTCTTGATCGCCTTCGTGTCGAGGATTTCCACTGAAACACGGAGTTTTTTTAATGCGCCCGCGCGGCGCGCAAATTCTTCCGGGTAGAGAACATTGGCCGGCTCGTTGACGAGATCGCGCGCCAGCAGCACGCCGTCGGAAATGGCCGAACGTGGATCGTTAGCTTTGCGCGCGGCCGCCACATCGCCGACCGCGACTGTGACATGCCGCGTCGCCGGCAATTTCTCGTCGTCCTTGCGTTTGGTCTTGTAACGATCAAACGAGTAAGCGCGCAGGCGCATGCCCTGCGCCAGGTCGGCGACCTGCGTCGATTTCATCGGTCCGCCCGGCAATTCGGCGAAGACCGTCGCGTCGCTCGCAGCGTTGGGCAATTTGCCGAAGGCGACTCCGCCCAATTTGAGAAAATCGGTCGGCTTGAGGTCCGTTGTCTTGCCGACACCAATCACGACAAGGCGGGCCACCTTGAGGCCTGCAGGAACCGGAAGATCGAGGGTCGAATTCTTTTTGCCGGTAAAACGCTCCGCCTTCGCGGCCCGCTCCACGACCCCGGTAGCCTCGCCCAGAGCCTTTCGCGTTGCCGGACCGAGCTTCAACCCCTCGTCGCAAAACACGACAAGAACACCTTTTGCGGGAGTGGCAAATGGCGCTAAGGCGAGCTTCAAGGCGTCGCTCATCGAAGTCCTCTTCCGGCTAATCCTAAAAAATCACGGCCCCTTATCGCCCGGCCTTGGCGCTACTGCAAAGCCCCCAACTAACCGGAATCCCGGCAATTTTTCGAATTCGCATATGCTTCGGTCAAGAAACGGGCCATTTGCGAGTGGTATTTTGCTAAGGACGATTCCCACAGGGCTCGTGGGCGTATCGGCTGAAAGGCCACACATTTACATTTTGTTGTGCATGTTCAACGGCTTTGCCTTTGCCCGGCCACTTTGTGGAGCGATCAAAGGGGCGTCTGACGGGGGTTGAGTTCTAAGCTGAAATCGGTCGCGCTCGGCAGGGAAACCGAGCGCGCGGTCCGGTTTACGCCGGATCAGGGGACGATGCTGCGGATGGGGTCGATCGGTCGATATATTTTTCGCACCACGCTGGGTGCATTCCTGATCGTTTTGATCAGTCTGACTGCGGTCATCTGGGTTACCCAGGCGCTCCGCGATATCGACATCATGACAAACCAAGGCCAATCGATTCTGGTCTTCGTCGGTATCACCAGTCTTCTCATTCCGATGCTCGTCCTGGTGATCGCGCCGATTGCGATGCTGATCGCGGTCGCGCACGTGCTCAACAAGATGTCTAACGACTCCGAAATAATCGTGATGAATGCGGCGGGCATGTCGCCGTGGATCCTGTTTCGGGCATTCATGGCGGCTGCGATCGTTGTCTCGCTGCTCGTCGTCACGATAAGCGCCTATTTCGCGCCGAAGGGTTTGCGGATGCTGCGCGATTGGGTGACGGAAGTGCGCGCGAATGTCGTGAGCACAATCGTTCAGCCTGGCCTCTTCAGAGCTATCGAAGCCGGCGTAACCATCCACATTCGCGAGCGCCGCCCAAACGGACAGCTTGCTGGCATCTTTCTCGACGACCGGCGGAACCCCAATGAGCGCATCACCGTGCTTGCAGAGATTGGCGAACTGCTGGACAACAGTAGCGGCACCTACCTCGTACTGCAGAAAGGGAATGTGCAGCGGTACGAGGCCGGCCAGCGCGATCCCACCATGGTGGCGTTCGACCGCTATGCGTTCGATCTCTCGCAGTTCGCCGGCACGGGACAGGCTGTAAAGTATTCGATCCGGGAACGATATCTCTGGCAGCTGTTGTTTCCCGATCCGAAGGACCAGTCGTACATCGACCAACCCGACCAGTTCCGAGCCGAACTGTCCGACCGGTTGATGGCGCCGCTCTATCCAATTGCCTTTGTTGTGATCGCCTACGCCTATCTCGGGGCTCCGCGCACCACTCGTCAAAGTCGGACGCTGTCGATGGTGGGCGCCGTCGGTGGCGTCGCCTTGCTGCGCTTCATTGGATTCTTGTCCACCGTGATCGGCGCCTCCGTTCCCTGGATGCTGGCGTTGCAATACCTCGCCGTCGCTGCTGCAATCGGCGGGGGCCTGTACGTCATTCGCCGCGGCCTGATTTTGGAGCCGCCCGCCTTCATTACCGACTGGCTCGCGATGCTGACTGAGCGCCTTGGTCAGCGTTTGGCACCTTCGTGATGTGACATCATGCCGATCTTTCTCGGAACACTGGCGCGATATTTCGGACTGCGTTTTCTAATCGCGGTGCTGATAGTTTTTGCCGGGATATTCGCGCTGGTCGCATTGATCGATTACGTCGAAATGATGCGTCGGGCCGGCGATATTGCCAACGCGCCGGCGGCACTTATCGCGAAAGCGTCGATTTATCGCGTGCCGCAAGTAGTCGAACGCATCCTCCCGTTCTGCGTCCTTATCGGTGGAATGTCCTGTTACCTCAACTTGTCGCGGCGACTGGAGTTGGTGGTCGCCCGCTCTGCCGGTGTGTCGGCTTGGCAATTCGTTGCTCCGGCTCTTCTGGTGGCATTTGTCCTCGGGATAGCGGCCACAACCGTCTACAACCCGGTCTCCGCATTACTTCAGGAACGCTCGAAGCGATTTGAAGCCGAACTGTTTGGGCTAAGGGGGAATGCACTTAGCCGAGGCGGAGGCCCGTTCTGGATCAGCCAACGTACCGATGAAGGTCAGGCAATCATCAATGCCACCTCAAGCCGCGACCAGGGCATCAATCTCAATGGAGTGTCCGTATACACTTTCGATCCCGAAGGTCGTTTCAAACAGCGGATCGAAGCGCGCGCTGCGCTTCTGGAGCCTGGCGCGTGGCTGTTTCGAGATGCGCGCCTGTATGCATTGGGCGTACTGCCATCCCGGCAAACGGAATATCGCCTCAAGACGAGCCTGACACCCGAGCAAGTACGCGAAAGTTTTGCCACTCCAGAAACTGTGCCCTTCTGGGAACTTCCTGAGTATATCCAAATAGCGGAGCACGCCGGCCTAATTGCTTCAGGCTATAGACTGCAGTTTCAGAAGCTGTTGGCGCGACCGTTCTTGCTATCTGCCATGGTTCTCCTTGCTGCCGCGGTCAGTCTTCGGTTTTTCCGCTTTGGCGGGATACAAAAGATGGTTTTAAGTGGCGTGGCGGCCGGCTTTCTGCTTTACGTTTTATCGAAAGTAACTGAGGATTTGAGCAAGGCTGAGCTGATGCACCCTGTTGCAGCGGCCTGGCTGCCCGTGCTCGCGGGCGGGCTGACGGGATTTATTGCGTTGTTGTACCAGGAGGACGGGTGATGGCGGTGTTGGCTAACACTCGCCCATCAACGCCACGGCCGTATCGCCGTGGTGTCGCAAAACTTGCTGCCGTCCTCAGCCTGCTGGCTTTTGGCGGATTGATTGCGTCTGTCCCCGCATCCGCTCAACTGTTGCAGTTTCCGCAACGCGCGCCAGCGCAGAAGAAATCGCAAATTGCGCTCGAGCGCGAGAAGTCCGGCCAAAAGCAAATGCTCGTTCAAGCGAACGAGATTGATTACGACTACGCCAACAATCGCGTCTCCGCCGTTGGCAACGTACAAATCTATTACGGAAATTCCACGCTTGAAGCTAATCGCGTCGTGTACGATCAGAAGACCAAGCGCCTGCACGCCGAAGGCAACGTCCGGCTCACGGAGCAGGGCGGCAAGGTCACTTATGGCGAGGTCATGGACCTGTCGGACGACTACAGGGACGGCTTCGTCGACTCGCTGCGTCTTGATGCGCCCGATCAAACCCGCATGGCTGCGACCCGCGCCGAACGTTCCAGCGGCCGGTACACCGTATTTCACAATGGCGTCTACACCGCCTGCCTTCCCTGCAAGGACGATCCGAAAAAGCCACCGCTCTGGCAGGTGAAGGCCGCGCGCATCATCCATGACCAGGGCGAGAAGATGGTTTACTTCGAGGACGCCCGGCTCGAATTCTTTGGCCAGCCAATTGCGTTTCTGCCGTACTTCTCCACGCCCGACCCGACCGTCAAGCGCAAGACCGGCTTCCTGATGCCGATACTGTCAACAAGCTCGGTCTATGGCACCGCAGTTGAAATTCCATACTACTGGGCCCTTGCGCCCGACTACGACGCGACGTTCGCGCCGATGATCACCTCGAAGCAGGGACCGCTGCTACAGGGCGAATTCCGTCAGCGCATGATTAATGGCGCGTATTCGATCAGGGCGGCCGGCATATACCAGCTCGACAAGGATTACTTTTCTTCGTCGAAATTTACACCGGCTCCCGGTGACCCAGCGACCAACAATCCGGGCTTCCGCAACTGGCGCGGTAGCGTGGAAAGTTCGGGCTTGTTCGCGCTCAACAACAAATGGGTGTGGGGTTGGGATGCAACGGCGCTGTCCGACAAGACGTTCCTGCAGGATTACCACCCGAGTCTGTCCAAATATCGCGCCGTGGATTCGTTCCAAAACCCGCAAAGCGAGGCGATTTCACAGCTCTACCTGGCAGGCAAAGGCAACCGCAGCTATTTCGATGCCAGAACAATTTACTATTACGGCTTTTCGCAAGCGGACACGCAAGGTCAGATTCCCGTCATCCATCCGGTGATCGATTACAACTATGTTCTTGATCGTCCGATTTTGGGCGGCGAAGTCGGTTACCGCATCAACTTCACCAGTCTCACCCGCACCGATGCCGACTTCGACCCGATCACCCAGAGCGCCCTGAATAACGGGACCTGCACGCAAACCGCCAATCCTGCGATCAAGACGACGGCCAGCTGTCTGTTGCGCGGCGTTCCCGGCACATACAGTCGCTTTTCGGCCGAAGCTCAATGGCGGCGATCGATTACCGATCCGTTCGGACAGGTTTTCACCCCCTTCATTTCGGTGCGCGCAGATGCTGCTTCGTTGCAGACCAGAAGCGAGCCGGGAGTGTCTAACTTCACGCCCGTGACGGACGACAGTCTCGTGCGCGGCATGCCCACGGCCGGCCTGGAGTATCGCTATCCTTTCATCAGCGTGCAGTCCTGGGGCTCGCAGACCTTGGAGCCGATCGCGCAAGTGCTCCTGCGGCCGAATGAGACGCAGATTGGGAAATGGCAAAACGAGGATGCGCAGAGCCTGGTCTTTGACGACACCAACTTGTTCCGGGTCGACAAGTTCTCGGGCTGGGATCGCGCTGAAGGTGGCAGCCGAGCAAACTATGGCGTTCAATACACTGCCCAGTTCAACCAGGCCGGCTCCTTCAATGTTTTGTTCGGCCAATCCTACAATCTGTTTGGACAGAATTCGTTCGCCGTCGCCAGCGCAACGAATACCGGACTTGACAGCGGCCTGGACACCACCAGGTCCGACTATGTGGCGCGGTTATCGTATCAGCCAAACAGCATCTACATGTTCACTTCACGCTTCCGTTTGGACAATGACAATTTCGCTGCACGGCGGATTGAACTCGAGGCGCGGGCGAATTTCGACCGATGGAGTGGCAGCATTCTCTACGGCGATTACGCTGCCCAGCCTCTGATCGGGATTCTCGATCGCCAACAGGGCATTCTGGGGACCGGACAGGTCAAGCTCGATGCAAATTGGGTTCTGCTCGGTGGCGCCCGCTATGACATCAATGCCGGAAAATTCGATCAGACTCGCGTGGGTCTCGGCTATGTCGACGATTGCCTGATATTGGGCCTGAATTACCTGACGAATTATACCTATAGCGGAAATGTGCAGGCGAACCATACAGTCATGTTGCAGCTGAGTTTGCGCACGCTGGGCGGCACGTCTGTCAGCCAGGGTCTTCACGGCACGCAATATTAAGACCGCATACGGCAAAGGCTATGAACATCCTGGAATCCAAAATGCAGCCAATGAATGTCAGGCGCTATAGCCGATGGCTCATCGGCGCTCTTGTCGGCCTGGCTCTCGCCACCCCGGGGACTGCGCCGGCGCAAGTTGTCGTCATCGCGAACGGTTCTCCCATCACCGAATACGACATCCAGCAGCGCATCAAGCTCGAGACGATCTCCCAAAAAAACTCGAGCCGCCAGCAAGTCATCAATGACCTTATCGACGATCGGCTTAAGATTGCGCGCGCCAAGGTCTATGGGCTGGAGGTCAGCGATTCCGACGTCAACAATGCTTTCGATGGCATGGCGACCAGGCAACATATTACGCCGGCGCAATTCAGCCAGGTTCTTGAGCGTGCCGGCGTTTCTCCCAACACGGTCAAGGCACGAATCCGCGCGGAGCTGACCTGGCAGCAGCTGATCCGCGGCAAATACGCCTCCTCTCTCCAGGTCGGCGAGAGCGACGTCGTCAAGGCGCTGAAGGACCGCAATGAAGGCGATGGTCCCGCGGTAGGCTTCATCTACACGCTGTACCCGATCGTTATGGTTGTTGCGCGCGGGTCGAGCGAGGCCGCGATTTCAGCAAAGCGCAGCGAGGCAGAAAGCCTGCGCAGCCGGTTCGTTTCCTGCGATGAAGGCCTGGCCATGGCGCGCGGATTGCGCGATGTCGCGGTGCGCGATCCGGTCACCAGAAACTCAGCCGACCTTACTCCGCAATTGCGGGATTTGCTCGGCAACGTTCAGGTCGGTCGCCTCACGGCGCCTGAGGTGACCGCGCAGGGCCTGCAGATGTTCGCCGTCTGCAACAAGAAAGAAAGTACGACAGAATCGCCTCTCAAGCGCGAGATGCGCGAGCAGATATTCGTCAAGCGCTTCGAATCCGAATCGAAAAAATATCTGGACGAAATACGCAAGGCGGCAATGATCGAATACAAGAACGTCAAATGAGCGAACCCGCCGCCCTGCCATTGGCTCTTACGCTTGGCGAGCCGGCTGGAATTGGCCCCGAACTGACCATTCAAGTGTGGCACCGGCGCGCCGAGCTTAGGCTGCCGGCCTTTTATCTGATCGCCGATCCGGAATTCGTTGCGCGGCGCGCCCGTTTGCTAGACCTGGACATTCCCGTGAGCGTAGTGACCTCGGCGCAAGCCGGAGAGACGTTCGAGCATGCGCTGCCTGTTGTGCCGCTCGATATTTTAGCGAATGCCGCGCCTGGCAAGCCTGACGCATCGAGCGCCCCTGCGGCGATCGCCTCGATCCGCCGCGCGGTGGCCGACATCCTCGCGGGAAAGGCAGCGGCGGTCGTCACCAACCCTGTTGCCAAGAACGTCCTCTACCGTTCCGGTTTTGCCGAACCCGGCCACACCGAATTCCTTGCCAGGCTTGTGCACGAAGCAACGGGGAAGCCCGCCAGGCCGGTCATGATGCTGTGGTCGCCGGAGCTCGCCGTCGTGCCCGTGACCATTCATTTGCCGTTCAAAGAGGTCGTCACGCAACTCTCGTCGGAGCTTGTCGTGGAAACCGGCCGCATCGTTGCGCGCGACCTGACGGCTCGATTTGGCATATCCCATCCGCGTATCGTCGTCGCCGGGCTTAACCCGCACGCCGGCGAACAAGGCGCGTTGGGCGGCGAGGATGCGTCAATCGTGGCACCGGCCGTGAAACGCCTGCGGGCAGAAGGCATCGATGCGATCGGCCCATTGCCGGCCGATACATTGTTCCATGCGCGAGCCCGCGCCGGTTATGACGTGGCGCTCTGCATGTATCACGATCAGGCATTGATCCCGATCAAGACGCTCGCTTTCGACCACGCGGTGAACGTGACCCTTGGCCTTCCATTCGTGCGAACGTCGCCGGATCACGGCACCGCCTTCGATATCGCAGGAAAAGGCACAGCCGATCCGACCAGCCTAATCGCGGCACTCACACTCGCGGCGCGTTTGTCGGCGGCAGCGCCCGCGCTCGTTCCCGCAAAATAGAGCCGCGTTCGACAATGGCACAGCTCGATGACCTTCCGCCGCTGCGCGAGGTCATCCGGCGCCATGATCTCACCCCGAAAAAATCGCTCGGCCAAAATTTCCTGTTTGACCTCAACCTGACCGCGCGCATTGCGCGCGCGGCTGAGCCGCTTGAAAACATTACCGTGGTGGAAGTCGGACCCGGTCCGGGAGGCCTGACGCGGGCGCTGCTCGCGCTCGGGGCGCGCCGCGTCGTTGCCATCGAACGCGATCAACGCGCAATCGCCGCGCTAGAAGAGATCGCGGCGCGCTATCCCGGACGGCTGGAAATCGTCGCAGGCGATGCCCTGAGCATTGACCTCCACGAGCACCTCGGCCCCGAACGCGCTCGCGTCGTGGCGAACCTGCCCTACAATATAGCGACCGCATTGCTAGTGGGCTGGCTTACCGTCGAGCCCTGGCCGCCCTGGTATGATTATCTGCTGCTGATGTTCCAGCGCGAAGTGGCCGAGCGAATCGTCGCCGCGCCCGGCACAAAAGCATATGGACGCCTTTCCGTGCTCGCAGGGTGGCGCACCGAGGCCAAAATCTTGTTCGATGTCGCGCGCTCGGCGTTTGTGCCGCCTCCCAAAGTGACATCCTCGATCGTGCGCCTCACGCCGCGACCGGAGCCGCTAGCCTGCGACGCGCTTTCGCTCCAGCGAGTGACCGAGGCTGCCTTCGGGCAGCGCCGAAAAATGCTGCGGCAGAGCCTGAAAACCTTGGGCGTGGACGCAGCCGCGCTCCTGGCCGAAGCCGCCATCGATCCGACGTCGCGAGCCGAAGATATTCCGGTCGAAGGCTTTGTTGCATTGGCAAATGTTTTTTCCCCACAAGCAAAAGCCCAAATGTAAAGTCGCAACGCATGAAAATGCACCGACAATCCTTGACGGCCTACGGAGCGCCGCTCTGCGAAACGGTAGCCGACCTGCCGACGCCACAGGGCTCCGAGGTACTGGTCAGAATCGAACGTTGCGGCGTCTGCCACTCCGACCTGCATATGCAGGACGGCTATTTTGCGCTCGGCGGAGAAAAAAAGCTCGATGTTCGCGCGGGGCGTACGCTTCCGTTCACGCTTGGTCACGAAATTGCCGGCAGGATTGAACGCGCCGGACCGGACGTGGCTGTAGAATCGGGGCGTCATGTTGCCGTATATCCCTGGATCGGTTGCGGACAGTGCGCAGCATGCAAGGTTGGCGATGAGAATATCTGCAGCTCTCCGCGTCATCTCGGGGTCACCGTTGACGGCGGCTTTGCCAGCCACGTTCTGGTGCCAGACCCGCGCTACCTGCTTGACCACGCGCCCTTGTCGCCAGGTTATGCCGGCGCGCTGATGTGCTCCGGGCTGACGGCTTACGCCGCGCTGAAACGGCTTGCCGACCGTGCGGCCCGCGCGCCGCTTTTATTGGTTGGTCTTGGTGGCGTTGGGCTCATGGGCCTCGCGCTCGCCCGGGCGATGTATGGCGCTGCCCCGCTCGTAGCCGATATCGATGCAAAAAAAAGAGCGGCCGCGCTGGCAGCCGGGGCGGCCGAGGCCTTTGATCCCGCCGATCCGGACGCCCGCAAGGCCATTCTGAAGGCAACCGGCGGTGTTTACGGCGTTTGCGATTTTGCCGGCTCCGACCGCTCGCTGAATTTTGCCACCGGCGCATTGGCCAAGGGAGGAAAGGTCGTGGTCACGGGATTGATCGGCGGCGGTTATGCGACGGCAGTGGCTATGTTTCCGCTCAAGGCCATGACAATCGAAGGCACTACGACCGGCACGCTGGCCGAAGCGCGCGACCTTGTCGATCTCGTGCGCTTGAAGAACATCCCCCCGCCCCCGATTGCCGACCGTCCGCTCGCGCAAGCCTCAGCCACGCTCGATGATCTGCGCGCGGGGCGCATCCTGGGGCGGGTGGTGTTGGCTTGCTAAGGCTTGGTCAAGCCGGGCCACGACAATTTGATCGCTCTACAGCTTTGCCTGCAAGCCGCGAACGAAGTCATAGAGGCCGGGCTGACGCGCACGTTTCAGCCGTTCGGCGGCGAGAATCGCCTTTACCTCTTCGAAGGCTTGATCGATATCGCGATTGACGATCACGTAATCGTACTCGGCCCAGTGACTCATCTCGTCGGCAGCCTTGGCCATTCTACGATGGATGGTCTCATAATCATCCTGCGCTCGTGCGTGCAGACGCCGCTCCAGCTCAGGAATCGTTGGTGGAAGCACGAATACACTCACCAGATCACTGCGCGCCTTGTCACGAAGTTGTTGGGTGCCCTGCCAGTCGATGTCAAACAAGACGTCGCGGCCGGCGGCAAGTGACTCCAACACCGGCTTGGCCGGCGTGCCGTAATAATTGTCGAACACCTCGGCCCATTCCAACAGCTCATCCTTATCCACCATGGCATCGAAACGTCGACGGTCGATAAAGTGATAATCGCGGCCGTCTTTCTCGCCGGGCCGCATTTTGCGCGTTGTTACCGAGACAGACAGGTTTACGTCCTTGTCTTCCTCGAGCAATTTGCGTGACAGCGTTGTCTTCCCGGCACCCGAGGGCGATGACAGGACAAGCATCAGCCCGCGTCTCGCGACCGCTGCGTCATTTTTCGAACGATGCGCCATTCAGATCACTCGAGATTCTGCACCTGTTCTCGGAATTGCTCGATCACGCTTTTGAGCTCAAGCCCGATATTGGTCAGTTCGACGTCGTTCGCTTTGGCAGTAAGCGTATTCGATTCGCGATGAAGCTCCTGCGCGAGAAAATCGAGCTTGCGGCCGATCGGGCCGCCATCGGCGAGAAGTTTTTTCGCCTGTCCTATGTGAGATGAAAGCCTGTCGAGCTCTTCGCGGATATCGGCTTTGGCGGCTAGCAGGATTGCCTCCTGATACAGGCGATCAGTGTCGAAACGCTCCGACGTCGAAAGGAGTGCCGTAACCTGCTCGAGCAGCCGCGCCCTGATCGCTTCCGGCTTGCGCCCCGGCGCTTTTTCAGCGCGCGCGGCGAGTGCTGCGATCTCGTCAAGCCTTGCGCCCAACAGCTTTCCGAGAGTGGCGCCCTCTCCGCGTCGCATCGAAATCAACTCGGCGAGGGCATGATCGAATGCGGCGGCGATGGCGGCTTCGGCTGCGCGATGGTCTTCCTCCCGCTCATCTTCCTCGGTGACTTCGATCACGCCCTTAAGCGAAAGGATGCCGTCCAGACTGGCCGGAGCGGCGTCGACCTTCCCCGACAGGCTCCTGAGCGTCGAGAGAACCGCGCCGAGTACCGGCTCATTGATTTTGGCCGTCGGCTGCACGCCTTTGCGCTCGACGGAAAGATTGGCGTAGACCGTGCCGCGTGCGAGCTTTTCCGCAGCCCGGGCGCGGGCGGGCACCTCGACCGCGTCCCATCCCGGCGGAAGGCGGAAGCGCAGGTCGAGACCCTTTGCATTGACGGATTTGATCTCCCAGGTCCAGGCATAGGAGCCGGCGACCCCGTGGCCGCGAGCAAATCCGGTCATGCTCGACAGAGCCATAGGCGATCTCGTTTGTTGCCTGCGTGAAGCGCGGCGACCTTAGCCGCGTGAGGTTGCCCTCACAAGCCTACTGCCTGATGGGTGAGCCCGCGGCCGGCGACGCGCCATGTTCAATGCTCCGCAGGCGCGCGACATTCTTCTGATGCTCCGCGTAATTGTCCGAGAAAACGTGGCCACCGCTGCCATCGGCGACGAAATACAATTCCTTGGTGCGGGCGGGGTTCGCAGCTGCCTCGAGCGAGGCGCGGCCGGGGTTCGCAATGGGTCCGGGCGGTAGGCCATCCACGACATACGTATTGTATGGCGTTGGCTGCTCAATCTCGCTCCTCAAAATGGGACGGCCCAGCGACCCTTTGCCTCCGGTCAACCCGTAGATGATGGTGGGGTCGGACTGAAGTCGCATCCTGCTTTTCAGCCGATTGACGAACACGGCGGCAACCCGTGTGCGCTCCTCGGATCTGCCGGTTTCCTTCTCCACGATCGATGCAAGCGTGATCAGCTGCTCCGGCGTTTTGATCGGGAGATCGGGCATCCGGCGTTCCCACACCTCCTGCAGCACGCGTCGATGCGCCTGTTGCATGCGCTGGATGATCTGCTCGCGCGTCATGCCGCGGGTAAATTTGTAGGTTTCCGGAAGCAGCGTGCCCTCGCGCGGTATTTCCCTGATCTGTCCGGTAAGAACGTCGTTTTCCAGAAGGCGGGCAACAATCTGTTCGGAGGTCAACCCCTCCGCAACCGTCAAGGCGTGCTGGATCACCTTGCCTTCAGTGATCGTATCGACAACCTCGGCAACGCTCGCCTGTTTGCTGAATTGATATTCCCCATATTTAAGCTCGCCACGGGCTTTGAGCACAATCACTCCGCCCATGAACACATATGGCTGATCAATCACGCCCTCGCGCTGCAGCAGGTCCGCAATGTCCCGAATGCCCAGACCGCGCGGAATAGTGACCAATTTGTCCTCGGCCAGCGGCCCAGGCGCTTCGAATCGTTGCTTGCCGATAAACAAAGCCGCGCTAACCGCAATTGAAACCACGATTAGCGCTGTGAAGATCGCGTTGCCGATTACCACAATGGGATGGCGTACGCGACGCGAGTGGCGCTTGGGTCCAGGTATTCTTTCGGGCTCGAGCGCGGCGCGCGGGCTTCGCGGCAACGATGACTTGGCTGCAGATGGGCCATTTCCGCCTATCGGCGGTTGATTTGCGTTCACCTGAGCCACTCCCGCGTCGGCACCGATACCGTCCCCTGTCCCATACCCTCCACGGCGGCACGAAAATTTCAATCGCTTTCGCGACCTTAGAAAGAATTATGGCGAAAGCTTGGGGTGCTCTGTGAGGCGGTCTCCTAGGCGGCGTAGCGGCGAAAGATGAGCGAAGCGTTTGTCCCACCGAACCCAAAGGAATTCGATAGCGCGGTGTCGACCTCGCGTTTGCGCGCCTGATGGGGCACGAGGTCAATAGGCGTGTCGACGGAAGGGTTGTCGAGGTTGATGGTAGGCGGGGCAACTTTGTCGCGAATCGCGAGGATGGAGAAAATCGCTTCAACGGCTCCAGCCGCGCCAAGAAGATGTCCGATACAGGATTTGGTGGACGACATGGACATCCGGCCGGCGGAATTGCCGACCAGCTTCTGCACAGCGCCCAATTCGATCTCGTCGCCGAGCGGCGTCGAGGTGCCGTGCGCGTTGATGTAATCGATGTCCCCGGTTGAAATGCCGGCTCGGCGAATGGCGGCGCTCATGCAGCGCAGAGCACCGTCGCCGTCCGGCGATGGCGCCGTAATGTGATAGGCATCCCCCGACAAGCCGTAACCGATAAGCTCGGCATAGATCTTCGCGCCGCGCGCTTGGGCGTGCTCTAACGATTCCAGCACCACCATCCCGGCGCCTTCGCCCATCACAAAGCCATCCCGGTCCTTGTCGTAAGGACGCGAGGCCCGCGTCGGATCATCATTGAAGTTCATGGAAAGTGCGCGCAGCGCTGAAAAGCCCGCAAGCGATATTCGGTTTACCGGCGATTCCGCTCCGCCGGCTACCATCACTTCGGCATCGCCGAAAGAGACCAGACGGGCAGCGTCGCCGATAGCGTGCGCTCCGGTCGAGCACGCGGTGACGACCGCGTGGTTCGGTCCTTTCAATCCGAATGCAATCGATACGAAGCCGGAAGCCAGATTGATGATGCGGCCCGGTATGAAGAACGGCGACACCCGGCGCGGACCCTTCTCGTGCAGCGCTATGGCGGTTTCCGCAATGCCTTCGATCCCGCCGATGCCCGAACCGATCAAAACCCCGGTCTCTGTCTGATCCTCGTAACTCTTGGGATGCCATCCGGCATCGTCGAGCGCCTGGCGAGCAGCGCACATTGCAAAGACAATGAACTCGTCAACCTTGCGCTGTTCTTTCGGCTCCATCCACTGTTCAGGATTATAGGTCGCGTTCGAACCATCGCCCCGTGGAATTACGCAAGCAATCTTGCAGGCGATGTCCGAGACATCGAAATGGTCGATTTTCCTAGCGCCGCTTTCGCCGTTGAGCAGGCGCGTCCAAGTCGGCTGCACGCCGCAGCCGAGCGGCGTCAGCATTCCCAATCCTGTGACGACGACACGTCTCATA
>Ga0075434_100002121_pt1 | contig 17259 bp, 17 predicted proteins | sample RhiMethybrSRZTD3_FD_75298 | JGI IMG/M metagenome (GOLD analysis project Ga0075434, IMG submission 75298) | Populus rhizosphere microbial communities from Tennessee, USA - Rhizosphere MetaG P. TD hybrid SRZTD3 | ecosystem: Host-associated > Plants > Roots > Rhizosphere > Soil | place: USA... | reverse complement strand
CAGCGCAATCCGCTCTACAGCGCGATCTCGCTGATTGGGGTTTTCATTTCCCTCGCGTGTCTGTACGTGACGCTCGCGGCGCCGTTCATTGCTGCCGTGCAAGTGATTGTCTACGCGGGCGCAATCATGGTGCTGGTTGTCTTCGTGATCATGTTGCTGAACGTCGAAGACGAAGAGCGGCGACCTCTGCGTCTGCGTTCGTTGGTTCCAATTGCGGTGATGCTGGCTGCGGTGCTGTTCGCGGAAGCGGTATTCATCATCTTTTTCGTTCAGACCAATCCAAAGACGCCGGCGTATACCGTTTCTGATATCGGGATGACGTCATCGATTGGCGGTGGTTTGTTCACCACTTACCTGCTGCCTTTCGAAATCACTTCGATTCTCTTGTTGATGGCGATTGTTGGCGCGATCACGCTTGCGCGCACGGGAGGTTTGTTGTCAACGCGAGCGGCAGTGGTTCCGGGCGCGCAGGTTTTTCCGAGAGAGTTACTTGATCGGCAGAGGCACATCGACGATCTCACGCCGGTCGCTACTCATTCAACTCGAGAAGCCGAGCAGTTGCTAGGTGTTGAGCACGATGACGATGGAGACGAAAAATAATCGACGTGCCTTCTACTGACTTCTGATTTCTGACCTCTGACTACTGCTTTTTATGGTTCCACAACTTTCATGGTATCTCGCGCTCTCGGCCGTGCTGTTCACCATCGGCGTCGTGGGCGTCATGATCAAGCGCAACGTCATCTCGATGTTTATGTGCATCGAGCTGATGCTGAACGCCGTGAACCTGACGTTCGTCGCGTTTTCCAGTTTCTTTCGCGACCTGTCAGGCCAGTTGTTCGTCTTCATCGTGATGACCGTGGCGGCCGCTGAAGCCGCGGTTGGTTTAGGAATCATCATCGCCATCTTTCGCAATCGCGAATCGTTGGATGTGGATGATGCCAGGAGTTTGAAACTGTGAGCAGTTAGCCGTGAGCAGTGAGCAGCTTTTACTGCTTACTGCTTACTGCTTACTCGATGCTTCGTTACATCATCTTTGCTCCACTTGCGGGCGCAGTCATCAACTGGCTCGTAGGGCGGCGTCTTCGTAACGAACGCTTCATTGGAATCGTTGCGTGCGCAGCGGTCGGAGTTTCGACGCTTATCGCGTTTTATCTCGCCTTCAATTCCAATGGCGCATTGCGATCGACCCAGCCGATCATGGATCACCTGTGGACGTGGATTCAGGTCGGCAAGTTCCGCGCGGACTTTGCGCTGGCGATGGATCGACTCAGCGGCATCTATGCGCTCTTTATCACCTTCGTCGGCTTGCTGATTCACGTCTTCGCGACCGGCTACATGCACGGCGATCGCGGCTACTACCGCTTCTTCGCCTACCTGAATCTGTTCATGTTCGCGATGTTGACGCTGGTGCTCGCGGACAATTTCCTTTTGATGTTTGTCGGCTGGGAAGGTGTCGGCCTCTGCTCCTATCTGCTGATTGGGTTCTATCTCGACAAGGACGAAGCCGCGCCCGCGGCCAAGAAGGCCTTCATCGCCAACCGCGTCGGTGATTGGGGATTTGTACTTGGTTTGATGCTCGTCTTTTTCATGACTGGGTCAATCAGCTTCTTTGATAAGCCTGGATACAGCGTTTCGAGCGCGTTGACGGCGATTAGCACTCTGCCAATCGATGGATTCACCTGGCACGCGATCTTTGCCGGGGGCGTCACTTCGATTGCAGTGCTTCTTTTTATCGGCGCGACGGGAAAGAGCGCGCAGATTCCTCTGTTCGTGTGGTTGCCAGATGCGATGGCCGGTCCTACTCCGGTCTCTGCTTTGATTCACGCCGCGACCATGGTTACGGCCGGTGTTTACATGGTCGTGCGCTGCAACACGATCTTCACCCACGCGCCCACCGCGATGTTCATTGTCGCAATCATCGGCGCAGGTACGGCTCTTTTCGCCGCAACTATTGGCATCGCGCAAAACGACATCAAGAAAGTTCTGGCGTACTCGACGATTTCACAGCTCGGCTACATGTTCCTCGCGTGCGGCGTCGGGGCGTTCATCGCCGCGATTTTTCACGTGATGACGCACGCATTTTTCAAAGCGCAACTCTTCCTCGGTTCAGGGTCAGTCATTCACGGCATGCATCACGAGCAAGACATGCGGCGCATGGGCGGCTTGCGCAAGTACATGCCGATTACCTGGATCACGATGTGCGCAGGTTGGCTGGCGATCTGTGGCGTGCCAATCTTCGCCGGATTCTTTTCGAAAGACGAGATTCTTTGGAAGACGTGGAGCGCGAGTTCTTTTGTCCCGGCGGGTTTCAACAAAGCTCTCTGGTTTGTCGGCGCAATCACCGCTCTGCTCACGGCCGTCTACATGACGCGTTTGATGGTGATGACGTTCTGGAGCAACGAACGGTTCGGCGCCGATCATTCCGCGGACCATCATCAGACTGAACACGGGGGACACAGTGCTGAAGGCGCGCACGAACCACACGCGCATACGCCGCATGAATCGCCGCTTTCGATGACGGTCCCGCTGATCGTGCTGGCGATTCTCTCGACGATTGGCGGACTCGTGGGAGTGCCTTACGCGCTAAGCTCGCTGGCAGGCGGTCGTCCTGACAATTACTTCGAACGTGCGCTCGAGCCGGTTGTCGGCCACGCGCCTGAATCGACCACGACGGGCGAAGCGACGTCAGAAGTTCACTGGCAAACGCCGCCGCCACAGGAAATCGACGGCAAGCCCGCATTCGGCCCGGCACATGAAGCCGGCGGCGCTGAGCACGCCGCAAGCGCGACTGAGTTGAATGAAGAACGTCTGTTCACCTTGATTTCAGTGGTAATTGCGCTTGTCGGAATTGCGATCGGCTGGTTGATGTTCCAACGCCAACCGCTGCGACAGATGCCGCGGCTGCTGGAAAACAAATATTACGTTGACGAAGCCTACGACGCAGCAATCATCAATCCGATTCATGTCACGTCGCGCGAAGGCCTCTGGAAGATTTTCGACGTTGGCGTGATTGACGGATTCTTGCACACGCTCGGCCGAACGATTGTCGATCTGGGTCGCACTTTCCGCTACATGCAGATCGGTTTCGTGCGCGGCTACGCGGCGATCATTTTGGCGGGCGCGCTGATTATCATCGGCTATTTTGCGTACCACGGGGCGCAGTTGTTGATGAGATGATTTGGATGAAGCTCACTGCGGTTATCTTTGCGTCGCTTTGCGGACTTTGCGACTTTGCGTGAGAGCGGTTCACGCCAGGACGCCAAGACGCAAAGGAACGCAAAGCAGTTGAACTAATGCAGTCACATCTGCTCACAATCCTGATTCTCTTGCCGGTGGTCGGCGCCGCTACGGCACTCGTCTACGGCTTTACGCCCGGCGCACGCGAATCGCACCTCCGCTGGATCGCACTCGGGTTTACGACAGTGGCTTTCATCGTTTCGTTGTTGTTGCTCAAGGGTGCAGGCGGCAATCTCTCCGGATTCAACTTCGAAGAGAACTACTCCTGGGTTGGATCAATCGGCGCGCGTTATCACGTGGGTGTGGACGGCATCAGTCTGTGGCTGGTGATTCTCACCACGCTCCTGATGCCAATCGCGATCCTTTCAAGCTGGACTGCAATCACAAAGCGTCAGTCAACTTATTACATACTGATGTTGCTGCTCGAGTCGGCGATGATCGGCGTCTTTGTCTCGCTCGACCTGCTGCTTTTTTACTTGTTCTTCGAGGCATCGCTCGTGCCGATGTTCTTTCTCATCGGCGTTTGGGGTGGCGAGCGGCGCATCTACGCAGCCATCAAATTCTTCATTTACACAGCAGTCGGCTCGCTCTTAATGCTGGTCGGCATCATTGCCCTCTATTTCATTCATCAGCGCGCGACGGGCATCGGCACGTTTGATTATTCCGTCCTGCTCGAGACTCTGCGCAACAGCGGCGGACTGATTTCGCCGCGCACTGAGTTCTGGTTGTTCCTCGCCTTCGCCCTCGCGTTCTGTATCAAGGTGCCACTGTGGCCGCTGCACACGTGGCTGCCTGATGCACACACCGAAGCGCCGACGGCGGGCTCAGTCATCCTTGCCGGTGTGCTGCTGAAGATGGGCACGTACGGGCTTTTGCGATTCAACTTCGGCTTGTTCCCAGGCGCGTCGCGGCAGTTTGCCCCGGTGATGATCACCCTCGCAGTGATCGGAATCATCTATGGCGCGCTCGTCGCGATGGTGCAGCCCGACGTGAAACGACTGGTGGCCTACTCGTCAGTCAGCCACATGGGCTTTGTGGTGCTCGGTCTGTTCTCGTTTACCGAACAGGGCATGCAGGGAGCGCTCTATCAGATGCTGAACCACGGCGTCTCAACCGGCGCGCTGTTTCTGTTCGTGGGCATGATTTACGAACGGCGTCACACGCGCATGATTTCGGATTTCGGCGGACTGGCGCGGCCGATGCCCTGGTTTTCGACATTGTTCGTGATCGCGTCGTTGTCATCGATTGGATTGCCGTTTCTAAACGGCTTCGTCGGCGAGTTTCTGATCATGCTCGGCGCGTGGACTTCCGCCGCGGTGCAACACGCGTGGATTGTGACGATGCTGGCGGGCACCGGCGTGATTTGGGCGGCGGTTTACATGCTATGGATGCTACAACGAGTGGTCTTTGGCACGCAGACAAGCGAAGTTAACGCGAAGCTTTCCGATTTGAATTGGCGTGAAGCCGCACTGGTTTTACCGCTTCTATTCTTGATGTTTTTCATGGGGGTTTATCCGGCGCCATTTTTGAACCGTTCGCGTGACGCTATCGAAGCCGCGCGCGAGAGGATCGCCGGACCACAGAGTTCTCCGCCGGAAATGGCGCGCAAGTAAATTCGATGTCGATCATGCGCTCGCATACTTGGCTAATAACGTTCGCGGCTTTGGCGCTGCTCACATTCGCGTCGGCGAATCACGCTCAGGATGCAACGGCGCACAAGCCGACGTTCAAACTTCAGGGGCTGGACGGCCACGTCACTGATTTGGCCACTGAAAAAGGCAGCGTCGTCCTGATCAGCTTTGGCGCGACGTGGTGCGCGCCCTGCAGCAGTGAGCTACGCATCCTTAACGAAGTGCTGGGTGAGTACAAAGATAAGCCGGTGAAGTTCTTCTGGGTGAGCGTCGAATCGCCCGAGCAAATCACGAATGCGGCGTTGAAGCGATATGCAAAGGAACGGAACTTGAGCTTTCCGGTGCTGCGCGATTCGAGCCAGGCTGTCTTCTCGCAATTTTCTCCGCGTGTGAGGTTGCCGATGATCATCGTGCTCAACAAGGACGGCGACGTCGATGGAACGGCACAGTTCGGCATGCGCTCACCGGCAGACGCGTACAAGACAGATATTCGCGCCCGGCTCGATAAGTTGTTGGCCACGCGAGTTGCAGGAGATCGGTGAGTGTCAGAGTACCGACTTTAGTCGGGCTTTTTGACCATGAGAAAGGCCCGACTAAAGTCGGTACTCTTACGCCGCCAGGCCACTTAACGAGATGTTTCTTTTTCAAGTTGCAAATCCGGACGTCAATCTGCCGCTCATCGCGCCTGAGTTGATCGTCGGTGTCGCCGGCGTGATTGTGATGCTGGTTGACGCGTTCACGCATCGGCGGCAGCGAAACGTCACGGCTGCGCTTTCGATCCTCGCGATTATCGGCGCGGGCGCCGCGTCAATCTGGCTCTGGATCAACTGGCCTGCGACCAGCGCGTTCAACGGAATGATTGTGCTTGACGAGCTGCGCCTGAGCTTCACAGTTGTCTTTCTGATCGTCGCGATTCTAACGATCCTGATCGCGACGATTTGGCTCGACGTAGAAGACCTGCCTGCCGGAGAGTTTCATTCGCTGCTTCTGTTCGCGACCAGCGGCATGATGCTGATGGCGTCCGCAGGTGACCTGGTCATAGTTTTTCTCGGTTTAGAAATTCTTTCGATCGCAACCTACGTGCTGGCTGGTTTTCGCCGCACCGACACGCGCTCAAATGAATCATCTTTGAAGTATTTCATTCTGGGATCGTTCGCGTCTGCCTTTCTTCTTTACGGCATTGCCTTGATCTACGGCGCGACGGCGACAGGGCCCGATCAACCGGGCACGACAAATATTGCTTTGATTGCCGCGCACTCGAACCAGTCGCTCTACCCACCACTTCTGTTCGCCGGCTTGGCAATGCTTCTGGTCGGATTTGGGTTCAAGATCGCGACTGCGCCATTTCACGTCTGGACGCCCGACGTCTACGAAGGCGCACCGACGCCGGTCACTGCATTCATGGCTGCCGGTCCCAAGGCCGCGGGCTTTGCGGCCTTCATGCGCGTCTTTCTGTTCGGCTTTCCGGTTGTCACCGCGGTGTCCAGTACGGCCGGTTACGCGCACGCAACCTGGGTTGGCGCACTCGCTGTCATGGCGGCTTTGACGATGTCGATCGGGAACGTCGTCGCCATCGTGCAAAATAACGTCAAGCGGATGCTCGCCTATTCCTCGATTGCGCACGCGGGATACGCACTGGTCGGATTCGTCGCTGCGGGAGCTGCCACCGATGCGGCGCAGAGAGGCGCGGCGATCACTGCGGTGGCATTTTACTTGCTGACTTACGCCGTCATGAACATGGGAGCGTTCGCGATCATCACCGTCATCGCGCGCAAGGGTGACCTGCGAAACAACGTCGACGACTACAACGGCATCGGCTTCAGCTCCCCCGTACTCGCATTCTCCCTTTCAATTTTTCTTTTGAGTCTGCTCGGCATGCCGCTGACGGCCGGATTCATGGGCAAGATCATGGTCTTCAGCGCCGCCGTCAATCAGGGATATGTTTGGCTGGTGGTGATCGGCGTCCTGAACACCGCGGTGTCGGCTTACTATTATCTGCGTTTGATTGTCGTGATGTTCTTCCGCGAGCCGAGCGGCGCGTGGGAACCTCCGCGCATTCCCGCCGCCATCGCAGTCGCATTGATTCTGACAATTCTCGGAGTCTTTTATCTGGGACTGTTTCCCGGTCGCGTGATCAGCATCTTCAGTCCCAAGCCGTCTATGTCCGTCTCAGTCCGCTAACATGGCGCTCTCAGCGAACGATCTCGCATCAACAATTGAAACCAAAATGGGTGAGGCGTGGCTGCCGCGAATCTATCGCGAGCGGATTCTGAAAATGCGCACGCGCGCATACGATTTCCCTGCTCTGCCGAAGCGCGCAACGCCACGAATTCATCACACGCTGTTGGGGATCGAACTACAGGCCGGCCGCCGGCGGATGCTTTGTCCCGATCTCGCAACCGCGAGGTACCTTGCCGTTTTTGCACGCGCCGGTTGTAAAGCCGTGGCGATTCCGTATGACATCACGCAGATTTCTCAAGTCGCCGATGAACTGGAAAGCTCCTGGCATCGCATGTTTCTGCTGCTTGATGAAGTGACGTCCGACGAGAGCCTGCGAGCGCGGACCCGCCGACTGCTGGTAACTCGCGTCCGGGACGACATTGAGGCAGCGGGCGCAGGCGCGCGCGTTCCCGAGTTCGCGCGAAGTACAAAACAGCGGCGCTGATGCTATAATTTCGCTTCGCACAAATTCATGGAGCCAAACGTACAGGAAACCCACACGGAACACCCAACGCCAGATGCGGTCGAAGCGCTGCCTTTCCCTTTCAATCAGCAAACGTTCTGTCGGTACGAATCGATTGAGAAGACGATCGAGGCCGCGCGCGTACTGATCGTAGACAATCTTTTGCGTGACTCTGACGATCTGTCCGACGTTGCCCGCCGTGAGTGGGGTAAAGAGGTCAACACCGAGTTGAAGCGCGAACGCGAGATCGCCTCGCTGGCGTTGAAAAACATCGTCACGAACGTCGACCGGTTGGTGAAAGAGCCGACGACCAACGTCTGTCACCTTAGCGAAATCGCCACGGCCGCCGAAGAGTTCAAGCCCAACGCAGTTGTTCTGAGCGGCACGCTCAGAGATTTCGACTACTACCGGCGCGACATCCTCGACAACTTCGATTCCTTCATCAAGACGACGCGCATCCCGGTGCTGGGAATTTGCGGCGGCCATCAGTTGATTGGCCTGAGTTTTGGCGCGCGCGTCTTGACCCTCGATCAGCAGGAACAGGAAGAACGTCGCAGTGATCGCGTCGTCGAATATCAGTACCGGTTTGTGCGGATCCTGGAGCCGGACGATCCGATTTTCCGAGGCATCGACAACCCGGAATCGCGTCGCTGGCACGATTACACGCGCGACGGCCGCGTGCTGCGCGTCTGGCAAAACCACGGGTTGCAATTGGATCGCGTGCCGGAAGGTTTCACGCTGCTCGCGACTTCATACCTCTGTCGCAACCAAATGATGTCCAAGCGTTCGGACGATCAAATGATTTACTCGGTGCAGTTTCACCTGGAAAAGTCTTTCGAAGACTGGCACAAGAACCCAACGCGTTGGGAGCATCCAAACGAATCACGCGACGGAAGAATACTGTTTGAGAATTTCCTGCGGCTTGCGTTGCAATCGTCAGCGGCTTAAGTCCTCACCGCACGAGGGTCGCCTGTTCGGATTTTATCAACCACCGTCCATCTCTCTTCACGAACGTGTCGGTGACACGCGCGCTGAAGGTGCGTCCGTCCTTCAACGTCTGCTGTTGCGTGTAATTCAGCACCGCCGAATCCTCGTTACTACTTACCACTCGGCCATCGGTGATTTTCCAGGACTTGGTGATCTTGTCGGGCTTGGTCGAGGCCAATAACTCATTCTTGTTTTGCGTTGTGCCGTCGGCAGTCGTCCCGCTGTAATCGTCGGCCACATAATTCGCCAACGTCGAAATGTCGCCCGCAAAGCTCGCGGTGGTGATGGTGGACTCAATCTTCATCAATTCAACCGTGAGGGCCGCTCGATCGGCTTGGGGGTCGCTCCTTTGCGGCTCGCCCTGCGCTTGACTGGTTTTCGGATCGCTCGGCGTGGAACTATTCGTCTCTTTTGATTTGTCGGTAAGATTGCACAACGACAGCGAAGCGATTAATGCGGTCAAAGCGAGAACTGACTTCATTTTGGTGACTCGTCCCTTCGGAAACGTTCGTTGAATTGGTTAGCTTTTACGTCAGTAATCGCAGACAAGTCAATGCGCAACGATCTTCAGTAGTGTCTTCCTTTGACTTTGCGATCCTTTGCGTCCTTGCGTCTTTGCGTGAGACTGTCTGATTAAGAGGATGCTGGACGCCAAGCCCGCAAAGGCACGCAAAGTAAGCCACATCTCGATCTCGCAAATCCAAATGGTGCGTAAAGTTTCCTTAAGCTCGATTCAGACGTTGACGACACAAACGCTCGCGTCGGCAGCCGCCGAGCTTGCTGCGCGCGATCCGCACCTCGGTTCCATTTACAAAGTTCACGGTGTGCCGCCGATGTGGGGTCGCCGTCCGGGTTTCGAGACGTTGCTGCGGATTGTGCTCGAGCAACAGGTCTCGCTCGTGTCTGCGCGGTCAATGTTCGCGCGCCTCAATTCAAATATTCAGCCATTCACCGCCGAAGGTTTCATCAAGGCGGGTGAAGCACGACTCCGGTCGCTTGGCGTGACACGACAGAAATCTCACTACTGCATTCAAGTCGCACACTCCTTCACGAATGGCGACCTGCGACGAATCGGGAAAATGAATGACGAAGAAGCGCACGCGACCCTGATGCAAATCAAGGGCGTTGGCCCTTGGACTGCGAACATCTACTTGCTTATGGCTTTGAAACGACCGGACATCTGGCCGGATGGTGATATCGCGTTAGCGAGCGCGGTGGGCAAACTTAGGAAGCTTCAGACGCGGCCGTCGTTCGTCGAACTCGCGAAGGTCGCAGAGGCCTGGCGGCCATATCGATCGGTTGCGGCGCGGATGCTGTGGAAGTATTATCTCGCCGACCGAGCGGCCTGAGATTTATTATTCTTTGAATTCTGCCGTCATTCTCAATAACAAGCCACAAACCTGATGCGACGAGCCAATAATAAACAGCCTATATATCTTCGGAAGCCGATTTTCGCCGCGGTCTGCTTGTTGTTGGCTATCGCCTTTTTCTTTCTCTCTCGCTACTTCTATCAGCGGGCAGGCAAACCCGAGGACTTCGTTGTCAAGATTGCGGAGTACGTTCTCGAAATTGCAGTGCTGGTGTTGTTTGGCGCCGTCATCAAGGAGCTTGTCGACTGGTTAATCGAACAGCGAGCGAGACGACGCCAAGACGAAGAAAAACGTGCGGATCTGTTACGCAGATTGCGAGATGTACACGTGAAGGTAATGTATTCGCGGGACCTCATTCAGGCGCACAACTCGGCCAGGACATGGACGAAACAGTCTCGCGCGTTAATGCAGCGGATTCCTGAATTAGAGGAGATTTTCCAGGACCTACACTCTGCAACGGATTTGTTTCGCGAGCAGGCGAGAATCGAGTCTGGAATCAATGGAATTATCATCTATCTGAGCAACTGCCGCGAAGAGTACATAGAGACTCACCCTAAAATTGTTGCGTCAAACGACGCACAGACCGTGATTAATTTCGAGTCGGCTGTAAGGGAACATCTTCTTCCCTGGTACAAAGACTTCCTGGATGGATCGGACGGATACCGCAGAAACTACGATGAGAACCTCACGAAATCGAAAGGTGAGATGAGGCTACAAGTGTATGGGTCGAGGGATTGAGGCCGCCAATTGCGAGGGTCTGAATGGTGCTCACCCCCTCACTTCGCTATCACCGACGGCGCCAAGGCGGGTTGTCCCACGCTGAGGCCCGAGGCTTTTGGAACGTTCTCAGTCGTCAGATCCATCAAGCGATCAACAACAGCTTTCAAATCGTTCGTCTCTTTGTAAACGCGAAGCTGTTCGTCAGCGGACGTGCCGCGTTGCAGAATCGTGTGGATGTGCTCGATCTCTTTCCGTGACCCGAGCGGATCGACTACGTCATCGACGAAATCCAGCAACTCGAGAATCAGATCCTTGACCGGAACCTCTTTCTGCTTGCCGAAATCGATCATTTTTCCGTCCAGCCCATAACGAACGGCGCGCCACTTGTTCTCCTGGATCAGCATGCGGCGATACAGACGAAAGCCGAGATTCTTGTCGATGAGTTTGTAGAGCTTCGCCACAATCGCCTGAAAGAGCGCCGCGATCGCGATGGTGTCATCGACGCGCGTGGGGATATCGCAGATGCGAAACTCGAGAGTCGGGAAGAACGGGTGGGGCCGGCAATCCCACCAGATCTTTTTGCCGTCGTTGATACAGCCGGTCTTCACCAGCAGCTCGACGTAGCGCTCGAAGCCGGGATAGGAATCGAAATGATCGGGAATGTCTGTCCGCGGAAACTGCTTGAAAATCTCCGAGCGGTAGCTCTTCAAACCGGTGTTATGGCCCATCCAAAACGGCGAAGACGTCGAAAGCGCGAGCACATGCGGCAGAAAGTAACGCGAAGCGTTCATGATGTGAATCTGCCGCTCGCGATCCGGCACGCCGACGTGCACGTGAACACCGAAAATCAATAGCGAACGCGCCACGGTCTGAAGTTCCTGCACCAGTAATTCGTAACGGTCGTCATCGAATATCTTTTGGTCCTGCCAGCGCGAAATCGGATGCGTGGAAGCGGCGACGATCTTCAGATCATTCTTCTGGGCCAGCGACGAAATAATGCTGCGCAGGTTCGTGATGTCGGCGCGCGCTTCCTGAATGTTCTTGCAGACACCGGTGCCGACCTCGATCTGCGACTGGATCATCTCAGGCTTAATCTGTTCGCCGAGCAGCATGCGGCCTTCGTCAAGAATCTCGGATACGTGCGAGCGCAACTCGCGCGTCACCGGATCCACGATTTGGAATTCTTCTTCGATGCCGAGTGTGAATTGATCGAACATACCGCCTCTAAACAACTACTCAGCCCACTGCTTCATTATGCGCCAATCAGGCCGGTACTTCCGCCAACGCTCCCAATACAGATGCTGGACCGCCGTGATTACCGAGCCCCATCCGCCGTATAAATCCAGGTGCACATGCCATTCGCGCTCGCCCTCTGGCATATCGATATAGAGAAAGTGAAGTGACGCGTGCGCACGCCCTATCTCGAGAAACCCGCCGCTGTTGTCGTGATGGCGCGCGAACCAGCGTGTGAATTCTCTTCTCCGGCTCAGCTCCGAATCCAAATCGCCGACGGGACTGAAATACATCCCCACGCCACCAACGCCGTAGACGTTCACGATTCTGCGAACGTATTGCCAAAGATCCGCCTGGACCAATCTATCGGAGATCAGCTTAAGCGCTTCGTGCTTGTCGTTAATCAGCGTATTGTACGCTGCTTCATCGCCTTCGTGGCCGTAGATTCCGCTCAGCTTGCTTCGGTATCTACCTCGTTCTTCCTCGCTCAGTTCGGCCCACGTCGATCCGCGCTGCTCCATTCAAGCCTGCGGCAGCTCCTGCTCCAAAGACTTCCGAGCCTCGTCTGATAAATCCCGAAACTTAACGCCGACGCCCTTGCCCGGGTTCGTGTAAACAACCTCGCCCTTCACCACAACGTGGTCATCGGCGATGGGAATGCGCAGCGCCAAAGTGGCTCCGACAGGAATTTCAGCCTGCGTCGACATATAAAGTCCACCTAAACTGATGTCCTTACTGCTGGCGACGCCGGTTGATTCGCCGCCATCGAAATGTACATCAACGATTAATCGCGACCGGTCATGTTGGCGACGGTCGTCGCTGGAGAATGGTTCTGGTTCTTCGTTAGTCATTGAGATCGCTGGTGCGGTTGCGTATCCTGCCAGGTCTCGGCTGAATTTTCGGGAACGTCCCGATGATACTCGACCTGCAAGATTAAAGAAAGTTAATGATTCCAATTACAATCCGTTGAATTCGCGCTGCATTGACACTAAAAACGCGCGCACGATACTATCCAACCTCGCAATCCAGCTCCCGAACTTCTGCGTTTCGAGCTTCGACTATGGGCTTCGCAACCACGGCAATTCACGCCGGACAAGAACCAGACTCGGCCACAGGCGCGGTCACTGTTCCGATCTACCAGACATCAACCTACGCTCAAGAAGGTCTCGGCAAACACAAAGGCTTCGAGTACGCGCGGACTTCAAACCCGACGCGCCTGGCATTGGAGCGCAACATCGCGGCGTTGGAAGGCGCCCAGTTCGGCTACGCGTTCGCCTCAGGCATGGCGGCGATTGACGCGACGCTGCGGCTGATCAAGGCCAACGAGCACGTCATCGTTTCCGACAATACCTACGGCGGGACATTCCGGCTGTTCACTCGCATTCTTTCGAACTACTGCATCGAGTTCGATTTTGTCGACACATCAGACGTAAACAACGTCGAAGCGGCATTCAAAGAAAATACGCGGATGGTGTTCGTCGAGACTCCGACGAACCCGGTCATGATGGTGACGGATTTGAAGGCCGTCTCGGACATTGCGCATGCGCATGGCGCACGTGTCGTTTGCGACAACACATTCATGTCGCCTTATCTGCAAAGGCCAATGGAATTCGGTGTCGACATCGTGGTGCACTCGACCACCAAATTCTTGAACGGTCATTCCGATGGCGTCGGCGGTGCGGTGGTGCTGAACAACGAAGACGATGCGGCGTGGATCGCGTTTGTGCAAAACGGCGCGGGCGCGATTCTGTCACCATTTGATTCGTGGTTGGTCTTACGCGGCACGAAGACATTGGCGCTTCGCATGGAGCAACACGACAAGTCGGGCCGGGCCGTCGCAGCATTTCTGGAAGATCATCCGAAAGTACAAAAGATTTATTACCCTGGCTCGAAGTCGCACAAACAGCACGAGCTCGCCGCTCGTCAACAAAAAGGCTTTGGCAGCATGGTCTCGTTCGACGTTGGGTCGTTAACGGCCGCGCGGAAAGTCCTCGAGTCGACCAAACTATGCACGCTCGCCGAAAGTTTGGGCGGCGTCGAGACTCTGATTTGTCATCCGGCAACCATGACGCACGCATCCGTGACGCCCGAAGCGCGCGAGCGACTCGGCATCACTGATGGTTTGGTAAGAATCTCCGTCGGCATTGAAGACACCGACGACATTATTGCTGACCTTGATCAGGCCCTATCTGCAATTTAGCGCGCCGCGCCGTGTGATCTGTGTAACACTCAGCGGCGATTGTGAGTGACAAGACAACGAGACCAATATAAAATCCTGACGAACTAAAACGGCTTCATAATTCGTCTTAACGCTCCTCAAATGCTAGTCGAGCTACACGCAAAATCAGATGTCGGCCGCGTCCGTCGTGGCAACGAAGATAACTTCCTCCTGCTCGATCTAGCCACGCAAAAGGCCTGGACTGGCTCTGATGGCGCGGAGAATCCGGAAGAGATGCGACGTCTGGAGATTGGCGACGAAGGCCTGGTGCTCGTCGTCTCCGACGGCATGGGTGGCGCGCTGGCCGGCGACGTCGCCAGCCGCATGGCGATCGATTCAGTGCGCGAAGTAATGAGCGGCGACGACGGGAAGGGTTGCGATCCGGAGGCTTCTCTGGTCGATTGCCTCAAGCACGCCACGCTGCAGGCCAACCGCGCGATTCACTTCAAAAGCCTCGAAGACAGTCGTTGCAGCGGCATGGGCGCGACACTGACCGGCGCCGCTATCAGGCACGACAAACTCGATCTGGTGCAGGTTGGCGACAGCCGCGCGTATGTTTTGCGCGGCGAACAGATTCGACTCGCCACCAAGGATCAGTCGCTCGTCCAGCAGCTTGTCGACGTGGGTCAGATCAGTGAAGAAGAAGCTGAGACGCACATGTTTCGGAATGTGATCTTGCAGGCGCTTGGCGCACAGACCGAGCTGACGCCGGCCACCGGGCGCATTCAGCTGCGCAAGGGCGATATGCTCCTGCTTTGCAGCGACGGATTGTCAGGCAAGCTGCGCAATGAAGAGATTCGTCAAATTGTCGCCGAATCCGGTGATGATCTTGGCGCTGCCTGTGCCGCGCTGGTCGCGGCCGCAAACGATCGCGGCGGTGAAGACAATATCACGGTGGTGCTCGCGAGGTTCTCCGGCACTGAATTAGAGGATGGCGCGGCCGATCGAATTACCGTCGAGTTACCCGCGGGAGAAGAGGATCGAACGTTAGACGAGACTGAAGTCGATACTCAGCATCAAACACCTTCGCTGTAAGTTCCCTACGAGTCCAATTCTTTAGCACGCCAGTCTGGGACAAGGCCCACGCGCCGAACGTAAATCGACGCGCCTTGCACCCGCTCGACTTGCACACGGTCGCCGGCCTCGAGTGGCTCTTCGCCATCCGCCGGATAAGCCGTCCACGTTGAGCCGAAAACCTTGACGGCGCCTTCATGCAATGCCCCGGCGCTTGAAGTAACCACCGTTCCGACTTTTCCCGGCAACGCGTCCGCGCCGGTTTTCAAATCACCGCCGCTCTTCTCTCGCGAAAAATAGTTGACGAAGATTGTGCGCGACGCGGCCGTCAATCCAATGGAGACGATAGCGAAGATCAGGAATTGAAGAGGGATACTTGTGATGCCGGCCAGGTTTGCGAGCGCGGCCGCCAGCGCGCCGATGCCGAACCAGAGCAGGACGAAACCGGTCGTGAAGACCTCAGCGATGATCAAAATCGCACCGAGAATCGTCCAGAAAATCCAGAGGTAGTTTTCCATTACAAAGTGCAGCCACGAAAAAGCACAAAAGGAAACGGCGCAGAAATCATTTTAGGCTCTTTCGGATTGTTGTCCCCTTCACTCAAAATCGTCTTGTGCTTTTTGTGCCTTTTTTGTGGCTCAATACCTTCACTTCCAAAGATTCTTGATCACGAACCAGATATTTGCCGGCCGCTCTGCCAGACGTCGCATGAAGTACGGATACCAATGCTTCCCGTACGGCACATAGACGCGCATATTATATCCATCACGCGCCAGTTGTTCCTGCAAATCTCGCCTAATGCCGTAGAGCATCTGGAATTCAAACGCTTCCTTGCCAATGCCCTCCTTTTGCGCGAAATCGACCGTCGCGTCAATCATCTTCGGATCATGCGTGGCGATGCCGTGATAGGTGCCGCTCGCCAGTAAAAGCTTCATCACCCGCACATAGTTGTCGTCGACGTCTTTTTTCTCTGGATAAGCAACCGACGCGGGCTCGTCATACGCGCCTTTGCACAGGCGAATGCGCGCGGGAATCTTCAAAAGGTCACGCGCGTCTTCTTCAGTTCGATAGAGATACGACTGGACGACGATCCCGACATCGTTCAGTCCAAACTCGCTGCGCAGTCGTGTGAAGATATCGAGGGTAACTTGCGTAACAGCTGATCCTTCCATGTCGACTCGAACGAAGTTGCCGCGACCGGCCGCATCTTCGACGACTTTCCGCGCATTCCGATAAGTCAATTCCGGATCAATATCGAGCCCAAATTGCGTCAGTTTGATCGAAACGTTTGAGTTGATGCCCGACTCGTCAATCTTTTTGAGGATGTTGCGATATTCGGTGACTTCACCTTCCGTCTCAGTGATGTGACCGACTGATTCGTTCAGGTGATCGAACGAAGCAGAACAGCCCCGCGCATTTAGCTCTTTGATTGCGGCAATGGCTTCGTCGATGTCTTCACCGGCGATGAAACGCGCAGTGATCTTCCTGAAGGTGCGGAAACGGGCAGCAACATCCTTAAGTTTTTCCTGACGTGCGAGGTAGAGCAGCGCGCTTCGCGAAAGCATTATATTTTCGTAGGTTCCCGCTGTGTTATGCTTAACGAAGCCAAGCCCCAAAACAATTTGCAGAAGGTGACGGAATCAATCCGGTGCGTTGGAAACTGCTGTTCATCACGTCCGTCGTAACTATCATGATTTCTACCGGATTGTGGGTTGCCGCCGTCGTCATTTTCTTCGGCCCAGCCAGGGTTATCGAAGTTCGAGATTCGCTCTGGCCGGTCACCCTGGTCATTCCTGCCATCGGCTCATTATCAACAGGCTTCTTTGTTTATCGTCATACTTCAAGACGACGGAAATTGCAGGCTATGCTTTCAATAACGCTCGCCTTGGCCGGAACTCTCTGCGTGTATCGCATTATGTCGCGACGACTTCCACACTATCTCGGACCGGCACCAAATGACCTGCGACCTCATGTAGTTGTCGAGTATTAGCTCGCCGAGGCGATCTCTTCGCGAGGTCCCAATCCAATCTCTTTCTGCACCGGCTTTAGCGATTCGATCACGAACTGAATGTGCTCGTCGAGCGACACGCCTAATTCTTCGACGCCCTGGTGAATGTCATCGCGATTGACTGAGCGCGCGAACGCTTTGTCCTTCAATTTCTTCTT
>Ga0075434_100002120_pt1 | contig 17260 bp, 15 predicted proteins | sample RhiMethybrSRZTD3_FD_75298 | JGI IMG/M metagenome (GOLD analysis project Ga0075434, IMG submission 75298) | Populus rhizosphere microbial communities from Tennessee, USA - Rhizosphere MetaG P. TD hybrid SRZTD3 | ecosystem: Host-associated > Plants > Roots > Rhizosphere > Soil | place: USA... | reverse complement strand
AAGCGAGGGCAGCCGCGGTCCGCGGCGTGGCGGATCGGCCGCCTTCGGGAGAGCAGCGGAAGGGCTGCCGTGATCGTCAGTAGAACCCGATCCCCCGGCCCATGATTCCGACGCCGGACCAGAGCAGCACGGAGACCACGGCGACGATCTTCGCCATGCGCGAGTTGGCTCTCACCTGATCGCCGAGCGCGATGCGCTGACGGATCGCGAACGTGAAAATCAGCGCCGCGGCGAGGAAGTACATCTTCAGTCGAAACGCTTCGTTGAAGTAGTACTTCGAGAACGCGAGCGACGCCAACAGCGGCACGCCGGTGAGGAACATGACGATGACGCTGCCAATCAGCCACGGCCGCGCTTCGCGGGCGACGTCGCGGACCGTCTGACGAGGAAACACCCATCCGAGCAGCCGCAGGTCGACGACCAGCACGGCGCCGCCGATCACGGCAAGCGCGAGCAGGTGTCCCGCTTCGAACGCCGCGAACGCCCACAACGATCCGTTGACCGACGTGCCGAGCCACGAATGCTCGATCCACTGAAACACAGCCTGCATGTCTGCTCCTACGTAAGCGGCGGGAACCAGTTGTAGGCGACGAACCGCCCGGTGAGAACGATGAACGCCCACAAACCGATCGAGACCAGGCCAGCCATGCGCGCCGCGCGCGGTGTGACTGACGCGGTATCCCACTCGGGCAACCGCCGCTCGACGCCAAGATGGAACGCGAGGGCGTTGAGCAGCGCGAGGAAGAGGCCGGCGGCTTTGAGACGGAAGAAGACGTTGCCGAAGAAGCGGACCGGATCAGACGAGAACAGCAGGAGTCCGCTGATCACCATGAGCGCCGCGCCGAGGGTGATCCACGGAATCAGCCATGCCCATACTTCTGACACCGCCACGCGCCGCAGCGTCACGCCGATCAGCCGTAGATCCCAGAGCAGCAGCAGACCAACGAACACACACAGACTGAGCACGTGTACCGATTCGATGACGGGATACACCCACGTCGACTCGCGAATGCCGGTGCTGAACGGAGTATTGCCGAGCCATTGACAGAATGAGAGCAACGTCGCCATACCGCCAGCGTATGGGCGAGGAAGCGCACGTGCATCTGAAGTCTTGATGAATTCTTTGTCAGTAAATATTGACTGACAGAATCCTGAACTGCAGTTCAGAGTTCATGGAGTTCACAGTTCCGGTTCCGAGTTCCAGTTCTCAATTCAGTGTTCGTGAGTTCCGCTTCGACTCCGAACCACGAACCTGAACCCGGAACCGGAACCCCTGAACTCATGAACTCATGAACTCCTGAACTGCTGCGTCAGAAGACGTATTGCATCCCCACCTGCATCGTCCGATTGCCAACGCGCGAGGTGATGTAGCCGAAGTCGGGCAGCGTCGGGTTCGTTACCACGTTGCCGAGGCGCGTGCGGTTGATGATGTTGAACACTTCGAGACGCACATCGAACCGGTGCGTGCCAAGCGTCGCGAAGCCCTTCCGGAACGACATATTGATGTCCCAGAAGCCGGGCTGACGCAGGGTGTTCTTCGGCTGCGTCGTGGCGAACGTGCCGGTGGTCGGGATGCGGAACGCATTCTTGTCGAACCATGTCGCGCGCGCGAGCGTGTCATCCCAGTCGGTTCTGACCGTGTTCGGATCTCCGACCAGCTCGTAGAACTGCGGCCCGCTTCCGGGACCGACACCCGCGACGTCGACCGCTGTGGTGACGCTGAACGGTGCGCCCGACTGCGCCTGGAAGATGCCCGAGACATCCCAATTGCCGAGTACCCAGCGCATCGCCGCCGGCTTCGACTCGAACGTTGGGAAGCGATAGCGCACCTGCGACACGAGCACGTGCGGACGATCGAGATCCGAGATGCCGTAGTAGCCGCTGTCGTCGTACGCGTTCGGCAGGATGTCACCGCGGCCGCTGCCGTTGTCTCTCGTGCGCGAGAAGGTGTAGGCGATGCTGTAACCGATGCCGCGCGTGGATCGCCGCTCGACCTGCGTCTGCAGGCTGTTGTACTTCGACCTGCCGGTCGTCTCGTACAGCGTGATGCTGCCGAACCCGAGGTACGGGCGCAATGCGTTCGCGTTGACGCCGGGGTTCGCCTGAATCGTGCCCGGCTGCTGGAGCTGGTTGATGTTGCGCGCGCGTTCGAGGTTCGTTGCCGACCGTCCGACATACGACACCGTCCCGCGCATCTGCCAGGGCAACTGACGATCGACCGTGGCATTCCACGCCCACGACGTGGGGTTGGTGAAGTCGGGCGACTGCATGGCGCCGACCAGCGGGAAGTTGCGCGTCGACGCGCCGCCAGGCGTATCAACGATGCCGTTGATCACCGTCTGCATTTCCGAGAGCGGTGCGTTGAATCCGTAGGCCGCCGTGGTGTTGATCTGCACGCGATTGAGGAAGCGGCCGACACCCGCGCGGAACGTCGTCTGGTCGTCGACGGCGTAGGCCATGCCGAGCCGCGGCTGGATGCCGTCCTTTGGCGTCTCCGAGAAGCCGTTCGGCACGCCGTGATACAGCCGCTGCAGGCTCGCGAGTTGCGGGAAGTCTCGCAACGCATCGTCGCTCGGGCCGTCGCCGGGAAGCACGACGCCGTCGAAGCGATCGCCGCTGACGACGAAGCCACCGGCTCGATCGATCACCGGCGCGGTCGCCGCGTTGTAGAACGCCGACTGGAAGGAAGCCATCGCCCGGTTCGTGGTGCCCCACGGCTGCCACAGCGAGTAGCGCACACCGAGCTCGAGCGTCAGGGCGCGTGTCGGCTTCCAGCTGTCCTGCGCGAACGCATCGTAGGCCATCGCCAGCCACTTGGTGTTCGGCTTGCTGCCGAACTCGGTGTAGTCGTCGAAGAGCCCGAGCAGCGCATTGGACACGCTGTACCCGGTCGCGTTCGGGCGAGTGTCGAAGAAGCGGAACGATCCGTTCTGATTCGTCGTCGCCGGCGCCTGCGCGAAGCTCAGTTGGATGCGATCGTTCATTCCCGATCGCTCGATGCTCACGCCGGTCTTGAAGGCGTGATTGCCTGTGATCTTCGTGACGTTGTCCGCCCAGAGAAACACGAAGTCGTTCCACGATCCAGGATAGGCGGCGTTGTTGATGGCGGTGAGCCCCTGGAGCGACACGTTCGGGATCTTGTCGGGATCGAGCTTCGTCCCCGGGAACAAGTACGGGTAGTTGATGCCGACGTCACGCTGACGTGGATAGAGGAACGCCTCTCCGCCGCCAGGACAGTAATCGCAATTGCGCTGCCCGAAGTACTTCGATGGGCTGGTCGAGCCCCACGAGAACGAGAACTCGTTGATCAGCGAATTGGTGAGCGTGCTGGTGAGCGTCGCCGCGAGTGTGCGGCCAGGATAGTCCCAGATCGTCGAGTACACACCCATCGGCTCGGGGTCGTTCCACACATTCGGCGCCCAGGTATGACGCACGGCGAGGCGATGACTGGTGTTCGGCACCCAGTCGATCTTGAGGCTGTCCTTGCGCTGGTTGTTGAAGACTGCGGGATTGCCGATCCAGTTGTTGGCCCCCTGCTGGAAGCCGGGCGTTGGCAACGGATACGCGTTGAGCAATGCGCGCCCCTGCGAGCTGAACCTGTCAGCCGGGATGATGTTGCCTTGGAACGGCAGCCCGCTCACCGGATCGCGAATCACGCGGCTCGGGAGCAGCGCGCTGAAGTCGCCGTTGCGCATGGCGGCAGTGGGGACGATGGCCGTCTGCTCTTCGACGGTGCGATCGCGCTGCCACTCCTCGCCCCAATAAAAGAAGAGGGACTGGCGGCTGCTGTTGAACCCGCCGGGAATGTAGATCGGGCCGCCAAGCGTGAAGCCTTCGGCGTTGTATTTGTGCGGCGATTTGTCGAGGCCCGCTCGCTTGCGCGTCCACGTGTTCTCGTCGAGTGCATCGTCCTGATGGCTCCAGAATGCGTTGCCGTGGAACGCCTGCGTACCGCTCTTCGTGACCAGCCGCAGCTGCCCCGCCGATGACCGGCCGTACTCGGCCTGATAGTTGGTCGTCAGCACCTGCACTTCCGAGACGGTGTCGAAGTTCTGCGCGCCCATCATGAAGCCGCCCGCGGCGCGCACGCGAATCGAGGGCGCGCCGTCGATCGTCGTGATGAACTCGTCGGAGCGGCCGCCGTTGATCGACGTGACGCCGGTGGCAAACGTGCCGACTCCCTGCGGCACTGACCCGCCCATGTTGCCGCCGACGACGCCTGGCGCGAGCTGCGCCACCTGAGACGCACGACGCCCGCTGAGCGGGGTTTCGGCAATTTGCTCGGCGCGAAGCGTCCGGCCGATCACCGACGTGTCGACCAGCGTCGTCGCCGCCTGCACCTGAATGGTTTCCGAGAGCGCGCCGACCTCGAGCGCGACGTCGACTCTGATATTCAAGCCGGCGTTGACCGACACGCCGGACTTGGTGATCGGCTTGAAGCCGGACAACATCGCGGTGATGCGGTACTCGCCGACGGGCACGTTCGGAAACGTGTAGAGGCCCGCTTCGTTGGTGACCGCGTGGCGCTCGTTCTTCGTGCCGACGTTGGTCAAGGTGACGTCGACGCCCGGCAGCACGGCGTTGGTGCTGTCTTTCACGACTCCGGATACCTGCGCGGAATCGAACTGCGCGCGCGCAGTCGCGGCGCAAAGAAGGATCGAGACGGTGATGACTGCCGTGCGCCAGCTCATGGTTCCTCCATCTGATATGTCTCAGGCGTCGCCTTAATAACAGCCGATGGGTCTAAAATGCAAGGCCCAGTTTCGAAATGTTCAACGACGACATCGAAGATCTCGACAAGCTCGTCTCGGAGCTTCGCCTCGACGCGCGGCGCGCGTCGACGGACGAGGGAATCGACGATGGCGTACTGATTCAGTGGTTGAAGCGCCTGCGGGAACTGGCAGGCGCCGATCTGCTGCTCGTCGCGGGCGCGCCGCCCACCATCCGCGCTCGGGGCGCGTTCGTCACCGCATCAACAACACCGCTCGACGGGACGGACATTCTTCAGGCCGTGGCCCCGCTCGTGCCGACACGGCTGTTCGAGCGGCATCGCGGCGGCGAATCGGTCGACCTCGCGTTCTCGCGGCCAGGCCTCGGTCGCTTCCGCGTCAATCTGCACTACGAGCGGGGACGTCCCGCCGCGGCCATCCGCGCGCTGCCGACGACGATTCCACGCCTCTCGCACCTGAATTTCACGCATGACATCTCGGTGCTGAGCCGTCTGCCTCGCGGGTTGGTGCTGATTGGCGGCCCCACGGGATCGGGCAAGACCACGACGCTTGCCGCGCTCGTCGCCGAGATGAACGCCCGCGACCAGCGCCATATCATCGCGATCGAGGATCCGATCGAGTACGAGCACCCGCACGGCACGTGCGTCGTCGAGCAGGTCGAGATTGGCGTCGACTCGCCCGACTTCGCCACCGCGCTGCGAGCCGCGGTTCGGCAGGCGCCGGATGTCATCGTGCTGGGCGAAATGCGCGATCCCGAGTCGATGCGCATCGCGCTCGCGGCCGCGGAAACGGGGCATCTGGTGTTCGCAACCGTGCACACGAGCGATGTCGCGTCGACCGTTGCCCGCGTCACTGATGCCTTCCCCAACGAGCGGCAGAACACCATCCGCCAAGAGCTGGCGATGGCGCTGGCAGCAGTGCTGACGCAAACGCTGATGCGAACGCCGGCGGGAACGCTCGTGCCGGCAGCAGAACTGCTCATGGTCAGCTACGGCGCGCGCCAGCACATTCGCAAGAACGCGCTCCAGCATCTCAACCAGGAGATCACGATCACGCGCAAAGCAGGATCGTTCACGCTCGAGGAATCGCTCGCCGCGCTCGTGCGGGCGCAGAAGCTGGATCGTCAGGCGGCGCTGATCAAAGCGGCGCACACCGACGAGCTCATCACGCTGCTGGGCGGGTAATGACACAACGCGTCGTCGTCCTCATCGCGAGTGGACTGCTGCTTCTGCCGTCGCTCCCATCTGGTCAATCGACAACGCCGTTGTTCTCGTTCCATAGCAACCCCTGGCTGAGCCTTCACCATTTCATCCGCGCCGTCGCGCGTGAGGACCTGACCAAGATCGAGATGTCGCCCGGGGACCGGACGGTCTGGAACGCCGGGGTGATGTTTTACAAGCCGTATGGCCAGAGAGATGTGCTGCGCGACAACGGCATGGTGACGATTGCCAACGCACTGCACGGAGCCGACGGCAAGGCGTCGCTCGACGGCGTCGGCATCGACGCCGATCTGCGACGTACGCTGCAGCAGGTGATGCCGGTGTACCGGAAATATTGGTGGCCGCAGCACGATCGGGAGAACCGCGAGTGGATAGCCGCGGTGACGCCGCTTGTCGAACGCCACGGCGCTGCGCTCAGCCGCGCAGTGGCCCGCGCCTATAACACCTCATGGCCATCGACGCCGGTGGCCGTCGATCTCACGCCGGTCGCGGGTCCAGTCGGAGGGTTCACGACGGTCGACCCGACTCACGTCACGATTTCCTCGCAGGCTCCCGATCTCAAAGGCTACTCGTCGCTCGAGTTGCTGTTTCACGAGAGCTCGCATGCCTGGGGCTTTCGACTCGTTAACGGCATCAACGCCGCCGCCAAGGCGAATGGCGTCACCGTTCCGCCGCAGTTATGGCACGTCGTGCTCTTCTATACCGCGGGCGAGTTGACCACGCGCGAACTCAAGTCGCGCGGCATCAATGACTACGTGATGTATGTCGTGAACGCCGGTCTTTATGCCTCGATGTGCGGCGGCTGCGGCGACAAAGTGGCCTCGGCATGGGGACCGTATCTCGACGGAAAGCGATCAATGAACGAAGCCTTCACCGCACTCGTCCTCGCGTTCAAATAAGCAGCGCACCAATCCTTCGTCTCTAATCCTCATTTCTCACTTTCCCTACCTCTGCTCCTTTTGAATTCCTGATAGGATGTCGGATTGTCTCTCTCCCCCCTCATTGGAGGCGTGATTTGGCCACTTTCGATCTCAAACAATATGCCTTGCGCGGTGCCCAGGCGCGCGTACAGGAACTGCAACAGGAACTCACCGCCATCTATCGGGCCTTTCCAGGGCTGCGTCGTGGCGGCGGCAGCGCTGCCGCGGCAAGCGATCGGCCGGTTCGTCGTCGCAAGCCGATGACCGCGGCACAGAAGCGAGAGGTCAGTCGCCGAATGAAGAAGTACTGGGCCGAACGGCGCAAGGCCAACGCCAAGTAACGGGGCGGGGCGCAAATAATTCGTTCAAAACTTTCCTCACGATCGTTACTGCTCGTGAGTGTCTCATTACCACCGAAGGACTGCCCTCGAGCGGCTTTTCGATGATCTGAACACCGAGCTTTTCGACGGCCGCATCGCCCAGTGCGCGGTGCGGCGCGCCTCCTATCTCGCACGCCGGCACGGATGCGACGGCCTCTATGCGCCGTCGCGGCGGCAAATCCTGATACAAACCGGGCTGTCCGCTCCCGCCGAGCGGCGCGTTCTCATTCACGAGATGTGTCACGCGAAGCTGTCGGCGGATTTCGGTCATGGCTCCGCCTTTCTCAGCGAGCTGCGTCGCCTTGGTCGGCGCGGAGAAACATGGGCGTTTCGCGAGGCCGCTCGCTACGCCAACGACCCCTGGTTACGTGTCGTCGACGCCCTGGACGATTTGGATCATCAGTGGCATGCGCTTCCCCGTTCGGCGTCGACCCGAGCGCGGTCGTTGATCATCGACCGGGCGGAACGCCTGCTTGCTCGTCTCTGATTCCTGCCTTCCTTCCTATTGGCACATTTCAGGTAGATGCGTCAGCCACCAGTCCTTTGCGCGGTCGTCATCCCAGTCGGTTGCGACCCGGCACTGCCGAATCAGCCGTAACAACTCGTCGATGTCTTGCGGACGCTGCGCAGGCCTCTTTTCGAGACAGCGCAGGATCAGCGCATCGAGATCGGCCGGGACGTGAAGCTCCGTTCGCTGTGACGGCGGCAGCGGTGGATCCTGCACGTGGTGAATCATGACCTGCATCGGCGACGGGTCCTCGAATACCTTTTGTCCGGTCACGAGGTAATACGCCACGCATCCCAAAGCATAGATGTCGGCGCGACCGTCGACGGGGCTGTCTCCCAGAACGACTTCCGGAGCGATATACGCGGGCGTGCCTACGATGTGGTGCTGAATGGTGACCACGGCATCGTCGCTGGCGCGATGATCCTTGGCGATGCCAAAGTCGAGGACCTTCACGAAGTCGTAGCGAAGGCCAACGCGGCAGACGTAGATATTCGACGGCTTGATGTCGCGATGGACGAGGCTGGCGGCGTGCGCTTCGGCCAGCGATTCGCACACCTGAGCGAGCAGATACAGCACGCGCTCGGGCGGCAGTGGTCCGAAGTCGCGCACGAGCGATTGCATGTCGCGGCCGATCAGCAGCTCCATCACGTAATAGAAGGCGCCCCCGTCGGACACGCCGAAGTCGTAGAGATTGATGGTGTGGGGCGAGCGCAGCGAAGCGGTGGACTGCGCTTCGCGCTCGAACCGCGTCAGTGCGATCTGCTGCGATCGCGCATCGCCGCCGAGGCCCTCTGGACGTATCAGCTTGATGGCCGCGCGGCGTGCGAGCAGATGATGCCGCGCCCGCCACACTTCACCCATCCCGCCGGTGCCGAGCTGCTCCTCGAGATAGTAGCTCCCGACTTTGCGCGCTTGCTGCTGCGCCTTCCACACCAGATGCGAGAGGATCGCGCTCAAGATCGCCGACGACAGCACGAACACGTAGTTGCTCACGAACACAATGAGCGCGCTGGCGTTCATCCATTCGGTGCGTGCCTGCGGCGAGATCAGCGCGCCGATACCCATGACCAACGGAAACGCGATACCAGCCTGCACCAGTGTGGGCAATCCACGCCGCCAGTGTGTCGGGATCAATGCCGACCACACGAGCATGACGAGCGAGATCCCGTGCATGTAGGGGCTGCGGATGCCGCCGAGATCGATGGCCATGATCGCGATCGTCACCGCCGCGGCGTTGAAGCAGATGCTCAACAAGTGAAACAGCACTCTGGCGTCGGCGCCTTCGCGCAGGCACGCGCGATAGACGGCGACGAACAACAGCTCGATGACGATGCGGTAGATGACGAAACGGCCGAACGGCGCGCCGGGATACGCGACGTAGCACATGTAGGCGTCGAGCGCCGTGAAGGATGGCCACGTATACAGGCCGATGCGCACGGCCCGCGCGATGACATGTCGGTCGGCCGCCGCGCCGAGCGCGGCAACCGCCTCGGAGGCAATGCGCAGAACCGGAGTGGAGTCGGAATCGAGCCGCGCGTCTCGTAGAGGCGGGTCGTTAGACCCGTTTCGTAGAGACGGGTCTTTAGACCCGCCGGTCAGCGGCGCCATCGGCGACACAGCCATCGCGCCGCATAGTAGCAAACGCTTCGCGTAGGCCTTGGTCCGTAGTGCTTGGTTCTTAGTCGACCATGCACCAAGAACAAAGGACCAAGGACCGTCACATTCGATCGTCGATCGCCTCAGCGATCAATCGGCGCGGGAACTTTGTAGAACTCGTCGAGCCGGTGATGCTGGCGAAGACCGAGCGCCTCGCGCTGGACCTCGAGATACCAGCGATACCGCGATGCGCGCTGATGCAAATCGCGATGCACGGCCAGCTCGCGGGCACGCGCATCGCCGCGCGCATCCGCCAGTCGCGCCTGGCTCTCCTGCAGCTGCGACAGCAGCGACTCGAGCGTTTTGCTGATGCGCACGAGCGCCGCGACGCGCTCTTCGTTCAGCTGCGCGAGGAGCTGCTCGTGCTGCCTGGCGGTCTCCTGAAAGCCCACGTCTCATTGTCGCTGATCCCGATTGCCTTTCCCATGGACGCGCGCTAGTGTCTGTTCATTCAGGAGACACGCATGCGCACAACGATCGTGGCCGCCATTCTATGTACGGCAGCGGTGATCTCGGGGCATGCCCAATGGCTCAACCATCCAACGGCCGGCGTCCCGAAGAAAGATGGCAAGCCAAATCTGTCGGCACCGGCGCCGCGCACCGCCGATGGCAAGCCGGATCTCTCAGGAGTGTGGACGACCGATTCGACGCCGGCCGAGGAGATGACACGGCTCTTTCCCGGCCTCGACACGCTGGCCGTACCCGGCGACGATCCGCGCTTCCTGCACAAGTACTTCATGAATGTCTTCGCCGACATCAAACCCGAAGAGACACCGCTCTCGCCGCAGGGCGCGAAGATCTTCTTGCCGCGCGCGAAGACCATGAGCAGAGACGTCCCTACCTCGCACTGCCTCCCTGCCGGCGTCCCGATGGGCGATCTCCTTCCAGCGCCGCGCCGGTTCATCCAGTTGCCCGGCCTGGTCGTCATCCTCTACGACGGCATCAACCCGCAGCGCATGATCTACACCGATGGACGGAACCACGTTGCCGATCCGCTGCCGACGTGGATGGGTTATTCGGTCGGCACCTGGGATGGCGACACACTCGTCGTCGATTCGAGAGGGTTCAACGATCGCACCTGGCTGGATGCAATCGGCCACCCGCGTACGGAGTCGATGCACATCGTCGAACGAATCCGCCGCCGCGATTACGGTCACATCGACGTCCAGATGACGTTCGACGACTCAGGCGCGTACACGAAGCCGTTTTCGATCCGCTTCACGCAAACGCTACAGCCCAATATGGACATCATCGAAGGCGTGTGCGCGGAAAACGAGAAGGATAGAGCGCATCTGCAATAGGTATTCTTCGGCGCGCATCGTGCATCGAGCCGTCTCATGCGAGCGGCGGCTCTTGCACTCGCGGCAATCGGGATCGCGTCGTTCGGCATCGGCGCCGGCGCCGGCAAGGCGCCAGTCGAAGTCGAGATGCGCAATGTCGACCTGCATCTCACCAATGAGATCGGCGTTCACATTCGCCATCTTCGCGGCCGCTTCGTCGCTGAAGGCGATCGGCAGATTCCCTATCTCGACGACCCGCGCAGTTACAGCGTGACGATCGACAGCGGTGAGTTCGCGGTCGATCTCGCGTCGCTCAACGCGATGATGACGCGCACGCTGCAGGGCCACTCGAACGTCAGCGGTCTGAAGGTTTCAATCGACGAGGAAGGCCGGCTCCGTCAGACGGGCACGGTCAAGAAGGGCATCCCCGTGCCGTTCGACGTCAAGGCGCGCGTGAGCGTCACACCCGACGGCCGCATCCTTATTCATTCCGAGTCGGTCAAGGGCTTCGGCGTGCCGGTCAACCCGCTGCTCAAGGCGTTCGGACTCGAGATGGACAACCTGCTGAAAGTCGATCCTGGCCGCGGCGTCGCCGTCGACCATAACGATCTCCTTCTCGATCCCACGAAGCTGTTGCCGCCGCCGGCAATGCACGGAACGATCACCGCGGTCCGGATCGAGCGCGACATGATGGTGCAGGTCTTTGGGTCTGGCAGTCCGCGGCCGCTCTCGCCACCTGCGACGTCGAAGAACTTCATCTACTGGCGCGGAGGCCAACTGACGTTCGGCAAGTTGACGATGGCGGATACCGATCTCGAGTTGGTCGACGAGGACCCGAAGGACGCGTTCGACTTCTCCGTCGATAAGTGGAGCGCGCAGCTCTCCGCCGGCTACTCGAAGGTCACACCCGAGCGCGGACTCAAAGCCCACATGGTCGATTACAACGATCTGAAGAGATAGGCTCGCTGCGCTCGCGCGAGCGCAGCGAGCGCTATTCGTGCCTCAGCGCAACGAGCGGATCGACCGATGACGCGCGATGGGCGGGCACGACGCTGGCCACGAGCGCGGCCGAGGCGAGCGTCGCAGCGGCGACCACGAACACACTCGGGTCGGTCGGTGTGAGGCCGAAGAGGAGTCCACGTGCGAGCCGCCCCAGCATGAGCGCAACACCGCCTCCGACCAACACGCCCGGCACGACCATCGCCACCACGTCGCGCAGTACGAGACGAATCATCGACCATCGACTCGCGCCAAGCACGGTACGCACGCCAAGCTCGTTGGTGCGTCTCGCCACTTGAAACGCCAGAACGCCGAACATCCCAACGCCGGCGAGGAGGAGCGCGAGCACGGCGAACGTTCCGCCAAGAATCGCCATCAGACGCTCGATGGGAATCGTTCCATCAATCCAGTCCGCATAGGTCTCGACTCGAAAAACTCGCTGCGTGGAGTCAACGTCTCGCAGTGTCCGCTCGATCGTCGACGTGAGACCACGCGGATCGCCAGCGTCGACGCGCAGGAGGTATCCGTAGGAGGCATTGTCGTCGCGCTGCGTCCAGGGGATATACAGCGTCCGCAGCACCGACTCGCGAAGACTCTGGTATTTGGCGTCGGCAACCACACCAACGATTTCGTAGGTGACACCCACGGACGTGACACGTCGTCCGATTGCCGTGCTGTTGCCGAAGAACGTGCGGGCAAAGCTGTCGTTGACGATCGCCACCGCGGGCGACGACGGTGTGTCGCGGTCGCTGAACTCGCGGCCGGCGAGCAGCTTGGTTCCGAGCGTGGCGAAGTATCTGGGGGCAATGGCATTGAATGCGACCTGTTCCGGCTCGCCCGATTGCGAAGGATGACCTTCGACGCGAACGCTGCGGTCCCAGAGACCGCCGCCGACCGGCAAGATCGCGCCGGCGCTCGCGGAGCGGACGCCGGGCAGTGCGTTGAAGCGCTCGAGCAGCGCGGCCCGCGCGACGCGTCCACGTTCTGGCGTCGACGGCCGGACGCTCCTCACTTGCACGGCGATCAACCCATCGCTCTCGAATCCACGATCGACGGCATACAACCGGAGTAAGGTGCCGATGAAGAGCGTCGCGCCCACCGCGAGAACCATCGAGATCGCAAGCTGGGTCACGACGAGCGCCCGACCCAATCGACCGTGTCCTTGCCCGCGCACGCGTTTGAGCGCCGGATTGATGCGGTGCTGAAAGGCCTGCAGCGCGGGCATGAGGCCGGCGCCGACGCACGCCGCCATCGAGATGGCGACGGTAAACGCCAGCACGCGCCAATCCGGACGGACCGCAAGATCGATCGGGCGGTTGTTGATGAACAACGCGAACAGCCGCTCGCCAAGATGTCCGCCCATGGCGAAACCGATGACGCCGCCCATTGCCGCGAGCACCAGACTTTCGACGAGAAACTGGCGCACGAGCCGTCCACGGCCGGCGCCGATCGCCAGACGGATCGAGATCTCACGCTGACGGGCAGCCGCCCGGGCGAGCAGCAAACCGGTCACGTTCGTGCTCGCGAGCAGCAGGATCAACGCGACGATCCCCATCAAGATGAGGAGCGGTTGCTGCATGTCGTCGCGAATCGGATTGACGCCGTCGGGTGTATGAAAGGCGACCAGCCGCTGGCGCAGAAGCGCCTCACGATCGCGACGGCCCGGCGCCTCGGCTGCCTCCGCCTCGAGGAAGGGCCGGTACAGGATGCTGGCCTCCGCGAGCGCCTGTTCGGCGGTCGCGCCAGGCTTGAGGCGAGCCACCATCTTCAGAACGTTGAAGCCGGACTCCGTGCGCTGCAGGTCGGTCATCATCGGCAGCAGCGGCAGGAAGAGATCCGCAGGGCTTCCGGCGATGGCACCTCTGAAACGGAGTGGCGTCACGCCAACGATGGTGAAGACGCGATCGCGAATCGTCAGCGTCGTTCCAAGTGCGGATGGATTGCGGCCGAAACGGCGCTGCCAGTAGCCATCGCTGATGACGACGGCAGGAGCCTGTGGTGACAGCACATCGTCTGAAGGCGACAACAGCCGTCCGGCTGCCGGCTCGAGTCCAAGCACGGTGAAGTACGTGCCAGAGACAATGTCGGCGTGCACTTCTTCATCGCCGATGTCGAGCGTTTGTGTCCTCGACATCTGTGCGAAGGCGCCGGAGATCGATGCGATGTTGAGGCGGAAGCTCTCGAAGATCGGATACGACACCTGGGCGGGACGCCCACCGCGACTGCGCGTGATTTGAATCAGCCGATCGGGTTCCTTGACGGGGAGCGACCCGAGGATCACGGCATTGACGAGCGAAAAGATCGCAGTGTTGGCGCCGATGCCAAGCGCGAGCGACAGCACGGCGACGATCGCGAACGTCGGACTGCGGCGCAGCGTGCGCAGCGCATACTGCAGGTCCTTGGCGAAGTCGTCCAACCAGCGCCCGCGCACGTCGTGGACCTCTTCGCGAATCGCCGCAGCATTGCCGAACTCGAGGAACGCCCGCCGCTCCGCATCGCCGCGCGCCATGCCCGCCGCGACGTAGTCCTCGATCAGGCGATCGCGATGAAACCGCAGTTCATCGTCGATCCGCGGATCGCGTCGCGAGCGCCATCGCAAGAAGCGGCGCAGCATCTCATTTCACTCGAGACAGGAGCACCGGATTCGAGACACCGTCGACCACCAGCTTCAACTGCTCACCCACCATCTCGCCTGTGATCATCGGCGTGCGCCCTTCGAGCGCCACCTTGAACGAGAGCGTCTTGTCGTTGACCGTGCCCTCCATGATCTCGACCGTCTGCTGCACCAAAGTGAACATGCCGGTCGCTTGCGATCCGTTGACGGTGAGATCGAGAGCGACACGGCGTCCGGTTCCCGTTTCGCCCTGCCATTTGCCGGCGAACGCCGGCCTGGACTGAGCGGCGAGCCCGGATGCGGCACAGAAGACGAGAACCACAATCGTGTGAACCAGGCGCATGGCGTACCTCTACTCGGCGGTGCGGAGAATCGTCGAGATCGCCGCCGACAGCCGATCCCAGTTCTCGCTCTGTTCGTCGAGCTGCTTGCGCCCCACCCGCGTGAGCGTGTAGAAGCGCGCGTCGCGGCCGGTGTCCGACGCGGCCCACTCGGCCTTCACCCAGCCGCGCTTCTCGAGCCGATGCAGCGCGGGATAGAGCGAGCCTTGCTGCACTTGCAGGACATCGCGCGACATCTGCTGCAGCCGCTGCGCGATGGCGTAGCCGTGCGTCGGCCCCAGCGCCACCACCTTCAAGATCAACATGTCGAGCGTGCCCTGCAACAAATCCGATTTGGGCGAGTCGGCCATACCAAGACAGCCTACATATTCATATGTAGAGTGTCAAGGTGTGGCCGTGCGGGGCTCGTTTCACTCACGTGCGTAGGGCTCGCTTCGCTCGCCCCCTGCAAGTGGAGTGCGTGGCCGCAACTGCGGCGCGCAGCGCCGCGAGACACCGCGCGAGGCCAGCCGAGCGCGCTCGCACGCCGAGTGTAAGCGAGGCCCCGCACGGGCGAGCGAAGCGAGCCCCTGAGCTTGCTTCACTCCGACGATCCGGACGACAGTGAAGCATTACGGGAGGTTGGTGCGATGGCGAAAGCAGCGAAGCCCGTTCCCGAAGGTTTTCAGACGATGACGCCGCAGCTGGCGCTCGACAGCGCCGCGACGACGATTGACTGGTACGTCAAGGCGCTCGGCGCCAAGGAAATCCGACGCAGCGTCGGTCCCGACGGCAAGATCATGCACGCCGAGATCGAGATCGGCAACACGCACTTCATCGCCAACGACGCGATGATGGGCAGCAAAGGACCGAAAGAGTACGGTGGCTCACCGGCGTCGTGGTGGCTCTATGTCGAGGACTGCGACGCGCTCTTCAACAAAGCCGTCGGCGCCGGCGCGAAAGTGCAGATGCCGATGGAGGATCAGTTCTGGGGCGATCGCGCGGGCGCCGTCGTCGACCCCGAGGGCTACACCTGGTGGATCGCGACGCGCAAGGAAGATCTCACGCCAGACGAGATCCAGAAGCGGATGGCCGATCTGTTCAAGGAGCCCGAGCCGACACGCTAGCGTACCCGGATCAGGTGATCGCCGCGGATCCGTCGCACGCCACACCGGTTCGGTGAGAAAATCGGCACTCATGAAGACCACCATGGGTGCCGTCCTCCTGTGCGGCTCGCTTGTGCTCGGCCTTGCGACGCCTGCCCTGGCTCATCACAGCGCTGCCGCCTTCGATACGCAGAAGGAAGTCAAAGTCACCGGCAGCGTAACGCAGTACCGGTTCGCCAATCCGCACATCTACTTGACGATTCAGGTGAAGAAAGACGACGGCTCGACGCAGTCGATGGAAGTCGAGGCCGGTGCAGCTTCGGTGCTGAACGCGCTCGGGTTCACGAAGAACTCCGTCGCCGTTGGCGAGACGGTCACGATTGTCGGCAACCCCGCGCGCAGCAATCCCAACGCACTGGTGCTCGGCAGAGAGCTGTACAAGAAGGACGGGACGTACGTGCCGCTGAACATCGCCTCGCGCGGTGTCGACGCGCCGAAGTCGTCGAGCGCGACAACGGCCAGCACGATTGCCGGCACGTGGTTCGCACCGCGCAGCGAGTTCGGCGCATTCCTTGGCGGCGCCGGCCGCTGGGCGCTCACCGACAAGGGCAAGGCTGCGGCCGCCGGGAGCGCCGACTCGAGAAACCAGAGCCTGACCAACTGCGTGCCGCTCGGCGCGCCGGCGCTGATGCTCTACCCCGTCGCCAACACGATCACCGTACAAAAAGATCGCGTCGTGATGAAGGTCGACTGGATGGATTCGGAGCGCGTCGTCTACACCGACGGCCGCAAGCATCCGGCGGCTGACACGTTCCTCCAGGGGCATTCGATCGGTCGCTGGGAGGGCACGACGCTCGTCGTCGAGACGACGAACTTCAAGGACAACGCGATGGGGCTGTCGATGGCGCTGCCGGGGAGCACACAGAAGAAGCTGAGCGAACGCTTTACCCTGAGCGAGGATCACAAGACGCTCGTCTACTCAGGCGTGCTCGAAGATCCCGTGTATCTGACGCAGCCGGTGCAGTGGTCATCGAAGCTGGAGTATCGGCCCTCGATGGTCCATTCGAATCAGAAGTGCGATCCCGCGGTCGCGCGGAAGTTCCTGTCAGAAAAGTAGGGGCCATGACGAAGCGTCGACTGTCGCGAAGGAACATTCTCAAGACAGGCGCGGCCGCTCTCGCCGCGGCTCCCGCATACGCGCAGGCGCCGTCGATCAACACAGGCACACAGACTGGACGTCCGTTCCGCGGGCTCGTGCGTCATGGAACAACGCTCGACGTGCAGGAATTGCGACTGCTGCCGATCGATCCGCGGCAGGTGGTCATTCGCTCGCTCGCAGTCGCGCCGTGCTACACCATCGTCCGGGGCGCGCTGAGCACGACACCCGCACGTCGCGCTGAAGTACCGAATCACTGCGGCTTCGGCGTCATCGAAGCCGTCGGCGCACACGTGAAGCGCGTACAAGTGGGCGACCGCGTCGTCGTCGCCGGCACGTCGCAGTGCGGTCAGTGCTATCAGTGTCTGCAC
>Ga0075434_100002119_pt1 | contig 17262 bp, 12 predicted proteins | sample RhiMethybrSRZTD3_FD_75298 | JGI IMG/M metagenome (GOLD analysis project Ga0075434, IMG submission 75298) | Populus rhizosphere microbial communities from Tennessee, USA - Rhizosphere MetaG P. TD hybrid SRZTD3 | ecosystem: Host-associated > Plants > Roots > Rhizosphere > Soil | place: USA... | reverse complement strand
ATGGCGACGGCGCTCATCGACACCGGCTCCCGCATGGACGACGTGATCTTCGAGGAATTCAAGGGGACCGGCAACATGGAGATTCACCTCGATCGCAAGCTGACCGACAAGCGCGTCTTTCCGTCGATCGACATCACCAAGAGCGGCACGAGAAAAGAGGAGCTGCTGCTGGCGAAAGAGGATCTCAATCGCGTCTGGGTATTGCGCAAGGTGCTCAATCCGCTCTCGCCGGTTGAAGCGATGGAGCTGCTGCTCGACAAGATGGGGAAGACGAAGAGCAACGCGGACTTTCTGTCCGCGATGCAGAAGATGGGATGAGCGCGATGGCGACGACTATTTACGTGCGGAGGAACGGACCGTACCGGGTCGAAAGCGACGGCGACGTGAAGGTCGTGGACTGGGAGGGCAGGGAGTACCGGTTCGACAGGCTGCCAATTGCGTTATGCCGCTGCGGGGCGTCGACGAACAAACCGTTCTGCGACGGCACGCATTCGAAAGTCGGTTTTCAGGCCGCAGAGGCGGCAGTTGGGCCGGCCGCGGAAGATAAGGCGGCTGGTTGAATGCAAAATGCAAAATGCAAAATGCAAACAGTACCTAAGTACGAAACAACGGGGTGAAAGCGTTTCGACTTTCACCCCGTTGATGCAAACTGAACTCAGTTTGCATTTTGCATTTTGAATTGCGCGTTTACCGAATCCGAACGCGCACCGTCATCGGCTGAGCAAGCGTCGCGGTGACGTTGGTCCCTTCGCTGACGGTCACTTCCTCGCCGCGCGTCGCAAGCACAACGCCCGTGCCTGCTGCCGCGCCGCCGACAGCACCCTTCGCCGCACCCTTCTTGCCGCCGAGGATGCCGCCGAGAATGGCGCCGCCAACCGCACCCGCGCCGACCTTCGTCGCGTCCTCACCCTTGGTGGCTTCCGCCTCGAAGGTGAGCGGATTGGTTTTCAGATCTTCGCGGTTGCCGTTCATGTTGACCTCGTTGAACGCGAACGACAGGTGGGCGCGGCCCTTGACGCGGCCGGCGCGTTCGACATCGGTGACGTTACCGCGGAGGACGGCGCCGGCCGGAATCGTCGTGTCGCCGTTGATGGTAAGAGCGTTCCGCAGCTTCGCGCTGACCGGTGCTTCAACCTCGGCGGACGACGAGGAGATCGTCGACGTCATCTCGAGCGGCAGCGCCGTGCCCGCCGGAATCGTCACCTCGCGATACTCGGGGAGACGCGGTGCGGGCGCCGATTCGGCCGGCCGGTTGTTGCTCTCGCGCGGCGGCAGTTCGACTGCCGGCGCATTGCTGTACGACGAACCCGCCTGCGGGGCAGACTCGCTCCGCGACGGAGCTGCGGCGCGGGACGAGGCATCGCGGCGGCCTGTCGTCGCACGCGACGCGGTCGTCGACCGTTCCGTACGAACGGCTGAATTGTCCGCGGATGAGTACGGCTGTTGTGTCTCCGCGGGAGGCGCAGGCGCCACAGTCTGATCCGTCGCTGCGGGCGCATTCGCCGGCGCGGCCGCCTGATTCTGCTCGGGATTCTGCGAATTGTTGTTGCGGCCGTTGCATCCCACCACCAGGGCGGTGCTCAACAGCGTCGCGACCATCCAGTGACTTCTCATCGTTGCACCCCTTGTAAGCGGACCTCGTTCAAGGATTAGACCAACACGCGAAACGGCCGAAACCTGATTAGCTGCGGTTATCGTGTCTGAATAACTATCAATTTGACTGATGTGATCCATACGGGGCACACTGGCAGACAGGAGTCAGCCTCAATGCAGCGGACCGGCGCGCAAATCATCTGGGAATGCCTTGTACACGAGGGGGTTCGTACTGTCTTCGGGTACCCTGGCGGTGCGATTCTGCCCGCCTACGACGCGATGCTGGATTACCCGATTCGGCACGTTCTTGTCCGGCACGAGCAAGGGGCAACCCACATGGCCGACGGTTACGCTCGGGCCAGCGGAGAAGTCGGAGTCGCGATTGCGACTTCGGGTCCCGGTGCTACCAATCTCGTTACCGGAATTGCGACCGCGCAGATGGACTCCTCGCCGATGGTCTGCATCACGGGACAGGTGCCCACCAAGTTGATCGGCTACGACGCGTTCCAGGAGACCGACATCAGCGGCATCACGCTGCCCATCACCAAGCACAGCTATCTGGTGACGCGCGTGGACGAGATCATGCCGACCATCAAGGAGGCGTTTCACCTGGCGAAGTCCGGCCGGCCGGGTCCGGTGCTGGTCGACATCACGAAAGACGTGCAGCAGGCCTCGACCGATTGGACCTGGAACGACGCACCGGTGAAGATGCGGGGCTACCACGCGCACCGCAACCCGTCGAAGTCGGCGATGACGACGGCCGTCGAGTTGATCAGGCAGGCTCGCAAGCCGTTGATCCTCGCGGGACAGGGCGTCATCCAGAGCAACGCGATGAAGGAGCTCCGGGCGTTCGCGGAGATGGTGGATGCGCCTGTCGCCCTGACGCTGCTCGGTCTCGGCGGTTTTCCCGCCAGCCATCCGCTGAACATCGGCATGATGGGGATGCACGGCGAAGCGTGGGTCAATCATGCGATCCAGGAAGCGGATCTGCTGCTCGCCTTCGGCATGCGCTTCGACGATCGCGTCACGGGCAACCTGAAGACCTATGCCCCGCACGCGAAGAAGATCCACGTTGACATCGACCCGTCGGAGATCAACAAGAACGTCCATGCGGACGCCGCGATTGTTGCGGACTTACGGGAGACGCTGCGCGATCTGCTCGACATGCTCGAGCCGATCACTCACGGTCCATGGTTGAAGTACATCGCGTCGATGAAGGGCGACACCGCGGTGCGCGACATCCAGCGCCTGCCCGACAACGGGCACCTCTACGCGGCGCACGTGATCAACGACATCTGGCGGCTGACGAGCGGCAACGCGATCATCGCCACCGACGTCGGTCAGCATCAAATGTGGGAAGCGCAGTATTACCGCCACAACGAGCCGCGCACGCTGATCACCTCGGGCGGGCTCGGGACGATGGGGTTCGGCCTGCCGGCAGCGATCGGCGCGAAGATGGCCAAGCCGGAATCGGAAGTGTGGGCGATTGTCGGCGATGGCGGCTTTCAGATGACGCAGGCGGAGCTGAGCACCGCGGCGCAGGAAGGCGTGAAGGTCAACGTCGCCATCATCAACAACGGTTATCTCGGGATGGTGCGGCAGTGGCAGGAGTTCTTCTACGAGCGGCGGTATGCGGCGACGCCGCTGAAGAGTCCGGACTTCGTGAAGATCGCCGAGGCGCACGGACTGCTCGGCCTGCGTGTGGATAACCGTCCTGGTCTCGAGGACATCGTTCAGCGTGCGCGCAGCGCGGAGGGGACCGTCGTCATCGACTTCCGCGTCGAGCAGGAAGACAGCGTCTATCCGATGGTGCCGGCAGGCGCGGATCTGGACGCGATGATCCGCCGCCCCGAGCGCCCCGTGCTGGTCGAAACCGCGGACGATCCCATTTAACCCATGCAACACACCCTCGTCGTTCTCGTCGAAGACAAACCCGGTGTGCTGAATCGCGTGGCATCGCTGTTCCGCCGCCGCGTTTTCAACATCGAATCGCTGAGCGTCGGCCACACGGCCGAACCTGGGATCTCGCGGATGACGATTGTCATCGACAGCGATCAGGTGAGCGTCGAGCGCGTCATCGCCTACCTGTACAAGCTCGTCAACGTGCTGCAGGTTGAAGACCTCGGCGCCGTTCCAGCCGTCACCCGCGACCTCGCGCTGGTCAAGGTGGCTGTCGCCGGCCACGACCGCGCCGCGCTGCTGCGCGTCGTCGACGAAACGCGCGCGCATATCGTCGATACCGGCGAGCAGACGATGACGCTGGAGATTACGGGTGAGCCGCCGCACGTCGACGCCGTGATTGCACGGCTCGAGCCGCTCGGGATCATCGAAATGGTCCGCAGCGGCCAGGTCGCGATGAGGCGGGGCGACACCGCGCTTTCCGCCGCCGGCTAATCCGTTATTCTTAGAGGCTCGTCAACCCTAATAGCACGGAGAGGCGGACCTTCAGGTCCGCCTGACTTCAGGAGCATGTCATGGCGACGATGTATTACGACAAGGACGCCGATCTCGACCTCATTCGCCGGAAGAAGGTCGCGGTCATCGGATACGGATCACAGGGCCACGCGCACGCGCTCAACCTGAAAGACAGCGGCGTGGACGTCGTCGTTGGACTGCCCCGGACCAGCCAGTCGATCCAGAAGGCGAAAAACGCCGGATTGCGCGTGATGACGGTGCCCGAGGCGTCCGCCTGGGGCGACGTGGTGATGGTTCTGATTCCGGACCAGAAGCAGAAAGAGGTCTACAACGCCGACATCAAGCAGCACCTGACGAAAGGGAAGATGCTGATGTTCGGGCACGGCCTCAGCATCCGCTTCGGCTTCGTGGTTCCGCCGCAGGACGTTGATGTCACGATGATTGCGCCGAAGGCGCCGGGGCATCGCGTGCGCGAGATCTTTCCGGAAGGCGGCGGTGTTCCGGGCCTCCTAGCGGTGCATCAGGACTACACGGGCAACGCAAAGGCGCTCGCGTTGTCGTACGGCCGTGGCATCGGCTGTGCCCGCGCCGGAATCATCGAAACGACGTTCAAGGAAGAGACCGAGACGGATCTGTTCGGCGAGCAGTCGGTGCTGTGCGGTGGCGTCAGCGCGCTGATGAAGGCCGGCTTCGAGACGCTGGTCAACGCGGGGTACCAGCCGGAGATCGCGTACTTCGAGTGCATGCACGAGCTGAAGCTGATCGTCGATCTGTTCTATCGCGGCGGCCTGGCATACATGCGCTACTCGGTCAGCGACACCGCGGAGTGGGGCGACTACACCGCCGGTCCAAAGATCGTGACGGCTGAAACGAAGAAGGCGATGCAGCAGATCCTCGCCGACATCCAGTCAGGAAAGTTCGCCAACGAGTGGATGGCCGAGTACGAGGCGGGGTTGCCGAACTTCAGGCGGATGCGCGCTGAAGAAGCCAAGCATCCCGTTGAAGTGGTTGGCGCGAAGCTGCGTTCGATGATGCCGTTTCTGGATCCGGTGAATATCCCGGCGCCGGTAACGGTGTAGATGTCAGGTATCGGGTGTCTGGTGTCACGTGTGGTCCAGGGACCAGCTATTAGGTATCGGTGACTGGTGGCAGCGAATAAGTACAGTTCACGGATCACGCAGCCGCGCAGCCAGGGCGCCTCGCAGGCGATGCTGTACGGCACGGGCCTGACGCCCACCGACCTCCAGAAGCCGCAGGTCGGGATCGCGAGCATGTGGTGGGAGGGCAATACCTGCAACATGCATCTGGACAAGCTCGCCGCCTATGTCAAGGAAGGTGTGCAGGCGGCGGGGCTCGTCGGGCTGCGGTTCAACACGATCGGGGTCAGCGACGGCATCTCGATGGGCACCGAGGGGATGAGTTATTCGCTCCCTTCGCGCGATCTCATCGCCGACTCGATCGAGACCGTCGTCGGCGCACAGTGGTACGACGCGGTCATCACCATCCCGGGCTGCGACAAGAACATGCCCGGATCGGTGATGGCGATGCTGCGGCTGAACCGTCCGGCCATCATGGTCTACGGCGGGACGATCAAGCCTGGCTTCGCGCAGGGCAAGCCGCGCGACGTCATCTCCGCGTTCCAGTCCTACGGCGAGTACCTCGCCGGCGTCATCACCGATGAACAGCGGCTCGATATCGTCACGCACGCGTGTCCCGGCGCTGGAGCCTGCGGAGGGATGTACACCGCGAACACGATGGCGACCGCCATCGAGGCGCTCGGCCTGTCGCTGCCGTACAGCGCATCGACGCCCGCGGAAGATCCAGGCAAAAAGGACGAGTGCAGGCGCGCCGGCGCCGCGATACTCGCACTGCTCGAACAGGATCTGAAGCCGCGCGACATCGTCACGAAGAAGTCGTTCGAGAACGCGCTGGTGCTGGTGATGGCCGTTGGCGGATCGACCAATGCGGTGCTGCATCTCATCGCGATGGCGAAGGCGGCCGACATCAAGCTGTCCCTGGAGGACTTCCAGCGCGCGAGCGATCGCGTGCCGCTGCTGGCGGACCTGAAGCCAAGCGGAACCTACGTGCAGGAAGATCTGCACGAAGCGGGCGGCACGCCGGCCCTGATGCGATACCTGCTCGAGAAGGGCTTCCTCCACGGCGACTGTATGACCGTCACCGGCAGGACGCTGGCGGAGAATGTGAAGGACGTGCCGCCGCTCAAGGCTGGACAGAAGGTCATTCAGCCGATCGAAAGCCCCGTGTTTCCACGCGGCCATCTGCGGATCCTGCGTGGCAACCTCGCGCCGGACGGCGCAGTGGCGAAGATCACCGGCAAGGAAGGCGAGCGTTTCTCAGGTCCCGCGAAGGTCTTCGACTCCGAGGAAGACATGCTTCACGGTCTCGAGAAGGGTCAGATCGCGAAGGGCTCGGTGGTGGTGATTCGGTATGAAGGCCCGAAGGGCGGGCCTGGCATGCCGGAGATGCTGACGCCGACCTCCGCAATCATGGGCGCCGGGCTGGGCAAGGATGTTGCGCTGCTGACCGACGGACGTTTTTCGGGCGGCTCGCACGGCTTCATCATCGGCCACATCACGCCCGAAGCGGTTGACGGCGGGCCAATCGGTCTCGTGCACGACGGCGATCACATCACCATTGACGCGGCAAAGTGTGAGATTCATCTGGACGTCAGCGACGCGGAGCTCGCAAAGCGTCGCGCAGCATGGAAAGCGCCTGCGCCGAAGGCCACCAGGGGCGTGTTGTCGAAGTACATCCGGCTGGTGAAGCCCGCGTCGGAAGGCTGCGTCACTGATTGATGGGGCGAGGATCTTTCAGGTCCGCGACCAGTTCGGTCTTCCTATGCCGCCAGGCTCCTCACGATCTCGATCTCCTCGGCCATCCGACGGTCGGCCTCGTCGAACCTCGCATCGACCTTCTCGAACCGCGCATCAACCTGGTCGAATCGCGCGTTCACTTCCACACGGAATGAATCGAACTCCTGCCGGAAAACGCTTACCTCCTGCCGGAGGGAGATCAATTCGCCTGGAAGCTTCTGTAACCGGCGATCGTGTTCTCGAGAGCAGTGACTCGTTGTTCCAAGATTCTTCCTGCCATCGCGCCTCCTCGCACCTCGTGGAGCGAGAGGCATGCCGATAATCGACAAGCGAATCAGGCCGACGACGATAGCATCGTCGGCGTCGAGCAGCAACGATGTTGTGATTACTGCGATGCGAATGCGGTTGGGCGAGTGAACAAACTGCTATCGTCGGATCGAACCGACGACTGCAAACCCTCCAGGAAGAAACGACGGCGATACCGAGATGCGCTGCTGACGATGACCGACGCTGGCCGCGCGGCCTGAGACGATCCCGATCGCTGTTCCGAAGATCACATCGGATGCCCAGTGCTTGTTGTCCACCATCCGTGAAACGCTGACGTATCCGCCCAGCGCGTAGAGCGGCACACCCCATTTCCATCCGTAGTGTTCGCGAATGACCTCGGCGGTCGCGAACGTGGCGGACGTGTGGCCCGACGGAAACGCGTGCGCGCCGCCATTCGGTCGCGTGCGGTCGGTGGCGGCCTTCAGGCCCTGCGTCAGTACGCCGTTGACAATCTGCGCGTCGATGAGGTCCGCACCCGCACCCGCCACGCCGGTGTGACGCGACACGCGGCCGACGACGTACATCCCCAGCGCGAAGGCGTCCTGCTCGACGCCATCGCCAATCGTTGCGCCCGCGCGGAAGAAATCGTGGCGTGCGCCGGATGGGTCGAAGATGCTCTCCGCGATCTCGTCATCTTGCGGGTGAACGGCAAGGCTGGAGGCCCCACCGATGCCGGCGATGATGCCGTTGGTGGGTGTGAACAAATGCGCGAAATCGGCGGGGAGCGAGGTGAAGAGCGATGCGACGGACTGCGCGCACGCCGGCGCCGCGCAGAGCGACACGGCAAGCGTCAGAACGAGGGCGCGGATCGTGGTCGTCAACGGTTGGGAAGCCGCAAGGCCACGCCGAAATCGAGGTGTCTGGTGAAGAATGTGCCGGCGATCTCGCTGCCTGCGCCACGCAGGTGCTTCTCGGTCACGCGTGTGATGCGCGCGTCCGCAACGCCGTAAACGAATTGCCACACGCGGTATTCCAGTCCCGCGCCCGCCTGCCACGCGGGTCCGCCGTACTGATACTGCTCCTGATGCACGTTGAGGAAGGTGGACTCGACATGCGGCGTCGAGATGCCCGCGCCGCCGCGGATCACGAGAGCGCAGCGGCCGCCGCAGCCGGGTGAGAAGCGATATGCCAGGCTCCCGAGGAGGAAGTTCAAGCCGTGCGACTGCTGGAACGCGTTGAGCGCGAGCGACCGCGGATCGATTTGCCCGATCGCCTTCGCGTGGGTCCACTCCGCTTCGTAGCCGAAGCCGCGCGTCGCTGACGGCAGCCACCCGGCGCGCACGCCGTAGTACCAGGGCGACCGGAACGCCTGCCCTTTGTAGGCGACATTCGGCATCGAGAAGGACGCGCCGGACGCAGGCGTCACGGTGAGCGTGTTGGACGAAGTCGCCGACGCGCCCATGTAGCCGCCGAACAGCCAGTCGGCTCGCGCCGAACATGGAACACAGAACAGACCGAAGGCTAGAAGAGGAACAACAGAACCGAACTTGAACACGAACGGAGAAGTTAGCACACGGAAGCGTGAACTGCCGTTAGCTACCGGAGCTCATTCGTCGGGAGCGGAATCGTCTCGGACGTCGGCGGCGGCGGCGCGATGCCCATCATCTCGCGAAGCTCCGCGCCTTCCATTACTTCGATCTCGAGCAGCCGCCGGGTGACTATTTCGAGCGTGTCGCGCCGGCCGGTGAGGATGCGCCGCGCCTCGTCGTGCGCGTCGGTCATGATCCGTTTCACCTCGGCATCAATAAGCCGTCCGGTATCCTCGGCATACGCGCCTCGTTCCGGGCCGATCGGGATGTCGAGGAATTTGCTGCGCTTGTGGCCGTCGTAGTTGATGGCGCCGAGCGCGTCGCTCATGCCCCACTCGGTGACCATCGCACGCGCGATGTCGGTCGCACGCTGCAGGTCGTTCTGAGCACCCGTGGAGATCTCGCCGAGCGCGATCTCTTCAGCCGTGCGGCCGCCAAGCAGCACCGCAAGCTGGTTGAGCAGATCCTGCCGCTGCATCAGGTAGCGATCCTCCAGCGGCAGCTGCATCGTGTAGCCGAGCGCCCCGAAGCCCCGCTGCACGATCGAGATCTTGTGGACCGGATCCATTCCCGGAATGGCGGTGGCGACGATGGCGTGCCCCGACTCGTGATACGCGACGATCTCGCGCTCCTTCTGGCTCATGACGCGCTTCTTCTCGAGACCTGCGATGAGCCGATCGATCGCCTCGTCGAAATCCTGAGGCTCGACCGCCGTCTTGTCCTTGCGCGCGGCCAGCAGCGCCGCCTCGTTCACCAGGTTTGCCAGGTCGGCACCGGCGAAACCGGCTGTCCGCGCCGCCACCACCTTGAGATCGACATGTGCCGCCAGCTTCACGTTCCTGGTGTGGATGCGCAGCACTTCCTCGCGCCCCTTCACATCGGGTTTGTCGACGAGGACCTGACGATCGAAGCGTCCCGGGCGGAGCAGGGCAGGGTCGAGCACTTCAGGGCGGTTGGTGGCGCCCATGATGATGATCGCCTTGCGCGAATCGAAGCCGTCCATTTCGGCAAGCAGCTGGTTGAGCGTCTGCTCGCGCTCCTCGTGCGACCCCATGGGACTCTGCACGCGCGCGCGGCCGAGCGCATCGAGCTCGTCGATGAAGATGATGCATGGCGCCTTGGCTTCGGCCTGCGAGAACAGATCGCGCACGCGCGCGGCGCCGACGCCGACAAACATCTCGACGAATTCCGACCCGCTCAGGCTGAAGAACGGGACCTTCGCTTCACCGGCGACGGCCCGCGCCAGCAACGTCTTGCCGGTTCCCGGCGGACCGACCAGAAGCACGCCTTTCGGGATGCGGCCGCCAAGCTGCGTATATTTTTTCGGCGTCTTGAGGAACTCGACGATTTCCTTCAGCTCCTGTTCCGCCTCGTCCACGCCGGCGACGTCGGCAAAGCTCACCTTCACATCGTCTTCGGAGAAGACGCGGTGCTTGCTGCGTGCGAACGACATCACGCCGCCTTCCGCGCCGCTCATGCGGCGGAAGAAGAAGCTCCAGACGGCGAACAGCAGCAGCAGCGGGACGATCCAGCCGAGGATTTCGGGCAGCCATCGGCTGACCATCTCGCCGGTGTACTTGACGCTCGCGGTATCGAGGTCTTCTATGAGCTTCGGATCCTCGATGCGGGTTGTGTTGAAGTTGCGTCCGCCGTTGGTTTCGCGCTTGTACGTGCCGCGGATGGTCTGATCGCCGACGAAGACCTCGGCGACCTGGCCTGCCCGCACGGCCTGCTTGAACTCGCTGTACGAGATTTGCCGCCCGGTAGGCGCCATGAACCACGCCTGCGCGAGCGCGAGCAGGAAGAGAAGCCCGAGGATGTACCACACGGCGCCGCCCGGACGGGTGGGCCCGAGCGAACGGCGGTCGCCGCCCCCGCGCTTGTCACGTGGATTCATCCCCGGTGGAAGACGAGTATTGGCCATTACAATCCGAATCGTAGAGGCGGGCCGTACGGTCCGCCCCTACACTGTCGTTTTCGTTCCCACTTTCTCGAACGTCAGCTCATTGTCGCCGACGTCCACCGTAACGCGGTCGCCTTCGCGGAACTCGCCTTCGAGCACCCGCATCGCCAGCGCATCCAGCACACGGCGCTGAATCGTCCGCTTCAGCGGCCGCGCGCCATACATCGGATCGTAGCCTTCGCTGACGATAAACCGCTTGGCGCCGTCGGTGAGCTCGACGTGGATCTTGCGATCCTCGAGCCGCTTCAGCAGGTTGTGCACCTGGATGTCGATGATCTCCTTCATGTGCTCGAGGCTGAGCGCGTGGAAGAAGATGATCTCGTCGACGCGGTTGAGGAACTCCGGCCGGAAATGCTGCCGCAGCGTCTCGTTGACCTGGCGACGCACGCCTTCGTTGAGCTCGCCGACGTTTTCCGAGATGTACTGACTGCCAAGGTTCGACGTCATGATGACGACGACGTTCTTGAAGTCGACCGTCCGTCCCTTGCCGTCGGTGAGCCGCCCGTCATCGAGCAGCTGCAGCAGCACGTTCAGCACCTCCGCGTGCGCCTTCTCGATTTCGTCGAAGAGCACGACCGAGTACGGACGCCGCCGGACCGCTTCCGTGAGCTGACCGGCCTCTTCGTAGCCGACGTAGCCCGGAGGCGCGCCAATCATCCGCGAGACGGTGTGCTTCTCCTGATACTCCGACATGTCGATGCGGATCATCGCCTGCTCATCGTCGAACAGAAATTCGGCGAGCGCGCGGGCAAGCTCCGTCTTGCCAACGCCGGTTGGCCCGAGGAAGATGAAGCTGCCGAGCGGCCGGTTCGGGTCGTGCAGTCCCGCGCGAGCCCGCCGCATGGCATTGGCGACCGCGGTGATCGCTTCGTCCTGGCCGACGACACGTTTATGTAGACGCTCCTCCATGTGAATCAGCTTCTGGATTTCGCCCTCCATCAGCCGGCTGACCGGGATGTGCGTCCACTTCGCGACGACCTCGGCAATGTCCTCCTCGTCTACTTCTTCCTTGAGCATGCGCGGGCCCTTCCCGGCCTTCGCGCTCCCCGCATCCGCTTCCTGAATGCGTTTTTCCAGCTCGGGAATGCGGCCGTACTGCAGCTCGGACGCCTTGGCGTAATCGCCTGCACGCTGGGCCAGCGCCAGCTCCTGCCGCGCATCTTCGAGCTGCTGCTTCAGGTCGCTGGTCCCCTTGATGGCGTCCTTTTCCTGCTGCCACTGCGCCTGGAGCCGTGACTGTTCTTCCTTCAGGTTGGCGAGCTCCCGTTCGAGCTTGGCGAGGCGCTCTACCGACGCCTTGTCCTTTTCCTTCCGGAGTGCCTCGCGCTCAATCTCGAGCTGCATTACGCGGCGGCGCACCTCGTCGAGCTCTGCAGGCATCGAGTCGATCTCCATGCGCAGCTTCGACGCCGATTCGTCAACCAGGTCGATCGCCTTGTCCGGGAGGAATCGGTCGGAGATGTAGCGGTGTGAGAGGACGGCAGCCGCGACGAGCGCGGCGTCCTTGATCTTCACGTTGTGGTGGATCTCGTAGCGCTCGCGCAGGCCGCGAAGGATCGAAATTGTGTCCTCGACGGTCGGCTCGTCAATCATCACCGGCTGGAAGCGCCGTTCGAGTGCCGGATCCTTCTCGATGTGCTTGCGATACTCGTCGATCGTCGTTGCGCCGATCGTGTGCAGTTCACCGCGCGCCAGCATCGGCTTGAGCATCTGCGATGCGTCCATCGCGCCCTCGGCTGCGCCGGCGCCCACAACCGTGTGGAGCTCGTCGATGAAGAGAATGATGAGTCCTTCGGAGTCCGAGATTTCCTTCAGGACCGCCTTGAGGCGCTCCTCGAACTCGCCGCGATACTTTGCGCCGGCGACGAGAGCGCCCATGTCGAGCGCGAAGATGCGCTTGTTCTTCAGCCCTTCCGGAACGTCGCCGCGGACGATCCGCTGCGCGAGGCCTTCGACGATTGCAGTCTTGCCGACGCCTGGCTCGCCGATGAGAACCGGGTTGTTCTTTGTCCGGCGCGACAGAACCTGGATCACGCGGCGCACTTCTTCGTCACGGCCGATGACCGGATCCAGCTTGCCCTTGCGTGCCAGTTCGGTGAGGTCGCGTCCGTAGCGTGAGAGCGCCTCGTAGGTGGCTTCGGGATTCTGAGAGGTGACGCGCTGGCTGCCGCGGACCTGCGTGAGCGCCTGATACAACGTGTCCTTCGTGATGCCCAGCTTCTTCAGCAGCTGCGCGGACGGGGAGCGTCCCTTTTCGTCCGCGACCGCGAGGAACAGATGCTCGGTGCTCGTGTACTCGTCCTGCAGGCGGGTCGCCTCGGCCTGCGCGGACTGCACGACCATGTTCATGCGCGGCGACAGCCGCACGTCGGCGCCGTAGGCCTTCGGCATCGACTCGAAGAGCATGCGCGCCTGGCCGGCGACATCCTTCGGATCGAGCGTCATCTTGCGGAGCAGCGACGGGACGATGCCGTTTTCCTGCTCGACGAGGGCGACGAGCAGATGTTCCGGAGTGATTTCGGCGTGGGTCATCTCGGACGCGATGTTCTGCGCGCTCATGACCGCTTCCTGCGCCTTTTCAGTCAGTTTCTTGAAATCCATAGTCGTTTACGCCGCGCTGTGCTTCTTCGCGCCTCCTTCATGCAATTTCGCGAGCGCTTCGTAGTGGCTGCGCTCTTCCGGCGTCAGCTGCGAGGGGAGCTGAATCTCGACGCGCGCGTACGCGTCGCCCTTGTCCTCGCTCTTGCCGACCGCCGGCATGCCGTATCCCTTCAGCCGGAACACCTGGCCGTTCTGGGTCAGGGCGGGGACCTTCAGTCGAACCGGCTTTCCTGAGATGGTCGGCACTTCCACCTCGCCGCCGAGCACGGCGGTTGTCACCGGCAGCGGCACCTTCACGTACAGGTCGCGCCCTTTGCGCTCGAAGAGCGGATGCGGCGCGAGACGGACGCGCAGATACAGATCTCCAGACGCCGCGCCGCCGGTTCCCGATTCGCCTTCACCCGAAATCCTCACGCGCGAGCCGTCGCCGACGCCTGCCGGAATGCGGACGTCGACGGTGCGCGCATGGCCATCGTGCTTGAGCGACAGGCGACGCATCGTGCCCTGATAGGCATCCTCGAGGGAAAGTTCGATCTCGTGTTCGACATCGCGTCCGGGCCGCGTGCGGCTGCGCCCACGCGCGCCGCGCGTCGAGGATTCGCGGTCGCCGAAGCCGCCGCCGAAGAAGGTGGTGAAGAAGTCGGAGAAGGGGTTCTGATCGCCGAACATCTCCTCCATTTCTTCCTGCGTCATCGTGCGGAAGCCGCCGCCGGAACCAGCACTGCCGCCGCCCATATTGACGTTCCACTGCCCGGCAAATGGGTTCGGGCCGCCGGCACGCTCCGCCTGTTCATAGGCGCGCCAGTTCGCGCCCAGCTCGTCGTACTTCTTGCGCTTGGCGGGATCGCCGAGGACCTCGTAGGCCTCGTTGATCTCCTTGAACTTCGATTCGGCAGCCTTGTCGCCCGGGTTCACGTCAGGGTGGTGCTTGCGCGCGAGCTTCCGGAAGGCCTGCTTGATCTCCTTCTCGGTCGCGCCTTTGTTCACGCCGAGCGTGGCGTAATAGTCTTTGAATTCCATAGGTCCAGGGCGGCGCTTTACGCCCCGCCTACGATCTCGTTGAGCCGGCGGATCTCCGACAGCAGCTGCCGTCGGCCGGCGCCCGTGCTCAGCGCGTTTTCGTCCATCAACGGTTGAATCCGGTGGATGACCTCGGCGATCGAGAGCAGACGCTGGACGCCAGCGAGGTTAATGCCGAGCTCGTCGACCAGATGCTTGATGAGGCGCAGCCGTTCCAGCTCCTCGCGCGAGTAAAGGCGCATGCTGCCGATGGTGCGCGAGGGCTGAATCAGTCCCAGGCGCTCGTACTTGCGCAGCGTCTGCGGGTGCATGCCGAGCATGTCCGCCGCCATGCTGATGAGAAACAGATCCTGCTGCTCGAGAGCCATACTTACTTTCCAAACCTGAGTCGATCCGAGTATGGGCATTGATACGCCTTGTGTCAAGGCCATGAGTCGCCCCGTTTGCGAGTCGGAGTCGGGTGATACCCCGCATCCGAGTCAGAGACCGGTGACGCCGCGCACCCGAGTCGGCGTCGGACGACGACTCGTGCGTGACTCCGACTCCCGAGTAGGATCTAGCTCTCGCCGATGTTCCCGTCCGGGTCCGACCTTCTAACTGTCGGGCTGCTCGTCGCTCTCGAAGCGATGCTCAGCGCCGACAACGCCCTCGTCATGGCCGTCATCGTCCTGGGCCTTCCGCGCCATCAGCAGAAGAAAGCGTTGCGACAGGGCCTCGCGGGCGCGTTCACCTCGCGCATCATCGCCACGCTGCTCGCAGTGAAGCTGATTCAGGTGCTCTGGGTAAAGCTGCTCGGCGGTGTGTATCTCCTCTATCTCGCCTACGCGCATTTCTTCGGTCGCGGCGATGCGGGAGCTCGACGTGCCGCCAAGCCCGCCCAGCCGATGTTCAGCCTCTCGGCCTACTGGGCGACGGTGGTCCGCGTGGAGGCGATCAATCTGATGTTCTCGATCGATTCGATTCTCGTCGCGGTGGCCGTTTCGCGGGTGACGTGGGTCGTTATCAGCGGCGGCATCCTTGGTCTCGTGGCGATGCGCGTCATCGCCGCGCAGCTGCTGAAACTAGTCGAACGCTATCCGCCGCTGGTCGACGGCGCATTCATCATCATCGCGTGGATTGGCATCCAGCTGTCCCTCGAATACCTGGACGCCAGCGGATACATCCGCTTCGAGATTCCGAGAGCCGTGTCGCTTGGACTGATCCTCGCGATCTTCGCGGCGGCTTACATCTACGCGCGCGCCAAAGGCCCAGTCGAGCATGCGCTCGACCCGATGGAGGAGAAAGCCACCGAGCTGCTCGCCGATGATGGGTCTCCGTAGGGCGGACCTTGTTAGGTCCGCCACCTTTGATCGGCGCGCCTGACAAGGCGCGCCCTACCGTCTGCCGGCCGGCGTCAGCTGCACCTCGCGGCGGTCGCCGTTGCGGAGGAACACCACCTTGACGGGCGTGTCGGCCTTCAGAAGCTCCAGCGCAAACGTGTAGTCGTAGATGTTGGTGATCGACTGGCCGGCGATTTCGATGATGACGTCGCCCTTCATGAGGCCGGCTTTTTCCGCAGGGCCGCCACCGACGACACCCGCCAGCAGCAGTCCCTTGGCTTCAGTCGTGTAATCCGGGATCGTGCCAGTCGTGACACGCACGCCGGCAAGCGTCGCGCCGGTCTGCGGCGGATCGACCTTCGTGAACTCCGGGGCCATGTCGACGTTGGCGACCGCTTGAATGACCGCCGCCGCGAAATCAACGACGCGATCGAGATCTTCGTAGTTGATCTTGTCGGCGGTGTCGCTCGGACGGTGATAGTCCGGGTGTGAGCCAGTCGTAAAAAAGAGCGTCGGCAGGCCTGCCTGGTTGAAATTGGAGCTGTCGGTTGGCTGGTATGGATCGGGGTTGGTGGCAAGGTCGAACCCGGCGGCAACGTTCGCCCGCTCGAGAATCCGCGACCAGATCGGACTCGAGGCAACGCCATCCGCCGCGAGCTTGTTGTTCTGCATCCGGCCGACCATGTCGAAGTTCAGATACGCGGCCACCTGCGCGAGTGGAATCGGCGGATTCATCACGAACGCATTCGAGCCGACCAGACCAATCTCCTCGCCGGACCAGAGCGTGAACATGACGTTGCGGCGCATCGGCTGCTTCGCCAGCTTCTCCGCGATGGCGAGCACGGCCGCGGTGCCGGACGCGTTGTCGTCCGCGCCGTGATGAATCTGGCCGGCTTCGTCCCTGTTCGCGAGTGAGGTCCCGCGCGTGCCGTGGCCGAGGTGATCGTAGTGGGCGCCGACGATGATCCAGGGTCGCCCTGAATCCGGAATCCGCGATCCGGGATCCGCCGGCAGATATGCGATGACATCGCGGCCAGTCTGTCTTTCGCGCACGACCTTTGTCGTCAGATCGATCTGAGAGGGAAGCGTGAAGCCCGGCACGTGCGGATTGCCCGAGTCGAGCTCCGCCTGGACCGCGGCGAGCGGCTTCTCTGCGCCCACGAAGAGGGCGTTGGCGACCGCGCCGCTAATCGTCGCTGCAGGAATACCTGATCCCGACAGTGCTGTATCCGACGTCATGCGGATTGTCTGTCCGGCGTTGGGCGAACGCGGGCCTGTGACGATCAACAGGCCTTTAGCTCCGCGCTGGCGCGCCGCGAGCGCCTTGTATCGAAGATCCGAGTAGCGGGCGAGGGCCGCTTTGGTCTTCGCGTCGGTGTCTTCGGGGAAGTAGTGGAGGACGAGGACGATCTTGTCCTTCACGTCGAGGCCAGCGTAGCTGTCGTATCCGAAGCCCTGCGACTCTGGCACGACGAGACCATAGCCGGCGAACACGACTGGCCCGCTCACCATCGCATCGTCGGAGAAAGAGAGCGCCTGCAGCTGCTCGGTGCCGCGGAAGGTCTGGGGTTGGCGGCCGCGGGTTGTCAACGTCGATCCGCCGTCGCGCGTCCCGGCGGTGAATTCGAACGGCATGAACATGTCGCGATGGCCGGGCCGCG
>Ga0075434_100002117_pt1 | contig 17273 bp, 15 predicted proteins | sample RhiMethybrSRZTD3_FD_75298 | JGI IMG/M metagenome (GOLD analysis project Ga0075434, IMG submission 75298) | Populus rhizosphere microbial communities from Tennessee, USA - Rhizosphere MetaG P. TD hybrid SRZTD3 | ecosystem: Host-associated > Plants > Roots > Rhizosphere > Soil | place: USA... | reverse complement strand
AACGTCGTCTCCTCCTCATCGAGGACCTCGACGATGACGCGGTCGCCCAGTGGCTTCAAGTCCATGCAACCCTCCAGGTCGATCGTGGTGCAGATTCTGTTGGCACTCTGCCCTAAAGAGTGCCGAAGGTGATGATAGCAGCCGGCAGGCGGGCGTCAACCACCATCGTTGGCACTCGGTTTAGGGGAGTGCCAACGATCGCCGCACGCCGCTCGCCACGACCACGGTCAGGACGGACAGGATGGCGTAGGTGACCCGGTCGGAGGTCGCTTCGGCGATGGCGGCCCCGGCCGCAGGGCCGACGAGGAACCCCAGCCCCCACGCGAGGTTGAGGAGCCCGAAGACGCCGGAGTGCGGGATGCCCTCGCTGTCGGCCCCGGCGGCGCACAGCGGAAAGGCCACGGCGTACTGGCCCGCGATCGGGGGCGTGGAGAGGAGGAAGATGGCGATCACGACGACCACCGCGACGATGAGCGCCGGCACGGCGACGAGGGCCGCGGTGGCGAGCATCGCGACGATCGCGATGCGCACGCCGCCGATGCGGTCGAACAGGCGGCCAACGCCGTAGTTGCAGCCCGTCGCGATGACGCCCGCGACGGTCAGGACCGCCGTGATGGCGAGCGCCGAGTAGCCCGCCTCGCCCATGCGGAGCGGGACCAGCGTGTCGAGCGTGCCCGAGACGGTGGCCACAAGCGTCATCACGACCAGCGCCGCCACCACGAGCCGGCTTCTGCGGACGGTGCGCAGGAGCGCGCGCGCCGGCATCGCGTCCGCGGCCTCGGGTGCCGGGGGCGCTGCCAGACAGGCGGCGGCGAGGACGGCGGCGGCCGCACCGAGGATCACGAACGGGATCTTCACGCCGTACGCCGAGCCCAGGATCCCGCCGACGACCGGCCCGACCAGGGTGCCGATGCTTGCAAACGACATTGCGAGCCCCAGCACGCGGCCGCGCTCCCCGGCCGGGCTGGCCTCCGAGAGCCACGCCATCCCGGCGGTCCACGAGACCGCCGAGGAGAGGCCCTGCCCGACCCGGACGGCGAAGAGGCCGGCGAACGTCGTCACGCCGGCGAGCGCGATCGTCGCGATGGAGAGCAGCGCGACGCCGAAGATCGTGAGCCGGCGCGCTCCGATCCGCGGGCTCCAGTGCCCGACGACGGGCGAGCCGAACAGGACGGCGCCGGAGTACGCGCCGACGGCGATGCCGGCCTGCGTCTTCGAGAGGTGCAGGTCGCGGGCGTAGTCCGGCAGGAGCGGCACGATGGCGAACATGAGCAGCGCGTCAAGGAAGACAACCCAGTAAATGACGCGCGGGCGCCGCAAAGTCGTGCGAGGGTAGCGCAGGAATCGCGCCGGGCCCTCGACGGGCTCGAGCGGCCGATATGATGCCGACGCCGGTGAACGCCCTCAACTTCTACTCCCCCGTCGTGGCTGACCAGCTCCGCCACCGGCGCAAGACGGCGACCATCCGGCTCGGCGACAAGTCCGGCAAGTACCGCAAGGGCCAGGTCGTGATGGTCCTCGTCGGCCAGCGCTACGGCATCCGGGAGAAGGTGTTCGACGCGGTGATCGACAAGGTCGAGGTGAAGCCGCTCCGCGAGGTCTCCCCGCGCGAGATCCAGCACGACAACCCGGAGATCCGCCACATCGACGAGTTCACGCACTTCCTGGGGCAGCTCTACAACCGTGAGGTCACCGAGGACGACACCGTCACGGTGATCCACTTCTCAGAGATCCGCGCCTAACGCCGGCGGCCCGCCGGCCGAACAATTCCCGTACAGGTGCGGGGACCTCTATCCCCCCGTCCGGGGGTGGCCAAGGTCCCCTGGTCGCGCCGATCTTGAGAAGGAGATTTCTCTTTTCTCCCCGCGCGCTCACGCGCCTTCATGAAGGACTTCACCATGCCCCACGTACTCCGGCACGCCGCCGGTGGCCGCCGACTCCGCCGCACGACGCTCATCGCAGCATGCGTCGGCGCGCTGGCGATCGTCGCCGGTCCCGCCACGGCGTCCAGCTACACGATCACGGCGAACGGCACTCCCGTGACCACGACCACCACGACCGGCGGCGAGAACGCGACGCTCACGTTCGCCGGCACCGCCGGCAATCGGATCGCCATGCGCATCTACGGCGTCACCATGAGCCCCAAGCTCAACACGGGCATCAAGGTGTCGATCCAGAAGCCCGACGGGACGACGCTGGTGTCGCCCTTCGACGTCGGCTCGGCCGGCACCTGGATGGAGCCTGTCACGACGCCCGTCAACGGGACGTACAAGCTCATCCTCGACGGCCAGAGCACCTACAAGGGCAAGGCCACGGTCGCGCTGTGGACCGTGCCTGCCGATCCGACCACGACCGCGACGCCGGGCGGTGCCTCGGGCACGGTCGCGCTCGCGACGCCCGGGCAGAACGGCACCATCACCTTCTCGGCGACGGCCGGCCACCGCTACAGCGTGAAGCTCGCACCCGTCACCGTCAGCGGCAACGCGCTCAACTCGGCGCGCGTGTCGGTGCTGAAGCCCGACCTGTCGGTGCTCGTCGCCAACACGAGCTTCGGAAGCTCCGGCGCGTTCCTCGAGCCCTTCACCACCGTGGCCGGTGGCACGTACACGCTCAAGATCGACCCGCGCCAGTGGTATGTCGGCAACGTCACGGCGACGGTGTATGACGTCGCGGCCGACCAGACCGGCACGATCACGCCGGGCACGCCGCTTCCGCTGACGTTCGCCGCCGGCAACGCCGGGCAGAACGCCACCGAGACCTTCAACGGCACCGCCGGCCAGAAGATCAGCCTGAACCTGACCAACAACACGATCGGCTCGAACTCGCTCAGCGGCACGAAGGTGTCGATCACGACGGGCAGCACCACGGTCGTTGCGGCGACGGACGTCGGGGTCCCGGGCAAGTTCATCGAGCCGGTGCTGCTGCCGGCGACGGCGAGCTACACGATCAAGGTCGACCCGCAGGGCGCGAACACGGGCGGCATCACGCTCGGCCTCGCCAACTTCGCGGGCGACACGACCGGCACGATCACCGCCAACGGCTCCTCGACGGTCGTCACGTCGTCGGCGGCCGGCCAGAACGGCACGCTCACCTTCACGGGCTCCGTGAACCAGCGCGTCGCCCTCAACCTGTCGACCAACTTCGGGTCGATGTTCGCCGGCGCCAAGGTGTCGATGAAGTCGCCCACGGGCACCTCGGTCCTGGCACCCGTCGGTGTCGGCACGAACGGCTCCTTCGTCGAGCCGATCACCCTGACGGCCGCCGGCACCTACACGATCAAGGTCGATCCCGACGGGGCCAACACGGGCAACGTCACGCTCAACCTGTACACGGTGCCGAACGACCTCTCCGCGGCGCTCACCGCCGGCGGAGCCGGCGTGGCGCAGGCCAACACCGTGCCGGGGCAGAACATGAAGTTCACGTTCACCGCCACGGCCGGCCAGAAGGTCAGCATCAAGCTCAACCCGGTCACGATCGGATCGAGCGCGATCTCGGGCACCAACGTCACGCTGCTGAAGGGCACGACCACCGTCGGGCTCCCGACTGTCGTCGGCACCAACGGCGGCTACATCGACGTGACGACGCTCGCAACCGCCGGCACGTACACGCTCAAGATCGACCCGCAGGGCGTGAACACCGGCTCGCTCACCGCGCAGCTTTACACGGTCCCGGCCGACGCCACGGGCACGATCCTGACCACCGGCGCCGCGACCGTCGTGACCAACACGGTCCCCGGCCAGAACATCCAGTACACGTTCGCCGGCACGCTGAACCAGCGGATCAGCCTCGACCTCTCGAGCGTCTCGATCGGCACATCGCCGGGCGGCGGCACGCTGGTCACGATCCTGAAGCCCGACGGGACGACCTTCTACGGGCCCTTCTCGGTCGGGACCGACGGCACGTTCATGGACACCAAGGTGCTCCCGGTCGCCGGCAACTACAAGATCAAGCTCGACCCGCTCGGCGCGAACACCGGCAGCGCGACGCTGAAGCTCTACACGGTGCCCGCCGACATCTCGACGACGATCACGAAGAACGGCGCGACGGTCACGCCGACCACGACCGTGCCGGGGCAGAACGCCACCGTCACGTTCACCGGCGTCGCCACCGACCCGCCGTACACGCTGTCGCTCGGCCCGGCGATCGCCACGCCCGTGGCGATCACCATCACCGGCCCGACCGGCCAGGTGGTCGTGGACACGAACCAGAACCCGATCCAGAACTCCTCGTTCCCGACGGACGGGTCCACGGCACCGTTCCAGATCCCGACGAACGGGACCTACACGATCAAGATCGACTATCTCGGCAACGGCGTCGGGGCCACCCCGATGTCGCTGATCGGCTAGCTCGACGCCATACCGGGCCGGGCGCGCACGCAGCGCGCCCGGCCCGTTCTTTTTGGCTACCGCAAACGGGTGATCACAGATGTGGCTGCCTGGCCCATAGTGAGAACTACTTACCGCAAGTGCGGTAGGCCGTCTCACCTCTAGATCCAGGAGTCCTCCCATCACTCGACTTCACCGTCGCGTGCGCGCCACGCGCGTCGCCGCACTTCTCACGCTCGCGTTCCTGGCGACCACCGGCTCCGGCTACGCCTCGCTGGGCGCCCCGAATCTGACCAACCCGCCCGACGGGTCGACGAGCCAGTCGCCGCCCGTCTTCACCTGGCAGGCCGTGTCGGGTGCCGACCACTACGTCTTCCAGCTCGGCGGCGCCTCGGGGTTCAACCCGTTCCAGTACGCCGTCGACACCAAGAACTCGCGCGTCGCGCTCCTGAGCGTGCTCCAGGCGGGGGACTACACGTGGCGCGTTGCCGCCGTCTCATCGGGAGGTGCGCAGGGGCCGTGGTCGGCGGTGCGTGCCTTCACGATCGACTGGTCGGACACCGCCGCGCCGCAATCGCCGGACGACGGCGACAGCATCGTGTACCCCGAGCCGCTGCTCCTGAATTGGGACACCGTGTCGGGCGCCCAGGAGTACCGCCTGACGGTCTCGACCGCCGCGGATCTCTCGACGCCCGTGGGCGGCACCCCGATCACGACCGCGGCGAGCGCCTATGCCCTCACCGCGCGGCTGCCGAACGGCACCTACTACTGGGGCGTCACGCCGATCGATGCGCAGAGCCACGACGGCACGCCGTCGGCGGTCTACTCCTTCACGTACAGCTGGCCGAACGACACGACGCTCTCGCTGAACGACCTCGACCCGCGGCCCGAGGTGTTCGACCCGCAGTTCTCGTGGACGGCCATCCCGGGCGCGGCGTACTACAAGGTCGACGTCAACACGGACCCGAACTTCCCGAGCGGCTCGAACGTCTGCTGCACGGGGAAGACCGTCGCGACGTCGCTCACGCCCACCACGCTCCTGCCGGCGGCTCAGGCCGACTACTGGCGCGTCACGCCGTACGACTCGACCGGTTCGCAGGCAGGCACGCCGACCGTCTACACCGACGTGAACGGCGACCCGCAGACCTTCACGATCACCTATGACGGCGGCCTGACCGCTGTTTCGAACCTGAGCATGCGCGACTCGGCCGATACGCCGGTCGACTGGCCGGGCGACTCCACAGGCGTCCCGACCGACACGCCGATCGTCGCGTGGGACCCGGTCCCCGGCGCGGCCTCCTACGAGGTCCAGGTGTCGCCGTACAGCGCCAACATCTGCGACTGGGCGACGAAGCCGTGGGACGTCCACACCGCCTCGACGGCCTGGACGCCGCTCGGAAGCGGCCATGGGCTCTTCGACCCGTGGCCCAGCTCGCACGGGCTCGCAACCGACGTGAGCGCACTGGTCGACGGCAACGCCTACTGCGTCCGCGTCCGGGCGGAGCGCAACAACGACACCGCCAACCACCTCGTCACCGGCTCGTGGACCGACGTCGGCGACGACGTGCATCCCTCGTTCACGTACAACTACGCCGCGCCCGCGGACCCATGCGATGCCTGCTCACCCGGCTACCTGGGCGACGGCGACTACTACCTCCCGGTCACGGGCACCGTCTCGTCCGGGATGCCGCTCTTCACGTGGCATCCGATCGCCGGCTACAACAGCTACTACGTCGTCGTCGCGACCGACGACCAGTTCCAGAACATCGTCGACTACGCCTGGACGCGGGTGCCCGCATACGCCCCGCGGGCCGGCCTGAGCGGCTTTACTGACTACCCGGACGCGACCTACTACTGGGCCGTCCTCCCGGCGACCGGAGCAACCGGAAACGGCGTCTCGGCGCGGCCCGACCTGGCGCCCCCGATGACGTTCCAGCGCCAGTCTGACGCGCCCGACCTCACCTCACCCAGCGACGGCGCTTCCATCGACACCTGGCCGGTCTTCCAGTGGACGCCTGTCGACGGCGCCTACGACTACCACCTCCAGGTGGCGACCGACCAGAACTTCTCGAACATCGTGAGCGGCGGCGACGTGAAGGTTGACGAGACGTCCTACACGCCGACGTCGACCTACCCGGCCAACCAGGTGCTCTACTGGCGTGTCCAGGCCGAAGCCAAGGGCAGCCCATCCGCCGTCGGCCTCAAGTGGTCGGCCAAGGGCACGTTCACGAAGACGCTCCCGGTGCCGAGCTTCACGACGCCCAGCGTCATCTCCAACCCGGCCACATCGGACGGGATCCCGGTCTGGCGCTGGAACCCGGTGCCGGGTGCGGTGTCCTACGACATCACGCTGACGTGCCCCTCCGGCTCGCAGTGCTCGAACGGCAACGGCTTCGACACGACCGCGGTCGTCGCGACCCACCTGACGGGGACGAAGCCGCTCACCTGGCAGGTGCGGGCGAACTTCCCGACGGTCGCGAACGGCAGCCCGTCGTCGGCCGTCCACGGGGCCTACGCGGCGCCGATCTCGTTCCAGCGGACAATCTCGGCGCCGGCCAACCCGACGACCACCGTCGCCAACCTCACAAACTTCTCGATGAGCTGGGATCCGAAGGCGGGGGCGAAGCAGTACCTCGTCGAGGTCTCCTCCAGCCAGGCCGTGAACGCAACCGGAGCGTTCAGCTCGACCGTCGAGAAGATCACGACCGACACGACGGCCGCCGCGCCGACGCTGCTTGCGATCGGCGGCTCGACCTACCTGAACGGCGGCACGCTCTACTGGCACGTGGCGGCGAAGGACGCCGACGGGAACGTCGGCTCCTACACGTCGGTGCAGACGCTGACGCTGCCGGCGAAGCTCGTCGCGACGTCATCGAAGGCGGCGCTCGTCAAGAAGGTCAACACCTCGGTCACCATCACGGTGAAGAGCGCTCAGGGCAGCCTGATCTCGAACGCGTCCGTCAAGGTGTCGGGCGCCGGGGTGGCAACCAAGACGCAGAAGACCGGCGCGCACGGGACGACCACGTTCACGCTGCACCCGACCAAGAAGGGCAAGGTCACCGTCACGGCGACGAAGTCCGGCGCTCAGACGGCGACGATGACCATCACGGTCTCGTGATCTCGGGCTCGGCGCCCGCCGGAGCCGTCCTTCGGCCCGGCGGGCGCCAGCCGTCCCGGCGCAGGCGCCACAGGATCAGCGCCCCCTCGGCGGCGATGCCAGACGACATCTTCGAGGCACCGTGCAGGCGCTCGACGAAGACGAACGGCACCTCCTCGATCCGCACCCCGGCGATGTGCGCCCGGCGGGTCGACTCGACCTGGAAGATGTAGCCGTTCGAGACGGTCGTCGTGACGTCGATCAGGCGCAGCGCATCGGCGGTCCACAGCTTGAACCCGCCCGTCAGGTCGGGGTACGGCAGGCCCAGCACGCGCATGGCGGTGACGCAGCCGACGCGTGAGATGACCCTGCGTGCCGGCGACCAGCCCTTCGTACCGCCGCCCGCGACGTAGCGCGACCCGAGGACGAGCCCGGCTCCGCGGTCGACCGCGGCGTGCATCTGGGCCAGCGCGGCCGGCGGGTGGGAGAGGTCGCAGTCCATCTGGCCGATCCGCTCGTAGCCGCGCTCGAGCGCCCACGTGAACCCGGCCCGGTAGGCGGCGCCCAGCCCGCCCTTGTGCGGCCGGTGAAGCACGTGCAGCCACGGTCGCTCGCGCGCGAGCTCGTCGGCCAGCTCACCCGTACCGTCGGGCGAGCTGTCGTCGACCACGAGGCACTCGCCGCCCGTGCGCGCGAACTCCTCCAGAAACAGCGGGAGCATCTCGCGCTCGTTGTAGGTCGGAACGACGACGATGTCGCGAGGCACGCGGGAAACCCTAGTCTCATCTCGATCCGGGTCCCTCAAGCGGGCCGGTGCCGGTGCCGATTCCGAAACCGTGCACGAGCGCGCCGCGACCTCCCCCCAGCTCGGCCTCCGGGTCAAGAGCCTCGCCGTCGACCTGCCGCAGCCGGAACCGCCGCCGGCGGCGCCGTCACTGCGCGACCAGCTCGCGTGGGGCCTCGCGACCGCGGCGCTCGTCTTCACGACGGTCGCGTTCTCGTGGGGGCGGATCTTCTACTCCGACACCTGGATCTCGCTCACGTCGGGCCGCTTCATCGCCGAGCATGGCCTGCCGCGCGTCGACACCCTCTCGGCTGCCGGCCACGCCCGGGCCTGGGTCGACCAGCAGTGGCTGGCGCACACCGTCTTCTACAGGCTCTGGCAGGCGGGCGGGAACGCGGCGGTGGGCGCCGCGAGCGCGCTCGCCTTCTCGCTCGCGTTCGGGATCCTGGCCACGCTTCTCATCCGCCGCGGCGCGGCGCCGCTCGCGGCCGCGGCCGCCCTCGGCGCGGCCCTCGTCCAGTGCCTGCTCTTCGCCGAGACGCGCGCCCAGAGCTTCGCCTATCCGCTCTTCGCCGTCCTCTTGTGGGTCCTGCTCGGCGAGCGCGGCCGGCCCGCCGGCCGGCGAACGCTGCTCGTGCTGCCGGTGCTCGTGCTGTGGGCGAACGTGCACGGCTCGGTGCTCCTCGGCATCGCGGTGTGCGTCGCCTGCCTCGCGGTGCGAGCGCTGGGAAGCGTCCGCGCGCGGGCGTGGCGGCCCGCGGCCGCCGACGCGGGCGTCTCGCTCCTCGCGTTCGCCACGCTCTTCGCCACGCCGTACGGCACGGCCATGCCCGCCTACTACGCGCGCGTGCTCGGCGACCCGGCCCTCCGGACAATCGCCGAGTGGCAGCCCGCCTCGTTCGCGCCGCTCCAACTGCCGTTCGTCCTGCTGCTCCTGGGGACGCTCGGCGCCGTGTGCTTCGCCCGCGGGCGAGGCGCGCGGATCCCGGCCGACGCCCTCGTCGTCGGCGTCCTCCTCGGCGCCCTCGCGACCCACGCGGTCCGCTACCAGACCTGGTTCGCGCTCGGCGTCGCCCCGCTCCTGGCCCTGGCGCTCACGCACATCCGGCCGGGGCGCGGGATGCAGCGGCCGCCGCGGCCGATCCTGGCAGCCGCCGGCGGCCTCCTCCTCGCCGGCGTCGTGCTCTCGGGCGCGATCCTGGCCCGGACGCCGGAGGCCATGTTCACGCGCTTCGTGTCGCAGCCCGCCGTCCGGACGTCGGCGGCCTACGCGGCCGCCCACCCACACGCGAGGATCCTGGCCGACGACGTCACCGGCTCCGAGCTCCTGTGGCAGTACCCGGCGCTCGCCGGCCGCGTGGGCTACGACGCCCGCACCGAGGTCTACCGCCCCGGGGACTTCATGCGCTTCGCGCGCTTCCTCACCGTGTCGGGCCCGTCATGGACGGCAGCGACCAGGGGCTACGGCGTCGTCGCCGTCACCTGCTCGCTTCACCCGAACCTGTGCTCGCAGCTGCGGCACCTCGCCGGCTGGCGGGTGCTCGCGGACGCCGGCGGCGGCCTCGTCGCCGTGCGCACCTGACCCAGCGACTCCCCGTTTCGGGGATCTTCGCCGCGGGCACTACACCCGGCGAGCCGGCGCGCCGATGTACGACTCATGGCCGCCGACGACCGCCACCATGCTGTGATCCAGGACCCCGACGCTCAGCCGGCTCTGCAGACCCGCGTCATCGCCGTCCCGGTCGAGCCGGCCCTCGACGTCGGCGGGCTCCGCCGGCTCGTGTCGAGCCTGGGGCCGACGTTCACGCGCTACTGCATCGTCGGCGGCTCGGGCTACTTCGTGAACGCGGCGGTCTTCTGGGTCGCCGCCAGGACGCTGCCCTATCCGGTGGCGTTCGCGCTCGCGTTCGTCGTGGCCGCGACGAGCAACTTCTGCCTGAACCGGCGCTGGACGTTCGCGACGTCACGGCACCGGCGCGCGGCGCACCAGTTCGGGCGCTTCCTCGCGGTCAGCGTCGCGGCGCTCGTGTCCGACCTCGCCGTACTGTCGCTCCTCGTCGAGTCGGCGCTCCTGCCCGAGTTCCTCGCGGCCCTGGTCGCGATCGCGTTCACGACACCGGTCAGCTTCGGCGCGAACCGGGTCTGGACGTTCTCACACCGCTAGGCGCCTCAGCCGTGGTGGTACCAGGGCGGCTGGGCCAGCGCGTCGCGCAGCGCCCGCCGGCCGCCGTGGATCACCGACGGGCCGTGGGTGACGAGCACACGCTCGATGTCGAGCAGGGCGAGCGGCTCGAGCGTCGGCAGGAAGCGCTCGGCGTACCAGCGTTCGCGGCGCTCGTCGCCGCCCTTGATCTGCTCCCAGACGCGCAGGCCTTCGGGCGTCCCCACCACCGCGTCGCCGAAGACGAGCGCCCGCTGGGAAGCGATCCGAAGCGGCATCTCGTGCCGGCGCGGCTTCCCGATCGTGTAGGCGCTCACGCCTGCCGGCGTGCGGTCGGTGCGGAGCTCGCAGAAGACGGAGCGGTCCGTGAGCCGCTTCGCGCACGCCGGGTGGCCCCACACGTTCGCACCGCCGTAGCGGGCCGAGGCCTCCGCGGCGGAGCGGACGTGGTACGGGTTCGTGGTCAGGATCTCGACCTTCCCGGCGACGACGCCGTCCAGCTCCTCCCACGTGTCGTCCGGGACGAGCGGGTCGACGAGGAGCGTGCGCCCCTGCTCGCCGATCGCGAAGCTCACGACCACGGCGCCCCACTTGCCCGGGTGCCACTCCGGGTGGCGGGCACGCCACATCCACACTCCCTCGTCCAGCCGCTCGATCACGCGCAGCACCCTACCCTGGGTGCGGCGGTGCTACGCCTCGTCGTCCCAGACGGCCATGGCGACCGGGACCGTGCCCGGACGGCGGGGCTCGTCGCGGACGGCGCGCCGGGCGCTCCTGAGCGCCGACCCGGCCCGCTCGATCAGCTCGTCGAACGTGTCGGCATGCGCGGGGCAGACCGCGATACCCACGGCCGCCTGCGGCTTCGAGCCGTCCTCGGTGCGCGCCCGGGCGATGGCCCGCAGCACGCGCTCGGAGGCGACCGAGGCCGAGCGGCTGTCTGTCTCGGGCATGATCACCCCGAACTCGCTCGATCCGACCCGGCATGCCACGTCGATCGAGCGCACGCTCCCGCCGATGGCCTGGCCGAGGCTTCGCATCGCCGCCTCCAGCTCGCCCGCCTCGATGTCGTCGACCGACGCCAGCGCGAGGGCGACCGGGCGCTCGTAGGTGCGGGCGCGCTCGATCTCGCGGGTCAGCGTCTCGACGAAGTGGCGGCTGTTCCAGAGGCCGGTGTCGTCATCGCGCCGTTCGAGCAGCTCGGCTTCGGCGCCCAGACGGCCGACCTCACGGGCGAGAACGTGCGAGCGGCGCCGCTCGCGCACGGCGAAGCCGACGGCCGCGATGAGCGTGCCGCACACGAACCCGAGCAGAGGGAAGAAGAGGTCAGAGCTCAACGGCGGTACTCTCGTTATCCCGGCGCCGGGCCCCCGCGTCAACCCGCTTGTGGCGTTCGGGCTTGCGCCGGATGTCTCCGCCGAAGGCCTGCGAGCCGCGCAGCTCCGCCCCGCAGGCGCGGCAGGTGAGCGCCATGAGCGAGGCGATGCTCTCCCCGCATTCGGGGCAGGCGGCGATGACGGTGCCGCCGCAATCGGGGCACTCTGCGGGCACCGACGCCGCCCCGCCGGTCATAAAGCGCCGCCCCCATCCGCAGCGCAGGCAGAATCCGCAGCAGTCGCCGAGCTCGCGGCTGCGATCGTAGGAAGCCACGCCCTGATTGTCGCACACCCGCGATTCCGGCCCGCCGCTACGGGCGAGTAGGATCGTGCGGATGGCCGTCACCCCGCACGCCGACGACGCCGATGCGCTTCCGGCCCACGCCGTCGCCGGCCCGGACGCGCTCGGGCTCCGGGGCGCCCGGCGGTGGCCGGAGCGCGTCGACCGCGACTGGGCATTCGGCGGCTCGACCGGCGCGGGGACCACCGTCTGCGTGGTCGACAGTGGGGTCGACGCCACCCATCCGCTCGTCGGCGGCGTCGAGCGGGCCGTCGCCGTGACGGCCGCCGACGACGAGACCCACGTCGATCCCGACGAGACCGGGGACGTCTGCGGCCACGGCACCGCCTGTGCCGGGATCATCCGGTCGGTCGCTCCCGACTGCGCGATCGTCAGCGTGCGCGTCCTCGGCGAGGGGTTCGTCGGCAGCGGGCCCGCGCTGATCGAGGGTCTGCGATGGGCCGTCGACCAGGGGTTCGACGTCATCAACATGAGCCTCTCGACGACGAAGGAGCGGTTCGTCGCTGACCTGCACGCGCTCACGGACGCGGCCTACTTCCGCCGCAGCCTGATCGTGGCGTCCGCCCACAACATGCCGGTGCGCAGCTACCCGTGGCGGTTCGCGTCGGTCGTGTCCGTGGCGAGCCACGACATCGCCGACCCGCTCGCCTACCTGCGCAATCCCGACCCGCCGGTCGAGTTCTACGCACGCGGCGTCGACGTCGACGTGGCATGGGCCGGCGGCTCGACGCTCCGCGCGAGCGGCAACAGCTTCGCGACGCCCCACATCGCCGGCATCTGCGCGCTCATCCGCTCCAAGCACCCCGATCTCACGCCGCCCGAGGTGAAGACCCTGCTCGGCCTCACCGCGACCAACGCCGAGGACGCCGGGTGAGCGGCGACACCACGTCCATCGCCGCCGGCCTCCTGCCGAAGGATGACCTCCACCGGGCGCTCCTGCGCTCGATCGTCGACGTCGCTCGGGCGATCTTCCGGGCCAGGGCGGCGTCCGTGTTCCTGCTCGACGCGGGCGCCGATGAGCTGGTCTTCGAGGCGGTGAGCGGCGAGGGCGAGGAGTCGCTCGTCGGCCGCCGGTTCCCGTCGAGCACGGGCATCGCGGGCTGGGTGCTCGTCACCGGCCAGTCGCTCGTGCTCGACGACGTGACCGCCGACCCGCGCTTCGCATCGCAGGCCGCCGAGTCGACGGGCTACGTCCCGAAGGCGATCATGGCGGTCCCGCTCGTCTCGGGCGAGCGGACGCTCGGCGTCCTCGAGGTGCTCGACCGCCCCTCCGGCGAGCGGTTCACGATGGAAGAGGCCGACCTCCTGGGCCTCTTCGCGGTCCAGGCCGCCGTCGCGCTCGACCTGCTCCAGCGGTCGCGCTCGGCGCGGGCGGTACTGGCCGGCGGGGGCGGCGAGACGCCGGTGCTCACCCGGCTCGCCGCCGCGCTGGAGTCAACCGAAGGCCCGGACCGGGCCACGGCGCTCGAGCTTCTCGGCGCGCTCGAGCGGCTGCTCTCGCGATGAAGTGAGCGCCCGGCGCGGCTGCACGCCGCGCCGGGCGGTACCCCTAGCCGCGCAAGCGACCGTGCGCCTCGACGTCCGGCGTCTCGTCCTCGGGCTCCTTCTTGCCGCCCTGGTCGACCCCGCGCAACCTGCCGTGCGCCTCGACATCGGCGTCGGACCGCTTCGCACGGTCGAGCTCGTCGAGGTCGTCGGACCGCTTGGCGCGGTCCCGCTCGTCGGTTCCCATAGGAGCTCCTCCTTATAGGGTAGGGATGCCCACCAGACGGCGAGCTCCGCCGAGATCTTCCCACACGAGACGAGAGTTGCAAAGATCCGCGCGTGTATGCACGCGTCGAGCCGATCGCACTGGTCTTCAGAAACGCGCAGCTGCGCCGGCTCCAACTCGCCTGGGCCGCATCCTCGCTGGGCACGTGCGCCTATCTGATCGCCATCGCCGTGGTCGCGTTCCGGGCGGGCGGCGCCGGGGCGGTCGGGCTCATCATGTTCCTGCGAATGGCGGCCGCGGCCGTGACGTCGGCGCCGCTCTCGGCGCTCGCCGACCGGTATCCGCGACGGCGCGTGATGGCGGTGAGCGACCTGATCCGAGCCGTGTTCACGGCCGGCCTCGCGCTCGCCACGCAGATCGACGCGCCGATCGCAACTGTCTACGTCCTGGCGATCGCAATCGCGGTGGTGGCGACGTTGTTCCGCCCTGCACAGGCGGCGATCACACCGTCGCTTGCAGAGACGCCGGAAGAGCTCACCGCCGCGAACGCCGTCGCTGGGACGATCGAGAGCACGAGCATCTTCCTCGGGCCCGGGATCGGCGGACTCGTGCTGGCGGCCAGCGGTTCCGCCGCGGTGTTCCTCGTGTGCCTTGCCGCGTTCCTGTGGTCGGCATTCCTGGCCTGGGCGATCGACGAGCCGGCCCTCGCCGAGAGCGGAGCCGCGGAAGAGGGTGCACCCGCCGCCTCGCTGGCCGGGTTCCGGACGCTCGCCGGCAGCCGGTCGCTGCTGGCCGTCACCGTGACGTACGGCGCCCAGACGATGGTGGCCGGCGCGCTCAGCGTCTTTGCGGTGGTGCTCGCGATCGACGTCCTGCACATGGGAAACGCGGGCGTCGGCTATCTGGACTGCGCGTTCGGCGTGGGCGGGATCGTAGGCGGCTTCGCCGCGTTCGGCCTGGCCGGCACGCCTCGGCTGGCGGCCGCGTTCGCGGCGGGCGTTCTGGCCTGGGGAGTCGGCGTCACGCTGCTCGGCGTCACGGAGACGACCGCCGTCGCGCTGGTGCTCCTCGCGGGGGTCGGCCTGGGCAACACCGTCGTCGATGTGGCGGCGGTGACGCTCCTGCAGCGGTCCGCCGACGAGGAGGTGCTCGGGCGCGTGTTCGGCGTGCTCGAGACGGTCCTCCTTTCGGCGCTCGGGCTCGGAGCGATCCTGGCGCCCGTCGCGATCGACGCCGTCGGCATCCGCGCGTCCCTGATCGGGACGGGGCTGGTCCTGCCGGCCGTCGTGCTCGTCTTCTCGAGATCGATCGCCGCCCTCGACCGGCCTGGCCCCGAAGTCGCCGAGCGGGCGGCGCTCCTGCGGGCGAACTCGATCTTCCGCCCGCTCGCAGACGGCACGGTCGAGCAGCTGGCCCGCGCGCTCGAGCCCGAGAACGCCGCCGCCGGGGCCGCCATCGTGCGGCAGGGCGACGCAGGTGACCGCGTCTACCTGGTCGTCGCGGGTGAGCTCGAGGTGGCGGTCGACGGCCGGCCCGGGACGCGGCTCGGCCCGGGCGACCTCTTCGGCGAGATCGCGCTGCTTCGCGACGTGCCCCGCACCGCCACCGTGCGGGCGGTGACCGACGGCGAGCTCCTGACGCTCGGCCGCGACGACTTCCTGTCGGCCGTCACCGGGCACCCGACCAGCGCCGCCGAGGCGGACATGGTCGTGGCGACCCGGCTCATGACGCTCCGGCCGGGCGTCGTCCAGGCCTGAGGCCGCTTTCCGCGGGCGATCCCCATCCGGGTGCAGACACCGACCCGGCCCCCGGGTACACTGCAGAGAAGGATGGCGATCGCCCGCGAAGCCACGCCGGTTTCCTCGGCTGCGGACATCAAGGATGCAGACCTCGACCGGGAGGATCTCCTCCAGATCTACCGCAACATGCTCGTGACCCGCGGGATCGAGGAGCGCGGGCATATCCTCTATCGCCAGGGCAAGATCCCCGGCAGCTTCTACACGGGCCGCGGGAACGAGGGCGCGGCGGTCGGCGTGGCCACCGCGATGCGGGCCGACGACGTCGGCACCCCGATCCAGCGCGACATGGGCGTGCACGTCACCCGCGGCACCGAGGTGTGGCGGATCTTCGCCCAGTACATGGGCAGGCGTGACGGGCTCGCGATGGGCAAGGACGGCAACATCCACCTGGCCGACTTCCGGCTCGGCCTGATCGCGATGGTGAGCCACCTGCCCGCCCTGATGCCGGTCGCCGTCGGCTGCGCGCTCGCGTTCAAGATCCGCAAGGAGCCGCGAGTGGCCGTCGCCTGGAGCGGCGATGGCGCGATGGCGCGCGGCGACGCGCACGAGGCCATGAACCTGGCCGGTGTCCACCGCCTGCCTGTGGTCTTCATCTGCGACAACAACCAGTACGCGTACTCGACGCCCAACCGGCTCGAGTTCGGCGTCGACCATCTCGCCGACCGCGCAGCGGCGTACGGCTTCGAGGGGGTCGTCGTCGACGGCTGCGACGTCCTCACGGTCTACCGCGAGGCGCACCGGGCGATCGAGAAGGCGCGTCAGGGCGGCGGCCCCACGCTGCTCGAGCTGGTGACGCTGCGCATGGAGGGGCACGCCGTCCACGACGACGCGTTCTACGTGCCGCGCGAGCTGCTCGAGGCGTACACGAAGAAGGACCCGATCGAGCGCTACCGGCGCTGGCTCAAGGAGCAGGCGTTCCTCGACGAGGAGTCCGACGACGCCATCACGGTCGAGGTGAAGAAGCTCCTGAACGACGCGATGAAGCGGGCCGAGGACAGCCCGCTCCCCGATCCCTCCGAGCTCGAGGTCGGCGTGTACGCCGAGCCTGAGGAGCTCGACACCCCCCACCACATGTAGCGAGGCGACGTTGGCGACCAAGACCTACCTGCAGGCGATCTCGGACGGCCTCCGCGAGGAGATGCGCCGCGACTCGCGCGTCTTTCTGATCGGCGAGGACATCGGCGTCTACGGCGGCGCGTTCAAGGTCACGCAGGGCTTCCTGCAGGAGTTCGGCGAGGACCGGGTGATCGACTCGCCGCTCTCCGAGACGGCAATCGTCGGCTCGTGCACCGGCGCCGCCCTGATGGGGATGCGGCCCGTGTGCGAGATGCAGTTCTCGGACTTCGTCTCGTGCGCGTTCGACCACCTGGTGACGGTCGCCGCCAAGCAGCACTACCGGGTGGGCACGCCGGTGCCGATCGTCGTGCGGCTGCCGTCCGGCGGCGGCTTCTCCGGCGGCCCGTTCCACTCGCAGAACCCTGAGGGCTTCTTCGCCCACTGCCCGGGCCTGAAGCTCGTCTGCCCGGCCACGCCCGCCGACGCCAAGGGCCTGCTCGTCCAGGCCATCCGCGACCCCAACCCGGTGCTCTTCTTCGAGCACAAGCACCTCTACCGGCGCATCAAGGGCGAGGTGCCCGACGGCGAGCACACCGTCGAGTTCGGAAAGGCCCGCGTCCACCGCGAGGGCACCGACCTCTCGGTCATCACCTACGGCGCGATGGT
>Ga0075434_100002114_pt1 | contig 17296 bp, 13 predicted proteins | sample RhiMethybrSRZTD3_FD_75298 | JGI IMG/M metagenome (GOLD analysis project Ga0075434, IMG submission 75298) | Populus rhizosphere microbial communities from Tennessee, USA - Rhizosphere MetaG P. TD hybrid SRZTD3 | ecosystem: Host-associated > Plants > Roots > Rhizosphere > Soil | place: USA... | reverse complement strand
CACTGCTACACGCCGACCAACTGCCACACGCACATGCTCGGGAACTTCACCGGTGTCGCCAGCGGATCCTTGAGCGCACCGGACCACCAATACCCGTGCTGGCTCGAACTGCAGCTGACCGCGACCGATTCGGGCGGACTGACCTCGACGACGAGCGTCCGGCTGGACCCGAAGACGGTCGTGCTCAGGTTCAAGACCCTCCCACTTGACGTCGTCCTCCACTTGGTGGTGAATGATACGCGGCACAGGGCGCCGTTCTCCGTACGAGTGGTCATCGGCTCGGCGAACACTGTTAGCGCACGGTCGCCACAGTGGTTCAACAAGTCCAGGTACTCCTTCTCGAAGTGGTCGGACGGCGGCGCGCGGAGCCACACCGTAACTGCCCCCGCAGCGCGGACCATCTACACCGCCACATTCCGTAAAGGCTGAAGGCAGCCAGCGCCAGCAAACCCGGCTGAACACACGCGGTCGCCAGACCGGCTGATTTCGGCCGGGCACCGGCTGGGAGCGCTCGAAGCGCGTGGTGCACGCGACTGTTTCTCGGAGGGCCGCGCCCCTTTCACGCACCGTGCCGCAAGATGTTCCCGGTACGGTGCGCTCGAGCGAGCCCCAGAGATGGCGGTGCCGGTGGAGGATTGAACGGTGGATGTGCTGCTGACAGACGCCGATATTGTCACGATGGCCGTCGGCGACAGTCCGGCCCGGTCGATGCTGGTCCGGGATGGCCGGATCGTGGCGGTTGGGCCGGCCGAGCGCGTGCACGCGGCGGCGGATCGGGGCGAACGGGTGATAGGGCTGGAGGGGGCGGCCGTCATTCCGGGACTGATCGACGCGCATTGCCATCTGTGCGATGTGGGTTACCTGGCGTCCGGCGCGGACTGCAGCCAGCCGGCGGCGCCGGATATTCCGGCGATTGCGGCACGGTTGCGGGATGCGGCCGCCGGGACCCCGGAAGGCTCGTGGGTGACCGGCAGCGGGTATGCGGAGTACAAGCTCCGCGAAGGCCGGCATCCCACCCGTGCCGACCTGGACACCGCCGTACCGGGACGCCCGGCGATCCTGTACCACACCTCGCTGCACGCCTGCGTGCTGAACACGCCCGCGCTCCGGGAGGCCGGGATCGATGATCGGCAGCCGGACCCGCCGGGCGGCCAGTTCGGGCGGGACCGCGAGGGACAGCTCGACGGGGTGATCTACGAGGGGCCGACGTTCACCCTGTTGTGGAGCGGCATGCGGCGGGACGTGGCGCGGATGAGTGCCGCTGCGCAGGCTGGTTTCGTGGCCCGGGCGGCGCAGCATTTCGCGGCGCTCGGCGTCACCGCGGCGTGCGATGCGGACACCCTCCGCGAGTCGCTGACCGCCTACACCGAAGCCGACGAGCGGGGCATGCTTGGTGTGCGGATTAACGGGCTTGTGGTTAACGACGAGGCAGACTGGCTGCTGGGGTCGGGTCTGCGGGGGCGCCGCTCGCCGCGGCTCGCCGCGGAATCGGTGAAGATCTGGGCTGACGGCGGGATGAGCAGCCGCACTGCGGCTATCCACGGCAGCTACCCGGTACCTCCCTACGGCTCGGGGATCATGTACTTCTCGCGAGGCGAACTGACTGAGATGGTGACCGAGTTCGACGCCCGCGGGCTGCAGGTGTGCATCCACGCGCAGGGGGACCGGGCGATCGAGACCGTGCTGGATGTCTACGCTGCGGTCCTGGGCAGCCGCTCGGGGAATCGGCTGCGGCACCGGATCGAGCATGGCGGATCGCTGTTCGCGCCGCTGGCGGCCCGGGCCGCATCGCTGGGGATCGCGGTGGCGGCCCAGCCAGGGATGTTGTCCATCCTCGGTGACGGGTTCGCTGAGGCGCTGCCGGAGCGGAGCGATGAACTGTACGCCTACGCGTCGTGGCGGCGGGCCGGGATCCGTGTCGCCGGGTCCTCCGACGCGCCGGTGATCACCGCTGATCCGCTGGTCGGGATCCGGGACGCGGTGCTGCGGCAGACGGGCAGCGGCCGCGTGCTGGGGCCGGGTGAGCAGTTGGCCGTGCGGGATGCGCTCGCCTTGTACACCACAGAAGCCGCGTTCGCCATGCACCGAGAGCGAGACATCGGGTCACTGGAGCCGGGAAAGCTCGCCGACTTCGTGGTCTTGGATCGCAGCCCGCTGGATACAGAGCCCGAACAGATCACCGATATCCGGGTGCTGGCCACTGTCGTCGGCGGGCAGCCCGTCTTCCAGGCCGATGACTCGCCCTTCCGCCGGTAACCCGGAGATCGCCAAACGATGCATAAATGGTTCGGCGTCGCGGGATGAGCATTCCACCAGAAGAGCCCATCAAAGAGGGTAAGTACGCGAGGGTCGAGCGGGAGCGGCGCTTCCTGCTAGCCGGATCGCCGTCGGCCTCGGCGGTCACCGCCAGGCGCCGAATCACCGACCGGTACCTCCCAGGGACCCGCCTGCGCCTGCGGCGGGTCGAGAACCTTGACAGCGGCGCCCGCGAATACAAGCTCACGCAGAAGATACCGGTCGGTGGCCCGAGCTATGTTCAAGGGCTGATCACGAACATTTATCTATCTGCGGCCGAATACGACCGGCTCGCTACGCTTCCCGGCCAGATGCTGGCCAAGACCCGGCTCAGCGTCCCCCCGCTGGGCATTGACGTCTTCGACCCGCCGCTGCACGGCCTGGTCATGGCCGAAGCCGAGTTCACCACGGACCAGGAGGCGCAGTCCTTCCTCCCGCCACCGATAGCGGTCGCCGAGGTTACCGGCGACGTCCGGTTCACCGGGGGGAGTCTCGCCCGGACTAAACGCCATGACCTGCTCAGCTGGCTTGCCGAATTCGGCATCAACCCGGGCGGACCGGGTGATCCGGCGTCAACCCGATAGCGTCAGCGTTGTCCGGCCTGAGCCGCCGGTGTGGCTAGCGCGCACGTGGAGTGCTGCGAGCAGTCGGCACCATCACGCCGCTGCGCTTCTTCGGAGCACTCGCCGTCCTCGCCGGCGTGATCCTCGGCCTCGGTCGTGCTCCGCAGGTTCCCTCCGGCACCCTGAACCAGGCCGATCGCGGCGCTAAGCCCAGCGCCGGGGCGCTGGCCACCGAGAGCCCGGCGCGAAGCCGCCCGCACTCCTACGGCGATACGGCGTGCCGGTAGCTGAGGTACCGGACACCGTCGCCCGTCGTGTGCACCCGCCCCCGTGTCGTTATGCCTTGGTCGCGACCGCGACCAGGAACTCCCAGTCGTTGACCAGCGTGCCGTCCGCCGCGAGGTTCGAGGCCGTGGCGAGGGCTATGAGGTCGTCGCGAAACGCGAGCCGGCCTTCGGGGGTGAGCGCTTGGGACGCTTTGAATGTGGGCCCGTAGTTGGTCAGGAAGAAGTCGGCGAAGAACTCCGGTGACGGGAAGCGCTGCCGCACGCTAGCCGTGGTGAAGGCCAGCTCCCCGGCGCCGGATCCGAGCAGCTCGCGTACCCCCTCCTCGGCCCCCCAGCTGGTCGGCGGGCGGATACCCGGTGGCGGCGGGACATGGCGCCCGACCAGCTTGAGCATCTGCCCGACGAACCCGGTAGGCGTCCAGCTTGCCAGCCCGACCACACCGCCGCTGCGGCATACCCGCAGCAATTCGTCCGCCGCGCGCTGGTGGTCGGCGGTGAACATGACCCCGATGGCCGACAGCACATAATCGAAGGACGCGTCCGGGTAGGGCAGGTCCTCGGCGTCGGCTTCCCGGAACTCTACCTGCAGGCGTTCCGCATCAGCCCGGGCGCGCGCCTCCTGCAGCAGGGCGGGCACGTAGTCGATCCCGGTGGCGGCGCAGAAGCGGCGGGCAGCGGCCAGCGCGACGTGGCCGGTGCCGGTCGCCACGTCGAGCACGGCCGAGCCGGGCCGCAGGTCGGCAGCCTCGCACAAGGCATCGGCCAGCGGGACCGTGATCCATGCGATCTTCCCGTAATCACCGCTGCTCCAGGTCTTCTGCTGCCGCGATTTCACCTCTTCGAGCGACAAGGCGGTTGTCATGGAAGGCTCCTTTCCTGCGCGGAGAACTGTGCTCCGCCGACTGGGCAACGGCTACCGCTGCGTTCGTTTTGCCGCGGATATTCAGGTCAGCAACGTTAAGATCGCCAGCGTTCGCCGACCGTTCGCAACCTCCGTTCGCGCCGGATGACCGGGCCGAACGCAAGCCGGCCGGGCGGCAGCGCGGGCGGCCGAGCTATTTATTGGTTACGCGCGGCCACCGTATTGCTCACGGAATGGACACAGCCGCAACGTGAGGCACCGTCGCAGCGTCTACAAATTGATCCGCCTGCTTCGGGTGCGGGCGGGGAACTGGAGGGCGGAATGCGATTCACAAAGAGGGCGCCGCATCGCGGCGCCCTAGCCGTCGCCGGCCTTGCCGTGGCCGCGATCGCCATGCCAGGCATGCCAGCGGTCAGCGCTGCCAAGGTCCCGGTCAGCGCGGCCACGGTCCCAGGTCCGGTGGTGAAACTTGAGGCCGCCCAGCGCAGCGTCACGCTGTACGGCTTCCGCGGCCGGGTATACCTTGACCCCGGCATCTGGGTATCGGCACTCGCCTCGCCCCTGGAGTTTGATGTCCAGCGGGCGTCGTACACCAAGCCCATAACGATCACCCAGATCATTCACCCGCCGTACGGGGGGATCGTGCGCCGGCCGCTGCCGGCCAGCATCCTGGACGGCTTCAACGGCCTGCGGCGCTTCACCGTGCTGACGGTCCGGAACCTGGCCGGCAACGTGGTCTTGACCAAACCAACCTCGTTTTGCCCTAACGACTTCAACCCGGCCCGGGTAAGCCCTGGAGGCCCGCCCACCCAGCCGTACCCGCCGGTGTGCACCTTCGACCCTTTCCAGCTAGGGATGGTGTGGGGAGTCCAGAAGGGCTGGGCGGTCGACCCGGCCCAGTCCTCCGGGCGCGTGGTCAAACTACCGGTGGGCGTCTACCACGTGACCGAGACGATCAGCCCCGAATACGTCCGGTTGTTCCACATCCCGGCCAAGGACGCTACGGCCACGATCAAGCTCACCGTGGCCAAGCCGCCCAAGTGCTGCCCGCCTCCCGGTTGCTGCGCTGCGGGGCGCCGGCATTCGGCTCGCGCTGCGGCAGCACCGCCGCTCCCGGCGAACGCGCCGACCCTCACCCACCCGCCCGCGTCCGCGCTGCCAGACCTGGTGCCGCTGCCCTCGTGGGGGATCGAGGTGAGCCATCCCAGGCGTCAGACACACGACTACCTTGATTTCGGGGCGACGGTGTGGATCGGCGGTAACGGCCCCCTCGACGTCGAGGGGTTCCGCTCCGACGGGTCACCGACCATGAAGGCCTATCAGTATTTCTGGCGAAACGGGCACGTCATCGGCCGGGTCAGGGCCGGCACGATGGGCTTTGACAGCCAGCAGGGCCACAACCACTGGCACTTCGAACAGTTCGCCCGGTACGCGCTGCTCAACTCGGCCAAGTCGGTGGCGGTGCGCAGCCAGAAGGTCGGGTTCTGCATCGCGCCCAGCGACCCGGTCAACCTGCTGCTGCCGCACGCGGTCTGGCAGCCCTCGTTCCTGGGATTCGGACCAGAGAATTGCGGCTCACCCACGGCCTTGTGGGTGGCCGAGCAACTGCCGCTCGGCTGGGGTGACACCTACTTCCAGTTCCTGGCCGGCCAGTCGTTCGACATCACGCACGTGCCGAACGGCACCTATTACGTCGAGGTTGTTGCGAACCCAGGAAGAGTGCTGTACGAGACCACAACCCGCAACGACGTTTCACTCAGAAAGGTCATCCTGGGCGGCACGCCCGGGCACCGCACCGTGAAGGTACCCGCCTGGCACGGAATCGACCCGGAGCCCTAAACCGGTCATGGCCCGGCCCCGCCGCCCGCGGGGCCGGGCCACGAACCCGGAGGTGGTGTGCACCATTCTTTCCTTGATCTCGTCCCGGCAGATCGCCGGGCAGCCCACCGACCCGGCGAGCCGGTGTGCCAGGGTCGTCTTGCCGGAGCCCATCGGACCGCTGACCCACGACGAGTATCGGAAGAGAAGCCACGCAGGTAGGAATGGCCGCTGAGGTCAGTGCGGCGGTCGGGGACGCCGGGCTCGGCGGCCTGCCGGCCCGTAACATCGACAAGGTGCTCAGCGCGACACGCACCGGCTCAGAGTTGCATGACCGGATGGTGCCGCCGATGCCGGGCAGCACGCTGTGGGGGTGGGGCGGGCCACTGCTGGTGACCGCGCTTGGCACCTTCCTGCGGTTCTACCGGCTTGGCCAGCCCCGGGCGGTGCTCTTCGACGAGACCTACTATGTGCCGGACGCGTACGGGATCCTGCAGCACGGCGTGGAGATCGACCACGTCCGCAACGTCAACGCGCTACTCGCCCGGGGCAGCACCCAGATCTTGGAGGGCACCAAGGGCGAGTACGTGGTCCACCCGCCGCTCGGAAAGATGCTGATCGCGGTCGGGGAGTGGCTGTTCGGGCTCACGCCCTTCGGCTGGCGGTTCGCGGTGGCCGTGGCGGGCTCGCTGGCCGTCTTGATGACGGCGCGGATCGGCCGCCGGATGACCCGCTCCACGCTGCTTGGCTGCGCCGCAGGCCTGCTGCTGGCCCTCGACGGGCTGGAGTTCGTGCTGAGCCGCACCGCGATCCTGGACATCTTCGTCATGTTCTGGATGCTGGCCGCGTTCGGCCTGCTGCTGATCGACCGCGACCGGACCAGGGCAGCGCTGGCGGACGCCGCGGGCCAGGGGGGCGCCGACGGGCCGCGGCTCGGCTTCCGGTGGCCGCTGCTGCTGGCGGGCCTGTGCCTGGGATGCGCCTGCGCGACCAAATGGAACGGCGTCTGGTACGTGATAGCGTTCGCCGCCCTGGTCGTGGCCTGGGACGTGGGCGCCCGCCGGGCCGCCGGGTTCGGCACCGGCTGGCGCGGCATGCTGCGCAACGACGCGCCGTGGCTGCCGGTCTGGTTCGCGATCGTGCCGGTCGCCGTCTACATCGCGTCGTGGACCGGCTGGTTCGCCACCGGCTACGGCTTCGACCGCAACGGCGCGGCACTCAACGGGGGCCACCCGGCCGGCACCCTCGTCGCCTTTCTCCAGTACAACAAGTCGTGGCTGGGATACGGCCTGGGCCTGCAGGCCGGGGCCGCCTACCGGGACAACCCGCTGGGCTGGCTGGTGCTGACCAGGCCGATCTCCTTTTACTCCTCCTGCCTGCCACCGGGCGATCAATGCGGCAAGGTCGCCTCGTCCACCGAGCAGGAGGTGCTGGCGATCGGCACGCCGCTGATCTGGTGGGGCGGGACGGCCGCGCTGGTGGTCTGCCTGGCGTGGTGGCTGACCCGCCGCGACTGGCGCGCGGGCGCCGTGCTGGCCGGCGTTGCGGCGGGCTGGCTGCCGTGGCTCTGGTTCTACTGGCACGACAATCGCACCGAGTTCTACTACTACGCCGTGGTGCTCGACCCCTTCCTCGTCCTTGCCGTCACGCTGTGCCTTGGCCTGGTCCTCGGCCCCGCGCGGGCCGGGCCCAACCGCCGGGTGGCCGGCGCAGCGGTGGCGGGCGGCTACCTGCTCGCGGTCGTCGCTAACTTCTACTACCTGTATCCCGTGCTGACCGGCCAGATCCTTCCGTACACCTCCTGGCTGGCCCGGATGTGGTTCAGCGGCTGGATCTGAGGGGCGCACAGCGCTGCGAGGGCCCCTGAGGCGTAGCCACGGACCGTGCCGGGGGCACACCCGAGCAGCTCGGCGATCTCCGCGTCCTGGCGGTCCTCGTAGTAGCGCAGCACTAGCACGGCGCGCTGGCGCCGGGGCAGCTTGCCGAGCTCGCCGAGCGCATCCCGCTCGGACTACGCCTGGGCGTGGTCGGGCGTGGTGCTGGCAACACGCCCGCCGGCCCCCGATGTGCTGTGCGCCAGCCGATTTTCCGAGGCAGAGTTAGGGGTATGCCCGACGTGCTGCAGCGACTGGCGCGGTGCCCGGTGGTGGTTGCGCCGATGGCGGGCGGACCTTCTACGGCCGGTCTGGTGCTCGCGGCCTCCGCCGCGGGCGCGCTGGGCTTCCTCGCTGCCGGTTACAAGACCGCCGCGGCCATGCTGGCCGAGATGGACGCGATGCAGGCCAGCCCGGGCGTTCCGTTCGGCATCAATGTATTTGTGCCCGGGCCGCCGACCGACCCCGCGGCACTCGACGGCTACCTGGCCGAACTGGGGCAGGACGCGGCCGCGCTGGGCGTTGCGCCGGGTCAGCCGGAATGGACCGACGACGACTGGGACGCGAAACTGGCCGCCCTGCTAGCCCGCCCGCCGACGGTGGTCAGCTTCACGTTCGGCTGCCCGGAGCCCCCTATCATCTCGGCGTTGCGAGCTGCGGGCAGCGTGGTCTGGGTGACGGTCACCACGCCGGGTGAGGCCGCGCTCGCGGCCTCACGTGGCGCGGACGGCCTGTGCGTCCAGGGCCCGGAGGCGGGTGCCCACCGCGGGACCTTCTCCACGGACCGCGACGCCGGCCCGCCCGGGGTGCCGCTGCGACGCCTGCTGGCCGACGTCGCGGCGGTGACCAGCCTCCCGCTGATCGCCGCGGGGGCGATCATGAACCGTCAGGACGTGACCAGCGCGCTGGCCGCGGGCGCGGTCGCGGTCCAGTGCGGGACGGCCTTCCTGCGCTGCCCGGAGAGCGGGGCGCACCCGCTGCACAAGGCGGCACTCGCCGACCCGCAGTTCCCCGGTACCGCGGTCACCTGGGCGTTCACCGGCAGGCCCGCGCGCGGCCTGGTCAACCGCTTCATGCTCGACCATCCGGACGCACCGCCCGGCTACCCGGAGCTGCACTTCGCCACCCGGCCGCTGCGCGCGGCCGCCGCGGCGGCGGGCGATACCGGCCGGATGAACCTGTGGGCGGGCGAGGGATACCGCGCGGCCACCACTAGGCCCGCCGCCGCGGTGGTGGCGCTCCTGTCCGGCGGCTGACCCTGGGTGCACGCCCACGATGAAGGCATCCAGATTCATGATCATGGGGAGGAGCCCGTTATGCGCGCGGCCGCGCCGCGATACCCGGCCCTGGATGAGTTCATCGCGAAGAACGTTGTCACAGTCCCCTCCGACGCCCTCGCGCTGGCGGTCTTCTCTTCCTAGCCGAGCGCTTACTTCACGAAATACCAGTTCTCCGGGTTGATGGAAAGCGTCGGGCTCTGTGGCGCCACGCCCTTGAGGTTGTTGACAATCTCGGTGAGTTGGTAAGCGCCGTTCGGCTGGAACATTACCGGCAGTTGCTGGGCCAGGTAGTTCTGCCAGGTGTACATGACCTGCGGATTGTCGCTGGTCAGCGTCTGCCGGATGTAGTTGTCGTTCATATTGCTGCAGTACCCGCCGGAGTTGGCGATCGCCCCGCACTTGAACAGCGTCTCGCCGGTGGGCGCGAAGTCAGGGCCGAACAGCCAGCCGCTACCCCAGTTGGCCAGATCCCAGTTGCACGGAAGCCTGGCAACCTTACAGTTGCCCACCGCCAGCGCTGCGATCTGGCCGAACGGTTCTGGCCGCAGGTTGATCCTGATGCCCGCCAGCGAGGCGGCGGATCGGAGCTGCGTCATTTCCTGTGCGATCCACCTGGTCCCGGCAACGTAGGGCAGGTTAAACACCAACCGGTGGCCAGAATTGATTCCCGGCCCGCACCTGGCGGGTGCGACGCAGGTGGTGACTCCTTTCGGGACGACCTTCCAGCCGTGACTCGTGAGCAGGCTCCTGGCCTTCGCGGGGTCGAAGGGGAACGGGTTGCCCGACTTCAGCAGCGGTGACAGAATCTTGGTCACCGGAGTGTTCCCCACCGGCCCCACGGTTGGCGTGCCGTAGCCGTGCAGCGGGCCATTGATTACGGCCTCCTGGTTCAGCAGGTGGGCCAGCGCCTGCCGGAAATAAAGTTGCCTGATGACCGGGCCGTTGCCGGTGCTGCTCTGGAAGTTCATGACGAAGTAGTTGATGCCCCAGATGTACAGCGGGCGGAGCGTGTACCCGGGCAGCGGGTTCGCGCCGGGGCTCATCAGGCTGGATCCGGCCGGCTTGGCGGGAGCGTCCGCCAGAGGCAGGTAACCCACGTCTATCTTCCGGCCACCGGCCGGCGGCGATCGCAGCGCGTGGTACTCCGCCGCCTCCGAGGTGAACGGCACCTCCTCGAACTTCGACAGTGTCGGCTTGACCGGGCCGGAGTACCTGGCATTCGGCACGAACGTGGCGTGACCGTCAGCGCTAAACGCCGACAGCCTCCACGGGCCGTCCACGACGCTCCAGATCGGCGAGGACGCGTACGTGGCCAGCTGCCTGGACTGGCCGTCGAGGTAGCGGTAGACCGCGGCGCAGTCGGTGATCTTGGTTGCGCAGGCGCTGGGCCCAGACGCCGTTCGGTCCCACGCGGCCGGCATCGGCGTGATCTGGCTCAGGTTGTTGTACAAGAACCAGGTGTGCGAATACGCCCTCTTCGCAGTCATCTGCAGTTCGGTGGGGCTGACCACCCTGATGCTGCGGACAAAGGCATCCGGGAAACCGTTGTAGGCGCCGTAGTGGATCCGGCCCACCTTCCGGTTCTTGAGCATGTTGATCCAGAACATCACATCCGATGTGGTCACGGGGCTGCCGTTCGACCATCGGTAGTGCTTCAGCGTGATCGTGACCGTGTTCCCTGACCATGCTGGCGGGTTGGCCAGGCTGAGCGAGGGGTTCAGCACCGGCTGGGCGCCATTGCCGAACCAGTACAACGGCCGGTACATCAGCTGGGCGAAGCTGAGGCTGTTGTAGGTGCTGAGGTAGGCACTGCTCTCGAACGGGAAGATGTAGTTCGGAGCGCTCGACGGCGGCAGCGCCCATACCGCTGTCCCGCCCTTGATCTTCGGGCCGGCGGTCGCGGCGCCGACAGGAGTGGTGCTGGTGCTGGTGCAGCCGCCGACGACGAACGCGAGCACGACCGCGCCGCACGCCACCACCGTCGGCATCCGGCGGCGCAGCCTTACGGTCATGGCTCTATGACGGCTCCGCTGCAAGGGAAGTCTCCAGGCTCAGCGGCACCTCCAACGGGAAGTGGCACGCTGCCATGTGCCCTTGCTCGCTGAACGGCCTGAGCGGCGGCTCCACCTCCGCGCAGACCTCCTGGGCGAACGGGCAGCGAGTCCGGAAGCGGCAGCCGGACGGCGGGTTAATCGCGCTCGGCAGCTCACCGGTGACCCCCGCCTTGACCTTCGCCTTCTCAGCAACGGGGTCGGCGACCGGCGCGGAGTCGATGAGGCCCCTCGTATAGGGGTGCGCCGGGGTGAGGTACACCTCCTCGGCCGGGCCGACCTCGACCAGCTTGCCCAGGTACATGACGCCGATGTGGTTGGACAGATAGCGCACCACCGCCAGGTCGTGCGAGATGAACAGGTAGGTGAGGCCAAGGTCGCGCTGCAGCGCGCTCATCATGTTGAGGACCTGGGCCTGGATCGACACATCAAGCGCGCTGACCGGCTCGTCGGCCACGATCAGCTCGGGTCTCAGCATCAGCGCCCTGGCGAACCCCAGGCGCTGCCGTTGGCCGCCGGAGAACTCATGCGGGTAGCGTTCCACCGACGATCCCGGCAGGCCGACGTTTTCAAGCATCTCCGTGACGCTCCGCTCCTGCTCCCGGCGGGATCCGATGCCCTGCACGACCATCGGCTCGCGCAGGATGGAGCCGGCCCGCATCCGCGGGTCCAGCGAGGCGTAGGAGTCCTGGAACATGTACTGGATCTTGCGGCGCAGCCGCCGGTACTCCCGCCCGCTGACCCCGGCAAGGTCCACGGTGCCGAAGCTGATCGTTCCGGCGGTCGCCTTCTCCAGCCCGACCATAAGCCTGCCGATCGTGGTCTTGCCGCAGCCGGACTCGCCGACCAGCCCGAACGTTTCCCCGTGCCGGATGTCGAAGCTGACCCCGGCTACCGCGCTCACCGATCCGACCCGCCGCTGCAAGATGCCGCTGGTCACCGGGAAGTCTTTGACCAGATCCTTTGTGGCGAGCACGACCTCACCCGGGACCTTGGCGAAGTGCTCGGCCGGGGCCTCGGTTCGCGCGGCGGCGGCCGCCGCCGCGGGCGCGCGCTGTCCGCCCCGTTCCGTTTCGCCAACCGGGTAGAAGCAGGCAAAGGTGTGCCCCACGGTTTCCCCGCGCAGCTGCGGCTCCTCCTCCCGGCAGTGCGCCTGCGCGTACCGGCAGCGGGGCGCGAACCGGCAGCCCTGCGGCGGGTGGATCAGGTCGGGCGGGGCCCCGGGGATTGAGTAAAGCCGCTCCCTGGTCTCGGCCGCCTTATCCGGCAGCGCGTGGAACAGCGCCTCGGTGTAGGGGTGCCGGGGGTTGGCGAACAAGGTGGTGGTAGAGGTCGTCTCCGCGATCCTCCCCGCGTACATGACCGCCACCCGGTCGGCCCGCCCGGCGATCACGCCGAGGTCGTGGGTCACCAGGATCACCGACATCCCCAGCCGCTGGCGCAGGCCGTCAATCAGTTCCAGGATCTGCTTCTGGATCGTCACGTCCAGCGCGGTGGTGGGCTCGTCGGCGATCAGCAGCTTGGGCTCACAGGCCAGCGCCATCGCGATCATGACGCGCTGCCGCATCCCGCCGGAGAACTGGTGCGGGTACTCGTCGAGGCGCTCTTTGGGGCGCGGCAGCCCGACCAGGCCGAGCACCTCGGCCGCGCGGTCCATCGCCTGCTCCCGTGACACCTCGCGGTGGAGCTGCACCGCCTCCGCTATCTGCCTGCCCACGGTCATCGTCGGGTTGAGCGAGGTCAGCGGGTCCTGGAAGATCATCCCGATCTCATTGCCACGGATGTTGCGCATCTGCTCGTCGGACAGCCCGCTGATCTGCCGCCCATCCAGGTGGATGGACCCGTCCGCGATGTGCCCGCCCACCGGCAGCAGGTCCATGATCGACAACGCGGTCATCGTCTTGCCGGACCCGGATTCGCCGACGATGCCGAGCGTCTCCCCGGGGTCCACGTACAGCGAGACGCCATCCACCGCGCGCACGGTGCCCTCGCGCAGCACGATATGGGTGTGGAGGTCCTCGATCTCCAGCAGTGGCGCCACCGAAATCCCCGTCCTACCGGCGCTGCAGCCGGGTCTCGAAGGCGTCGCGGAGCGCGTCGCCGATGAAGTTGAACGCGATGCAGATCAGGATGATGCAGATGCCCGCCGGGTAGATCAGCCACCAGTAACTCTGGCTGCTCTGCAGGTACGTCAGGCCGCCGGAGAGCATCGTTCCCCAGTCGGTGTCCGGCGGCTGGACGCCGAGGCCAAGGAAGCCGAGGCCGGCGAGGATGATGATGGCGTCCGCGACCGCGAAGGTGCCTTGAACGATGATCGTGCCGATCGCGTTCGGCACGATGTGCCGGGTGATCGCGCGGCTTTTGCGCCCGCCGATGACCTTTACCGCCTGGACGTACTCCCTCGTTCGCAGGGTCAGCGTCTCGCCGCGGATGAGCCGGGCCACAGCCAGCCAGTAGAACGCGGCGATGACGAAGATCATGGTGATCTTGTTCGGGTGGAAGATCACCGACAGGATGATGAGCACCGTGATGTAGGGGATCGACAGTCCCGCGTCCACCAGCCGCATCATGAGCGAGTCGAGTGGGCCGCCGACGAAACCGGCGAGAGCCCCGTACAGCGTGCCGAACAGCACCGCCACGACCGCGGCGGCAACGCCGACCTCGATCGAGGTCTGGCCGGCGATCATCAGCCGGCCGAGCACGTCATAGCCGACATTGTCGCAGCCGAGGGGATGGCTAGCCGAGGGAGGGCAGAGCACGTTTTCGAGGTTGGTGTGCACCTGGTCGGTGTGGTAGAACAACGGGCCGAGGAAACAGAAGCCGATCATGAACAGCGCCAGGCCCAGGCTGGCCAGCGCGAGCTTGTTCTCCCTGAACACCTCCCAGCCGCGGCGGAGCATGCTGCGCGACTTGACGGAGGGGGCCAGGCCACGCTCCTGCGCCTCGGCTGCGGTGAGCGCGCTGTCCTGCTCCGCCAGTTCCGGCACGATCAGTTCCTGCTCGGCGAGGCCGGCGCCCGGTGTCTCCTCCGAGGGAGGAATCATCATGGTCATCAGCTGTACCTCACTCTCGGGTCGAGGATGGCGTAGCCAATGTCGGCGAGCAGGTTTCCGACGATGGTCGCGACCGTCGCCAGCACCGTAAACCCGAGCAGCACCTGGTAGTCCACGTTGAGCGCGGCGTTGTAGAACGCCAGGCCCATGCCCGGGTAGTTGAAGACCACCTCAATGAAGATCGCCCCGGCCACCAGCGTTGGTAGTGACAGCCCGAGCAGGGTCACGATCGAGGTCAGTGAGTTGCGGAAGATGTGTCCCCACAGAACCCGGCGTTCGCCCGCGCCTTTGGCCCGGGCCGTGCGGACGTAGTCCTGCACCAGGTTGTCCATCACAGAGGAGCGCATGTACCGGCTCCACAGCGCAAACAGCACGAACGCGAACGCGGCGACCGGCAGCACCAGCGCCCGCGGCTGCGACAGCACGCCCAGCGCGCTCGACGACTGCGGGGCGAATGGCGGGAAGAAGTGGGTGTCGACCGCGAACCACTCGACGAGCAGCAGGGCGACGAAGAACGTGGGGGTCGCGTAGCCGAGGAACGCCACCCCGGTCAGCGCATAGTCACCGGCCGTGTACCGGTGCACCGCCTGGTACATCCCGAGCGGTATCCCGAAGGCTAGCGAGACGATCGTGCCCAGCCCGACGAGCACGATGGTCTTGGGCAGGTCCTGGGCGATCAGGGCGGCAACCGAGATGTTGAGCTTCGCGGAGTAGCCGAAGTTACCGTGGAGGATCTGGCCGACCCACTTGATGTACTGGAGATAGAACGGCTGGTCGAAGCCGTACAGATGGTTGTAGTAGGCGACCTGGGCGACGGTCGCCCGTGGGCCGAGCAGTGCCGGGATCGGCCCGCCGGGGAACAGGTGGACCAGCGCGAGCGTGACCACCGTCACGATGAACAGCACGATGATCGCCTGTCCAATGCGCCGGATCAGGTATCCGACCACCAAACCACCATCCTTCGCCCGGGCCGGACGGCATTGGCCGCCGTCCCGGCCATAAGCATGCTAAGTCTCCTCCTCCGGCACTGGCCATTCACACTTTGGGCAGGGCCGGCTGCCGCCCGCGGGCCCGCGGGCAGCAGCCGGCCTGTTCCCAGCTACTTCGTGAAGTTCCAGTACTCGGGGAAGTACATGAACAGCAAGTTGTAGTGGACGTTGTGCAACTTGTTTTGGACCGCGATGATCCGGTAGGGGTTCCCGCTCGGCACCCATATGTACGGCAGCTGCTGTGCCGTGAAGGTGGCGAAGTTGTGGAACACCGAGATGCTGCTGTTGGTGTGCGTCTCGTTGATCAGCTTGTCCATGGTCGGGTTGGTGTAGTTGCCCGAGTTCGACCCGGCGCCGGTGGCGAATAGTGGCTCACCGGTCGGCTCGAAGCCCGGCCCGTCGTAGGACCAGCCGCCGTAGGCGAACACCTGTATGTTGCACTTCGGCCCCATCGGGGCACACGGAGCGCTCTCGCCGATGATCGTGTTGAACGACTGGCCGACGAGGTTGATGTCGATCCCGGCCTGGGAGGCGTCGGACTTGATCGCCTGCCACATGGCGGTGGTCGCGGCCTGGCCGGTCGCGTAGTTGAAGGTGATCTTCAGCTGCTGGCCTTTCTTGATGCCGGCGCCGCACTTGGCCGGGTCCTGGCAGGCCATCACGCCGCCGGACATGGCCCAGCCGTGGCTGGTCAGCAGGGACTTCGCCTTGGCGATGCTGAACGGGTACGGGCCCTGCCCGCCGTTCGCCGTCTGAGCGGGCGGCACATACGGGTTCGGCACCCCGGTGGGCGCCGGGCCCGTGGTCGGGGTGGCGTATCCGCGGAAGATCGACTTGGAGATCCCCGGCTGATCCACGATGGACTGCAGCGCCTGCCGGATGTAGAGCTGCCGGACCATGAAACCCACCGTTGGGTTGTTGAAGTTCGGCTGAGCGTACTCGATGCCGTAGTTGTAGAACGGCTGCAGCGTATAGCCGCTGCCCAGCGGGTTAGTCGTGGGGACCGGTGAACCGGCTGACTTGGGCGGGAGGTCCGCGCTGGGGACGTAGCCCACATTGATCGACCCGGTCTTCAGCGCGGTGTACTCGGCCGTGTCGTCGGTGAACGGCACCAGCTTGACCGCCGACAGCGTCGGCTTCGGGCTGCCGGAGTAGGCCGGGTTGGGCACCATCGTCACGTGGCCGTCGGTGCTGTAGCTGGACAGCTTCCATGGCCCGTCCACCACCTGCCACAGCGGGTTGGTGGCGTAGGTGCTGGCCTGCTTGGACTGCGCCGTCATGAACGTGTAGACGGCCTTGCACTTGGCCCAGCCGTCGGCAGCGGTGTCCGTGGTGCAACCGCCGCTGCCCGGCTTGGCGCCCACCTTGGTGATGTCCCAGGCGAGCGGCATTGGGGTGAGCTCTGCCAGCTGGTTATAGGTGAACCACAAGCTGGAGTACGGCTGGTTGAGCTGGAAAACCACCGTGTTCGGGCCGGTGGCCTTGTAAGAGGTGACGTTGTCGGGCAGCAGCCCCTTGGAGTAGGCGTACCAGTTCGCCTTCTCCGCCATGACCATGTTCATGTAGAAGATCAGGCTCTTGGCGTCGACGGTGGAGCCGTCCGACCACTTCCAGCCCTTCATCGTGACCGCCACGGTCTTCCCGCCGTTGCTGTAGACAGCCGGATTCGCTGTCGACAGCGGATAGTTGATGGCGGTCGAGCTGAAGCTGTTGTTGCCGAACATGTACAGCGGCCGGTACATCTGCCACTGGAACAGCTGGCCGTTGTACACGCTGGCGTTCGTGATCGCGTAGAACGGGAAGATCCAGTTGTTGGTGACCCCGGCCGCCAGCGCGACCGTGGCTGTGCCGCCCTTTACCGCCTGCCCGCCGCTGGAAGAAGAGCTGGGTGGCGTGCTGCTGCTGCTGGAGCATGCGGCGGCCACTATGGCTGCCATGGCTACCACCGCAACACCTGCGAGGCGCTGCATGCGTCTCCCTAGATACATTTGCGCTCCTTTGTCGTGGCGCACTGGCGCACCTGTGCGGCTCTACCGATCCTGTGTGCAGAAACCGCGAAGGCCCGGTCTGGGCTCCCCAAGTCGCGGCGGCTGCGGCGGGCTGGCGACTAGCCGGGGTCACGCCCGGCAAGGGGCACACTTTGCATGGCCATTGCCACCGCTTTCCGACACCATTGAACCGGCACCGCTCCACGCCTTGGCAGAGCCGCAACGCGCCAGCCAAC
>Ga0075434_100002113_pt1 | contig 17299 bp, 18 predicted proteins | sample RhiMethybrSRZTD3_FD_75298 | JGI IMG/M metagenome (GOLD analysis project Ga0075434, IMG submission 75298) | Populus rhizosphere microbial communities from Tennessee, USA - Rhizosphere MetaG P. TD hybrid SRZTD3 | ecosystem: Host-associated > Plants > Roots > Rhizosphere > Soil | place: USA... | reverse complement strand
TATTGAAAGCCGAAGCGCGGGGCTTGCCGCGTATCGATCTCGACCGTGCGCGCTAGCCCGAGCGCCTGCGGACCGCAGGCTTGCGGTGCTGCCAGGGCCGGGGCGCCGGCCAGCACGCAGAAAAGCAACCCCCACGCGCCAGAAACGCGCATCTTGCCAGCTTCCCCTCGTCCGATCGGCCCGCCGTGATCCACCTCAAGCGCGGCTTCTGGCATGCGCGCGGGGTATACGCAAGGTTAGGCAGCCGCTTGCCGATAAATGCCTCAGCCGAGTTTGCTTTTTTGCACCAACGTTTTGCGTGCGGGCTGTGTCGCTAGAGCATCAGAGTGTGGTATGCGCCAGGGTGGGCCTGCCCAAGGGGGAGGCCGGATGCCGGCGCCCCCTTGAGCGGCCACACTTTTGGGCCTCGCGAGCGGGGCCCAATCGCCTGATGGTCGCCGCAGACGTGGCGGCCGACGCAGGGGATCCGCGCCATGCAAGATGAGACCCCGGGCGAGCGCGCCATGGAGCCGATGTCCGAGCTCGCGCCGGCGATCGCCGAGGCGCTCGCGGCCCACGATGAGGCTCGCATCCGTTCCGTGCTGGCCAACTTGCAGGCGCCCGATCTTGCCGATCTGATCGAGTTCCTGGAGCCGCCGCAACGCGTTGCCCTCGTTGAGAGCCTCGGGGCCGCCTTTGACCCGGAGGCCCTCTCCGAGCTGGACGAGGGCGTGCGCGACCAGCTGCTGCGGGATCTGCCGCAGGCGACCGTGGCCAAAGCGGTTGCCGAGCTCGAGACGGACGATGCCGCCTATGTCCTGGAAAATCTGGATGCGAACCAGCGCCGAGAGATCCTGGCGCAGATCCCCAGCATCGACCGTGCGGCGCTCGAGCGCAATCTGGAATACCCCGAAGAGACGGCCGGCCGTCTCATGCAGACCGATTTCGTCGCCGTGCCGCCGTTCTGGACCGTCGGCCAGGTGATCGACCATATGCGCGAGGCGGACGATCTGCCGGACACCTTTTCCGATATCTACGTGATCGACCCGACCTATCATGTGGTCGGCAGCGTGGACTTGAGCCGGCTCTTGCGCACCAAGCGCGAGGTGCCCGTGGAAACCATCATGGATGGCGCCCGCCAGGTGGTGCTCGCCACGGCCGACCAGGAAGAGGTGGCGCGTCAGTTCGAGCGCTACGACCTGAAATCGGCGCCGGTGGTGGACGCCAACCGGCGGCTGGTGGGCGTCGTCACCGTCGATGACGTCGTCGAGGTGATCCAGGAGGAGGCCGAGGAGGACCTGCGGCGGCTCGGTGGCGTCGGCGATGAAAGCGTGATGGACACGGTGATCGACACCGTACGCAACCGCTTCGCTTGGCTGCTGATCAACCTCGCTACCGCGCTGCTTGCCTCCAGTGTCATCAAATTGTTCGACGCCACCATCGGGCAAATGGTGGCGCTGGCAGTGTTGATGCCCGTGGTTGCCTCGATGGGCGGCAATGCCGCGACCCAGACCATGACGGTGACGGTACGCGCGCTTGCCACCCGCGACCTGGGCCCCGGCAACACGCTGCGCGTGATCGTGCGCGAGGCCTCCGTCGGGTTCATCAACGGCGTGGCATTCGCCGCCATCGTCGGCCTCATCGTCCTGTTCTGGTTCGGCGTCGGCACGCTCGGGCTGGTGATTGCGACCGCCATGATTTGCAATTTCCTGGCGGCGGCGCTCGCCGGCATCATGATTCCCCTGACGCTCGCGCGTTTTGGCTACGACCCCGCTGTGGCCTCGGGCGTGTTCGTGACGACGGTCACCGACGTCGTCGGCTTCTTTGCCTTCCTCGGCCTCGCCTCGCTCTGGTTGCGCTAACCGGGGAGCTGGTTCGCGCCCAGCCGATGTGCAAGAGTTGGCAACCGAGGGTGCGAAAAACCATCAAGCGAGCAGGTTAGAGAGCTGTGGCCATGAGCATCGCCGTGCGGCGCCTTGAAGCGAAGGACAAATCGGTTTGGCTCCGGCTCTTCAAAGGCTACATCGAATTCTACAAGGCCAGCGTCGCCGAGGCGGTCATCGAGGAGACCTGGCGCCGCTTGCTGGCCGGCGGCTCCGACTTCCACATCGGCCTGGTGGCGGTCGACGCCAGCGATACCCCGGTCGGGTTGGCGCACGTGCTGTTTCACCGTTCGACCTGGTCGCCAACCTATTATTGCTATCTTGAGGACCTGTTCGTCGATCCGGCGCGACGCAAAAGCGGCGCTGGACGGGCGTTGATCGAGGCGACCTATCGCGAAGCCGATGCCCGCGGCGCTACGCGCACCTACTGGACGACGCAGGAGTTCAATTACACCGCACGCGCGCTCTACGACCAGGTCGCAACCAAGTCGGTCTTCGTGCAGTACCGGCGCTAGTGCGAGCGCTCAATTGGCGGGCAACGGGCGGCGTATGAGGAGAGCAACGGACCGAACGCTCAGGCGGCGAGGCCTCGCGCGACGGCCCGCCCGGCAATTGGACCCTCAAGCTCCATCTCATCTGGGCGGCGATTGGCGTTCGCTGGTCGGCAGCGCGCGCGGGTCAGGGTCAAGTCCAAGGCAGCGGATTTTGCAGGGTAGGGCTCGCGCATGCAGCGCGTCCTGATCTGGATCGCGGCGCTTTGCGCGCTGCTCGTCCTGTTGGCGGCCTTGGCGGTCGGAGGTGCCTGGGCCTGGCTGCGCGCCACGGTGCCCGCCACTGCGGGGAGCCTCGCGCTTGAGGGGCTCAGCGCGCCCGTGGCGATCACGCGTGACCGCGAGTATGTCCCACACATTTTTGCGAGCTCCCGCCACGATCTCTTGTTTGCGCTGGGCTTCGCCCACGCCCAGGATCGGCTGTGGCAGATGGAGTTGTCGCGCCGCAGCGGGCAAGGCCGCCTCTCGGAAATCTTCGGCGAGCGTACCTTTACGGCCGACGTCTTCCTGCGCACGCTCGATCTTTACGGGCACGCAGAACGCTCGCTGGCGGCCTTGAGCCCCGAGGACCGGGCGGACCTCGACGCCTACGCCCGCGGCGTCAACGCCTTCATGACGCGCCGGACCGGATGGTTCGAGCCGCGCTTTGCCCCGGAGTTCATCCTCCTGCGGCATACTCCGGAGCCCTGGCGGCCGGCCGACAGCATGGTCCTCGCCAAACTGATGGCGCTGCAACTCGGCGCCAATATCAACCACGAGCTGGCCCGCCTCGCCTATGCCGCGCACGGCCTTAAAGCGGCAGAGATCGAAGACCTGATGCCCGCAGAAGCGGCCGACCACGCCCCACCGCTGCCAGAACTCGCCGAGCTCTATCCCCTGCAACGCACCGCGGGCGGCGGGCGCCGCGCCGCGGCCGGCTTTGCGGCCGCGGCGATCGGGGAGGGGGCCTCCAACAACTGGGTGGTGGCCGGCTCGCGCACGCGCTCCGGCAAAGCTCTGCTCGCCAACGATCCGCACCTCGGCCTCACCGCGCCTTCCGTGTGGTACCTGGCGCATCTCGCCTTGGAGCCGCCGGGCGCAGCGCCCGTCAACCTGGTCGGGGCTAGCCTTGCCGGAGCGCCGCTCATTGTGCTGGGCCGCACCGACAGCATCGCCTGGGGTTACACGAACACCGGCACCGATGTGCAGGATATCTTCATCGAGAAGATCAATCCCGACAACGGCGCGGAATATCTGACCCCGGAGGGTTGGCGCCCGTTTAGCCGCGAGAGTATGGCGATTGCCATTAAGGGTGAGGGTGTGCGTGCGGTTGAGCGCCGACGCACGCGGCATGGGCCCGTGCTACCCGGCTTCTATCGCGGGCTCGAGACGCTGTTGGCGCCGGGGCACGTAGCGGCCTTGCAATGGACGGCCTTGAGCGATGACGACACGACCCTCGCCGTCGGCCTGCTCGAGCCTGGCCTCAAGACGGTGGCCGATTACATGGCCCGCATGCAGCGCTACGTCGGGCCCATGCAGAACATGGTGGTCGCCGATCTCGATGGGCACATCGGTTTGATCGCGCCGGGCCGCGTGCCTCGACGCGACGCGGCCAACAGGGTCGCCGGCCGCGCGCCGGTGCCCGGCTGGGATGCACGTTACGATTGGAAGGGCTACGTGCCGTTCCAAGACCTGCCGCGCCTGCTCGATCCGCCGCAGGGAGCCATCGGCACGGCCAATGCACGCATCCTGCCCCCCGATTCTGCGGTGCATCTGACCTTCGATTGGGATCCGGCCTTCCGGCAGCGGCGCATCGATGAGCTTATTATTGCGCCCGAGCGCGGACCGCACGACGTCGGCAGCATGCGCCAGGCCCAAGCCGACGTGCTTTCGCTCGCGGTGGCGCGCCTGCAGCCCTTGATGACGGCCGCCGCACAAATCGGCGAAACGGTCGACCAGCAACTCCTCGACCAGCTGACTGGCTGGGATGGCACGATGCGCGCCGATCGGTCGGAACCGTTGATCTTCATGGCCTGGCTGCGCGCGGCCGTGCAAGCCATTTATGGCGACGACTTGGGGCCCGCTTTCGACCGCTTCTGGGGTGCACGGGCGAGCGCGCTGATCCGCTTGCTGGAGGGGCGCGCGACGGGTCGCGATTGGTGCGATGATGGGAGCACTCCGACGCGGGAAAGCTGTGGTGCCGTGCTCGCCGCCGCGCTGGCGCGCGCGCTCAAGGATCTAGAACGGCGCTACGGTAAGGATCGTTCGCAATGGCGTTGGGGCAACGCGCATAGGGCCCTGAGCGAGCACCGGCCGCTGGGCTCGTTCGGCAAGCTCGCCGGGCTGGTGGACGTTGCCGGCTTCGTCAACATCAGCGTGGCAAGCCCCGGTGACGACTACACCCTTGACGTCGGTCGCATGGACTTTGCAGCTGAGGAACCCTTTGCCAATCGGCACGCCGCGAGCTACCGCGCCATCTATGATTTTGCCGATCTCGACCGCTCGCTTTACATGCATAGCACCGGTCAGTCCGGCAATCCGTTTTCTCCCTTCTACCGCTCGTTCGTCGAACGTTGGGCGAGCGTTGACTATATTGAGATTGCGACCAAGCGCGATCGCATCGCCGCGCTTGGCACCTGGGCGCTGACGCCTAGGGGTGCCAAGTAGCCAAGCGCGCCAAGGTAATTGAGGCTCGCGCCGCGCGAGGCGATGACGATCGCGGTCGGCGCTGAATCGGGTTATGACACGGGCTTTCTCAGGCGGGGGTGGGTGTGCGCAATGCCCTTAGAGGCACCAACACCATGGCGGCAGACGAGCGCCAGGAGGAACAGCGGTTCTTGGCGGAGCTGAAGGCCCGCTCGGGGCGCGATTTGGCGGACTGGATGGCGCTCATCGCCGCGCAAAACTTCAGCGACAAGAACGAGACCATCGATTGGCTGCGCGCGCAAGGTTTTGCCTTTGCCCGCGCGTCATGGCTCGAACGCATCCACAGCAACGGTGGGCGGCCGATCTATCAGGAGGCGGCCGAGCGCCCGCCGCGCCCCCAGCCGCGGCCGCGGGCCGAAAAAGGTGCCGCGGCGCCCGCTCCTCTACCGCCACGGCCAGACCCTGGGCCTGGCGAGGCGGCCCAGCTCGAGGCGCTGATTGCCCAAGCCAAGGGTTACCGGCCGCTTTACCTGATGCTCGAGACGGAGGTGAAGCGGGCGCTGCCGGGTCTCGTCCTGCGCCCGGCAGCAACGCACATCTCCTTCACCGCGCCGGCGGAGTTTGCCGCCGTCACCCTCGCCGCCAGCGAGGTGCGCCTCGGCCTGGCGCTCGGCGAGCATGCCTTTGACGCGCGCCTGCAACGCGCCAAACTGAAGGGTGCCGGCGAACACATTACACACATGGTCGTGCTGACCGATGCCCGCCAGGTGAACGCTGATCTCGTCAGCGTGATCTTGGCGGCCAATGCCCGCATCAACGGCTAATGCCCGATCAAGGCCAAAGTGATTAGCCAACCACGAAAAAGTCGATTTGGTTGGGCACCCTTGCCACATTAGGAGGTGCGGGGTCATGTCGAGACTGAGCCATCGAGCGCCGACCAGCTTAGCCGTTGCCGTTGCCGCCGTGCTGATGGGATCCGCCCTCCCGGCCCAGGCACAAACGGCGCAGCGCGACGGTATTGGCGATTTGATCGGGCGCAAGCCCGAGGCCCAAACGGAGCAGGGCTCGCCGGCGAGCCCGGCGAAGCCCAATGCCGGCGCCGCCGCGACGGGCCAAGCCGTTGAGCCGGCCAAGGATCCGCGCGAGGGCGAGGCCAGCTACGAGCAGGCGCAGCGCCTGATGAAGGCGGTCGACGCCATCTTGCAGGATACCGCACGCCAGCGGGGCGAGGCCAAGAAGCTTCCCCCTGAAGCCGATTTCCTGGTCAAGCCGCTCTGGACCGAGACGCGGGAGGACCGCGAGAAGAAGGTGCGCGAGCTGTTGGACGCGGCGCTTGGTATCGTCACCGACGTGCCCGTGGTCGACGTGCAAAAGAAGATCGAGGGTCTGCGCAAAAACATCCGCGAGCTTGACGATCGCATCGTCAAACTGCGTGAGAAGCAGTTGCTCGCGCCCAAGGACGGCATGCTGCCGGGCTATCTGACCGATACCGTCGACAGCCTGGGCAAGGATATCGAGGAGACCAAGAAGCGCATTGATCTCAACCGTGAGGAGATCAAGCAGGCCAAGTCTGAGGTGCTCGACGCCCTGAAAAAGGCCGGCATCCAGTTGAGCCCCGAACAGGTCGACCTGTTGCTCGATAGCGTGCTGTCCGGCGATCTCGTGCGTTTGGTCGCCGTCTTCAATTCCGCCAAGTTGATCGACCTGCAACTCGGCAAGCTGATGACGGCGTCGGGCGAGAATATCGGGGCGGCGCGCAAGTATTTTGCCATGCACGCGGCCCTGTTTGCGCTCCTGGTGCACGCCCAGGATGGTCTGATCGCCAAGATCGACAACCAGTACCTGCCCAAGCTGAGCGCAATCGAGCGCGACATTCGCGCCGCGCGCGTCAAAACCGCCGAGTTGCTCAAGGCGGAGAATCGCGACGACCAGAAGCGCGCGCTCGAAGGCAACCGCGAGAGCCAAAAGCTCGCCGAAGAGGCGGCCAAAGGCTACCGGCGCTACCTGCTGCAGCAGCGCGAGCAGGTTGCCAAGGCGCGTCAGCGCGCAACGCACGACCTGCGCATCGCCGACAACACCTACGAAACCGTGGAGGCGAGCTTTCAGCTCAAGATCCTGATGCAGGATTCGGCGGCCTCCTTCGAGGCCATCCAAAAGCTCGAGGCACCGACCTTCGATCAGATCTTTCGCAATGAGGAGCTGCGGCGCGAGTTCGAAAGCTTAACGCGCAAGCTGGATGCGCCCTCGAGCTAGACGCTGGCCGTAGCGAGCCAGCGGTCGGGGCCGTCCTCAATAGCGCTTGCCGACCTCCTCGGGCGGTTTGGCGAGCTCCGCATCGATGTCGAGGGTCTTGCAGTTTTTGCTGGCAAGCAGTCGGTTATAAGCGTCGAGCCGGGCGCGCTCGCGCGCGTACTCGCTCTGCCGGTCTGCGCCACGAGCCGAGCCGCCATAAACCGAGGCGCTGCCGCTTTGCATGCCCGAGGAGACGGCGGAGGGCTCGGCGCGGAAGGCAGGATCCTTGAGCCGAGCAATGCTGATCTGCATCGAGCCCAGGGTGCGCTTGCAGTCGCGCGCCTTGTCGAGCTCACTGAGTTCATAGGTACCCTCCCCCGTCATCTCCCCGCTCGTCGTCTGGCCGGCGAGCTTGGCCGTCTTTTTTTCCTTGAGGGGTGGCGGGGTATAGCCCGGCAATGCTGCCGCGCAGGCGCCAAACAGCAGGGCGACGGCAGGGAGGGTATAGCGCACGGGCATCGGCCCCAGGTCTTACCGAGATTCGCTGCTACGCTAGCCATCTAAACGTGGCGGTGAAAGGGCGTCTGCCGTAAGGAGAGGGCCACGTTGGCCGCACATGGCCCCTCAGCTCAGGCAAGCCGGAGACGTACGATGGCACAGAAAATTGTCCGCAGCGTCAAATCCATGGTGGAGGCCGCCAAGCGCGAAATCGAAGAGCTTCCGGCCGGGGAGGCGGTAAAACTGTTTGGCCGCGAGGACGTGGTGCTGGTCGATCTGCGCGACCCGCGCGAGCGCGAGCGCGATGGCAAGGTGCCCGGCACCTTCAATGTGACGCGCGGCATGCTGGAATTCTGGATCGATCCAGAAAGCCCCTACTACAAGGACACCTTCGGCCAGGACAAGAAGTTCGTGTTTTTCTGCGCCGGCGGTTTGCGCTCGGCCTTGGCCGCCAAAACGGCGCAGGACATGGGGCTCAAGCCCGTGGCGCATGTGCTGGGCGGCTTCAAAGGCTGGAAGGAGGCGGGTGGGCCGGTCGAACCCGGCACGCCCAAGACCTGAGCCAGCAGCGGCACACGCTTTGCCATTCCCCTCCTGATGCCGGCGGATTAGGCTGGCGCGCGGCAACGACGGGCGGCGCCGGTCGGAGGAAGCCGTCATGGCAAACTATATCTTGCTTGCGAGTTATAGCGAACAGGGACTGAAGGGCATCAAGGACACGGTGAAGCGCACCGAGGCGGTGCGGGAGCTCGCCAAGAAGGCGGGCATCGCCATGCAGGAAAGCTACTGGACGCTCGGCCAATACGACGTGGTGGCGATTTTCGAGGCTCCCAACGATGAAAGCATGACTGCCTTTGCGCTTTCGATTGCCAAACTCGGCAACGTCAAGACGCAAACGCTGCGCGCCTTCTCCGCCAAGGAGATGACCTCCATTCTCGGCAAGATGGTGTGAGGCGCCAAAGCTGCCTTGGGGGCCCGGCCGGCGGCGGTGGTCTCTTCCGCCGCCGCGCCTGGGGACGGGGCATGGCGCCGCGCTTCCGCTCGAGGCGCGGCGGCGCTAAGCTCCTGTTGCACTGCACAAACGCAAAGCCCCAGTTTTGGCCATGTCCGCAACTGCTCCCGGCCCGACCTCCCGCATCTATTTTTCTCAACGCCTGCGCCTCCACTACGTCGACTGGGGGAATGCGGGTGCCCCGCCCCTGGTGCTGGTGCACGGCGGGCGCGATCATTGTCGCAATTGGGACTGGGTGGCCGAGGAGCTGCGCCAGGATTGGCACATCATTGCGCCGGACCTGCGCGGCCACGGCGATAGCCAATGGTCGCAGGACGGCACCTACACGATGGCGGGCTACATCTACGACCTGGCCCAACTCATGCATCAGCTGAAGGTCGGCCCCGTCAGCATCATTGCGCATTCGCTGGGCGGCAATATCGCGCTCCGCTACAGCGGGCTTTACCCAGAAAACGTGAGCAAACTGATCGCCATCGAGGGGCTTGGGCCAAGCCCGAAGCTGCTGCGGGAACGCCAAGCCAAGCCGTTCGCGGAGCGCATGCGCACCTGGATCGCCGAGCAGCGCGCGCTCTCGGGCCGCGTCGCGCGCCGCTATGCCTCGATCGAGGATGCCTATAGGCGCATGCAGGAGGAGAACAGGCACCTCTCACCGCAACAGGCGCGCCACTTGACGGTGCAAGGCGTCAACCAGAACGAGGATGGCACCTACAGCTGGAAGTTCGACAATTACGTGCGCTCCTGGCCGCCCTACGACATGCGCAGCAAGGATATCGAAGCCCTGTGGGGCCGCATCGCTTGCCCGACCTTGCTGCTCTACGGCAAGGAAAGCTGGGCCTCCAATCCGACCGAGGACGGGCGCGATCAGGCCTTCAAGAACGCCAGCGTGGTGACGATCGAAAAGGCCGGACACTGGGTGCACCATGACCGGCTCCAGGAGTTCTTGGCGCTAACCCGCGCCTTCCTCGCCAGCTAGCACGGCCAGATAGCCCCGCGGAGACGATTTTGCCCACCAGCGTGGCTGCGCTGCCGCGGCCGGCGGCCGACTGCTACCCTATACTTATGGTCTTGGGCAGAATCGCAGTAGGGCTCGGCAAAACGGGCAAATGGGCTGGGAACGGGCGATGACGGCACGACGGTGGCTGCGGCAGGGTTGGCTCGGCCTCGGCGTCGCCGCGGCGGGCCTCAGTCTCGCGCCGACGCTCAGCGCTGCGGGTGCCTTTGCCTCGCTCAGCGGCACTTGGTCGGGCTCCGGCAACATTCGCCTCGATGATGGCCGCTCCGAGGCGCTGAAATGCCGGGCCTACTATAGCCCCAAGGGTGATGAAAACTTGGGATTGGCGCTGCGCTGTGCGAGTTCTTCCAACAAGATTGAACTGCGCGCGCAATTGACCGCGAGCGGCAGTCGCGTCGCCGGGCATTGGGAGGAGCGCACCTTCAATGCGTCGGGTACCGTGGCGGGTCATGCCACCGGCAACAACATCAAGCTCGCCATCGTCGGGGGTGGCTTTTCCGGTTCGATGGCGGTCACCACCGACGGCCGCAACCAGGTCATCTCGGTTGCCACCCAGGGTATGGCGCTCAAGGGTGTCAACGTCAACTTGCGCCGCGACTGAGACCTCAAGCGAGGAAGGGATTGGTGCGCCGCTCGTCGCCGAGCGTGCTCATCGGCCCGTGTCCGCAGATGAAGACGACATCATCGCCGAGCGGAAGCAACTTGGTTTTGATGCCATCGATCAGCGCCGCATGGTCCCCATAGGGAAAATCCGTGCGCCCGATCGAACCGCGGAACAGCACGTCGCCCACCAGCGCCAAGCGCTGCGCCTCATTGACGAACACGACCGAGCCCGGCGAATGGCCGGGACAATGCAGCACGGCGAAGGATAGGCCCGCCATGCTCACGCTATCGCCTTCGCTCAGCCAACGATCCGGAGTGACATTGCGCGTCTCGGCAAACCCGTAGGCGCTTCCTTGGGCGCTGAGGCCATCGAGCAGAAACTGGTCCGCCCGATGCGGTCCTTCGATCGGCACACCGCCCAGTTTTTCCTTGAGCTCGGCGGCACCGCCGGCATGGTCGATGTGCCCGTGGGTCAGCAGGATTTTTTCGACCTCAAGACCCACTTGGCTCAGGCCAGCCTGGATGCGGTCGAGATCGCCGCCGGGATCGATCACGACGCCGCGTTTGCTGGCCTCGTCCCACAACAGCGTGCAGTTCTGCTGGAAGGGGGTAACGGGGACGATGGCGGCTTTGAGCGGCATGGATGCTGAGCTGGAGGAGGTGGGGAGGCTCGGTGTCCCTAGCTAGCGCGCGCCGGGGCGGCCGTCCATGCCCCCCTTTTGGCGCGGCGCCAACCTTGGCTGCGCTCAAGCCTCGCAGGCCCCCTCACGCAAACCGGACGGGCAGCAGGCGTGGTCCGCGCACGGTGCCCTCGGACCATTTGACCTCGCCGGCCAAGCTGAAGTCGGGGATCCGTTTCAGGAACTCCTCAACCGCAACGGTCATCTCCAGGCGCGCCAGGTTCGAGCCGACGCAGCGATGGATGCCGAGGCCAAAGGCGGCATGGCGGTTTTCCTTGCGGTCGATGATGACCTTGTCGGCCTCGGGAAAAACATCCGGATCGCGATTGGCGGCGGGAAAGGAGAGCAGCACCATTTGCCCTTCCTTAAAGGTGCAGCCATTGATTTCGGTCTGCCGCTTGACCTCGCGCGCCATCGTCACCGGGGCAAAGGCGCGCAGGAACTCCTCGATGGCAAGCGGCATCAGCTGCGGTTCGCGAGCGAGGCGCTGACGGTCGCTCGGGGTTTTGGCCAGGTGCCACAGGCACGAGCCGATCGCACTCCAGGTCGTGTCGATGCCGGCGATCAACAGCAGGCGCAAGGAGCCGATGACGTTTTCCGTGCTCATCGGCTCGCCGTTGAACTGGGCTTTGTTCAAATAGCTGATCAGGTCGTCACCGGGGCGCTCCAGGCGCTCGTGCACATGACCCATGAAGTAATGGGTCATTTCGCCGACGGCCTGCATCAAGGCGCTGTTGTCCGTGATGCCGTCCTCGAGAATCCCTTTGATCCATTGGCGGTAGAGGTCACCGTCGTCCTCGGGCAGACCGAGCAAATGGGCGATCAAGCGCACGGGGATTTCCTGTGCGTACTCAACCGCCGCATCGCAGTGGCCGCGCGCGATGAAGCTGTCGATGAGCTCGTTGGCAAGCGCGCGCGCGCGGGGCTCCAGCTTCTTCATCTGGTCGGGGGTGAAGGGAGGCAGCAGCACCATGCGGGCCGGTCGGTGCTCCGGCGGATCCGACGTGATGGGCGGAGCCGGGACGCGGGGCGGCGGGGTTTCGCGCACGACCACGCGGCGGGAGGAAAAGTGCTCGGTATCGTAGGCAATGGCGCGCACATCCGCGTAGCGCGAGGGGAAGTAGACACCCATGAAGCGCTCGGTATGGGCGATGGGGCAGCGCTGGCGCATGTCGTCCCAGATCGGGAACGGGTCATTGATCCAGCGCGGATCGAGGTGGTCGAAATCCGTGGCCCAGTCGTTGACGGGCGGTCGCTCGCTCATTGCTGCCTCACTTCTCGATGATCTCGACCGCGAACTCGGGGCAGTTGGATTTGGCAAGGTAGGCCTTTTCCTCCAATTCCGGGGGAACCGAGCCGTCGTTAACCTCGCGTGCGTTGCCGAACTCGTCGAGCTCGAACAGCTCCGGTGCGATCGCCTTGCAGCGATTGTGCCCCTGGCACTTGTCTCTATTGACGCGAACCTTCAGTGTTGCGCTCTGGGCCATGACACTCCTTCCACGTCCGCATGCCACGACAATGCCCGGCAGTCTGGCGCATGCCGCGAAGAGGGGCAAGGACCCGTCGCCGGCAGCCGCTTTACTCGGGGCCGGGGCGCCGCCTCAAACCAGCTCGATCAGGGGCTGGCCTTCGGCCACGGTCGTGTTTTCGCTGACGAGCCATTTGGCAACGCGGCCAGACTGTTCGGCCACGACCGGTATATGCATCTTCATGGCTTCGACGATGCCAACCTCGGTATCGACCTCAACGCGATCACCGACCTTGACGAGGCAGGTGATGAGGTGTCCTGCAACGGGAGAAGCGACCTGGCGTGACACGCGGCATTGACTCGGGGGCTGTTGTTTTGCGCTGAGGACAGGAGCACGCCGCACGTCTCAGTGCAAGGAACCTGGGTGAGATGCGCCGTTGGGGCCCCGGCGCGAAACGGGCGTGGCCCGCGGCAAAAGCGAGCCTTGGTGGGCAACGCGCGTGGCAAAGAAAAGGGAGCCCGAGGGCCCCCTTGTGAGGTGAAGCGAAGAAGCAGAAAAAGAAGTCAAGCCGCGACGTGTTCGTCGTCCGGATCGCGCAACACGTAGCCACGTCCCCAAACCGTCTCGATGTAGTGCTGACCACCGGTCGCCGCCTGCAGCTTCTTGCGCAACTTGCAGATAAAGACATCGATGATCTTGAGTTCGGGCTCGTCCATGCCGCCGTAGAGGTGGTTCAGGAACATTTCCTTCGTCAGCGTCGTGCCCTTGCGCAGCGAGAGCAGCTCCAGCATTTGGTATTCTTTGCTGGTCAAATGCACGCGCTGATTGTGGACTTCGACGGTCTTGGTATCGAGATTGACCTTGAGCTCGCCGGTCTCGATCACCGACTGGGCATGACCCTTGGAGCGGCGCACGATGGCGTGAATGCGGGCCACGAGTTCGTCTTTGTGGAAGGGCTTGGTCATATAGTCGTCGGCGCCGAAGCCCAGGCCGCGCACCTTGTCCTCGATGCCGGCCAGGCCGGACAGGATCAGGATCGGCGTCTGCACCTTGCTGACGCGCAGGGTTTTCAGGACCTCATAGCCGCTCATGTCCGGCAGATTGAGGTCAAGCAGAATGATGTCGTAATCGTAGAGTTTGCCGAGGTCGACGCCTTCTTCCCCAAGGTCGGTCGTGTAGACGTTGAAACCCTCGGACTGCAGCATCAGCTCGATGCTCTGCGCCGTTGCGCTGTCGTCCTCGATCAGAAGGACCCGCATGTCAATCCTCTCTCCCAGACCCCGTGCGAGGTCCGCTGCCCGATGTTTGAAGAGGCTGCCGCCGGCTGAACTCGCCTAGCCTTCCTTTCCCGAGGCTAGTCGCCAGAGGTTAACAAAGCCTAATTTTGCCTTACAAGTACGCTCATTTCAGAACAGCAAAGCTTGCGGCATCGACCCCGGCAGCGTCGGACATTGTGCCGTACACAAACAGATGTCCCGGCCCAACGAGAAGCCGAAGCCCCCGCCGCGCGCCAAGACGGCACACAAATGACCCAGCTGAATTCAGCCCCCAGCGCAGAAGCTTGAGCTTGGCTGTGTCCGTTGACCCTTGGGACGCCGGCCAGGCAGGTTTCTGCGCACCGCATTCGTCTTCTAGCTGATTTGCGACTCAGGCCCTAGAGGCGCAGCAAAAAAAAGTAGCGGCTGCGGCACACGTCTTCCGCTCCGGCAATTACCCGTTGCTTTACCGCAACTTAATGGCTCATGTATAAGTTAGTCGATAGGAAGCGAGACGCACCGTCGCCCACCGCTCGAAAGCTTCGGCCGGTGAGCCATCCGTGTGCAGGTGGCACACGGCTTGCGTATGGTCCTGGCGCGCCAGCGCGCGATCGACCGGCCGATGGTGAGGATGGAACGCGGGACTTGGGGGTAGTGAGTCATGAAGCCACGTGACGCAGCGTTGCGGCTGAAACGATTTGAAGTCAGCGAAAAGGCGCGCACGGTTGTTTCGATGGAATCCATGATCGGGGACTTTGAGCGCATGGCCCACGATCTGGCGCGCCAGATTGCGGCCGAGGAGGAGCGCACCGGCATCAAAGACACCTCGCACTTTGCCTATTCGACGTTTGCCAAGGCCGCTTCGCTGCGGCGCATGAACCTTCTCAACTCGGTCACCGACTTGCGCGCCAAACTCGATGCCGCCCGCCGCGAGCACGAGGAAATGGCAACTGAACTCAGCAAGCTCGAGCCCGTGACGACGCGCGAGGGCGACCGGCACGATCTCAGCGGCGAGCGCGGCGGCCTGATGCTGAGCTGAGCCAAAACTTCAACACCGCGCCGGCCATCCGCGCGCGCAAGCACAAGGCGGCCGCCGAGCCTGCCGCGTGCTGACGTGGCCGTCTCAACGCGCGCGTGTGGGCCAGCGCATCCTGTCGTGCCCGTTTCTTGCCCAGCGCCGCCCTCCTGTGGCAGCGTCCGTTCCGTTCTTTTGCCGAATCGCGCGCTCGGGCGGAGCGCGGCGGTGGATAAGGCGGGCGGTGAGCCGCGCTCGCACCGGGGGTCGGCCAGGCATGCAGCGTTTGTGCCTTCTGTTTGTTGCGATCGTCGCGGCGGCAGCCGTTGCGGGCTGCGGCTCGCTGCCCACGCTGGGCGGCGCGTCACCGGCGTCCGCGCCCCAGCCGGCGGCGTCGCCGCTGACCGCGCCACAAACGATGGCGCCGCAACGCACGGAACTGGCGCGCCCGGGCGGCCAGTCCGCTCCCTTCGAGCGCGCCTTTATCGCCGAGGGCAACCCAACCGGTCTCTACGCGCTCATCGCGCGCGGTGCACTCTCCTGCTGGCTGGGCGCCGGCGGTCCGCTCAATGGCACGCACGTCTTCGCCGCCGAGGCCGCGCCGCCGACCCAGGGTGGTGCTGCCGAAATCGTGCTGCACGAGCGCGATCGAGACTTGCGTGATCAGAGGGGTCCAAGGGCGCTGCGCATCCGCCTGGAGCGTGCCGCGGCAGGCGTGCGCGTCGGTTTTACCAATCTGCGTTTTGATGACCAGCTGGCGGAACGGATGGCGCGCGACGTGGCGAGCTGGGCCAAAGGGGGAACGGGTTGCGGCACTGACGTGCCCAAGCCACCGCCGATTGTGTCGGCCGGCGCCGGCCGCCGCTAACCCATGCCGGGTGCGCAGGCGGCAAGGCCGCGACCGCTCGCCAGCGATGGCGCGCGGGCGGCCTCGTCTAGTCGCGGTAGTCCTGGATCCGTGTTGCACGCAGACCGGGCAAGCCGTGCCGATCGATGGAGCGCTGCCAGGACAAGAATTCGTCGACTGTCAGCTTGTAGCGTTCGCACGCTTCCTCGAGGCTCAGCAACCCGCCGCGCACAGCGGCGACCACTTCGGCCTTGCGCCGAATAACCCAGCGCTTGGTATCCTTTGGCGGCAGATCGGCCACGGTGAGCGGACTACCGTCCGGCCCGATGACGTAGCGCACGCGCGCCCTGTACTGTTGATCGGTCATGATACTCGTTACACGTTGTCTGACCTGGGGGAGATACTAGACCAACGCGATTAAAATCGACCTAAGTCTTCAGGTAAATACTTGGGCAACGCCTGTGCCGTTATTTGCCGAGACAATGGTTAATGCGGGGGTTAATGCCGGGGATCTGCGCCGTCCGGGGCAGCTGCGGCCGGCCGGCACTCCGTGGCAGGCCCGGGCGGGCCGGCCCTCGCCGCGGCAGCGGTGAGGCGGCCGCAGGCGCGCACGGGACCGCTTTCGCGCGCTTCGCCTTGATTGTGCGCGGTTGAGCCGCCATAGTCCGCCCGCGGGGAAGGGTGGCCGCGCGTTCAAGGGGATCGATCAGGATTTAGGCCTGCGCTGCCATGCCGTCTCGTCCCCTCTCCCCTTCCTTGCCCCGCGCGGGCAACCGCGCCAGGCGTCGGATCGTCGTGGCCATGTCCGGCGGCGTCGATAGCTCCGTGGTGGCGGCGATCCTGCACGCGCAAGGCCACGAGGTCGTCGGTGTCACCTTGCAGCTCTACGATCATGGCGAGGCCATCGCCCGCCCCGGCGCCTGCTGCGCGGGACAGGACATCCACGATGCGCGCCGGGTCGCCGATCGGCTGGGAATTCCGCACTACGTGCTCGACTACGAGCAGAGGTTCAAAACCACGGTCATGCAATCCTTCGCCGAGAGCTATGCAGCCGGCGAAACACCGATCCCCTGTGTGACCTGCAACCAGCAGATCAAGTTCCACGAGCTCTTGAGCACGGCCCGCGATCTTGGCGCCGATCGATTGGCGACCGGTCACTACATCCAGCGCCGGCAAGGTCCAGCAGGCGCCGAGCTCTATCGCGCGCGGGATGGCAGTCGCGACCAGAGTTATTTCTTGTTTGCCACGACCAGGGCGCAGCTCGAGTGCCTGCTCTTTCCGCTGGGTGCACTGCCCAAGGCGGACGTGCGGACGCTTGCGCGCAAGTATGATCTGGGCGTCGCCGACAAGTCCGATAGTCAGGACATCTGCTTCGTGCCCGAGGGGCGCTACAGCAATATTGTCGAGCGCCTGAAGCCGGGCGCGGCCGAGCCCGGCGATATCGTTGATCTTGCGGGCCGCCGGCTCGGAAGGCATCGGGGCATTATCAACTACACGATCGGCCAGCGACGCGGCCTCGGTATTGCGGGACCCGCGCCGCTCTATGTGGTGCGGCTCGACGCCGACAAGCGCCAGGTGATCGTCGGGCCGCGCGAAAGTCTGCACGCGCGCGTCATGTGGCTGCGCAATGTGAATTG
>Ga0075434_100002112_pt1 | contig 17300 bp, 14 predicted proteins | sample RhiMethybrSRZTD3_FD_75298 | JGI IMG/M metagenome (GOLD analysis project Ga0075434, IMG submission 75298) | Populus rhizosphere microbial communities from Tennessee, USA - Rhizosphere MetaG P. TD hybrid SRZTD3 | ecosystem: Host-associated > Plants > Roots > Rhizosphere > Soil | place: USA... | reverse complement strand
GAGTCCGCGACCTCGGTCGCGCTGACGAAGGTGCTGCTGCCCGAGGCGGAGCAGGCTCCACTCGACGCGTACGAAGCGGGTGAGGCGGAGGCCAAGCTCTTGATCGGCGACGCCGCGCTGCGCTCGGCGTTCGAGGATCCGACACCACACCACGACCTCGGCCGGTTGTGGCTGGAGCGGACCGGCCTGCCGATGGTCTTCGCGGTCTGGGCCTGTCCGGAGCCGCTGGCGGAAGGCCTTGCCGAGCTGGAGGACGCCCTCGTGGCGTCCGTGCGGCTCGCACGCGCCGAGCCGGAGCAGCTCGCCTACGAGGCGGCCGAGCGGTACGGCTACCCAGCGGGTTTCCTCGCCCGCTATTTCGAGAAGCTCCGCTACCGCTTCGGCCCGCGGGAGCGAGCGGGCCTCTACACGTTCCTCGAGCTCGCGCGCGACGCCGGCCTGCTCGAGACGGTGCCGGAGCTGCGCTTCGTCCAGAGCGCCGGCGCCGCGGTGGCATGACGGCCGAGATCCTCGACAAGGCCCGCAGCGGCGAGCGCATCTCGGACGACGATGCCGCCGAGCTTCTGCGTTCGCGCGACCTCGTCGCCGTCGGCCGCGCCGCCAACGAGGTCCGCAACCGGCTGCACGACCCGGAGCGCGTGACGTTCATCATCGACCGCAACCTCAACTACACGAACGTCTGCGTCACCGACTGCGACTTCTGCGCCTTCTACCGCCGGCCCGGCGACCAGCGCGAGGGCTACCTGCTGCCGAAGCCGGTCATCTTCAAGAAGATCGAGGAGACGCTCGCGCTCGGCGGCACCGGCCTGCTCATGCAAGGCGGCCACCACCCCGATCTCGGCGTCGACTACTACGAGGATCTGTTCTCCTCGATCAAGGCGCGGTACCGGATTCATCTCCACGCGCTGTCGCCGTCGGAGATCGTGCACGCTGCACGCCGCTCGAAGCTGACGGTCCCCGAGACGCTTGCGCGGATGCGCGATGCCGGCCTGGATTCGATTCCCGGCGGCGGCGCCGAGATCCTCGTCGACCGCGTGCGGGACATCATCGCGCCGAAGAAGGTGAACACGAAGGAGTGGCTAGGGGTGATGCGCGAGGCGCACCGGCTGGGGATCTCGACGACGGCCACGATGATGTACGGCCACGTCGAGACGGTCGAGGAGCGGGTCGAGCACTTCCGGCGGATCCGCGAGCTGCAGGACGAGACTGGCGGCTTCCGCGCCTTCTTCTCGTGGACATTCCAGGACGACGGCAACCGGCTCGTCTCGCTCGTGCCGGTCGAGGCTCGCCCGACGTCTTTCGACTACCTCCTGACGCAGGCGGTCTCGCGCATCTACCTCGACAACCTGCCGCACATCGGCTCGTCGTGGGTGACGCAGGGGAAGAAGATCGGCCAGGTCGCGCTCGGCTTCGGAGCCGACGACCTTGGCTCGGTGATGATCGAGGAGAACGTCGTCTCGGCCGCGGGCACGACGCACCGCACGAGCGCCGAGGAGCTCGTCCACCTGATCAAGAGCATGGGCAAAGTGCCCGTGCAGCGGGACACGCTCTACCGCGACGTCAAGGTCTGGGCCTAGCCGACCACTGAGCGGCCCATTCGTCGGCGTACGGCCGGCCGCTTCGCTTGGCCGCAGTGCGGACGTCCTCGAGCGCGTACCGCACCTGGCGGAACTCGACGGCGAGGGTGTCTTCCGCGACGGTGACGAGCGCCCACTCGGCGAGTGGGCGCAGGACGAGCGGGTCGGCGTGCCGGTCGTAGGAGATGCCGACGCTGCCGGGGTTGACGTAGAGCGCGTCGCCGATCCGGCGCGTCCATTGCAGGTGCGTGTGCCCGCCCGACAGCAGCGCTGCGTCGTGACCGAGGAACGGTTCGAGCGCTTCGCCGCCGCGTTCGGGGAGGAGCACGTCGTCGTACGAGCGAGGCGAGCCGTGAAAGAGGAGCAGGGACACGACGTCGAGCTCGCGGCGCACGACCGGCACGAACGAGCGGATCTGCTCGAGGTGCGAGGAGGTGAGCTGCGAGAGCGTCCACTCGCGCACTTCGAGCTGGCGGTCGGTCACCGGCTCCGGCGAGTGGGCGGGAACCTCGAGCAGGAACGCGTCTGCGTTGCCGAGCACGGTTTCGCACCCGAGGCTCGCGAGGCGGTCGAGCGTCTGCGCGGGCTCCGACCCGCCCTGTACGACGTCGCCGAGGCAGGCGATTTCCTGCACTCCGAGCCGCTCGACGTCCTCGAGTGCAACACGGAAGGCGACGTCGTTCCCGTGCTGGTCGGAGAGGAGCGCGAGGCGCACGATCAGAGCCTCGACCTGACGCCGGCAAGGCCGCTGCGCACCCATTGGGGCTGGTCGGTGAAGTCGCCGTAGTGCACCTCGAACCACGGCCCGAGCCGGTGGTAGATCTGGGCCCTGCGGCGCAGATCGTCATCGACGTCCCAGTCGGGAAACGGTCCGTTGAGCAGCCAGGCGTAGTCGAGCGCGGGATCGCCGATCCGCGCGTCTCCCCAATCGATGACCCCGGCGAGCCGGCCGTCGCGTACGAGCAGATGCGTAGGACCGAGGTCGGAGTGAGTGAGCGCCGGCTGGAAGCCCGTGAGCGTCTCGACCTCTGCGAGCAGCGCCTCGCCGTGGGCACGCTCGTCGGCGTCGAGCAGCGGCAAGACGACACGGCGGAACTCGTCGGCCTGTTGGCGGTACGTCTCGAGCCAGTCTGGGCGCTGTGCCGGGACGTCATCGACGTCGACGCCGTGGAGTGCATCGAGGAAGCCGCGAACGCCCTCCGGGTCCTCGTCCACGAGTGGCTCGCCCCGAATGAAGCGGTAGGCCACGAGCCAGGGCTCGCGCGAGACGTACTCGAACTGCGGCACCTCGACGGGGAGGAGCGGCCCGAGGACGGGCAGAAGCTCGACCTCCTGCTCGATCTCCTCGACGGCAAGCCGGTGGCGCGGCCAGCGCACGACCCAGGCGTCGCCGACGACGAGGACCTTGAAGTCCCAGCCGTCGTCGAGCTCGCGCAGCGCCGCTTCCACGCGGGCAACGCTACTCTGGCCGGCGGGTCGTGCTGTTGTTGCGGAAGCTTCTCATCGGCGTCGCGCTCGCGGCTATCGGCGTGTCCGTGGTCGCCTCCGCGGCGACCGGGCGCTCCCGCCAGGAATCGGTCTCGACCTCCGTCCTGCTGCCAGGCGTGACCTACACGCGCGAGGTGGACTTCACATCGCGGGGGCCGATCGTCCTCGACGTCGTAACCGCCCCGAAGCCGGACGGCAAGCTCTACTCCCTCGCGCCCGCGCTCTCGAACGGTCAGCTGCGCGGTAGGGAGCCGCTCACGAGCCTCGACAGCCGAGTGGCCGCGGGCGCGACGACGGTGGCGATCGACGGCGACTACTTCGACCGCGTCACCGGCACGCCGAACGGCATGCTCATGCAGAACGGCGTACTCCAGAGTCCGCCCGGAACAGTACGGTCGAGCCTCGGCATCGCCGCCGACGGCACGCTCACGACGGGTCGGGTCTCCTTCGCCGGGATCTGGCAGGGAAAGACCATTCGGCGCCCGCTGCTTCTGAACTCACCGGCCGGCTCAGGGAAGTTCTCGCTCTACACGCCGGTCTACGGCGGTGCGACCCCGAGGGAGAGCGGGGTCGTGGAGGCGGTGATCGGGAAGTTGCCGGCTGCCCGGCTCGAGACGCCTCTCGACGGCACCGTGACGCAGGTGACCACCAGCGGGCCGACGCCGATCCCGCGCGGCGGCGCGGTGCTCGTCGCGCGCGGTTCGCTTTCGACCCGCCAGCTCAGGGCGGAGGCGCCGGTCGGGCAGCAGGTCGAGGCTTTGCTCTCGCTCTCGCCGGACTGGCGCGGTCTCGCGAGCGCGATCGGCGGCGGCCCGCGGCTCGTGAAGAACGGCAAGCCGATCTTCCACGCAGGCGAGTCCTTCGCGCCCCGCCAGCTCAACAGCCGCCAGGCGCGCGGAGCGATCGGCCAGCTCTCCGACGGGCGCATCGTCCTCGTCGGTGTCGAGGGACCCAATCCCGCCTACAGCATCGGCATGTCGAACTACGAGCTCGCCGTCGAGCTCTCCCGACTCGGGGCGACGATCGCCTACGGGCTCGGCGCCGGGTCCGCGTCGGCAATCGCGTTCGACGGCAGGCTGCTGACGCGGCCCTCGGGCCGCGTCGGGCCGAAGGTCTCCGACGCGCTGGTCCTTTCGTACAGCGGCGTCTACGCGACGCCTCCGTCGAACCCCGTGCTCTCGCCGAACGGCGACGGCATCGCCGACACCGAGGCGTTCTCCTATCGAGTCGTCCGGCGCTCGGACGTGGTGGCGACGCTCAGCGGCCCGGCCGGCGCGAAGGTCACGCTCCGGAACGGGGTGCAGTCGCGCGGGCTGTACACCGTCGGCTGGAACGGCACCGCGGGAGGCTCGCCCGCGCCGGAGGGGCCGTGGACGTTCACCGTCACGGGGACCGACGACCGTAAGGTCACGACGACCGCGCAGCGGGCGTTCTCGCTCGACGACACGCTCTCGTCGCTCGCCCTCACGCTCGACAGCCACCGGCTCCCGACCGCGACGTTCAAGCTGTCGCGCGCGGCGACCGTCCTCGTGCAGATCCAGCGCCCGAACGGCATCGCGGTGGCGACGCTCCGCTCGGGGCCTCAGCCGGCGGGGACGGAGCAGGTGACCTGGAACGGCCGGATCGGGAAGCGCCGGGCGTCCGGCGGGCACTACCAGCTGGCCGTGCAGGCGACGAGCTCGATCGGGACGAGCTCGCTCGCGGCCCCGTTCTCGATCCCAAAGCGTCACTAGTATCCGCGCGGTGCTCCTCGCGAGCGTCTCGTCGAGCTTCACCTCCGCGGTAGCGAATCACGGCGTCTACGCCGTCTTCGGCTTGATGGCGATAGACGCCCTCTTCCCAGCGGCGAGCGAGCTCGTGATGCTGTACGCGGGCGCAGTCGCAGCGGGAGTCTTCTCGTCCGCGCACGGGCTGTCGCTGTTCGGTTCTCGGATCGGCTTCGGAGCCGGTGCCTACGTCACGCTCGCTCTTGCCGGGACGCTCGGCTACCTCGTGGGCGCCCTCGTCGGCTGGGCGATCGGTCGCTACGGGGGCAGGCCGCTGCTCGAGCGCCACGGCCGCTGGTTCCACCTCTCGCCGGGCCGGCTGGACCGTGCCGAAGCTTGGTTCGAGCGGTGGGGGAACCTCGGCGTCTTCCTCGGCCGGCTGACGCCGATCGTCCGCTCGTTCGTTTCGATCGCAGCCGGGATCTTCGAGATGCGGCTCTTGCCGTACACGCTGCTCTCGCTGGCCGGCTCCGCCGTGTGGGCGTTCGCCTTCGCGGGAGCCGGCTATGGGCTCGGCACCGGCTATCGCGGCTTCGACCACAGCTTCCGCTACGTCGAGTACGCGATCGCGGTAGGCATCGCCGCGGCGCTGGCGTATTTGGTCTATCGCTGGATCGCTATGGCTAAAGTGGCGCCGCGTGCAGACGATTCCTCTCGTTGACGTCCGAGCCGAATACGAGCCGCTGATTCCGCGGCTCGAGGCCGCGTTCCGCGAGGTGCTCGACGGCAAGGGCTTCATCCGCGGCCCGAACTACTGGGCGTTCCAGGAGGAGGCCGCCGCCTACCTCGGTGTGAAGCGCACGATCGGTGTCGCGAACGGCACCGATGCGCTCGTGCTCGCCCTCGAGGCGCTCGGCGTCGGGCCCGACGACGAGGTCATCTGCCCCGCCTTCACCTTCTACGCGACGGCCGAGTCGGTCGTGCGCCGGGGCGCGACGCCGGTCTTCGCCGACATCGACCCAGTCACGCTCAACCTCGACGTCGAGGACACGGCCGCGAAGGTGACCGACCGGACCCGGGCAATCATCCCGGTGCATCTGTTCGGACGGCTCATGGACGTCCGGCCGCTCGTCGAGCTAGGCGTCCCCGTGCTCGAGGATGCGGCGCAGGCGTTCGGCGCGCCCGGCGTCGCGCAGCAGGGCGCGATCTCGACCTTCAGCTTCTATCCCACGAAGAACCTCTTCTGCCTCGGCGACGGCGGACTGGTTGCGACGAACGACGATGAGCTCGCGGAGCGCGTCCAGCTCCTCTCGTTCCACGGCTCGAAGGACAAGCAGGAGTTCGACCTCGTCGGTTACAACTCGCGGCTCGACGAGCTGCAGGCCGCGTTCCTGCGCATCTTCCTGCCCGAGCTCGCGGGCTGGAACGAGGCCCGGCGAGCGGCGGCCGCCCGCTACGCCGAGCTCGGCCTCGGGGCGCTCGTGGAGATCCCGCAGGACGAGCCGGGCCACGTCTACCACCTCTTCGTCTGCCGCTCGCCTGAGCGCGACGCGATCCGTGCGGCGCTCGACGAGGCCGGCATCGCGTCGGCGACCTACTACACGACGCCGCTTCACCTCCAGCCGTCGCTCCACTTCCTCGGGTACGAGCCGGGCTCCTTGCCGGCGACCGAGGAGGCGGGGACGGAGAACTTCTCGCTGCCGCTCTGGCCGGGGATTCCCGCGGAGACACAGGAGCGCGTCGTCGACGTCGTCCGCTCGGCCGTCTTGACTCGAGTCTGATGCGTCAGCTCATCTCCCCGCACAGGCTCTGGCAGCTCGCCGTAGACGCGGCGATCGTCGCAGCGGCCTGGTGGCTCGCGTTCCAGCTCCGCTTCGACCACGGCCCGAACCTCATCTACTCGCGGCTCCTCGACCGGACGATCCTGCTCGTCGTCGGGATCAAGCTCATCGTCTTCATCGCCTTCGGCTTCTACAACCGCTGGTGGCGCTACGTCTCGATCCGCGACATGTGGGCGACGGTCCGCGGCGTCATCGTCGCGTGCCTGCTCGCCGACCTGACCGTCTACCTGTTCCAGCCGGTGCACAGCCTCAGGCTGCCCCGGTCGATCGCCGCGATCGATCTCCTCCTCACGCTCGCGCTCGTCCTGGGCTCGCGCCTACTCGCCCGCACGGCGATGGAGCGGCCGGGGCTGACCATGGTGGCGCGCGGCAAGGAAGTGATCGTCGTCGGCGCCGGCGACGCCGGCCGCGTGATCGTGCAGGAGATGCAGCGCTCGCGGATGCTCAACTACACGCCGATCGGGTTCGTCGACGACGACCCGCGCAAGCGGCACACACGAATCATGGGCGTCCGCGTCCTCGGCACGATCGACGAGCTGCCGCGCGTCCTCCGCGAGCACCGTCCCGACGAGGTGCTGATCGCTATGCCGTCCGTCTCGGGCGAGGTGCGCCGGCGGATCTTCGAGACGGCGCAGCCGCTGCGGATCACGGTCAAGACGCTGCCGGGGCTCTACGAGCTGATCTCGGGGGATCTCAATCTCGCCGGCCAGATCCGGCCCGTGCAGGTCGAGGACGTGCTCGGGCGGGAGCAGGTGGAGGTCGACTTCCGCGAGGTCGCCGGGTATCTCGAGGGCCACACGGTGCTCGTCACCGGCGCGGGCGGCTCGATCGGCTCTGAGCTCTGCCGCCAGATCGCACGCGTCCGGCCGTCGCGGCTGATCCTGGTCGACAACGCCGAAGGCCCGCTGTTCGAGATCGAGCGCGAGCTGGTCGCCGAGCGCGACTTCACCGCCGCGCTGCCGAAGCTCATCGACGTCAAGGACCGGAAGGCGATGCGGCGCGAGGTGTTCGAGAAGTACCAGCCGACAGTCGTGTTCCATGCCGCCGCGTACAAGCACGTCGCGATGCTCGAGACACATCCGCTCGAGTCGGTGCGGAACAACGTCGTGGGCACGCGGATCCTCGTCGAGCTCGCGGCGGAGTTCGGCGTCGAGCGGTTCGTCTTCATCTCGACCGACAAGGCCGTCAACCCGAAGACCGTGATGGGGCAGTCGAAGGCGCTCTGCGAATGGATCGTCGAGTCGTTCGGGCACCGGCGTGACGTCGCGACCCGCTTCGTCGCCGTCCGCTTCGGCAACGTCCTCAACTCGTCGGGCAGCGTGATCCCGATCTTCCGCAAGCAGATCGAGCGCGGCGGGCCGGTGACGGTGACCCATCCCGAGATGACCCGGTACTTCATGACGATTCCGGAAGCCGTCTCGCTCGTGGTGCAGGCCGGCGCGATCGGCGGCCGCGGCCAGGTGTTCGTGCTCGACATGGGCGAGCCGGTGAGGATCGTCGACCTGGCGCAGAACATGATCCGCCTCTCGGGCAAGGAGCCGCGCCTCCCCGACGATCCGACCGAGGGCACCCGCGACGTGCGGATCGCGTTCGTAGGCTCGCGGCCCGGCGAGAAGATCCACGAGGAGCTCTGGAGCGGCGACGACGCGGTCGGTGACACGGCGCACCCGAAGATCCTGCGGCTGAGTCGGCCGCCGGTCGATCCCGACTGGCTCGCGGACCAGGTTGCCGAGCTCGAGCGCCTCGCCGACGAGGGAGACACGCTCGAGGTCGTCGGGAAGCTCCGGAACATCGTGAACAAGCCCCAGCGCGTCGAACTGCCCAACCTCTCTGATACGGGCAGCTACGTATTCGAGATCGAGCCCCAAATCGAGCACGGCGTCGATAAGAACACCTGACGCTCTTGTGACGGTCCCCGGCCGGTGCGGTCGCTAGCCTCGGCGACCTGGACGCGGACCGGATTTTCTCAGGGCTGAACCCCGAGCAGCGCGCTGCCGTGGAGGCGACGCGCGGCCCGCTGTGCATCCTCGCCGGCGCGGGCACCGGCAAGACGACCACGATCACGCGCCGGATCGCGTGGCAGGTGGCAAGCGGGGAGTTCCAGGCCGGGCAGATCGTGGCGGTGACGTTCACCGACAAGGCGGCGGGCGAGCTTCGCACGCGGCTGCGCGCGCTCGGGACGGACGGGGTGCGCGCCTCGACCTTCCACTCGGCGGCGCTCGCGCTGCTCCGCCACTTCGACGGGGATCCGGGGCGGATACTCCCGTCGAAGGCGCCGCTCCTGCGGCGGATCGGCAACTCGCTGCCGGGGGCGTTCCGCTTCCGGCCCGCCGGAGACCTCGCGACTGAGATCGAGTGGGCCAAGAACCGGCGCCTAACACCCGACACGTACCGCGACTGGCTCGGAGACCACGAGCCGCCGATCCCGCCCGACCTCTCGCTTCGGGTGTTCCGGGAGTACGAGCGACGCAAGGCCACGGAGGGGTTGCTCGACTTCGAGGACCTGCTCGAGCGGGCGGCGCGGCTGCTGGAAGGGGACGAGGGCGTGCGGGCGGCGGTGCACGACCGCTGGCGAGCCTTCACCGTCGACGAGTACCAGGACGTGAACCTGCTCCAGCAGTCGCTGCTCGACCTCTGGCTCGGCGACCGGGACGATCTCTGCGCGGTCGGCGACGACTACCAGGCGATCTACGGCTTCACCGGCGCGAGCGCCGAGTGGCTGCTCGCGCTGCCGCGGCGGTTCCCGCAGGCCCGTATCGTGCGGCTCGAGCGGAACTACCGCTCGACCGCGCAGGTGATCGAGCTGGCGAATCGCCTCGTGCCGCGACTCGGCGGCTCGGCGAAGACGCTCGCGCCGACGCTTCCGGACGGCCCCGAGCCGATGGTCGGGCCGTCGCTGAGTGTCGTCGAGCACGTGCGCCGCCTGCACGCCGAAGGGCTGCCGCTCGAGGAGATGGCCGTGCTCGTGCGCACCAACGCGCGCACGGGCGAGTTCGAGGAGGCGTTCCACGAGGCGGGCATCCCGTTCCAGGGCGCGTCGCTGCTGGCGCGCGACGCGGCCCGCCAGCTGCTGAAGGCGCTGCGCGGCCGGCGAGGGCCGGCAGCCGAGGTCGTGGGCGAGCTCGCGGTTCGCCAGGGGCTCCTCCCGGAGGTGCCGGAAAAGCTCGGCGAGCGCGAGCAGACGCGACAGGCTGACCTGGCGCGGCTCGTACGGCTCGCCGAGGAACATGCCGGCGAGGTCGACGGCTTCGTCGGACTCCTCCGCGAGCGCTTCGGGGAGAGCGCCGGCCGCGGCGTCCACCTGCTGACGCTGCATCGGGCGAAGGGGCTCGAGTGGGAGGCCGTCCTGCTGCCGCGCGTCGAGGAGGGCGAACTGCCGGTGCGCCGCGGCGACGTCGCCGAGGAGCGGCGCCTGTTCTACGTCGGGCTGACTCGGGCGAAGCGGCATCTTCTCGTCACCTGGGAGGGAAAGCCGAGCCGGTTCCTCGACGAGCTCGGTGTGCACGCGGCGGCGAAGCCGCTCCCGAAGCGGGAGAGGCCCGCGCTCGAGCAGACACCGGCGGTGCAAGCGCTCAGGGAGTGGCGGCTCGCGCGGGCGCGTGCGGAGGAGGTGCCGGCGTACGTCGTCTTCAACGACCGGACACTTGCGGAGCTCGTGGCGCGCACGCCGCGCACGCTGGCGGAGCTCGCAGCGGTACCGGGGATCGGGCCGGCGAAGCTCGAGCGCTACGGCTCGGAACTGCTGGCTCAGCTAGCCGACGTCGCCTGAGGCGGCGTCGACCCCGTGCGGTGGACGCTGACAACGGCTCGGCCGCTCCGATCGAGCGTCACGACCCAGCCGGCCGTATGCCGGTCGCCATGTGGTCGGCTCAGCGGCCAGTGTTCGAGGAACTCGATCCCCCGTGAGCGATAGAGCTTGGCCTCACAGAGACCGGACACGGTTCCGCCTCCCGCGCGGGGGATCTTGCAGCGGACGAGCAGGCCGGGAAAGTCCGGGAAGATGCGGAACGTGGCGCGTGCCCGCCGCGCCTGGATTGTCATGTGCGCGGCGCCGTGCAAGAGGAAATTCGAGAACCCTCCCTTGCGGCCGGGCTGCGTGGCGAAGTAGACCACGGATGGAACGCAGCGGCCATGGATCTTCGGCATCGTGACGCCGTTGCCGTTCTTAGGGCCGCAGAACCGGGCTCGCACGAGCACGACGTCTACGGCGTCGCCGTTGGCGATCCGCCACCGCTCCGCGCGGACGGCCTGCGCCTCGGTTCCCCCGTATTCGCGGGCCTGATTCAGAGCCACGCCGGCTGCCGTCGTGCTCGTGGTCCCACAGCCGGTTGCAATGGCGGCTGTTGCGGCTACCAGCGCCGCTGAGACGGCGCACTTCACGGCTCTGTTATACGGCGCTTCGCGTCAGGCGTCCAGCGCGGAGAGAAGCAGTCGCAGCATCTCCTCGGGGTCGCGCCGGACGCGTGGCGTGGCCGCGGGATCACGCTTGGTCAGCTCGAGGGCGCGCGGGTCGGTGAGCGGCTTCAGCCGGCCGTCCCGGATCAGCTCCTCGTCGACGCCGCCGAGCCTTCCGCCATACGTCGTGTAGACCGGCACGCCGAGGGCTGCCGCCTCTCGGTTCATCGTCCCACCCGCCGAGACGACGAGGTCGGCGAGGGCAATCAGGCTCTGCGCGTCTACGGCCCCTTCCGGGAGGATCACCGACGGCAGCGCGAGCCCGCGGACGTACTCGCGCTGCTCCTCCGTCCGCGGCAGGACGAACGCGTGCACGTCCTCGGACCGGCCGAGATGCTCCAGCGTCTGCGGGAAGAGCGGATTCGAGTGCCGGTGGTAGAGCGACACGTCGGGCGGTGGGCGCAGGACGACGAGCACCCGGGCCGGGTCCACGCCGAACCGCTCGAGCAGCGAGCGGTCGGGCTCGAAGTCCGAGAGGTAGTACTCCTCCTTCAGGCCCGGGTACTGCACGAGCTTCGGCGGGCGGACGCCGTACGTGCGCAGCCTTTCGGGAGGGATCGCCGCCGGGACGACGACCCGCGTCGCCGCGCGGCAGCCGAGTTGGTGCTGCAGCGTGGCGAACTCGTAATCGAACGTCGTCGAGCTCGGGATTCGGAGCCGGCGCGCGGAGATCGTCAGCTCATGCGAGCCGTGCGCGAGCGCGACGTCGAAGTCCCGGTCGCGCGCCCACTTGCGCAGCTCCCCAAGCCGTCCCGTCATCGCCCGCGCCTTCTGGAGCCGCGAGCGGCCGGCATGCCGACCCATCACTGCGTCCGCTTCCAGGCCGTGCAGCTCGAGCAGCTCGAGCGTCTGGGCGTAGTCGCGGGCGGTGATCTCCACCTCGTCGCCGCGCCCGCGCATGATCGCGACCAGGGGCCGGAAGACGAGGACGTGCGCCGGCGCGGTGATGTCGATCCAGACCCTCACGCCGCGAGCGCTTCCATTCGCGCCGACTCGAGCCGCGGTGGCTCCTGCTCGACGTGCCGCTCGTACCAGAGCGTGAACGCGAGCAGCCCCCACAGCTGGCGGCTCGAGTCCTCGCGGCCGGCGACGTGCTCGTCGATCAGCCGCGTCACCGGCTGCGCCTCGAAGAAGCCCTGGCGCTGCAGGTTCTCGGGGGAGAGCGTCTCGCGGGCGAACGGCTCGAGCTCGCCGCGCAACCAGGCTGCGGCCGGGATCGAGAAGCCGCGCTTGCGTCCGTGCACGACCTCCGTCGGCAGCAGCGGCTCAGCGGCCTTCCGCAGCAGCACTTTCTTCGCCAGTCCGCGCACCTTGAGACGCGTCGGCAGAGCGAAGGCGAGGTTCGTCACCAGCGGATCGAGGAAGGGGACGCGTGCTTCGAGCGAGTGCGCCATCGATGCGCGGTCGGTCTTCACGAGCAGGTCGTCGACGAGGTAGACGCCGAAGTCCACGTCCTGCAAGCGGGCGAGCTCCGGCGCTCCCGCCGTCTCGGCGTAGCGCGCGCGATAGACGTCCACCGGGTCGAACGCGGCGTGGCGGCCGGTCAGCTCGGCGCGCGCGTCGGCGGAGAAGATCTCCTTCCAGCCGTGGTGCCGCTCGAGCGGCGGCAGGTGCGCGGCGCGAACGAACCGCTTGGCCTTGAAGTCGAGGCTCGCCTTGCGGGTGGACGCCGGCAGCGCCTCGACGAGCGGGCGTACCGTCCGGGCGAACGGCGCCAGGTGGTCTGCCACCAGATCGGCGACATAGGTGTAGTAGCCGCCGAACAGCTCGTCCCCGCCCTCGCCCGAGAGCGCAACCTTGACGTGTTCGGCCGCGAGCTGGGAGACGAGATAGGTCGGCAGCGCCGACGAGTCGGCGAACGGCTCGTCGAACGCCTCCGCGAGCGCGCGCAGGAGGAGCTCGGGTTCCGGCCGGACGAGGAGCTCGTGATGCGCCGTCCCGTAGCGCTCCGCGACGAGCCGCGCGTCGTCTCGCTCGTCGAAGCTGCGCTCCGCGAAGCCGATCGTGAACGTGTGCACCGGACCCGGCGTCTCCTGTGCAGCGAGCGCCGCGAGCACCGCGGAGTCGACGCCCCCGGAGAGGAGGACGCCGACCGGCACGTCCGAGAGGAGATGCGCACGCACCGAGTCGCGGAGCCTGGCCCGCAGCTCCTCCACGAGCTCTGCCTCGTCGCCCGTCCGCAGCTCGTCCTCGGCCGCCGGACCGGGCCGCGCGTAACGCTCGAGCGTGACCTCACCGTCCTCCCAGATGAGGACATGGCCGGCCGGCAGCTTCCGGACGTTCGGAAGATCGAGTACGGCGCCGGGATCGAGTTGAAGGCGAGGAAGGTCTGAAGCGCGTCGAGGTCGATCTCGCCGCGCGGCAGCGCTCGCAACTCCGAGGCGAAGCGCAGCTCGCCGCCGACGTGCCGGTAGTAGAGCGGCTTGATCCCATACCGGTCGCGCGCGAGCACCAGGCGGCGCCGCCGCGCGTCCCAGATCGCAGCCGCGAACATCCCGCGCAGCCGCTCCGCGAAGCCTGGCCCGTGCTCCTCGTAGAGGTGGACGAGCGCCTCGGTGTCGCAGCGTGTCCGCAGGTCGTGCCCCGCGCGTTCGAGCTCGCAGCGCAGCTCCGGATAGTTGTAGATCTCGCCGTTCTGGACGACGACGCAGCTTCCGTCCTCGTTGGCGATCGGCTGGTCGCCGTGCTCGAGGTCGATGATCGAGAGGCGGCGCGCCGCGAGGGCGATGCCGCCGTCGACGTGCTCGCCGCCGCTGTCGGGCCCGCGATGCACGAGCAGGTCGCTCATCGCGCGCAACGCATCGACGTCCGCGGCGCCGTGCGTCGTCGCGATCCCGCAGATTCCGCACACGGCTCTACCTTAGGCGCCGCGCCTCACGAGTCCTCCGAGCGACTGTTTCAGCACGCGCCAGCCCGTCGCGAGGACGGTGCGGAGGTAGAGGCGCACCGAGCGGTCGGCGATCCACTCGAGATCGTGCGCGAGCTTCTCGCCCATCGACGTCTCGTAGCCGCGCCGCACCTGAGCCAGGCCCGTCAGACCCGGCCGTACGACCAGCCGCTGCCAGTAGGAGGGCAGCTCGTGGGCGAGCTCATCGAAGAAGACGGGCCGGATCGGCCGCGGCCCCACCATGCTCATGTCGCCACGCAGGACGTTCACGAACTGCGGGATCTCGTCGAGCTGCGTCTGCTTCAGCCACTTTCCGATCGGCGTGAACTCGGTCTGCGTGCGCTGGACGAGCTCTTCGCCGAGGTACTGGCCGAGCCGCCGTTCCGCACCGCGCCGCAGCGTGCGGAACTTGTACATCGTGAAGACCCGCGCCCCGCGCCCGACGCGCTCCCCGCGGTAGAGGATCGGCGTCCCGCTCGTGACCAGCACCGCCGCGGCGATCACGAGCGAGATGGGGAGGGAGATGAGCAGGAAGACCGACGAGAGGAGCACGTCGAGGGCGCGCAGGATGACGTCGCGCGGCCGCGCCGGCGTCTCGAGCGCGAGCTGGCGATAGCCGCGGACGAGCGTGTCCTCGAGCCGCGTCGAGTCAGGCACGAGCCCGATCGTAAAGCGGCGCGCGGTCCTGCGGCGAGGCGCGTCGGCTATAAGTTCGCCTTATGGACACGAAGCAGCTTGCGGCCTTTTGTGCGGTTGTCGAGCGCCGCAGCTTCTCGCAGGCCGCCGACCAGCTCGGGGTGACCCAGCCGGCTGTGAGCCTGCAGATCCGGTCGCTCGAGCAGCGCGTCGGCCAGCAGCTCCTCGATCGCTCCGGCCGCCGGGTCGAGCCGACCGAGGCCGGGCTGCGGCTCTACCGCGGAGCGCAGCGGCTGATCGCGCTCGAGCAGCAGCTGCTCGCGGACCTCGGCGAGGAAGCCGAGGGCGAGCTCAAGGGCCGGCTCGAGATCGGCGCCTCCACCGGCCCCGGAGGGAGCGTCTTGCCCGTGATCCTCGGGGAGTTCCAGCAGCTCCATCCGCTGGTGCACGTTGCCCTGACGGTGTCGGACACGCACCACGTCGTCGAGCAGGTCGGGCGCCGCGAGCTCGAGCTCGGGATCGTCGGGGTGGCCGGCCGACATCGCGGCGTCACCTTCGAGCCCTTCTACCGCGACGAGGTCGTCCTTGCAGTTCCCGCGGGGCACGCGCGCGCAGGCAAGAGCATGACGCTCGAGGAGCTGAAGGCCGAGCCGCTCGTCCTCATGCAGGAGGGCGCCGGAATCCGGCAGATGATCGACGAGGAGCTGCGCGAGCTCGGTCTCCGCCTGCGCGACCTGAACGTGAAGCTCGAGCTCGGGCTGCAGGAGTCGGCGCGCGCCGCGGTGCTCGGCGGCTTCGGCGCAACGTTCATCTCGCGCATCGCGATCGAGGGGGATCTTGCGGCGGGGACGCTTGCGATCGCGCGTGTCGAGGGGCTTGAGCCTGCGCGGGATGTCCAGCTCGCCCGCGCGAGCGGTCGCGCCGAGACGCGCGTGGCGCAGGAGTTCGTCAGGTTCGCGCGCGAGCGGCTCGCGTGATCGTTCGCTGGGGCCTGGGCTCGCTGCCGGAAGCCTGCGCCGAGGCCGGGGTGTCGGCGCCGCTGCTCGTCGCGAGCCCGCGCTGGGACTCACTGGAGCTGCCGGTTCAGGCTGCTGCGCACTGGCGGGAGGTGCCGTCGGATCGCATTGCTGAGGCAGTCGCTGCCGCAGGCGGTGCAGACGGCGTGCTCGCCGTCGGCGGCGGGAGCGCGATCGATCTCGGGAAGGCGATCTCCGCGGCTACCAGCTTTCCGCTCGTCTCGGTCCCGACGACGTATGCCGGCTCGGAGTGGACGAGCTATTTCGGCGTCCGCGATCCCGGGCGGCGCATGCGGGGCGGTGGCGGCGGGGCGCAGCTCGCCGCGATCGTCTACGAGCCCGAGTTGACTCTGGATCTGCCTCCGGAGACGACCGTGGGGACGGCGATGAACGCCCTCTCCCACTGTGCCGAGGCGCTCTACGCCCAGGGACACAATCCGGCCGCCGACGAGCACGCGCTGGCCGGCGCCCCTCTCATCGCCGAATGGCTGCCACGCGTCGTTGCGGCGCCGGACGACCTCGAGGCGCGCACCGAGCTGCTCCGCGGCGCCAGTTACGGCGGCGCCGCGCTCGGAGGCTCGATGCTCGCGCTCGCTCATGCGATGGCGCAGGCGATCGGCGGGCGCTACGGGCTCCCGCACGGGACGCTCAACGGGATCTGTCTGCCACCCGCGCTTCGTTTCAACGCCCGATACGCCCCGGACGTCGTGAGGCGCTTCGGCGAGGCGATCGGTGATCCCGGCGACCCTGCCTGGCGCGTCGAGGCGCTCGCCGCGCTCGCGGGGCCGACCCGGCTACGAGAGCTCGGTGTGCCGGAGGGCGACCTGCCCGGGCTCGCGGCCGACGCGGCCGGTCGAGGCGGGAACCTCGCCAACCCGCAGCCCGCGAGTCCGCACGAGATCGAGCAACTCCTCCGCGAGTTGTACTAGGCCCGATAAGCGATCGCTATGCGAACGATTAGGTATCGTTCCGCCAATGGCCGGCTTTGAAGACGGATTTCTTGGAGTGCCTGAGCGGCCCGGCAAGCCGCGCAGCTCCGGGCTCACGCATGTCATCGACAAGGGCCTCAACCTGCGCGAGATCGAGGGGCTCTTCGACACCGCGGGCGCCTACGTCGACATCGTCAAGCTCGGCTGGGGCACCGGCTACGTCACGAACAATCTCGAGAAGAAAATTGCGCTCTATCGCCATTTCGAGACGCCCGTCGTCTGCGGCGGCACGTTCTTCGAGGCGGTCTATGCGCGCGACAAGGTCGAAGAGTTCAAGGCCTGGCTGACCGAGTACCGCTTCTCGCACGTCGAGATCTCCGACGGCACGGTCGAGATCCCGCGCGACCGCAAGCTCGAGCTCATCGCCGACTTCGCGCGCGACTTCACCGTGCTCTCGGAGGTCGGCTCGAAGGACGCCGAGGTGAACATCGCCCCCTACCTCTGGGTGCAGTGGATGCAGGAGGAGCTCGAGGCCGGCGCGTGGCGGGTGATCGCCGAGGGCCGCGAGGGCGGCACCGCCGGCATCTATCGCCCGAGCGGCGAGCTGCGCACGGGCCTCGTCGACGAGATCGAGCACTCCGTCCCCTTCGAGTCGCTGATCTGGGAGGCGCCCACGAAGGAGAGCCAGGCGTGGTTCATCAAGCACTTCGGCACGAACGTCAACCTCGGCAACATCCCGCCCGACGAGGTGATCCCGCTCGAGAC
>Ga0075434_100002111_pt1 | contig 17303 bp, 8 predicted proteins | sample RhiMethybrSRZTD3_FD_75298 | JGI IMG/M metagenome (GOLD analysis project Ga0075434, IMG submission 75298) | Populus rhizosphere microbial communities from Tennessee, USA - Rhizosphere MetaG P. TD hybrid SRZTD3 | ecosystem: Host-associated > Plants > Roots > Rhizosphere > Soil | place: USA... | reverse complement strand
CGCCCTTCATTTAGCCCTTCTCCTTTTGGCGTTGCATTGCGCGGCACATGCAAGAAAGAAGAGGGTCTACGAGCACGGAGTCCTGATCGCTGTTTCTCCGCTTTATATCGACTTTCAGCGGCCGTTCGACGGGCCTCTTACACCGATAGTCCAGATCCCGATCGAGTATAGATTCCAGATTCAGAGTGAGACTCTCGCCTACTTGGTGCACGTTGTACTGTGCTGTCCACCTTCCAACCCCCATTTCAAAGGGGAATGGGCGGTAAACGATGTCATAGATTTCAGAATTCATAAGGACAAGATGTTTATTAAGCGTCCGAACGGAAAGGAGTCGCCTACCACCGTTCTGAAGGTAGTCCCAGGTATTGCTGGCCCGTCCCTAGCCAGCCGTGAACTACCTGCGATGCGAGGGCAGAAAACTCGACATCGTAGGCTCATGCGACTTGGGGGCGACTTAATCCGTGTGGGTCAGACCTGCTTGATGCTCTATGGCTATGTCGAAGCTGATGATTTCTTTGATGGTCTTATTGCCATCCAGACTGGGAAGGGCATCCAGTTTTTCAAAGGTGACCAAGAAATCGAGACCTTCCCGGAAGGGCTCACCATCAATGTTCTTGGAGCGTTAGGCACTTGTACAGACGAAGAATACCTGATGAGAAACACTTCGTCTCGAAAGCTGAATCTTCGTCTGGACGAAGACTTCATGAAGTCGATTTTGTTCGACGGGTCATGGAAGCAAGGACTTGACGAAAAGCGGGCGGAACTTGGGCCGGTGGCTACTGGCCGAACACGTAGTCCAGATCCTCGGATAAACCGAGATGATTGGTGGTCATATCAATTGAAGGTTAGGTCCAAGGAAATAAGCGTAAACGATTCATTAGTACTCACAATAGAATCCCCGGACGGCGACATGATCACACGTTTATCAGGTCGGCTACTGAACAACTTGTCACCGTAATTTCTGAAAGTTCAATCGTCCGCTTCCCTCAATTGGCGAAAAATCGCCATTTCACCAATTGAGCGAGTCGGGCTGGAACTAGGGTTGATTGGCGGCTTGACTTGCCGAACACTGTTCGGAGTTTCGGTCAGTCCAATGAAGTTCTCCTCCAAATGGGCTGTGGCTGGCAAAGTCCGGAAGAGGTGGCAAATAACCACTTTGAATGTCTGATGTCTCTTGCATCCAAGGTGGGTTGTACGGAACGCGTCTTCCCACATCCGACCAGTGGCATGCGAGAGTTCCTGTGTCCATTTGCCATGATGATTTCATTGCACCCAACCTCCGACGCTGCCTAAGTCGCGATTATAACGCTAACGTGAGCGAGAGGTCCTGGTCCTTCAGGATCAGGCTCCTCGCCGTTGACAGCCGCAGTAAGATAGTGAGCAGTCATGATCCAGGAAGGAACAAAGGTTCTCGAGTATCGGAGGAAGCAACTGGAGACGACGCCTCTTCACACTTGCGTCGACTATCCCTCGCTCCCCTGTGTCGCGTGCGAACGTCACGGTGGTCCCACTCCAGAAAGTACCTCCCAAGACTCACGCAATCCGGCGATCGACGACAAGATCGCATCGTAAAAACCTGGCCAAGTAAAGAGCCTGGTCTTTCGGGATCAGGCTTTTTCTTGCTTTGCCCCGCACTTCGTCCTGAGGTGTAAACTTCAGGGATCTTTTAGCGTCTTTCCGGCGAGCTCTCCAAACCGGACTCGAAGGAGGTCGTTATGAAGAAGCGGTTGCGTGGCAGAGTAAAAAAGATAATTAAACCACCCGTTCCCACAGAACCAGAGAAGGCGGAAATCTCCGTAGATGAGGCCGAAGACCTCTACAAGGAGATTCGGATTCAGAACGTGTTGACCAACGAGAAAGGCGAGAAAGCCGCTTTAAAGCCTGGAGCTGAGGTAGATGTCGTGATCGAAGCCGATTCGAGTGCGACGACCAAAAAGCCTCCGCAGTAAGATCGACCCCTTAGACCTTTCAGGCCATGGTGCCAGATGCCGGCGATTGGTTTCGGTAATGGCGCCGTGTCTGCCTGCGTACATGATTTTCCAATTATAACCATGATCGCGCAAAGCCGGGCGGATTGTTTCGCGTGTGAGCTTCTGCAACCCTGACGTGTTGAGCGGCTTCCCAATTGAATTCTCGCGTACAAATCCTCCAAAGGACGGATGCTCCTCGCGGTACCGCGATGGAACCAACTATATCTGTCATGTTCCATTCACCTCGTCCAGCTTGGATTTTTCGACGGTGGAAAGCACCGTTTCCTGTGACCTGGGAACAGGGATCCACCAATGCATCGGTCCCTGAACCAAGCAGCTTGTGGTTTGCAGCAATTGCTGTTCTGGCCTGCCTAGAGCTGGCATGGCGGCAGCAAAGCTTGCGCTTGTCAGCAGCGAATTAGCTTCCTGCCAACATTGCCGCAGCTTTACGACCGACAAGGTTAAAACCTATCTTGGCAGCGTTTTTTTTCACTTCTTGCAAAATGGCGCTGCCGCTGACTTGATTCTTGGCAAGGATTTGCACTTCCCCAGCCGCCAAATGCGCCCGTAGTTCGTAAACTTTAAGGCCGGCCTGGCGCGCTTGATTGGCTGCGTCCCGGAGTTTGCTGCCAGCTGAGGAAAAGTTACCCTCCCGTGCCAGAACTCGAGCCTGCGTGATTGCCAGATCTAATTTGATGGTCCGGTCGCCCGCTTTTAGCTTTTCGGCTTGATCGACTTCAATGCGAGCTTCCTTAACTTGTCCTTGCCGAAGATGTGATTTAGCTTTTGCCACCCTCGCGGATGTCTCGCCATCGGGGCTCTTTTCAGCTAAAAACTCCTCTATAGCCTGACTGGCCAGCGTCGCGGCTTTTGCGGTCTGATTGCGCTCGAGTTCCAGTCCTGCAAGAGACAGTTGACAACGGGCGACGCCCGCTTTATTGCCCAGGCTGGCCTGAATGTCGAGAGATTCTGAATAAGATTTGTCGGCCTCTGCTAAATCATCCTGCGCCAGCAAAATGTCGCCTAGGATTTGCAGGGCGTCCGCCTGATCACTTCTCGCATCAAGCTGCTTGGCGGCGGGAATCGCCTCTTGAATATAGCTCTTCGCTTCAGCGAAATTGCCCTGTTGAAAGCGAATGGAGCTCAGATTCATTCTTGCCTGCACGAGCCCCTTTAGATCACCAACCTCAGTCGCGACTTGGCGGGCAGACTCCAGAACCGTCGCCGCGGCGTCATATTTTCCTTGGGTGAAATAAATGAGGCCCAGATTGTTCTCGGCCAAACTCAATTGCCATTTGTCATCAATCTCTTTGGCAATATTGATTGCCTGTTGATAGCGCTGGATGGCACCGCTGACCTCTCCGCGATCGGAGAGAACATTGGCAATGTTGATCGAGGCCCCAGCCGAATCACGCTTGGCGCCGATGGAATTTGTCAGGCTGAAAGCTTGTTCATGAAACTGCTGAGCGGTTGTGGAATCGCCTTTACTGCTCAGAACATTTCCGATGCAGGTGAGACTCCGGGCCTGGCCAAGCGGATCAGAAATGTCTTTGTAGATTTGCAGCGCATGTTCGCCAGCCTTACGAGCAGTCTCAAGATCGCCCAGACTCATTAATGCGAAGCAGCGCCGCCATTCTGCACGCGCGGTGAGAGCACGTGCTCCTCTTTGTTGGGCTTGTTGAATGGTCCGCTCGGCAGCTGCCTTTTCAGCCTTGAAATCCGATAATGTCTCGGCCGCGTCGGCTTCTGCCATATCGATGCGCGTGTCGTCCCGTTGTGGAGAAGGCAGCCTGCGCAGACTTTGGATTGACGATAGGGCCTCCTGACCTTTGCCTCCTTGAATTTGTGTGGTAACCAGGCGCAAACCGTAGTCCAGTTCATCCGGCGCAATGGTTTGCAGCGTGCGATAGATGTTTTCCGCCTGGCTCCATTCAGATGTGGCTTCACGATAGCGTGCTTCTATCAAGAGTTTTTGCTCGCGCAAAAGATTTCCGGAAAGATCAAACGCCTTTTTGGCTTCTTCCTGTTTTTTGGAGTCATAACCGAGCTGGTCCCACACGCTGGCCAGCGCGGAGTGAGCCATCGCGTAATTTGGATCGGAGGCGATGGCTCTTTGCAGCATATCGCGGGCGCCAAGCGCATCCGACATACGCAACTTGGCAACACCTTCCGCATAGTTTTGCGCTGCCTGCACGTTCGAGGGCATGGATGCGCGCATCAACTCAGCGGTCGCTGCATCGGCCTGGTCGATGTTTAATTTTTGGCGCAGATCGATGCCTGTACGGGTGATCAATTGGTCGATCTCATCGGCACGACCATTGGCCGAAAAAGAGACGCGGGTTTCGCCGGCCTGAGTATCCTGAACATACAGATTCAGACGGATTACACCATCAAGGTTCGTGTAGGAACCGACCACGATGAGATCGGAGTTCAAGCGCCGGTTGATGCGCGTGAGCGTATCGCGTGCCAGGCTGCCGGAGTTCGTTAGTGACAAATCCTGTTTGGCACGATTCACGTCTTCATCGGAAATGATTCTGATTTTTTCTCCAGCTGCCAGTTCAATCGGCAATTGAGTGGTCAGAATGCTGGAAATCCAGTCATCTTTGGTGTGGGCGGTTTCGTTCTTGAATCCCAGCACGGCGACTGATTGTCGCGTCAAACTCTTCGCAACCGCACGCGGGTGATGTCGACGCCAATAGAACCAACCAGCAATTGCTGCGCAAAGAAAGAGAATCGCTGCGGCGAGTTTCCAAGGGATTTTTTTTCGCGGCACTTCTTGCTTCTGTTCCGAAGTCTTAGGCACGAAAACGGGAACTGTGATCTGTCGCGTTGAGACCCGATCCAGATCAACTTTCAGTTCACGCGCTGTCTGATAGCGATGGTCGGCTTTTTTCTCGAGGCATTTCATGATCGTGCCCTCGAGTAGTGGCGAAAGGCCTTTTCTTAACCCAGAAAGTTCGGGAGGACGCGCGTGGATGATCTCTGCCGCGAGCGCAGTTGCAACTTTCCCTTGAAATGGCCTGCTGCCCACGCTCAATTGATAGAGCACAGCGCCCGTTGCCCAGATATCTGTGCGCGCATCAGGCGACTCGCCCAATAACTGTTCCGGCGCCATGTAAGGCAACGTACCCCTGATCTCATTGGTTTGAGTCAGAGTCATCGTCATCGTGGCCATGTTCTCGTCGCTTGCCGTGTGCACCAGCCGGGCGATTCCAAAATCGAGCACCTTGAGCCGTCCGTCTGGAGTCAGACGCAAATTCTCCGGTTTCAAATCGCAGTGCACGACGCCTTTATCATGTGCGGCGATCAGAGCATCGGTCAGTTGCAGGCCCAGGGAGACGATCTGGCGTTCCGGCAGCGCACCTCGATTCACGATGATGTCCACGGTCGGACCAGAAATGAATTCGGTCACTAGAAAACATGTTTCGTTTTCTTCGTCGAAATCAAAGATCGTCGCAATGTTTGGGTGATTGAGTTTGGAAAGAGTCAGTGCCTCTTTGCGGAAGCGTTTGCGCACGGACTGATTGGCAAATGTTCCGGCTGGTAAAACTTTGATCGCGACGTCGCGCTCCAGGCGTTCATCGTGCGCGAGAAAAACAACACCCATCCCGCCTGCGCCGATCTGTTCCTTGATCAGATAGTGGCCCAGCTTCCGGCCGACGAGTTCCGCAGGAGTGGCCATGGAAAAGTTAGCTGAACATATAGTGAGGTCAGACTCAGGCGTCGTTACGAATTACGAACAAACCAGCTGGGGGACTGTCGCCTCAAGCCCGATGGCGCTAACAGCCAGATGATAAATCAGTTGTACAAGGAATTGAAGAAAACTAGGCGGCCCGGCCGCTTCCGGCGGGATTGGATTCAACCAGCCTGGTGCGGCTCCAGGTGTACTGAATGCGGTGGATGACGGTGATTGTCGAAAGAACGGCGATTACCCAAAGGACTGGCGCCATCACGTTGAACAGAGCTCCGATAATGACCAGCACCAATCGCTCCAGGCGCTCCATGAATCCGACACGGCAAGTTCCGACCAGCGACTCGGCACGGGCGCGGCTGTAGCTCACCATGATTGCGCTGATCATTACGTACGCGGCCAGAGACACGTAATAGAAACGTCCACGCGGGCGAAGAAAATCAACAACCCAAAGGTGCAGTATTCTCGGGGCTCCCGGAGAACGTCTTCGTGGGTCACGGTCCAGGCAATACATGCAACGGGGATGGCCAGAATGAATAGCCACAACAGCTGCGTGGAGAGGGGAAGCATTCGCGTTAGATGTGCTTTCCTTTGGGCCGAGGGTTGGAGCCGTCTTCGGGCCAACGGTCACAAAATATTTGCTTGGCTGAAACACCGCAGATCTCGCTCGAGGGATATCATGAGACAGTGGCCATTATCCGACGCCTTCATACAGGGATTCGGGTACATGAGTGGAATGGCGACCGCAGAAGCCTCCGGTCCAACGGAAGTTTGCTTCACTGCATCGCACGTTGATAACACAAAGCTGAGTCCATTGAACAACACTCAGGCAGCTTCGCCTTCGGCCTGACACCAGCCCAGGAGTTCATTATGAGCACGTTGCAATCCCGTCCTCTTCCAATCGAGTCAGCGTCCACAGGGCCATTGACGGCCGAAGAATTGCGCAAGATGCATGCGTACTGGCGGGCCGCAAATTATCTTTCTGTCGGGCAGATCTATCTCTACAAGAACGCTTTGCTTCGCGAGCGCCTCAGACTCGAGCACATTAAACCGAGGTTACTGGGGCACTGGGGAACTACGCCGGGTCTGAACTTCATTTATGTCCATATGAATCGCATCATTAAGAAGTATGACCTCAACGCCATCTACATTTGCGGTCCAGGGCATGGCGGGCCAGGCATGGTGGCGAACACTTATCTGGAAGGCTCGTATTCCGAACTCTATCCGGCGATCGCGCAGAACGAAGAGGGCATGGAGCGACTATTCAAGCAATTCTCGTTCCCCGGCGGAATTCCCAGCCATGCCGCGCCTGAGACTCCGGGCTCGATTCACGAAGGAGGGGAGTTGGGTTACGCGCTCTCGCATGCCTCTGGTGCCGCGTTCGACAATCCGGGCCTGCTGGCCTGCTGTGTGGTGGGCGACGGCGAAGCCGAGACCGGGCCGTTGGCCACAAGCTGGCACGTCAACAAGTTCTTGAATCCCCTGAATGATGGGGTCGTCCTTCCGATACTCCACCTCAATGGCTACAAGATCGCGAACCCGACGGTTTTCGGTCGCATGGGAGACGACCAGCTCTCGCAGGTTTTCAGCGGCCTGGGCTGGAAACCGTACTTCGTGGAAGGGGACGAGCCGATGGCGATGCACCAGTTGATGGCGGGCACGCTTGATCGCATTGTGGAAGAGGTTCATGAAATACAAGGCGATGCGCGCCGCCATGGGGTGCGCGGCGTTCCTGCCTGGCCGATGATCGTTCTGCGCAGCCCCAAAGGTTGGACCGGTCCCAAGTCGGTTGACGGAAAGCCAGTGGAGGGAACTTGGCGCGCACACCAGGTGCCGGTGGCGGACTTACAACAGAAGCCTGAGCACATCAGGGTTTTGGAAGACTGGATGAAGAGCTACAAGGCCGAAGAACTCTTCGATGAGCAAGGCAAACTTATCCCCGAGTTGGCGGAACTTGCACCACGAGGCGACCGGCGCATGGGAGCGAACCCACATGCGAATGGAGGCCTTCTGCTTCGCGATCTAGTTATGCCCGACTTTCGCGAGTATGCCGTCGACGTAAAAAGGCCCGGAACACAGCTGGCTGAAGCAACGCGTGTGATGGGAGTCTTTCTGCGCGATGTGATGAAGCAGAATCTTGCCAGCAAGAATTTCCGGGTTTTTGGGCCGGATGAGACTGCTTCGAACCGCCTCGAAGCCTTGTACCAGGTCAGCGATAAAGAATGGATGGAAGAGATTCTCAAGATCGACGAACATTTGAGTCATGACGGACGGGTCGTGGAAATGCTTAGCGAGCACATGTGCCAAGGATGGCTCGAAGGCTATCTTCTCACTGGACGCCATGGATTCTTTTCCTGTTACGAGGCTTTTATCCACATCGTCGACTCGATGTTCAACCAGCATGCGAAATGGCTCAAGGTGACCAGGGAGATCGAGTGGCGGCGTCCCATTGCATCCCTGAACTACCTGCTGACCTCGCACGTGTGGCGCCAGGATCACAACGGTTTCAGTCATCAGGATCCCGGCTTTATCGACCACGTAATGAACAAGAAGGCGGACGTAGTCCGTGTCTACCTTCCGCCGGATGCGAATTGCCTCCTTTCAGTGACAGACCATTGCTTGCGCAGCCGGCATTACGTGAACGTCATCGTGGCAGGAAAGCAGCCGGCTCTGCAGTACCTCGATATGAAATCCGCGATTGACCACTGCACGAATGGCATCGGGATATGGGACTGGGCCAGCAGTGATCAGGGATCGGAGCCCGATGTGGTGATGGCCTGTGCAGGAGACATTCCAACGCTGGAGACGCTCGCAGCCGTGGATCTTCTGCGAAAGAATTTTCCAGACATCAAGATCCGAGTCGTGAACGTGGTGGACCTGATGACAATTCAACCGAACACCGAGCATCCCCACGGACTTTCTGACAAGGATTTCGACTCTCTGTTCACGGTGGATCAACCTGTGATCTTTGCCTACCACGGCTATCCCTGGCTGATTCACCGGCTGACCTATCGACGCCGCAATCATGGCAATCTGCACGTGCGTGGATATAAGGAAGAAGGGACAACGACCACGCCGTTTGATATGACTGTCCTCAACAATCTGGACCGGTTCAGCCTGGCTGGGGACGTAGTGGATCGCGTCCCACGCCTGCAACGTGTTGGTGGACACTTCAAGCAATTCCTGCGCAACCAACTGGTCGAACACAAGCAGTGTGTGCGTGAATATGGCGAGGATATGCCGGAAATACGCGACTGGACCTGGACCTATTAATGAATGTCCTGGTCCTGAATTCCGGATCGAGCAGTCAGAAGAGTGCGCTCTACCAGATCGCGAAGACACTGCCGTCGGAGGCTCCTGAGCCGGCTTGGAAGGCAGAGATCGAATGGTCCGAGAATTCCGCCATGTTGCGGATCAGAACTTCCCGGGGAACCTCGCGTGAAGAATCTGTCTCTTCCACCGATCGGCGCAGCGCAATCGAGCACATGCTGCAGAGTCTTTGGGTCGGAAGGGATGGTGTCCTGCAAAGCGCCGCGTCCATTGATGTGGTGGGCCATCGCATTGTGCATGGAGGCCACAGACTCAACGAAGCCACGATAGTGACGCCGGAAGTGAAGCGTGTAATTGCCAGCGTGGCTGCTTTTGCGCCGCTGCATAACCGGGCCGAACTCGAAGGGATTGAGACCATTGAGCGCCTGATCGGGACGGTCCAACAGGTGGCGGTATTTGATACAGGCTTTCATCGCACACTGACTCCGACCGCATGCACGTACCCGGGACCCTATGAATGGCTGGAGCGGGGGATCCGGCGCTACGGATTTCATGGCATCAATCATCAATACTGTGTTCATCGGGCGGCGCAATTACTAGGCCTCGATTTAGGATCGCTGAAGATTGTGAGCTGTCATCTGGGAAATGGCTGTTCGCTGGCGGCTATTGCTGCGGGACGCAGCGTTGACACGACCATGGGATTCACTCCTCTTGATGGCCTGATGATGGGTACTCGCTCCGGATCGGTCGATCCCGGCATTCTCACTTATCTGATGCGCGAGGAATCTTTCACAGGAACACAGCTGGACGAAATGCTCAATAAGAAATCCGGCTTGCTGGGGATCTCAGGCGTATCCAGCGATATGCGTGAGATCCAAGCGGCCATCCGGCAAGGCAATCAGCGTGCAAAGCTGGCGTTCGACATGTTCGTCCATCGGCTCCAGCAGGGTATTGCAGCTATGGCGGCTTCACTTAAGGGCCTGAACGTTCTGGTTTTCACGGCGGGGATTGGGGAGCATGCTCCTGAGATACGCAGTGCAACTTGTGAGGGGCTGGCATTTCTGGGAATTCAACTTGACGCCAAGAAAAACGCGGCTTCGTCTGAGGACGAGGAACTCTCGACTACTGACTCGGATGTGAAGGTGCTTGTGATCCGTGCTCAGGAAGATTGGGCGATTGCGAAAGCTTGCGTCAGTCTCACGGCCCATGCATGAGGAGAAGGGCGCTCGGATCGATTCATTGCATTCCGACAACTCAGAACTTCGTGTGGAAACGCCCATTTATTGAAACCCCACCCGCCTGGTCTCGTGCCACACTGACAGACCACCGCTTGTTGATCTGATAGTTTCCTTGGACAACCTCATTTCCTGGCTGAGAAACATCCGTTGAGAACGTGAATAGAAAGTTCTTTGTGACCCGCTGCTGAATCGCCACCCTCGCCGACGGGTTCTGATTGTTTCCCCCTAGCGTAGGGTCCATTGTCAGATTCGAGATTCCTGCGAGTTTTTGAATGCCACCACTGACTCGACTAGCCGCCTGCGAGGCAATCATCGAGTCGGTGCTCTGGCTGGAGGCAGCAGATTCCGCCGTGGTCTTGCCACGCGCGATCAAGTTGATGATGTCGGCAGTGGCCAGCGGAGGATCGGATGTATATGCAGTCGTTAGCTTTTCGAATGGCCCCCGCAGACTCAGAGTGAGGTTGTATTGCTCCACCGTGGTGGTCACGGCGACATTCATCACGGGACGAGTGCGGGTTGGATCCTCAAAGGTAATGACGCCTCGTTGCAACTCATAACGAACATTGCGGTAAAAAAGTTCACCAGAAGTAAGGTCCGTCCTTCCAGTGATCACGGGATTAGCGAGCGTTCCCGTTACGTTAAGGTTGGCGCTCCCTTCGAGGCTGACTTGAGAGCTCGTAGCACTTAAGTTGTCCTTGGACTGCACGGCCACTTGCAAGCTGACGGTATCGGCGAATCCGGGCTGAGCGGGCACCGCCGTGTTCCCGCTGAACTGATCTCCGAAGCTGGCAAGATCAAATTCGGAGGTGAATGAAAGTCCGTCAATCAAAACTCGCCCCTTTAGAGTGGAGGCCTGCATGGTCCCGGTGAGGTCGAGATTGCTATCGAGGACAGTTCTAAGACCCTCGGGATAACGCAGCCGGACGGAATCTCCTTGCAAGGCAACATTGAATTGCAGGCTGGGCCGGTAAGTGATCGACCCGCCGGCGGAAACCCGTCCGCCACCGAGTTCTCCTGTCATGGAGGAAATCTGCACCCGCTCCGGGCCAACGTCCAAAGTTCCATTCAAGTTGCTGACCCCGAGCGGCGCCGATTCTGTCGCCAACACCAAGTTTTGCAACTGGATCTGTCCTTGCAATTGTGGCTTTCCGTTGGATTCAGATGTGCGAATGTCGAGGTTCACGATTCCTGAACTCCTGATATCCGGGGAGACCATGCGAGCCACACGCGCATCAATTGATCCCTTTGCTGTGAAATTCGGAGCGCCGCTACCTGTGATAGGAATACTACCTTGCATACGAACAGATGTGCCTGTTCCGCGAAACTCACAGGGCTGCACGGTGACAACTGAACGCGCGTAGTCAGCCCGAATGGGGCCGGCAATGCCAATCTGCAACGACTGATAGCTCGCATTCAGCGTGGGTATGGTGAGATGAGCTTCCAGCCGGGTCTTGTCTTTCAATGGCCCTTTCAAAGTAGCGTGAAGTTCGGTCTGCCCTCGAAAGCCTTCCGGCACCCCCGCGGCGTAGCTGGCGAGCAACACATCAAGGGGAATGGCCGCTGTATCGATGGCCGCGTCGGCGTCATAATCACCAACCAGGTTGACGCGGGCTCGGGCGCGCACGGAAGCCTCGGCGACTTGCGAGTCCAGAGTAAGATCGGCGCGCTTGTTTGCCACCTGGATCTCCGCCTTCACGCCCGCCACTGACTTGTCTCGCACTTGAAGGGTGGGAAGCTGCAGCGTCGCGGTCATCTGAGGGTCGTCTAAAGTTCCTTGTCCGTTTACTGAAGCAGTAACGGTGCCATTCATTGACAGGTTCTTGGCCTGCACCGTGCGCAGTTTTTGCAGAACGATGCCGGGAGTCCCCAAATGGACCTGATAGGCTTTGGTTTTCGGGGTATAGGTCAGGTTTGTGTTCACAGAACCGGCGTCCGTGGCGACGTTCAGCGTTGAGACAATCGAGCCGTGTTCAGCACGCGACTTCAGGGTGAGCGTTTGGATTGGTTCGCCGTAAACGCGAGCATTCGCGATTTGAACCGAACCGGTACCGCGCGGATCATTTTGTGATCCTTCAACAGTGATGGTAGCCTGCAGGTCTCCTCCAACCGGATAATGCACGGCCGCGAGGTGTTGGAGATCAGTAAGTGACATTTGCTCAACCTGGAGGTTGGCGCGGATTGGATTCGAAGGAAGATAGGACCAGTCGCGGAGCTCGACGCTTCCGTTGAAAGAAGCCTGGCCTTTTCTGGCATTAAGTATCGTTCCCTTGGAAACAACAATTCGTGATGGATCGGCCTGCAAAGCCATCACGGCGCTCTTCCATTCGCTGCCTTGCACGTGGAGATTCTGGGCGTCGATCTGACTGGAAAGGTGAGGCTTCTCGATGGAGCCCGTTACATTTGCAGTCATGGTGGCGGTCCCAGAAACAGCAAGCGGTTCAGATGTCGTTGTCCGGAATGTGGATATCAAAGCTGCGAGTTGATGCAGATCGTTTGACTGTGCATGAATCTGCAAATTCGATCTCTTGCTGACTTCTCCTTCCGCAGTCAGAGTAGTGGAAAGCATCCGGAGGGTTGTTTGGCGGAGGGTCAGGCTACTCTTGGGGCAATCGTATAGCGCATGAATTGAGCCATTGACAGGGATAGCAGTCGCATTGTGATTCGTGGCGTTTCGAGCGGCGGCCCGCACCGTGAGATCGGAACGCACGCGCACGTTGCTGACACTTCCGGTCCATGCTGCGTCGGCCGTGCCGTCAAGGACTCCGGAGACTGAGACCTGGCTGCCCGCTGCAGAGCGTGCTGCTTGTTGTGCGGCCTGAAGAGAGATGTTCCGCAGTGCCGCCTGGACACGCGATGTCGGAGTGCGATCCAGGTCGCGCACGTGGACGTTCGCCTCAACCTGTCCATCGAGGAGTTCGGCCTTCAAACCATCCGTTTTGAAAGAGCCATTGGCAAGTTCGTACTTGCCCTGAAGTCTTCGGACCTCCAGTCGACCTGAGGAAGACGCGGCGGAGAGAGCGTCGCTCTCAATTACTCCGGTCACGACAACACTTCGCAACGGAGGCCGGTTCTTGTCGTACTGGTAGTGCATGTTGCCCGATACAGCCACATCTCCGGCCGCTTTTAGCGAACTCATGGCGTTGAGGTCGGGTGCATGCAAATTGACCCTGTAATCGGCGACCACAATCGGACTCTCATAATTGGCAACGTCTGCGCGCAGCGACACGGTTGATGACGCAACCCTCATGATGGCGGATTCGAGTGAAAAACGGGAGGGCGTCGCATTGAACTTCGCATTGAAACTATGGGGCCATGGACTGTAATGGCCATAACGAATGCTGCCCTTCTCATAGGAGACCGTGCCCCCATAGCGATTTACCAACGAGTCGAAGGTGATATCGGTTCCGAGGTCGTAGATGTCCGCCTCGAGCGGAGTCTTCGTGTCGTTATAGTTCACCTCGCCGTTGGTGAGAGCGACGTGCCCCACCGCAGGATCAAAAACGCTGGTGTGACTGCTGGACTGGCTCGGCGGTGGTTGAGGAAGATTGCTGTTGCCGGACCGATCGACTTGCAGGTGAACCACGGGATGCTCTATTAAGAGCTCTCTGAGTGTGACCTTGCGGTGCAGCACCGAGTCAATCTTCAGGGTAACGGTAAGCTTGTCGACCTGAAGGAGCGGTGGATCCTGCGATGACTCCTTGCCGTGGACGACTATGTTGTAGAGGTGAGCGGTCAACGCAAACAGCTTGAAGTCGAGTGCCCGGATTTGAGTGCGGCCTCCCGTTGCCTGGTCTACCTGCTCTACAATTTTTCGCAACGCGAACTGTTCAAATCCGGAACTCTTCAGGTAGAAGTATCCGGCTGCCGCGAGGATCACAACCAGAATCACGAAGGCCGCCAGGATTTGGATTATTTTGTGATTCCACGTCATCGCGACTCCTAAAATGACTGCCCTAAGGTGATGTAGTACTGGGTCGGACTAATTCCCGGAACTGGATTGAGGTTGCGGCCTATATCGACGCGAATCGGACCGATCGGAGTCTCATAGCGGAGCCCGACTCCAATAGTGTTTGAGTAATTGTCCACAAAATTTCGCAGATTGATGGCGCTGTAGACGTTTCCGCCGTCGTAGAACACGACCCCACCCAGGTGTTTCATGATGCCAAGCGGAAACCGAACTTCAGAATTCAAGATGAACAGCTGTCGGCCGCCGACCGGAACAGTAACGTTCACACATCCACTTTGACCCTCAAGCACATTACAAAAAGGAACCACTCGTTGCGGTCCGGCCTGGTTAATCGGGAATCCACGAAGCGTTGTTCCGCCGCCAGAAAAGAAGAGCTCGCTGGTGGGCACGAAGCTTCCTGCAAAAGCTTTCACCAGTCCCAACCGGATGCTGTTCGCGAATACAACATTTCGAACCGGCTTGTAGTAGGCGAACTGTCCAAACAGCTTGGCGAAGCTGGCGCTCGAGCCGAGAGCCCTTGGAGTGATGCCCAGGTCCAGCGTACTAAAGAGGCCGCGATGAGCATCGAGCGGCTTATCACGGGAATCGCGTATGAGCGTCCCGGAAAGGGTAGAAAGGTGGACATTTCGGTCCCTTTCCGCTACAAGCTCCGGCACGAGCAGGTGCGAGAGCACGGTTCGATTGAAGTCGTATCGGAGCTGAAGCCGGGTGTTCTGTTTCTCGCTGATCAGGCGTTCCACCTGGAATGAAACGTCTCCCAAACCGGCGGCAAAAAGCGGGTTCTCGGTGGTTCGCTCCACGGAAAGGCTTGTGAGCGAACTCCATTGGGATCCGACGAAGTGAGGCTGTGCATAGGTCGCGAGCACCCGTTGATCCAGGCGGGATAGTAAGAGCGAGGTGCTGGCAGTCTCTCCTAACCCTCGCATATTGCGGCGATTGAATTCGATCGAGCCGCGAGGACTAGCGAACGTTGAGTCACTCGCGGCGATCTTATTGCCGCCAAGCTGAACCGGAGGACCGCCCGGCACCGCCACGCTACCACCGGGGACATTTCCACCTCGACGAGAGATCTCGAAACCAAACCCGTACGTTATTTCGTTGCGCTTGGACTCGTGGACCTTTACAAGCACAGCTTCGTCCGTCTGATCCGTGATGGGTTTCCGCGGACCCACACTGGACCAGTCGAAAATGCTCAGGTCATACAAACGACTTTCAGCCTCGAGCAGTTCGCCCCGTCGCATAGGGCCTTCTTCGGGCACTTTGGTGGTTTTGCGGATGAGGGAAAGCTTGGTCTGCTTTTGCCCCAGATAGATCACATCCCCAACACGCACCATCTGCTGTTCATTCACGGCGTATGTCACATTGACACGGTGCGGATCTACGCTGTTCCGGTTGACGGTTGGCTTGACCTCGACATTCAGAAATCCCCGGTTGAGATAGTTGGCAGAAATCCGGTTGCGGTCTTCTGAGAGTTTCCGCGCGGAGAAGGGGGCTCCAGCCTGAAGCTGAAGACCAACCGGGGCAGCCACCTGATCGTAGGGAATGTTGCCGTTTCCCGTGACCTCGACATTATCGATCAAGGTCTGTGGTCCCTCTTCAATCTGGAAGATGACATCGATCTTCGGCTCGTGGTCGACTGTCTGCGAAGTGATTTTGACTTCTTCGTATCCCCGATCGTGATACAGGGACTCTAAGTTTTTGACGCTTTGATTCAGGAGTTTTGGACTCACTTTTCCATGGGACAAAAAGCGAGCTTTCTGAACTGCGACCAAGCCCTCCAAATCCTTCTCCGAAACCTCATGGTTCCCACGAAAAATGATGCGATCGACTTTGTGCTTCGTTCCTTTTTCGATTTCGTAAACCAGGAGAATCTGATCGGGGTTGCGTTGAAAACTAGTATTGACTTTGACGTCGAAGTAGCCTTTCTTCTGAAAGTAATCAATCAGATTCTCCTGACCCTCGCGTACCAGATCGCGGTCGATCGCTCCCTCTGAGTAAATGGGGATGAGCGTCTTCATCTGGCGGCTCGACATGAATGGCAGAATGGCGAGGCGTGCACCGGTAGTGCGGACCGTTACGACGGGTCCGACATCCACCTTGAAGGACACGTCAACCTGGTTGGTATCCTCGTGATACTGAGGCGGATTCTCCTCCACATGACTGGCGAGCCGGTGCTGTTTAGAAAGAGTCTTTTTCAGTCGGGCCGTGGCTGCCGTGATGCGCTCAGCCGTGTACGGCTTGTTTTTCTTCAAGAGGCCGCCGGTGAAACGTGCACGCAGCGATCGGAGGGAATGCACAAGGCGGGCATTTTCTGCGCCCTCGGGACCCTGTAGGCTGACGTTAGCAATGCGGGCTCGTTTGCCCAAGCTCACTGAGAAGCTCACGTGAACGAGTTGGTGGGGGTCATCGATTTGCGAGTCTGTGGAGATTGAAGCCTGAAAGTAGCCGTTATGTCGTAAGAAATCCTGCAAAGCTTGCTGGGCGACCGCAATTCTGGCCTTGTCATACGGATCCTCGTCGGGAAGGTTCACTACCTGCAGCAATCGCGTGTACGAAAACGCCTTGATGGCTCCCGGAAAGTTCACCATGCCCAGGTAGTAAGCGGGCTCCAGCAGAAAATTCAGTCGCAGCCCGGAAGGATCGGGGATGACGGTGACTTGAACTTTGGGAAACAATCCGGTTCGTTCCAGCGCGGCTATGCTCGCTTCCACATCGGCTTGTGAATACGGCGCTCCGGCTTTTTGCACCACCAAGCCACGGAGGGGTTCCATGTCCCGATGGGGATTGCCTATCAAATCAATCGCACTGACAGGTTGGCCGTTGTAGAGAGGCTGCGGCCCTTGCACTGCTAGCTGCGCCCATGCGGCCGCGGTGAGGAAGAAAACGCAAAAAGCAGGAAGGCGACGCATCAGCCAACGGGTCCATTTTCTGAGAAGTCTGTCCGGTGGCCCTCTCAATCCCGGGCACAGGCCCAAGCACGAACGGAGTTGAGATGCGATGCTCAACTGAGGCAGTTGTACATTCAGTAATGGACCTTAGGAACTAGTAATGGACCTTACGAACTCTTGTTCGTTCGCTGTACGACTCTAAACTTGCCACACATCACTAGATTTCTAAGCCACACATCACCGGATTTCTAAAAGGGTAAAAAACTTTTCTTTGTTCTC
>Ga0075434_100002110_pt1 | contig 17303 bp, 16 predicted proteins | sample RhiMethybrSRZTD3_FD_75298 | JGI IMG/M metagenome (GOLD analysis project Ga0075434, IMG submission 75298) | Populus rhizosphere microbial communities from Tennessee, USA - Rhizosphere MetaG P. TD hybrid SRZTD3 | ecosystem: Host-associated > Plants > Roots > Rhizosphere > Soil | place: USA... | reverse complement strand
CTTTTGCAATTTTTCAACGCACCCGAGTTCGAGTTTTTTCCCACGAACAATGCGGATACACTCACAAGCCCTTCTCTATGCTGACGGGGTGTGTTTCCATCACACCGCTAGGACGCTCAGTTCAAGAGAGCCGTTCGTAGTTGTCGTAACATCGCGCTTATCACTCATTGACCTCTGCCCACCTCTCATCACTTCTTAGATACCCCTCCATAGGGCGCACCAGATGGGTGGGCCCATCCGCGCTACGCTGATTGCAGCGCATGGGTCTCAACCACCTGGACTTCGCTATCATCGCCGTTTACCTGATCGGCATCACTCTGTTTGGGCTCCGCTTCCGCAAGCGCCAGCCTAGCCTGCGGGACTACTTTCTTGCCGGACGCGACATTCCCTGGTGGGCCATAGCGCTTTCGATTGTCGCTGCCGAAACCAGCACGCTCACCATCATCAGCGTCCCCGGTCTCGCCTATGACGTTAACATGACGTTTCTGCAAGTCGTCATGGGATACATTGTCGGGCGCGTAATCATCAGCTTTGTGCTCCTCCCGCACTATTTCAAAGGCGATCTCTACACCGCCTATGAACTGATCGAAAAACGCTTCGGACCGCAGCTGCGGACTATAACCTCGGGATTGTTCTTGCTGACCCGGGCCGTCGCAGAAGGTGTAAGAGTTTATGCAGTCTCAATAGTTGTCTCGATCGCGCTAGGAACCGGAGAAGTTACATCCATCGCGATCATCACAATCCTGACGCTGATCTACACATTCGAAGGCGGGCTAGCAGCGGTGATCTGGACTGACGTGGTGCAGACCGCGATCTATGTTAGCGGAACGCTGGTTGGGCTGGTGACAATCGTCCACCTGGTTCCCGGAGGCTGGTCGCATATTCATGAGGTCGCGACCGCAGCCAACAAGTTCCGTATCTTCGATTTCACGCCGAGTATCTGGAAACCTTACACATTCTGGGCGGCCTTGGTGTTCGGCGCTTCGTTTGTGACCGCCAGTCACGGAACGGATCAGCTCATCGTGCAACGGCTGTTGGCGGCACGAAATTACCGGCAATCGGTTACGGCGCTACTTTCGAGCGGCCTAGCGATTTTCTTCCAGTTCGCTTTGTTCCTGGTGGTGGGCGTGATGCTCCACGTCTACTATTTGCTGCCGGCCGCGCACTTCGGCACGCCTGACCGAATCTATCCGACGTTTATCGCCACCAGGATGCCGCATGGAGTCGCCGGTCTTCTCATCGCCGCGATCCTTGCAGCGGCAATGTCGAATCTAAGCGCGGCTTTGAACTCGCTCTCCTCGAGCACGGTGATGGATATCTACCTGCGACTGCGCTCATTCAAAACAAAAGATTCTAACCGCGGAAGCCGCAGAGCCCTCGCCGAGGACGCCGAGAACAACAACTCAACTCAACGCATGCAGATGCAACTTTCGAGATTATGCACAGTAGGTTGGGCGATTGTGCTCTTCGGGTTAGCGATTCTCTGCTTACACCGTGTGTCGCGCGTGGTTGAAGTCGGCCTTCAGATCGCCTCAGTTACTTACGGCGCACTACTCGGCGCATTCCTGCTGGGAGTTCTCACGTATCGCGCGAATCAACCTGGCACTGCGATTGGCATGCTGTGCGGATTTGGCATGGAAGTCTATCTCTGGAAATTCACTGCCGTCCCATTCACGTGGTGGGTATTGATCGGCACCGCGGCGACGTTCGTCATTGGCTACGTATCAAGTGTGGCCATCACGCGAGCATTGGCGATCAAAAGCTCTTAACCGCAACGATTCCGCAAAACTCGCAAAGAGGGCTGTGCAGCAAAAGGTTTTTTTCTTGCGCCCTTGCGAGTTTCTCCTCGCGCGGTAAGAGCCTTCCCTCACGAACCTTCGTGTCCTTTGTGGTTCAAATGTTTTCAATCGAACCACGAAGGACACGAAGTCATACGAAGGTTAACCCAGTCACGGTTTCGCCGCGCCTCGAACCAGCCCGCGTATCGCCTCAATCAATCGCGCGTTCTGCTCCGGTGTGCCGATGCTGATTCGGACCGCGTTAGGAGCACCCCACATTCTTAGCGGCTGGACCAGCACCCCGCGCGAAAGCAAGCGATCGGCGAATGCTGCTGCATCCTCATTCAACTCGCAAAAAACGAAGTTTGCCCAGGTCCGCAGGACCGAAACGCCGAGTTCCGAGAGTTTTGAAGTGAGCAACTCTGATTGCTCCGAGTTGTTCGCCACCGCTTGACCAATGTGGTTTTCATCGCGCAATGCAGCAATAGCACCGGCCAAAGCCAGTGATGATAACGAAAAAACCGATCGCACCTGCGCGAAAGCGGAGATCAGACGCGCAGGCCCGATGCCATACCCAATGCGCAACCCCGCCAGTCCATGCGTTTTTGAAAATGTTTTCAGCAGAATCACATTTCGGTCGGCGCGAATGTAGTCAAACGCGTGCGAGTACTCGACTCCGCGCTGGCGGGCAAAGTCGGTGGCATAATCGCCGTATGCTTCATCCAGAACGAGGAGTACGTGCTCCGGGAGTCTTTCTATAAACCAATCCATCTCGGCTGCCGTGAGCAGAGTGCCGGTGGGATTGTTCGGATTCGAGATAAAGATGATTCGCGTGTTCTCGTCAATGGCCCCGGCAATCGCGCCGAGATCGTAGCCGTTATCGCGCGTTGGGATTTCGACCAGCTTCCCTTCGGTGACCTGAGTCGCCAGCTTGTATACGATGAATGACCGCTCACTGGTAATGGCGTTGAGGCCGGGACCGAGCAGCACGCGGGCGACTATGCAGAGCAGTTCGGTTGCTCCCGCGGTCACGAGGATCCGGTCCGGCTGAACTCCATGAAACTCGGCGATCGTGCCGGTGAGGCTGGTGGCGTGGATTTCAGGATATCGATGGGTTTCAATGAGCACCTTCTGCATCTCCTGGAGCGCGAGAGGTGACGGCCCAAACGGATTTTCGTTCAAGTTGAGTGCAATGGGTTTGTTCGACCTTTGGGACTGCTTGAGCGGCTTCGATTGACTGCCTTCAGCTAATTTGCGAATGTGCGCAGGGATGAAGGGGCTGAAGTCAGGCATGCACAGCTGACCTCAGCTTCGCAATTTCACCCATGCTCAGCCTCCGAAACTCTCCGGGCGGTAGGTCCAAACTCAGCGGCCCGTAGCGAACGCGCTTGATCTTCTCGACGTGATGACCAATCTCCTCGAACATACGCCGGATCTGCCGGTTCTTGCCTTCGATCAGCGTGACTTCATACCAGGGGTTGTCTGATTCGCGAATGAGGCGGATTTTGGCGGGCGCCGTTTTCACCCTGCCCGATTTTCTCGTCCTCGAATTTTTGGGGCCGCGGGCGTCCTCGCCCGCGCGGTTCAGTCCACGAAACCGCCTTTCATCAGAAATCATCAGACCTCGCCTGAGCCTTTGCAATCCCGCCTCATCCGGCGTCCTGGCTACTTTCACCACATACGTTTTCGGCACGTGCGATGACGCCTTCATCAGCCCCTGTGCAAGTTCGCCATCGTTGGTCAGCAGCAGCAGACCTTCGCTGGCGTAATCGAGGCGCCCGACGGGATAGACCCGCACGCGAATGCCGCGCAGCAGGTCCATCACGGTTGGACGGCCTTCGGGATCATGAACAGTGGTGACATAACCCTTGGGTTTGTTCATCAGCAAATAAATGTGACGTTCAGGGCCGCGCAGCAGTTTACCGTTCACGCGAATGTGGTCGCGCTCGGGATCGGCCTTGGTGCCGAGTTCGGTAACAATTTGTCCATTGAGCTCAACTGCGCCTGAGGCGATCAGCTTTTCGGCTGCGCGTCGCGAGGCAATCCCAGCGGCGGCAATAATTTTTTGCAGACGTTCCGAGGACATTGCAGGAGAAGGTTATCAGGAAGCATATGGAAGTTGCTGGGCAAGCATTCCAATACTAGCCTAGAAATGCTCAACCAGTTCCGAAAATCGGCCCACGATGAGCAGTCGGCTTGGCGGCTTCGGCTGCGCGACCTCCTCGTGCTCCAGCACCCATGTATCACCATGTGGAACGAACACTGCATTCAATCCGGCGCCCAGCGCGGGATTGATATCCGACTTCGGGCTGTTACCGACCATCCAGGTTTCCTCCGCAACGAGATCATGCTTGCTGACGATCGTGCGATATTCGTCAGCATGCTTTTCGGGCACAATCTCCACCGCGGAAAAAGATTCCTTCAAGCCGGAGCGATGGACTTTGCCCGACTGCTCCTTAAAATCGCCTTTGGTCACAAGAATCAATTTGTGGCGGCCTTTCAGGTAATGCAAGGTCTCCACTACGCGCGGAAGGACGTGCACCGGCTGCTCGGCGATGGTCGTTGCAAATCCGTGAATGGTTTCGTGGAGGGCGGGCGTCAAGGGTTCAACCGACAATCGCTCGAATGTCTTCGCCAGCGCGTGCGTGAAACTGTGCAGGCCGTAACCATGTGTGATAATACACTCGCGTTCCACATCGTTCAGAATTTCGCGAACTTCCGCCGGAGACCGCTCGTGATGGTTCAGAAAAGAAATAAAGTCCGCGATCGCGCGCTCAAAGTACACATTGTTTTCCCACAACGTGTCGTCGGCATCGATAAGAAGCGTCTGCTGCATCACAAAAAACGCGCTCCTCATCCATAATAATCGTTAGTTCATCCCGGCTGCGGTGGGAACCACATCAGAAAAGTGTTGTGAAAACCTTTGCTGCTAGAATCCGGAAACAATGAAGACTCGAGGGGTTGGATTTCTACTGGCAGTCATTTCTTCTTTTTCTATCGCGCAAACCCGGCAAACGGGGGCCTCATACGCAACTGGGCATTCCTCAGCGGCGCATTTGCAAGTTGCGCCCGAGCTTGAGCAGCGCCTCGCAAAATTTCGCGAGGTGCACATGGCTTTTGATCGCTCAGGTTTAACAGCGCGCGAGCAGAAAATGATCGAGAAACTCGCCGACGCCTGCCATTACCTCGACGACATTTACTGGCGACAGGTGGATCCCGAGGGACTGGACCTCTACCGCTCGCTTGAAGGCAAGACAAGTAAGCAGGATATCGAACTACGCCGCTACCTCTGGATCAACGGCTCACGCTTCGACCTGCTGGACGAAGAGAAACCCTTCGTTGGAAACACGCCCATGTCGCCCGGCCGCGGGTTCTATCCTCAGGGTCTGACACGCGAGCGCATTGAGCAGTACGTTAAGGCACATCCGGAGAAGCGCGGGGAAATCTACAGTCCCACTACCATCGTTCGCTGGCACGGAAGTGATTTGGAAGGCGTGCCGTACCACGTTGTGTTTCATTCTTATCTCGAGCCCGCTGCTCGTGACTTGCACGCCGCCGCAGAATTGACCACCGACGCGGCCTTCGCGAATTTCCTGCGACTGCGCGCCGACGCACTCCTCAGCGACAATTACTTTGATAGCGATGTCGCATGGATGCAATTGAAGGATCCGAAGATCGATCTGATCTTCGCGCCTTATGAGACCTATAGCGATGCACTGCTCGGCGTGAAGGCGACGTACGGCGCTTCCATTCTGATCCGCGATGAAGCCGAGAGTGCAAAGCTCGAAACGTTTCGCAAGTACGTTTCGGATATCCAGGATGCTTTGCCGCTCGCAGAGCGTGACCGTCCCTCGAAGCGCGGCCTGGAAACTCCCATGGAAGTCATGGATGCGCCTTACCGTACCGGCGATCTTGGACACGGCTATCAGGCGGTCGCCGACAACTTGCCCAACGATCCCAAAATTCACGAGCTCAAAGGCAGCAAGAAACTGTTCTTCAAGAACTTCATGGATGCGCGCGTGAACTATGTCATCCTTCCACTGGCCCACTACATGATGCCGGAGTCGCAGGCCTCCATGGCCTCGGCAGAGGGATATCTGCTGGGAACGATCATGCACGAGATTTGCCACGGTCTCGGACCGGCGTTCGCGCACAATGCTTCCGGAGAGAAGGTCGACATTCGCGCCGCTATTGGACCGATCTTCGGCGGACTCGAGGAAGCCAAAGCTGATGTCGTCGGCATGTTCAGCTTGAAATGGCTGGTGGATCATGGCGTGCTGCCCAGAGAAAAGCTGGACGAGTACTACGCTTCATACATCGCAGGAAATTTTCGCACCATTCGCTTTGGCGCCGCCGAAGCCCACGGCCAGGCCGAGATGATGGAGTTCAACTACTACGTGGAGCAGGGTGCGCTGCGGCGTGACTCCTCAGGCAGGTATTCCCTGGATATCGAGAAGATGCCTGGCGTCATTGCTGGCTTGGCAAAAGAGCTTCTCATCATGGAAGCAACAGGTGACCGCACGAAGGCCGAAGCCTGGTTCAAGAAATACGATGTGATCTCGCCAGAGCTGCAGAGTTCACTAAATAAGGCCAAGAGCGTGCCCGTGGATGTGGACCCGGTATTTTCGTTTCCGCGGAAGGTTGAGTAGAGGTTACGCAGCGAATTCCACGCGCGGCTCGACCGAAATAACGCCAGCGCTAAATCCCATATCCAGCAGTCTGCTGATCGCCTCTTTCCCGTCCTCGCCATAATCCAGCGTGCGCTCGTTGACGTACATCCCGACGAACTTGTCGGCGAGTTGCGGATCAAGATCACGCGCGAACTGCATGGCATATGCAAGTGCCTCGTCGCGGTGGTCGAGCGCATACTGAATGCTGTGGCGCAATGCGGCGGAGATGCTAAAAATCAATTCGCGTCCGAGACTGCGGCGAATGGCGTTGCCGCCAAGCGGGAGCGGAAGCCCGGTTTTTTGTGCCCACCAGCTTCCGAGATCCACAATCCGGTACAGTCCCGAGCGGTCATACGTAAGCTGGCCCTCATGGATGATCAGTCCTGCTTCATATTCGCCCGCGAGCACGCGTGGAATGATCTGGTCGAACGGAACAACTTCAGTCGCGACATCCGGTGCGAATATTTTCAGCGCCAAATACGCAGTCGTTAGCTTGCCCGGAACCGCAATCTTCTTTTGCTTGATCTCGCTTTCCGAATACGCGCGGGGCGCCACGATCATCGGCCCATAGCCTTCGCCCACACTTCCGCCGCAGGTCATCAGCGTGTATTTCTCTTGCAAGTACGGATAGGCATGAAAAGAAATGGCGGTCACATCGTAAACGCCCTCGGCCGCGATTGCTTTCTGGTTCAAAGTTTGAATATCGGAAAGAGTATGCGTGAATCGCAGGCCAGGCACCGTGACGCGGTTCGTCGCCAGCCCGTAGAACATGAAAGCGTCGTCGGAGTCAGGGCTGTGGGCAATGGTGATTTCGCGAACGGCAGTAGCGGTGAGAGTGTTCAACTTATTTTCTCCGGATGGCGCGGGCCTGGAGGGCCGCGCCTACACGATTAATTTGTCGGAACGAAACGTCGCCAGGTGCTCGCGACTCCTGCAGCGAACATGACTTTTAGAATTTCGGCGAAGACGAACCCGTAGAGTCCGAACGCGATCGCACGGGAAAGAGAATGAGTCAGAACGAAAAGCCAGGAAATCCCGATGGCAAACAGAAGCACTTCTGCCGCAACCGCAGCGGAGAAGGCTCTTAAGAACGTCTGTTTTCCGCGCTCGAACATGTAGCCCGCCAGTCCGGCCACGAACGGATAAGCCATCAGATATCCGGCAGTCGGCCCAGCAAAGCGCAGAATGCCAGCAGCGCCGACCGGTGCGAACACCGGCAGCCCGGCCGCGCCTTCGGCCAAGTAGAGAGCAAGCGCTATAAAACCGCGACGACTACCCAACGACAGACCAACCACAAGCACGGCGAAGTTCTGCATGCTCAGAGGCACCGGCGTTCCGGGGATTGGGAGAGAAAAGCGCGCGCAAACAGCCACGAACAAACTCGCCACCACAATGATTCCAACCTGCCGCGCTGCCTCAGCCGATCGGCTGCGGACGACTGCAGCTTGACTCACCGGTGCTGACATTTCGTCCCTCCACATTAATTTTCGCTGTGAGAATGTTCGCTGTTAACTTCCGACTCACGGCCGCCATCACCAAGCCGGTTTTGTGTTTTCTGCCATCGCTCGCGAACCTTCACATAAGCAGAGAGCGCGGCCCACAGCACAGCCCCGGCGGCAACGGCAACGATCAGAAACCACCAGAACATCCGCACGACAGGTAAGGATAACAGAACAGCATTCAGCCAAAACTAAAGAGGTGGGAATCTATTTGTGTGACATCAGTCGCTCAATCTCGTCAGCGGTCTGGGGCAGGTCCTGGCTGAGTCGAACCAGCTTCCCCTCGTTGTCAACCAAAAACATGTCTTCGATTCGGACGCCGAGCTTTTCTTCGGGGATGTAGATTCCAGGCTCGATCGTGAACACCATTCCTGGGCCCAGCGGCAGATTGTAGTCGCCTTCATCGTGGACGTTCAATCCGACCCAATGGCTGAGTCCGTGAATGAAGTACTTGCCGAGCGGCTCGCCGTGCGAATCCTTGCCGTGAGTGTTGATGTACTGGTAAGCGACATCGTAAAGCGAATCTGGTTTGTTGCGCGAGAGATGTGATTTTCCTGATTGAAATGCGGCGATTGCCGCGTTTTGAGCTCCAAGAACGATCTCGTAAATCTCCCGTTGTCGCGCGGTGAACTTTCCTGAAATCGGCATCGTGCGCGTAATGTCTGAGGCATACATCGAATACTCGCCGGCAGCGTCAATCACCACCAGATCGCCGGATTGCATGGTTGCGGAATCTTCCGAATAGTGCAGCACCGTGGAGTCAAAACCCGACCCGACGATCGGCGCGTATGCCGGACGCTCACATCCACGCTTTCCCCATTCATATTGCATGAGCGCCGAAATTTCGCGCTCCGTCACACCCGGATTGATAATCCGAATCGCGGCAAAGTGGGCTGCTACCGACGCATTGGTCGCTTTTCGAATGAGCTCGATTTCGCCCGTGTCCTTGATGGTGCGCAGCGACGCCACCAGCGGACGTATATCGTTGAAAGAAACGCCCACGGGAAAAGCGTTAGTATTTCTGAGCCAATTCAACGGTTCAGTGGAGTTGGAGTCGTACCCGGACGCCGGCACGTCCGTGAAAATCCTGGCATTGCGTGGCGCCGGCCCAGTCGGCAGCAGTTTCACCAATTCTGCGCGTAAATTATCGAGCGCGTCCACGTGATCAACTCCGGTGGTGGCCGTCGCTTTCGGATCATCCGGCCCCAATTTCGGGCCGGTCCAGCGCTCTTGCGAGTAGTTCCTGTTGGGCAGGAAAAGAATCTCCGTGTACGGCCGGGCTGCCGAGGTTCCCTGTGCATCTGCGGCCGACGCCACCAGAAGGGCCGCACCCGGTTCGGCCCATCCCGATAGGTAGTAGAAATTATTGTCTGGGCGATATCCGTAAAGGTCGTTCGGGCCCTCAGCTTCCGGGGGCGCGAAGACCAGCGCAAACCCACCCTCGAGTTTCGCCGCCAGTTTTTGACGGCGGGCATGATAGTCAGAGAAGGGTTGTCGATCAAGAGCGCTTGCCGAAAAAGAAAACAAAAGCCAGCACAAACAGACTCGCGTGACCGTCTTTGACATGAGGCCTATTTTCCCGCCATGGATTTGGTCGCAGCGACAAAAGCATCCACATTGCTCTTATCGACCAGAGCCGATCCAGTATCTACGAAGGCGGGAACGGGTGCAAAGCTGTCATGCGTCCAATCGGCACCAAGGTTCTTCACACTCGAGTGATGCAATGCGTCGAGCATCTTCAGCCCGACATAGGCCATCGTGTAGGGCTTTTGCGAGATGGTCGCGGCAATCACGCCTTTTTGAATCCACTGCAGCGTATCCGGGTCCGTGTCCATCGCGATGATCGTCTTCCCTTTCACGCCATTGTTGTTGAGCACGTTCGCGACTTCCTTCCCCGACAGCGCTTCCAGGCATACAAACGCGTCAACATGTTGCTTCTTGTCAACAGAGAGGATTTGAGTTGCACTGTCAAACGCGACTCGGGGATCTCCCCTGACGTCGACCACGCCTGCAATCTTAATGTCAGGGTGACTATCTATTGCATCTTTGTATCCGCGAAAGCGCTCATCCAGGTTGGGCTGGTTGGGCATGGTAAACACCACGACATTTCCCTTACCCTTAAGCTCTTGTACGAGGCGCTTACCGCCGATTAGTCCTACTTGATAATTGTTGGTGCCGATAAAAAACAATCGCTTGCTTGAAGGCGCGTCGGAATCGATGGTGATGACTGGGATCCCTGCGTCAATCGCACGGTAGATTGCATCATCCACTAACTTCGGATCGGCAACAGAGATGAGAATTCCCGCCGGCTTTTTGCCAATTGCCTGCAGCAGTTCGTCCCGTTCACCAGCCGGGTCATACGTATCGGGACCTGAAAACGTGTAGCCGATACCTAATTCCCGCGACGCTTCCGAAAATCCTGCCCCCGCGGATTGCCAGTACGGGATTTTCACGTTCACGGCGATGAGAACGTAGCTCTCGCTGTTGTGGCTGCTTCCGCAACTGGTCAGGGAAACTACTAGGGCCAGCAGTGAGAATAGAGCACCAATACGGTTCATGGAGTCCTCCTTCGGAGAGGTCCAACGAAACGAACGCATTCTAACTCTGGATTCAGCTAAAAGAAAGCGGCGAGCGGGAGCTAGACTCCCACGGGAAATGGTTTGGTGTGATCTTCTGCCGCCGGACGCAACGAGAGACCTGAGAAGCGGCCTTGCAGCAGCGACATCAATCCCGTGCACCAATAACCAACTACGAAGAGCAAGAGGAAGGGAACGGTCAGATAGTTTTCGTTCTGCAAGGCGTAAATAACCGTCATCGCAAAGTAGCTTCCAATCACAAGCTCGACCCAGGGAACCCATCCAAGACGCTTGCGGTATTTCGTCGCCTGTACTTTGTCTTTCTTGGATTCCACTCGATATTTCGGCGTTCGAGCAAAGGCGCTCTGCTTGCCGATTAAAGCCTCGAGCACCGCGCGTGTATTCGTTACCGTCAACCCGATCCCCAATGCCATCAGGAACGGCAGATAAAGAAACGTCCGCGGCCAGGTGCGCGGGAATAACTCTCGTTGTGAAACCAGATAAAAGCTCGAGATTGAAAACGTCGACGCCAGAAACAATGGGATGTCTATGTACAGCATTTGGAACCAGCCCTGGTAGAAGCGGATCACCATGGCGGGCAACAGCAGCACCGACATGATCACCATGAGTGGATAGCTCAAGTTCGCCGTCAGGTGATACCAGGCCTCGAGCTTGACCCGGAACGGCTGCTCGCTCTTTAACACGCGTGGAAGAATTTTCTTGCCGGTTTGAATCAATCCTTTCGCCCAGCGCGCCTGCTGAGTTTTGAACGCGGTCATCTCTACCGGCAGTTCGGCCGGACATTCAATATCCTGCCGATAAACGAACTTCCATCCCTTGAGCTGCGCCCGATAGGAGAGGTCAGTGTCTTCGGTCAGCGTGTCGTGTTGCCATCCACCCGCGTCTTCGATCGCTTTCCGGCGCCACACGCCAGCAGTCCCATTGAAATTGAAAAAGACATCGTGGCGTGCGCGGCTAGAATGTTCGAGCACAAAGTGGCCGTCGAGCAGAATGGCTTCAACTTCGGTGAGAGAGGAATAATTGCGATTGATATGCGTCCAGCGGGTCTGTACCATGCCGATCTTTGGATCGGTGAAGTGATGGATCGTGCGCAATAGGAAATCCGGCGGCGGCACGAAATCAGCATCGAAAATTGCAACGAATTCGCCTTTCGCGACCTGCAATCCTTCCTGCAGCGCACCCGCCTTGAATCCGTACCGATTGCTGCGATGATGGTACGTAACCGGATAGCCTTGGGTTGCGTAGTGTTCCACCAACCCGTGTGCAACCTCGACAGTTTCATCGGTTGAATCGTCGAGCAACTGGATGTCCAGCTTCTCGCGCGGATAGTCCAGCCGCGTGACGGCCTGCAGCAGACGGTCCACCACATACTGCTCGTTAAATATCGGCAGCTGCACGGTCACCCGGGGTAGTTCCGGGAACTCTGCAGCCGGCTCGCTCGCCGCGTTTTTCTTCTTCTTGTAATAGAGATAAACCAGTGTGTACCGGTGCAAACCGTACGAAGCCAACAAAATCAAAACCGTAAAGTATGGGACCAGCAGCGCCATGTCGAACGCATTGGCGTGGTACAAGCCCTTGAAGGTGGTATCGAAGAAGTGCTGATGCAGGTATTGCGAGATTAGGTTCTGGGCCAAGAAAACGCCGTGTGTTGGAAGGGGCGAGAGCATCCGTAAGTTGGAGCAGCTCGTTGCGACTGAGCGAGCAGTGAGATGCCATTGTAAACGAGCAGATGCCCAGAGTGGGAATCAACAGGGTTGGATGCCCGAAGGCCGCAGCCTCACCAAGGCCAAGATTTCCTTCAATCTTGCGGCGCGGGCAGCTTCAGCGTAATCGCTTTGCGTTCACCGCTATCAACTGTAACCGTTTCGCCCTGACCGTCGTGCGTCGCAACGAAGTCAGGGTTGGTAATGTCGGTTGCCGCGTCATCCAGCGCGAACACCTGATATTCGCCGGGATTCAATCCACGCAAGCTGAAGTATCCGCGCTGGTCGGTTTGGACCTGCTGGTAAACGTCATGACGGTTGCGACGCACAGCGTCTGGAATGCAAACGATCTGCATGTCAGCAATGGGCTTGCCAGTGTCATCGACTGCAACGCCTTCGATGGTTGCCCCTTTCGCGCTTCCGACTACGTCAAGAAACGGTGCGGCATTGCCGACGGTGAAGCCAGAGTCTCCCACGTCCTTTCCGTTCACATTCACTTTCTTGACGATGTAATCACGTAGAGCGGAAGAACTTGAGGTCACCACTACGTGATAGTTACCAGGCTCCACGTTTTGCACCACAAATGAACCATCAGACTGCACTCGCGCAGCCATTGGCGTGCCCGCCTGCCTGGAAACGGCAGGATCCAGCGTGATCTGCAGCTGCCGCCAATCAAGTTTTGGCCCATCATCCATGCGAAATCGGCCGTGTACTTCGACTGCAGGTTCGATCGCGAGCTGTACGCCGCCAACATCTGCGTCGCGGACTTCAATGGTTGGACTTGCATGGGCCCGGTTGAGTTGCGCGGAGGTGATTCGCGGGGTATAGCTCCCCGGAAGCACTCCTTCTATCTCAAACGAGCCATCTTCGTCGATCGTTGCTCCGCCGGCTTGCATGTTCGCGCCATCGGCTCTTTCCAGCATGATCGTGGGAGCAACGGAAACAAGGTTCGGCGACGCGCCTCCTTGCAAGGTCGGCCTGGCCTCAGAAGGCAGACCGAATATGCGCCCCTTCACGGTGAACGCTCGGCTGGAAATGAGGTTGAAATTTGCCGTGCTTTCGTCGCCGGAGTGGACTTCAACACTCGCGGCCTGGCTCTGGTCGAGAGTGCCCGGATAGTACGTTGCCGCATAGATTCTCTCTTGCTGCGGCCTGCCGTCACCGGCGTACATCTCCGGCTGAGGCTGGGCGATGACCGTGAACTTTCCTTCCGGAAGGCCGGCTATGCGATACTCACCGAGATCGTTAGTAGTGCCTGTCATTTCCGACTCGCTGCCCAGCATTGACGACCCGATTGCCGCGACATTTATTCCTGTCACCGGATCTCCATCTTCATCTACCACCTTGCCTTTGATTACCCCGGCTTGGCGCATCCGGAAGAGCAATCCCTGCAGCTCTTGTCCGGGGGCAAGAGACAACAAGTTTGGGGAGTAGCGACGAGACCTGCGGTTCGTCGACAGAAATCCAACGCGTTCCAACGTGACTCGATACTCCCCCGGCTGGACACCTTCGATTTGAAACCGGCCGTCGGAGTCCGTCACGGTAGTCTTCGGTTCCCTGCCCGGTTGGCTGGAAAAGACTATCGAGCCCTCGCTGGGCACAAGGGTGACGTTAACTTTGCGTAATCGGGTTCCAGCGGCTTCAAGGACTACCTGTCCGCCGATGGATGAGAGCGGCACCCTTGGCGCAGGAGAATTCTGTGCACCGACAAACCCACTCGCCAACAGAATGCCCACTAAAGCGCAGCGCAGCATATGAAATTGGACGCGGAACTCAGGTGAATGGTTCCCTGCAACTAGGTAGATGGTTTCCAGACGGTATTGACTGGTTCAGCCAACAACCAACAACTGCCTCACTCCCCCCGCGCCAGAATCAACGACGTCTGCTTCGCCATCCAGCCCAGGTTGGAGTGAAAGAGATAGGTGATATTGACTCGCGTTCCGGGTTCTTTTTGAGACAGAGCTGCAGACAGATCGTCGGTTGACCGGATAGGACTCCCGTCTAACTCTGTGATCACATTCCCTATACTTAGTCCAGCCGCGGCTGCGGAACTGTTTTCGGCCACGTTCTCGATTCTGACTCCCGAGATGCCCCCCTCGGCCCAATTCTCACCTTCAACGCCGAGAACACCGTGCTTGGAATCTCCCGCCGGCGCGCGACCTGGTGGCACTTTCACCCTAGTGGTCTTGAACGGAGTCTGACCCGGCCGGCTCGGATTTGAGGGCGTCGTGGCCCACTCTGGTGGGGGAATGGGAATTGATAGTTTCTTGCGCCCAGGACTACGTGGACCACGCCAGAGGCAAATGGATCCTCCCCATCGAACCATAGAACGCCAGCCAGGCGTGAACCCGGAAAAACTGTTGTGCTGCGAAGATAAGACTTTGCCAGCGTGACTGTCTGTCCCGAGGACGAATCGTCCTTACCCGCCAGCTTGAGCAACCCGGTACCAACCCCGCTTACCATGTTGTCCCAAAGCGTTGTGGCCGCCGATTTTTTGGACTTCCTGGTCTGGTTTTAGCGCTAACTCCTTTTCCTTTGGAGCGCTTTGATGCAGCGCAATGTTCCCCGGAATGACATTCACTGAATCGGATGAGCGGTTGTCTACATAAATGGCGACTTGATTGAACCTGCCGTTGTCTTTTGCCGAAAGCGTGACGGTTACGCCGCTTATGTTCATTTGCTCAATGGACTCACCACCGTAGTAGTAAACGTGCAGCGTGTCCTGTGCGGCTGCAAGCCGAAGCAGCGCGAAGATAAAGATGCAAGTCCCATTGCGCATACACATGTCCCGAGTGGTTCGGGCGAGGAAGATGGTCATTATGGGCATACAGGCGGCGAATTGCAATGCCACTGAATTGCTATTGATCCAGGTCTATTTGAGGGCAATCTCCGGCCAGCGCCATTCCGGCTGCCACTTTCCGAACGCAGGTGAAACAAACGTGATTGACGCTGAATTGCGGGACAAAGGCGGAAATTTGGCCAGGAGCACGACCTCTTCGTGGGGCTTAAGACTAATCCGCCGAGTGAAGTTACAGAGATTGAAATTGGTTTGCAACCCACCCACGAATCCAGTCGTCGAGTTGTATTTTGCTCCGGATGCGTCTTCCAGGTAGAGTTCCGCGAACTCACCGTCCACGACAAGATCTTTCCCAAAAATATGCTTTGCCCGGCCGCTTGCTCCGGGAGGTTCGTAGAGGAGCGAGGCGCCGTGTCTGCCGGCGATGGCGCGAAACGTGAGTTCAAGTTCGCTTGGGCGTGCGGCTACGCCAAGCAGTTCCACATCCAGACCCGCATTGCCTGCCGCCGGCCAGGTGACGATATGACGGGACGGTAAATCAAATTTGCGGATATCGGCAGGTACCGGCGCAACTACGTTGCTGCGACTTCCCTCGCTAACGTCAGCTGGAGTTGCTGCGAATTGGCGAGAAATAATGACTTCGCCAATCACGATCAAAACCGGGGTGATGATTATGACGAGTAATGACCATTTGACGGCCTGTTGCATGCCTTGCAGAAAATCGCGAGAGGTTTCCGAACGACCCACTGGGCCAGCTTGACTTGAGTAAGTGTTTTGAGCTGGATTCGGCCGATAGCCAGTCGGCGCGGTTTCTTCGCGGTTCCGGCCAACTCCGTCATATCGATTCCGCTTTACTGGATCGCCCAAACCGCCCATGTCTGTTGAATGAGCTTGAATTTCTCCTCAGCATCCGCGCGCAGTTTGAATCAGGTGCTCAGGCACACGGTCCGGGATGATACTCGCGCGCCAGCTTCAGGTAGGCGGAACGAATCTGGTCGGTTGTGGCCGACTGCGGTACTTCAAGAATTTCGTAGTAGGACTTCATCACACTGAAAGGGGAAGGAAGGCAATTGTAAGCGGAAAGGCCAAGCAGGCCAAATACCGGCCTTCGGCAGAACTAAGTCTCTCTACATCTGTGAGTTATCGGTTTCCATGCTGGAAGACTGCTGCGGGTTGGGTCTTATGCCCAAATTGGTTCTCCTCTGGCCCGCGGTGCGCGCAGTTCGCAAATAATTTCTTGACGCACATAGAGTTTCCTTGTAACTTAGAACGTTCCGAAGGCCAACTTCACCGGTGTTCTCGCGATCCTCCGCTCGACCGGGCTTGGTCAATCGCACTGAGAAACTTTCGGCCCCTTCGGAGCATCTATACAATTAACACGAGCTTTTCCTTTAGAACTCATCTGTTTTCAGTTATTTACGGTCAGGCTCGACGGTTTCCTGTTGCCTGGTTGCGATTGAAAGTTGCTTTCTGAGAAAGACGCGCGCCGTCAAAAGCTCTGGCCATAGAGAAAGGACCTTAACCATCATGCGTTCTGATCGCGTTTTTGATGCATTGCATACTTTGCGGAACCGGTATATGCTTTGCCAGCTTGCCTCGAAGGCCACGCGCAAGTTTCACAAGCCTAATACCCGAATCCAGGAAACCATGAACGAGGTATTAGATCGGATTGCAAGCTCCGAGAAGCAAACGGTTCTGTCCGAACCGGAACACTTTGTTGAGGCACAACGGCGGGCTGCGTAAGACCAAGCAGCCCAGGCCTCCTGCCTTGTATTACTGATCTCCCAGACACCCTCCCTAATTCCGAATCCTCCTCGCAGGTGAGCTAATGACCATTGCAGAACTCAAAGAAAAAAACATAACCGAATTGACCAAGATCGCCCGCACGCTCGATCTCCCGGGCGCCAGCGGTATGCGCAAGCAGGACCTGATCTTCAAGATCCTCCAGGCGCAGAGCGAAAAGGAAGGCCACATCTTCGCCGAAGGTGTGCTCGAAATCCTTCCTGACGGTTATGGATTCTTGCGTTCGCCAGACTACAACTATCTCCCCGGCCCTGACGATATTTACGTCTCGCCTTCGCAAATTCGCAAATTTGACCTTAAGACCGGCGACACCATCAGCGGGCAGGTGAGGCCTCCGCACGAAGGCGAAAAATATTTCGCGCTGGTCAAGATCGAAGCGGTGAACTTCGAGTCGCCTGACGAAGCCCGCAACAAAATTCTCTTTGACAACCTGACGCCGCTGTACCCGCAGGAGCG
>Ga0075434_100002108_pt1 | contig 17305 bp, 21 predicted proteins | sample RhiMethybrSRZTD3_FD_75298 | JGI IMG/M metagenome (GOLD analysis project Ga0075434, IMG submission 75298) | Populus rhizosphere microbial communities from Tennessee, USA - Rhizosphere MetaG P. TD hybrid SRZTD3 | ecosystem: Host-associated > Plants > Roots > Rhizosphere > Soil | place: USA... | reverse complement strand
AATAGCCCCCAAAATTGTTGTAACGCTCTGCTGCCCGGGGCTCGTCAGCGGCGTTTGCGAACCAGTTGTTGGCATCGAGCGCGTCATTTCTGAAGAATTCGTAGACTCCTCCGTGAAAACTGTTCGTGCCCGACCGGGTGGTAAAGATCACCTGGCCACCGGGTGACCGTCCGAATTCCGGGGCGAATGATGAAGTCTCGATGCGAAACTCCTGAAGAGCCTCGACCGAAATCAGGCTGCTGGTGCCACCCAACGCGCTGAAAGCCTGAGCCGCACCTGTCCCGGTAGTGCCCAAACCAACCGTGGGCGCGACACCAAAATTGGCGGAAACTCCGTCGATAAGAAAGTTGTTCGCGCTTGTCCTTTGGCCGGCAACACTGAATTGTCCCTGGTTGTTGGAAGCAGCTTGAGCAATTACGACGCCCGGAGTCAGCTGAAGCAGCGTATTGAAGCTGCGCCCGTTCAGGGGCAGATTCTCGACGAGGCTCCGATCGATCACCGTGCTTACCGAACCGGACTCGGTGTTGATGAGAGGCGTCCCCCCTGTCACGGTCAACGTTTCGTACACGGCACCCACCGGCAAGGTGAAATTGATGGCCACGGCCGCCTGCACGTTAAGGACGACGTCCGGTTTGATGAGAGTTTTAAAACCAACCTTTGAAACTTGGATGCGATAGGGTCCCGGGGCAAGGTTGGGGATGGCGTAGATGCCTTCCCGGTTGGTTGTGCCCGCGTATTTGACGCCGGTGGCATCGTTCACGATCAAGACTTCGGCTCCGACGATGGCACGTTCCGCAGGGTCCAAGACAAGACCGCTGATCGTGCCATTGGGAGATTGCCCGAGTGCAGCCCTCACAAAAAGAATGATCAGAATGAAGAGTGGCAGCGGGATGCGTTTCACTAGGGCTGCTCCTGGCATGCGCGGATTCATACAGATTCATCCGGTCTACGGAAGCCGCCTCGCATTTGTATCAAGTTTTTTTAGAGAAACCGGCTGGAATGTGGGCTGGTCGCATTTGCGACCATCGCGAATAGTGGTTGAAGGAAACGCGAACACACGAGCAAGCGGGATGCAGCGCATTGCTGCCACGCCGAACAGGAGAACTGAACGGCTGTTTCGCGTGATCGCTGTTGCTTCCACGAAGGTGCGGGGGCGCCCTGTCGAATTGACACTCGCCAGAAACCGGCGTAGGTTGGTTGAGGTCCTCAAAGCACAGTGGTCGCCGCGCTGGCTGCGCGACGTTCCTTTCACTCTTCACACCCAACGAAAGGAGCGAATCTCATGTATACAAGAGTCGTTGAATTAACGAGCAAATCAGGAAAGGCACGTGAACTGTGCGATACCATCGACGAAAAGGTCGTGTCCATCTTGAAGAAGCAGGCTGGCTTTGTGGATGAGACGGTTTTGGTGTCGGACGCCGAACCGAATCGAGTCCTCGGGCTCAGCTTCTGGAACAGCAAAGAGGATGCCGAGCGCTACCATCGGGAGCAATACCCACAGATCCATGAGACGGTGAAACATCTTCTGGAGACCGATCCCGTCATCCGGACATTCGACGTGCAGTCCTCAACTACCCATCGGATCACCGCACGCCAAGCTGCGTAAGAGCACCCGGCTGGCAAGACAAAAGCGCGCTCCCAGCGCGCTTTTTCGGACTTGGAGCCCACGCACAAGCGCTGCCTAAGCGACGACCGAGTCCCAAGTGCAGAAGACGGGTCCTAAATTCTTGCTCGCTGGCACAGCACCTCCAGAGCGGTAATCACGAACCAGTAATGGCCTCGAGAATCGTTCCGACACTCTTGGATCGAGTATCCCGTCGGTAGGCGTTCAATGCGCCTGACCTTGGACACGATGTGCCGGTTGCGTGTCACAACGAAGACCTTGGAGTGTGTCTCGTGCGTTGTATCCATTCCAGTCTGCCCTTACACGTGATCCTTTGTGAAAGTGTTGCTGGCCTGGAGCGCCGCTGCAAGCGCAAAGATCTGATGGGAAGGATCAAGAAATCTATTCCCCCCAACCACGTAGCTGTGGCCGTTTTCCACCTGTGCGCTTTGGCTTGACCGCCCATCACGACTACGCCCTGTTGAACGCGGTTGGCCGATACACCGGCTACGAAGGTAACCGTTCAGATCGTTTCGGAGAAACTCTCGGAAGCATTTGGTTCGAAGCGCCGAACGGCGGAGCCAGCGGCAGCCTGACCCTTTATCGCTACGGGACCCACCAGGGCGATGCCTGCTTAGGGCTCGGTGGGCTCACCGTTGGGGCAACTTGTTACAACGAAGGGACAAGCTTGCCAACTGGACAGGGCTGCTGTGGCAAAATCCCCCATTTGCACTCATCGACCGTCGATGAGTTCTAATCCCTGATAACGCGCGTTCGGTTGTTCCTGCAGCCTCATCGTGCCAGAGTTCTCTTTGTCAAGAAGGCAACGATTGCTTCGCTTTCGGACGTACGTATGTCGAACAGAAGCTCGAGTCCAGTGATGCGCAACACCTCCGCTACTCTTGGGTGCAGAGTGGCCAACTTGACCTCCGCATTCCGGTTGCGAGCCGATATCAGGACGGTACCGAGGGCACCCACCCCGCCACTGTCGATCTGTGTCACCTCAGCCATCTGCAAGACAATCTCCTTAGCGGTTTCGAGGGCTTGCCGCGCGGTGCGCACCAATTCATTCGTTTCAGGACCGTACGTCAGCTTGCCACGACAACGAAGCACCGAGACATTCTCGTACGAAGCGATTTGAAGCTCTAAGTCCACGCGTGAGAATTGCTTGAGTCTTCCGGGAAGTGCTGAAGCAACTTACCTGAAAACGACGACATGATGGTTCGGTCAGCCCGCTTTGTCAAGGCCGGCTCCAGGCCGTGTCGTTAGCACATCAAATGTCCGGTGGAATTAACACATGAAATGTCCGCTTTTGCGGTGGTGAGAGTAGGAGACCATGCCAAGGCGAATTTGCGGAGCTGGGCGGGGTTTCCACAAAAACCCTGCGTTTCTACGACGAGATCGGACTTTTGCGGCCGGCTAGTGTTGATCCGCGCACGCGATATCGCTTGTATTCGCCTCAACAACTCCAAGAGTTGGCTTCGATTCTCGCGATGAAGAACCTGGGTATTTCGCTGGCCCAGGTTCAGGAGCTCACTGCAAAGAGGGGGGACACAATCGCACGGCGAGCCACGCTCAACGAGCTGAAACGAACCATAGAGCAGTCGATCCATGCGGCAACTCGGTCATTGAACTGGATCAACACCGCCTTGGAGGAATTTGGTGAAAAGGCACCGATTCCGGTGATTGTAAAGAGGCGGCCTGCCATTCCTATCGCATCTTTCCGCGTGACCGTAAACAGCTACGCGGAGGTCTCCCGATTCGAGGAGGAATTGACTAGTGCATTGCCCGCACAGTGCCTGGGTACGCTACGCGGAGTACTTTGGCATCGTTGCGCCGACTCAGGCAGCCTGGAGGCAGAGCCCTTCATTGCGTTGAAAAGGCGGATACCGTCGCCAGCCTCCTACGACCTGAAATACCTTCCTGAAGCAACCCTAGCCTGCGCCTACTCAGGTCTCGAAGACGAGAGTGCCGAGCAAGCCTACGCTGCCATTCGACGATGGATGAACGTTCGGGGCTACCGCCTCGCGGGACCGAAACGCGAACTCAACCTTGGCGAAATACTAGAAGTCCAATTTCCACTGGCTGAGAATTAACGTGCCTTGCGACGGCGCGCGCGCTCGGCTACTCCTTTTTGCCAAGACTCCGGTTCGTGGGTCGCACATCAGTGATTTGCAGGGAGCCAATGGCAGTCTTCAAGTAACTGTTCAACGATAAGCGGTAGCTACTTGAAACATTGTTAACATGTTGGCCAGGGAGGGGTTGGAAGCCCCGACGCCAGCCTTTTCAGAACCGTGGTTTAAGTACTTTCAACGCTTTACAAGCCGCCGAGGACCGCCTGAGTACGTCGCAAGTCCTGTAAAACGGAAACACCGCAGGTGACGATCACAGGTGATTTTTCTATGAGCGCGATAGTAGGCAACGCTTCTGCTACCCGTTCGGCACGAGCACAATCTTCCCGATCACGCCTCCGCTTCCCAGCAATTCGTGTGCGTGCCGCGCTCGGCAGAGAGGTAACCGTTGTGCGATCAGCGGCTTGATCTTCTCCTGCTGCAGCAGGTCGAATAGTGTGAGCAGGTCGTGGCAGAACCACGCGGGTCTCAGCCGCATCAGCCACTGGATGCTGTAAGGCACCATGCTCTTGCGGCCCGGCCGAAACCAGTTCCGGAGGATATACCACTCCAAGATCGCGGATTCGCGAATCGGGTGTCGGCCGCTCGGCGCGCCCGAAGCCATCCTTCCTCGCTGCAGCTTGGCCTGGAACCCGTAGACCACTACGCAGCCGCCTTCGCGCAGCGCTGCGCGCGAGCGCCACAGATTGTCTCCACCGATGCCGTCGAAGACCGCATCCACACCGTCGCTGGCAAGGCGGTGGATTTCCTGGACGAAGTCAGAATTGCGGTAGTCGATGGGGGTAGCCCCAAGGTCCTTAACTACCTCCGCTGCCTGCGCAGAACACGTTCCGTACATTTCTACGCCGGCGAGCTGCCCCAGTTGCAGGAACGCAGTGCCGACGCCGCCTGAGGCGCCATGAATCAGGACGCGCTGCCCCGGCTTTACCTTCGCCGAACGATGCAGCATCTGGTATGCCGTGATGTAGTTCAAGACGACCGCGACGGCTTCTGCGGGGTCCAAACCTGCGGGCACTGGAATGAACTTGCGTTGCGGCAAGCAGACATATTGTGCGTAACAGCCGCTGATCGGCATGGCCGCGACCGTCTCGCCTAGTTCGAAACCGGAGACGCCTTCGCCGATCTGATCCACAATGCCGACCATGTCCCAACCGGGCGTATAGGGCACCTGTGGTGTTTCCGGATGGATGCCCTCGCGCGCCAGTACGTCAGGCAAGCTCACGCCCGCAGCCAGCACTTTCACCCGGACCTCGCCAGGCTGAGGATGCGGGCACTCTTCTTCAATCAGCTCGAGAGCATCGGGTCCGCCGTAGCGGGTGACGATGATTCGCGTGTGTCTCACGAAGGACCCCAGATGGGCCCGGATTATGCGCGCAGCAGATCTGTATGTCTGTGATCACGCTCACAACCAGCCAACCTGCCCCCAGACCTAGCAGCGCCCGCCTCTTGCTTCTCATAATCTTCAATGGATGTAGCGTCGATCTTGTTCAGCTTAATGATGCGTGCACGATTGCGCACCAAAGGCGGCACCGCCATTCGAGCCTGTGCCTTGTTTTCCGCGTCAATGATGGCCCATCCGCTGTGGATACCAGCTTTGCAACCAGTCAAAATTCCAGAGATAGCCTTTCCCTTTGAGCAGCTTGATCAAATCAAGGCATTCCGACGCTGTTTGGGGCGTCTCGATCGAGTAGCGATCCATGTTTTCCTCCTGTGCGAAAGATTGATCCTGCGTCTTTGATAACTACTTCAATGAACCCTTCTCGGCCGGCAGGCGACAGGTTTCCTTTGGGTACCTGAAGCCTGTCGAAAGTCTTCAGCATCCCGGCTCGAATGCGACCCGAGCGACATATCAGGCACGAGTTGCGATAATTTCCAAGTGCTCTGCCTGAACTTCGGTCAACTGATCGCCAGCGCGATTGTGCGCGGACCACAATGCTTCGAGTTCTTCACGGAGCTGTCGCGCCTCAGTTTCACCCAACGACCTGAACGCGCGGTTGGCGGGCCCACAGTACGGACGAAAAAACTCCACCACTTCAGCGGGCGGGAACGGGTTCGTAAAGTTATAGTGGCGCCGTGTCACTTTGAGATCTGACACTCCGTGGCCCAACCTCTCGCGCACCACTTTCTCGTCGCCCCACAGCACCGGAGCGGGCATGGCCCGAGGGTGCGATGAACATCCGAAAACAGCATGTCCAATTTGATGCCGAAGAAACGTCTGTGAGCGCCCCAAAAGATCTCTTCGCCCCAGTCTGACTTACGCAAATTGGCAATGCTATTTCCGGTTTCAGTGAAAGTCTCGATGTGAATCCGGTTCTACTTCGGGAGTCTTCGGCGCCGATGCGTGAACTGGAAGTACGCGTCATTGTTGTTCATGGAATCGCCAGTCTGGGGGCACGGATCTCATGAAGGTCTCCTCCGTACCAAGGGAGAGCATTTCTGCTATAGAATCTACACATTGCGATTCTTGATGCGCTCAAGCCTCCTGGGATGTGCTCCTTAACTTCAACTCCAAATTCTGCCCAGTACTATCAGACGAGTCGTTCCAGCGATTGCGACGAGAGGAAACTACTCGCGCAACCTGGCCCGCGGAGAATATTTCTCCTGTCACCAGCGAACGTTGCTGGGACTCGGGCAAAATTCGTCATGCGAGAGAGCTCTGATTCAGATATGGCGCTCCGTTTGCATCAGAAGGGAGTGCCGCTGGGCGAACTGTTCAGCTTCATGAGCGGCCTCTATTTTCGCGGGAAATTGGCGTATGCCAGGGCGTTTGCCAACGCACCAGCCGATTCGAACGGCGTGCTCGTCATCACCGCGAGCGGTGGCTTGGTGCCGCCGGACACTCCTATCACGCTGGATCGGCTGCGAGAAATCTCGTCTGGCAACGTGGATCCTGCGGATGCACAGTATCGCGCGCCGCTTGACCGTGATGCACGCGCGCTATCCGAAGAGGCCCGCGCAGACTGCGAAATCGTACTTCTGGGAAGTATTGCAACCCCAAAATATGTGGATCCGTTGCTCGATGTCTTTGGCGTGCGGCTGCTGTGCCCGAGCGAATTCATTGGCCGTGGAGATATGAGCCGAGGCGGGCTCCTGTTGCGGTGTGTTCAGTCTGGTGAACAACTAACTTACATTGGCGTACGCGAAGCCGCGCGGCATGGCCGCAAACCGCCGAAGCTGGCACCGCTGCTCCGGAAGGCACATTCGTAACGGTTTTTGTGCGCGCGGAAAGCCTGAGGTGAGAAGGCACGCCACACCATTCCATTCGCCTCATTTCTCAAAACATCGTTTTACTCTGCAATGCGTTCCGTCCAGCGGCCCTCCGGGGAGACTTGCGAGCATGTTCCAGAGACGACTCCGCCTGTCGCCGGCAATCGGCCGGTCATTGCTAGCGCGTTTCTCGACCCTGAGCCGACGGACGCGTTATTCGGCAGCAAAGGGCCTGGAAGCGCAAGGTTTAGTGTCGGGTTTTGAGCTTCGGTACAACAATCCGAGATTCGTGCGAGCAACAGCGATTAGTCAGCATTAGGTTGAGAGGGCTACCTGGGGCGACTGTGTGTGGATCATGCTTCTTCGTGGCTCCTCAAAAGCACATGGCGAGTCTGCGTATCCCATCATGAATCTGGCGCGTATCGCTCCCGCCATAACCGAGAATCAAACCGCCCTCCAGGGACGGTTTCGCATAGCACGATGACAAAGGCATAGCTGATATTCCCATCTCAGCGGCCCTCAACGAAATCGCCACATCACTGACACCCCGCGGGAGCAGCGCCACCAAATGCATCCCCGCCTCGGCGCCGATCACCGTGAGTTTGTCACGCAGTCGTTGGCGAATTGTTTCGACCAGCGCTGTTCGTCGCTGTATGTAGAGCATGCGCATTCTGCGAATGTGCCGTGCGAAATGTCCCTCGCGGATGAAGTCTGCCAGTGCAGCCTGATATAAAGTGGATGAGAATTGGTCGGTAGCATCTCGCGCGGTAGAGAATGCCTCCACCAAATCCTTGGGAAGTACTACGTAACCGAGGCGCAGCGCGGGAAACATTACTTTGCTGAATGTACCGATGTAGATCACTCGCGCGTCGGTGTCTAAACCTTGCAGGGAGGCAATCGGGCGTCCTCCCAATCTGTATTCACTGTCGTAGTCATCTTCAATAATCCAAGCGCCGGTTCGCATGGCCCAATGGAGCAGCAGCATTCGTCGTGTGGCGGTCATGGTCACACCCAGCGGATATTGATGCGATGGGGTGATGTAGACAGCGTGCGCGCTCGGAGCGCGGTAAATTCCTGCGGCTACGTCTAGCCCCTCATGATCTACTGGAACCGGAACAAGCTTGGCCCCAGCCATCATCAGGGCCTGGCGCGCTCCTGGATATCCAGGCTCTTCGATCCACACCGGCGCATTTGTATCCAATAGAACCTGCGCCGAGAGTTGTAAGCCCTGCTGCGATCCAGTTGTTACCAGAATCTGAGACGGCTCGCATCGCACCGCGCGAACTGCGCCCAAATATTCCGCAATAGCTTCACGGAGCGGCATATATCCCTTCGCATCGCCATAAGCCATCAACTGTCTTGTAGGTTTTCGCAAATGGCGATTTAGCAGCTGGGACCATACTCTGGTCGGAAAATGCTCTAGTGCTGGCAGGCTCACTCGGAATGCAACAAGTTTGTTTGACCAGGTTTGTGCTGGTACGCGCATCAACTCTACGCGCCGCGAAACCTTTCGCAGAGTTCTACTGTTGGTCTCCAGCCGTGACGCACTCGGCATTTTTCCGATCGCCGGCTTTAATGCGTCGTCCGGGATCGACCTTGACACGCACGTACCAGCACCAACAAATGTCTCGAAGTAGCCCTCCGCATGCAATTGTTCGTACGCGCTGGATACCGGTATACGCGACACCTTGAGTTCCGCCGCGAGGCTTCTCGTAGAAGGAACGCGTTGTCCAGGCCGCAACTGACCCGCGAGGATGGCTCGCCGAAACCATTCGTACAATTGCCGGTACATCGGGATCTTTCTGCTGGAGTCCAATGCAATCGGTGGCAGAAAGCTTGCGGAGACTCGCTTCATCGACATGGAGTCTAACTTGAAGTGGCCATATCATATCACACGAGAGTGGCTATTTTTGTAAGCCACGTGGCGAGCTAATCTGCCTGCATGCCAATGGCACGGAGGCACTCACGAACGTGCTGAAACGCATTTCGACTTGTATCCTTACGGGCATCTCGGTTGTCATCTTGCAGCCCCTTCATGGATTCGCACAGCCAAATTCGAAGACATCGAAACACAGCCTTCAACACACTAAGCGGGATGGGCAACACGATTTCGATTTCGAGATTGGTGTTTGGAAGACTCACCTCAGGCGTCTGGTCCATCCGCTAACCGGCTCGACTACCTGGATCGAATATCAGGGCACTACCGTCGTCCGCAAGGTTTGGAATGGCCGCGCCAATCTGGTGGAACTCGATGCCGATGGGCCCGGAGGTCACTTCGAAGGTCTGAACCTGCGTTTATACAATCCCGAATCCCACCAGTGGAGCCTCAATTTTGCCAATAGTAACAGCGGTACGCTGAGTCAACCCACGATCGGCGAGTTCAAAAATGGACGCGGTGAGTTTTTCGACCAGGAAACAGTGAACGGCCGGGCCATTTTTGTTCGATTTGTTATCTCGGACATCACACCGAATTCGTGCCGCTTTGAACAGGCGTTTTCGGATGATGGAGGCAAGACTTGGGAAGTGAACTGGATCGCGACGGACACTCGGGTAAAAGACGAATCTGACGAAGCGCACTGAACTGGGCGGCAGATCAAGCCCGGAATTGCGCGACTGGGATACGACCAAACTGAACCCTGAACACTTTGGGGGGGTGGTATGAACGAGGTGATTTCCGAAGCCACGAACGCGGAAAAGCAGTTTGATTTTCTCGAAGGCGAGTGGAACGCCGTCTGCCGATTTCCTCTGCGCGATGGATCCTGGGGCGAGGGACCCGGTTCGCTGATGGCAAGCAAAGTCCTGGATGGCTGCGTTTCCCTGGAATTCTTCGAGGGGCCATATCAAGGAACGATGATCAAGGGACTTGGTCTTCGCGCCTTCAATCCGCAAACCTCCCAATGGGAACATACGTGGACGGACACGTCCGCGCCGGGTGGCTTCCTGGTCTGGCGCGGACGATTTGAAGGCAACGCCATCGATCTTCACGGCCAGTGGGAAGATGAGAATGGGCGCCACGTTCTCTCGCGGCTCACCTGGTCTCGGATCACCGAACGGTCTGCCCACTGGGAAAGTCATCGCTCCATGGATGGCGGCAAAACCTGGACCCAACACTGGGTGATTGATTTCACGCGGAAGACTACGAGTTAACTTGCGGACTTCAGGAAAGAACAGGATAGACAGACAAACTAGAACGGAGGCAGTCATGAACATCAAACACATTCGAGCGTGTCTCATCGCGTGCAGCTTGGTTGTCGCCTTTCAGTCCCTTCAGGGACTTGCACAGCAGAATGCAGACGCAGCGAAAAGTGGCGTTCAACACACTGCCCCGAAACATGATGGGCAACACGATTTTGATTTCGAGGTTGGTACTTGGAAAATTCATTTGAAACGCCTCGATCATCGCCTAGTCGGCTCGACTAACTGGGTCGAATTTGACGGTACGTCTGTCACCCGAAAGCTTTGGGGCGGACGCGCCGATCTGGAGGAGTTCGAAACCGATAGTCCGACTGGCGGCCACATCGAAGGTCTGACCCTGCGTCTATACGATCCCCAAACTCACCAGTGGAGCCTTTATTGGGCGACTAGCAAGAGCGGTGCCATGGGCGTGCCCACGATCGGTGAATTCAAGAATGGACGCGGCGAGTTCTTCGATACGGAACCATCCGGCCCTAATGGCAGATCCATCTTGTGTCGATTTGTTTGGACAAACACCAACACCGATACTCCGCACTTTGAGCAGTCATTCTCGGAGGATGGGGGCAAAACCTGGGAAGTCAACTGGATTACGGATCAGACACGGGTGAAAGATGAATCTGACAAAGCGCACTGAACTCCGCCGCATTCCCGATAGGGGATCGCACGATAGGGCAACCATTGATCCAATTTTGGACGCGGGCTTTCTCGCTCATGTCGGATTTTGCTTGGATGGACAGCCTTTTGTCATCCCCACGCTGTATGGCCGGGATGGAGAAAGACTCTACTTGCATGGTTCAGCCGCCAGTCGCATGCTGCGAGAACTTGAGACTGGCGTCGCGGCTTGCCTGACGGTAACTCTCGTGGATGGATTGGTTTTATCGCGCTCTGCCTTCGATCATTCCATGAACTACCGTTCCATCGTCGCATTTGGAACCGCACGGAAGGTCGTGGATCCAGAGCATAAGGTCAAGTGTTTGCGCGTTATCTCCGAACATCTCATCGCCGGCCGATGGGCGGATGTGCGCGGACCGAGTGAGAAGGAATTGAAGGCGACAACGGTGCTTGAATTCTCGATCGAGGAAGCTTCATCAAAGGTGCGAAGTGGACCGCCGCTGGACGACGAGAGCGACTACGGGCTGCCAGTATGGGCTGGGGTATTGCCGCTTGAGATTAAATCTCGCCCGCCTATCCCAGACGACAAATTAGTCGAAGGCATCACTCTTCCGGATTATGTCCGGCGCTATGATGCTCGCCTCGCCGGCCACACAGAGACAAGGAATTTCCCGATTCCGGACTGAGTGGTCTGCCAATGAGGCGTAATTTGGTTCCTTCCAGTTTGCCCGTAATCCAACCGCGAGGAACTCAGCCACCACCCGATATGACTTCCTTCTGCTAAATCGACAGATGGATTCAACCCACTTTTTTCGGAATGGCTTGTGCGTTGTCGAAATACTTTACAAACATGACCTCATTCTGCGCTTCGTTATATATAAGTTCATCGGCAGCAGCCTTGGTCATCAGGATTCCAAATCCACCAGGCCGAATCCCGCGTTCTTCACGAACGGACATGTGAGCTATTGGCTCCGATTCCGGTTGACCGACCGCTGCATGGGAGAGTCCCTCGAAGGAAAAACCGGATCCTGGGTCGGCGATGCGGAACATGAGCATTCGCGGCGAGCGTACAGAAGCGATCCGAACCTTTCGATTGGGATCGAGTTGACCACCCCATTCGACTGCGTTGAGCAGCAGTTCGCGGAAGGATGAAGCGATCGTTTCGCGCACACTGTCGGGAAGGCCAGCGTCCAACTTCATCATGAAGCTCTGAATCCGCTCGGCGGCTTCACGTGTGCAAGGAATGAGGAGCTCAACCCAGTGCGGGCGGGCGGACAAGACTTCTATGGCCGGATCCTGATCCGCGGAAAGCGCCCGGTGTGCGACTTCGACGGCTTGGCGGGGAGGGAACGGTTTGCTTAGGTAATCGTAGGCTTGTTCCTTCACGGCGCGCAAAAGCGTCTCGGACGTACTGTCGGAGGTCATTACGATGACTTTAGGGCGACTTGCTCCCACGCGAATGCGCGCCAGCACTTCAAGCCCTGAAAGTTGGGGCATCCAAATGTCCAAGAATACGAGGTCGTAGGGTCTTTGCTCAATGGCGTTCAGTGCAGCAATGCCATCTGCCGCTTCTGATACGTCGAACCCAGCGTTCTCGAGCAGTTTGGCGACGCCGTGGCGAGTTGCAGCATCGTCATCTGCAATCAGAACTCTACTTCGTGCCGGGGTCTCGTCGGGCATAAGAAGGACCTCACGATCATCGCTATCGGAGTCGCCGAATACTATGTCGCTTATGCTGATGGCGTCAACACGAACTTAAGCGTAGACTGCTCACCCTCGGAGAGCGAACATGTCCGCGAACTTTCCATTGAGACCAACTGCCCTGGACACGGAACTCGCAGAATTGTTTGATCTTGCCCTTGATCTAATCTGCGTGGCCGGCCGCGATGGATATTTCAAGCGGGTGAACAAAGCGTGGACAGATGTTCTCGGCTACACAAAAGAGGAACTGCTCACTCAGCCTTGGATCAACTTGGTCCACCCGGACGACCAGCAAGCGACGATCGCCGAAGCCGCCAAGGTCTTTCGAGGATATAAAACGCTGTGCTTTCGTAACCGCTGCCGATCCAAAAACGGTTCCTTCCGCTGGATTGTCTGGACAGCGGCTGCGCCGCCGGATGGACAGTTTTTTTACGCAACTGGCCGTGACGTAACCGAGATTAAGCGCGACGAGGACCTCCTGATCGCTCAGTACTCTGTCACTAGGGTACTGGCGGAAGCGTCTTCACTGCACAAAGCAGCATCACAAATTCTAAAGAACATTTGCGAAACACTGGAGTGGGCGGTAGGCACTGTGTGGCAGCTGGACAAAAAAGAAGGAGTCTTGCGTTGCGTCGAGACCTGGCACATTCCAACAGCGAAGGTAAGCGAGTTTACGGCCGTAACTCGCTCCCGCACTTTCGATCGCGGCACTGGCCTGCCCGGCCGCGTTTGGGAGAGCGCCGATGCGCTTTGGATCGAGGACGTTACCAGAGACACTAATTTTCCTCGTGCTCCAGTCGCTTCGAGAGAAGGCCTTCACAGTGCGTTTGGCTTTCCAATTCTACTCGGCGATGAGGTACTCGGGGTACTCGAGTTCTTCAGTCATCAAATTCGGCAGCCTGACACTAAGCTGCTGAAGCTCTTGTCAGCAGTCGGCAGTCAAATCGGTCAGTTTATTGAGCGCACGGAGGCAGAAGCGGCGCTGAGAATCTATGCGCGCGAACTGGAATCCGCGAAGCAAGTCGCTGAAGAAGCGACAAAAGCCAAGAGTGAGTTCCTCGCCAACATGAGCCATGAGATTCGCACTCCCATGAACGCGATCGTGGGAATGACCGAGCTTGCGCTAGGTACTCCGCTTAGCAGCGAGCAGCGCGAATACCTAGGCACGATCAAGGATTCCGCGGATGCCTTGCTAGCGCTGATCAATGATCTGCTCGATTTCTCGAAGATCGAAGCACGGAAGTTCGATCTCGTCAAGAGAGACTTCCATCTCCGCGACAGCCTCGAAGACACCGTACGGCTGCTTGCCCCGCGCGCTCATCAGAAAGATCTGGAACTGGGCTGCCACATTCAAGCTGATCTGCCCGATCGCGTTTTCGGTGACCCGATTCGTCTGCGGCAGATCGTCATCAACCTTGTGGGGAATGCCATCAAGTTCACCGACAAAGGTGAGGTGATGCTACACGTTGAGCGGCAAGGCCAAAGTGAGTCGATCCTCGATTTGCATTTCTTTGTGTCAGATACCGGAATTGGCATCCCGGACGAAAAGCAGCAAAGCATCTTTGAGGCATTCGAGCAGGTCGATAGCTCGACTACGCGCAAGTATGGTGGAACCGGATTGGGCCTCTCAATTTCTGCGGCACTGGTGAAGCTGATGGGCGGAACGATGTGGGTGGAAAGCAAGGTGAGACAGGGAAGCAAATTCCATTTCACAGTGGTGTTGGAATTGAAGAAATCAGAATCGGAAGCTCTCCCCAATAGGAGTCAAGAGTTCATCGATTTACCGATCCTGGTGGTTGATGACAACGCTTCGAATCGGCGAATCCTGAAAGAAGTTCTCACGAACTGGCACATGAAGCCGACACTGGCCAACAGCGGCGCTGAAGCACTCACAGCACTTGAGACGGAAAATCCCGCGAATAGCTTCGCCTTGGTGATACTCGACGTGCACATGCCTGACATGGACGGTTTTGCAGTAGCGGAGCAAATCAGGAATAGCCACAAGCACCAGGGAATCAAAGTCGTTCTATTGACTTCCGCGTCGAGGCCCAGCGATGTTGCGCGCTGTCGCGAGCTGGGAATATCCGTTTACCTCAGCAAACCGATCAAGCAGTCCGAACTGTTTGACGCAATCGTTACGGTGATGACCGAGCGCAGTCTGAAGCCTGAGCTATGCGAGAGCACATCAGCCTCCATCCGGCCTTCCGAGCGCTCGTTGCGCGTTCTGCTCGCGGAGGATAATCCAATAAACCAAACGTTGGCGACGAGGATCCTTGAAAGGCTTGGCCACAAGGTGCAGGTCGTCAACGATGGCAAGGAGGCGGTCGAACAGGCCCGAGCCCAGGACTTCGATCTCATATTCATGGACGTGCAGATGCCCGAGATGGATGGACTGGAGGCAACAAGGGCCATCCGTACTGTAGAAGCAGGCACCGGAAAGCATGTACCGATCGTCGCAATGACTGCGCACGCAATGAAAGGCGATAGGGAAACGTGTCTCAGCGCCGGTATGGACGGGTATCTTTCAAAGCCGATTCGAATTGACGAATTGAAGCAAGCAATCTTTGAGGTAGAGAAAAAACGAGATACGGGACAATCTCCCGAGCGGAACTCGTTTCAGGCAATTGGCGAACTCGAATTGCTTCTCGACTCGGTCATGGGAGATCGAACTCTCCTCGTAGAAATGGCCGAGCTGTGGCTTGCAGATAGCGAAAAGCAAGAAACGCAGATCCGAGAAGGCCTTGATTCGGGCGACGCAATGATGGTCCAGAGGGCGGCTCATGCGCTCAAGGGCTCCGTTGGAACATTTCAGGCCTGTGCTGCTCAGGAAGCCGCCAAGCAATTGGAAATGTCCGCGAAAAGTGCCGACCTGGTCAAAGCGAGAAAGGCGTTCGCAAAGCTTTCGACCCAAATTGATCTGCTCAGGCAAGATCTTCGTCGGCTCGCACGGGCGCCCTGAAGCTGCTTTCCAAGTTCGGGTAGCGGCTGGCCCGTGGGCCGCAGAATGATGTGTTAGGTATCTCCCATTGTAAGGTTTGTCGGCTACCCTTCCACAACCACCAAGCACCCAGCTCAGGGATTCGGCTCGATGCCAATGCGATCATTGACGGCTGATCGAATCCGCTGTTTGCAGCCAAGGTAGCGCTCCGTCGTTTGAACCGAAACGTGCCCCAAAAGGAATTGGATCTGCTCCAACTCACCTCCCGAAGAATGGCAGAGCCGAGCACAGGTCCGTCGCAGATCGTGCGGCGACAATTTCGACACGCCGATGCGCTTGGCGGATTCCTTCACAATGTGCCAAACCGCCTTCACGGTCATGCCGTCTCCCCATGTCCTTCCAACTTTGTTGACTCGGCGGAACAGCTTTCCTCGATCAATTCCGGCTGCGGCGAGCTAATCGTCCAGTTCGGTTCTCACCCAATCGGGAACCGGAACCGTTCGAACGTGGCCTCCCTTGCCCACCAGGTCAACAATCGCCCAATGCTCTTCGCGCTGCTGAAGATGCTCCAATCTCAACGCCACGGCTTCATGCCGCCTCAAGCCGCACGCGAGTAACAAGGCGAGCAATGCTCGGTCGCGTTTTCCTTTCAGTCGTTGATGATCGGGTGCCTGCCAAAGTGCTTGGCCCTGCTCAGCAGTCAGCCAATTGCCGAGGCGCACTCCCAACTTCTTCACGCCTTTAACGCGGCGAATACCAGCCGCCAAATCGGCGCTGAGGAGCCCGCAGTCGGCGGCTTCGTATGCAAGCCGGCGCACGGCACCGAGACGTAGGTTGACGGTGCCAGGTGCAAGTTGACGGGATTCGAGATGAGCCCGATAGCGCAGCACCACAATTCTGTTGAGAGCCAAGCGAGGTTCCGAACAATACCAGTCAACGAATTCATCGATGGCGTGACGATAACCCCGTTGGGCGTCCAGGCTGGTGAGGCTATTCAAGACTGCGGCTTTGGCATGCTCGAGGTCCGGTAGGCGTAGGACAGATTTCGTGGTGGTGCGTTTTCTTCGTGAGTACGATTTCCGCTTCATGACCGATGGCCTCCATGCCACCGATCAATGATCGGGTGTTGTCGCGGCGGTACGGTCAGAGTTGCCCGTGATCCGGGCGCGATACCCGCCGCGCGGGCTGACCTAACGATGAAGACGCGCTGGGTAAGCTCTTCAGAAACGCAATCAGCGCTTCCTTGATCTTCGATAGTCGTCCTGAGTGCGACGAGGGTCGAACCAGTCTTCCAGCGTGGCGCAGGAGCCACCGTACCCGAACATGCTGCGGTACTACACACCTTGAGCGACTACACCTTTGTAATAGCCTGTAGCCGAAACAGCGATAAGAGAATGCATGCGCCTTACCTGGAAAGCTGAGACCAAAGCAGAGCAAGAGAACCTGACTCAGCGTCGCGACGATGCTGAGCCGCCTGCAGCATCGCCCTGGTGTAACCCACGTTGTAGACGTAGCCCGCGTACGCGCCGCCGCCGGGATATCCGGATTTGAAGTCCGGCAACTCACGATCCGCGTCGAGGGCGCGCGGATGTTCCGGGAAGATAAGCCGCGGATATTTCTGCCTGACCAGTTCTTGCATCACCGCGAACATGTTGATCTCGCCCTCGTCGAGGAATGTCTCAGTGTACTTCTCGTTTGGCACTTGTACGCGAACATTGCGGAAGTGCACGTGGTTAATCCGGTCCCGCGTTCCGAAATAGCGGCAAACCTCCACCGGATCGTCGCCCATTTCCCGGGTCACACCGCAATCAAACGTAATCCCGTTCGACTTGCTCGGGACGATCTCGATGAGGCGCTTCCAGCCCTCGACAGATCCCATGATCTGCTGTGATCCGCGGCTGATGGGCACCGGAGGAT
>Ga0075434_100002106_pt1 | contig 17308 bp, 15 predicted proteins | sample RhiMethybrSRZTD3_FD_75298 | JGI IMG/M metagenome (GOLD analysis project Ga0075434, IMG submission 75298) | Populus rhizosphere microbial communities from Tennessee, USA - Rhizosphere MetaG P. TD hybrid SRZTD3 | ecosystem: Host-associated > Plants > Roots > Rhizosphere > Soil | place: USA... | reverse complement strand
ATTTCCTATATTGTTATGAGTGGGTTGGGGAGTCAAACAAGTGCGACAAGCGGGCGTGAGCAACAATTCGACAGTCGCCGCGGTCCTGGCAAAGGACCTCGCAGGGTTCGGCGCTCGCCGTTGTTTTGGCTTGCTCGGCACGGCCAATTTCAAGATTTCGCATGCGCTGGTCGAAGCCGGCGTTGAACTCATTTCGGCGCGTCACGAAGGCAATGCCGCCAGCATGGCGGATGCCTATGCCAAAGCGACCGGAGAGCTCACCCTTGTCAGCGTCCACTCGGGCCCCGGGCTCACCAATGCAATCACCGGAATAGGGGAGGCGGCGAAAAGCCGAACACCGCTTCTGGTTCTCGCCGGAGATGTACCCACCGGCAATATCAAATCGAATTTCTACATGGACCAGACAGAACTGGTGCGCTCGGTCGGGGCAGTCTCCGAACGGATTTATACGCCGCAATCCGCCCGCGGCGACCTGCTGCGCGCGGTGACGTGCGCCATGCACGACCGCCAGACCGTTGTGCTGAGCTTGCCGCTCGATGTGCAGGACGCAAAAATCGATGCGACCAACACGCAACTTGAATTGGGTCCAGTGCCGGAGCGGCTGCAGCCCAATCCTGAAGATATCCGAGCGCTTGCCGATGCAATTGCGAGGGCAAAGCGACCGCTTGTTCTGGCGGGTCGCGGTGCAGTCCTCTCCGACGCCGAAGAGTCCCTCACGGCGTTGGCCAAAAGGATTGGAGCGCTGCTCGCAACGTCTGTTTGCGGCCAAGGCCTGTTTGCAGACAATCCATGGTCGCTTGGCATCAGCGGCGGGTTTTCATCTCCGATCGCGGATGAACTGATCTCCGAAAGCGATCTGATCCTCGGCTTTGGCGTGAGCTTCACGCAATGGACGACCAAGAAGGGCAAGCTGATTGGGCCGGACGCAAAGGTCGCACAAGTTGATATCGAGGCACCAAAGTTGGGTTATCAGATGCCGGTGCAATACGCCGTTCTTGGTGATGCCAGGACGACCGCTGAGGCGGTGTTGGCGGAACTCGACGCTCGTGGTTCCTCGAACGGAAAATCAGGCCGCCGCAACACGGTCACGCGCGAGCGGATCCGTTCCGGCGACAACCATCATAGTCCGTATTTGGATCAATCGAGCGAACGCTACATCGACCCTCGCACGCTCAGCAAGGCGGTGGACGATATTCTGCCGAAAGATCGGGTGGTCGCTTCCGATTCCGGACATTTCTGCGGATGGGTCCCGCGCTACCTGCGCGTGCCCAGTCCGAAAGCATCATGTCTCAGCCATTCATTTCAATCGGTCGGTCTTGGCCTGGCATCCGCGATCGGTCTTGCCGTCGCCAATCCCGGCAAGCTCGCTGTGCTGGGTGCGGGCGATGGCGGGTTCCTGATGTCGATGGCAGATCTTGAAACGGCGGTTCGTCTCAAACTTCGGATGTGCATTCTCATCTATAACGACAGTTCATACGCCGCCGAAGTGCATTTCTTTCGGCGCCAGGGTTACTCGATCGAGATCGTGCAATTCCCCGAAACGGATTTCGCCACGATCGCCAGGGGATACGGTGCACGCGCAACGACTGTCCGGACCATTACCGATCTGGAGCCGGTACGGGCGTGGGTCAATGAAGGCGCACCCGGCGTTTTCCTGATCGATGCCAAAATCAATCCGGATCTGGAAGCCGATTGGCACGCCGAGCATTTTCCATAAGCGCGCTCAGATCTGAAGATAGCATTGGCGGATGGTGGGATCGGCCGCGAGCGCAGCCGAAGTGCCGCTCCAGACCACATGGCCTTTTTCGATCACGACATGTCGATCTGCAAAGCGCAGCAATGCTTCGAGGTGCTTGTCAACGATCAGGATAGCCTGACCTTCCTGCTTGAGAAGCGCCAGACATTGCCAGATTTCGGAGCGGGTCTTGGGAGCCAGGCCTTCGGTCGCCTCATCAAGGATCAACAGTTTCGGATTGGTCATGAGAGCCCGGCCGATCGCCAGCATTTGCTGCTCGCCGCCTGAAAGCTCATTTCCCATATGGCCGCGCCGTTCGGCCAGTGGGGGGAAAAAGCTGTAGACGCGGTCCAGGGTCCAGCGGGCGGCGGCAGACCGCGACGCAGCGGTCGCGATGAGATTTTCCTCGACTGTCAATGTTGGAAAAACCTGGCGCCCTTCGGGGACAAGGCCGATTCCTGCCTGCGCAATTTGAAACGGCGGCAGCCCGACAAGCGACAGCCCGTCAAAAATGGCTGTGCCTCCCTCCGGCGGCAACAATCCCATGAGCGCAAGTATTGTTGTTGTCTTGCCCATTCCATTTCGCCCGATCAACGTGACAACCTCGCCGGGGCCGACAGAAAAGCTGATGTCGAACAAGACCTGCGCCGGTCCGTAGGATGCTGCGAGCCGCTCGACCGACAACATGGCTATTCCATTTCCTCGCCAAGATATGCGGCGACAACCTTGGGGTCTGTCCGCACCGCGTGAGGCGTTCCACTGGCCAGGATGCGCCCGTAGGTCATAACCGAAATACGGTCGGCGAGCGCGAACACTGCGTTCATGTCGTGCTCCACCAGCAGCATGGAAAAGCGTCCTTTCAGCTGCCGCAGCACATCGATCAGACGCGCACTTTCTTCGTGTCCGGTGCCGGCCATCGGCTCATCGAGAAGCAGCAGCTTCGGCTGCATGGCGAGCGCAATCGCGAGCTCGAGGGCGCGCTTCTCGCCGTGCGAAAGATGCTCAGCGAGCGTGTGTTCGCGTCCAGCAAGCCCAACTTCTGCAAGCGCGGCAGTCGCTTCGTCGTTGACAGATTGCTCGCGATCCGCCCTTACAAAAAAACGATAGCTTGTTCCGATGCGTGCCTGCACGGCCAAGGCAACATTCTCCAGCGCGGAGAATCGAGGCAGCACCGAAGTAATTTGAAACGATCGCGCCAGGCCAAGCTCGGCACGTTTGTTTGCCGGCAACACGGTAATATCAGCGCCGTTGAAGCGAATGGTGCCGGCCGCGGGGGCGATCAGCCCGGAAATCTGGTTGATCAGCGTCGTCTTGCCGGCGCCGTTCGGTCCGATAACGGCGTGCAATTCTCCTGGCCCAATCTCGAGCGTTACGCCGTCCGTGACGACCAGTCCGCCGAAATTCTTGCGCAGATCCGTAACCTCAAGCACGGGGTCAACCACGGCCCAGCCTTCCACGCATGGCGCCGGCAAGACCCAGCAATCCGCCGCGCGCAAACAGAACGACGAGCACCAGCAGCGGACCGAAGATGAGTTTCCACTGCTCGGTGATGCCGCCCAATATTTCTTCGATGAGAAGATAACCCGCAGCGCCGACGATCGCACCGTGCAGGCTGCCAATCCCGCCGAACAAGACCATGATGATCAGTTCGCCCGAACGTTGCCACGACATATACGCCGGGCTGACGAATTCCGTCGCATTTGCAAGCAGGAATCCGGCAAGGCCGCCAATGGCGCCGGCGATCACGTACCCGACGCGCTGAAACCGAAAGACGTCAAAGCCCAGCGTTGCCATTCGCGTCGGGTTCTCGCGCGCGCCGCGAAAGACCCGCCCGAAGCGCGAATAGACGATGGCGCGGAACATGAGATAGGCAATGAACAGGCAGAGGAGGACGAAGTAGTAGAGCGTTCTGTCGTTCTGCAGGAACGGAAAGCCAAGCAATGTGCTCCGCAGCCTGATTGTCAGGCCGTCGTCGCCGCCGTAAGGCGCGAGCGAGCCGGCAATGAAATAGGCCATTTGCCCAAAGGCCAGCGTGATCATGATGAAGTACACGCTTTTCGTGCGCAGGCACACGGTCCCGGTGAGGTACGCGAAGATCGCGCTGGCCAGCAGCGCGGTCGGCAGCGAAACAAGCATGTCCGTGATGCCATGCGCGCCCAGAATGCCGACTGCGTAGGCGCCGATGCCGACAAAGGCGGCGTGCCCAAAAGATACAAGCCCGCCGTAGCCGCAAATGAAATCGAGTGCCATTGCGGCGATCGCGAACACCATCACGCGGGTGAAGAGCCCGAGCAGGTAACTTTCCGGCCCGAGCGTGGCGGCAGCAGGAATGAGTGCCAGGACGAGAAATATCATCGCCGGCAGAAGGCCTGATCGGTCGGGCCGCCGCGCAGGCACCGTGCTGGAAGCGGCAAGTGTCTGGGCCATCAGCGTCCCCTGGCGGGAAACAGGCCGGCGGGACGGAAATACAGAACGAGCGCCATCAGGACGTAGATGAGCATCGATGCAATCGCCGGGCCGACTGTGCGGGCAGGCGAGGGAGGCATCACCAGGCGCAGAATATCGACGGCAAACGAGCGCCCGAGCGTATCGACGAGGCCGATGAGGAGTGCCGCAAGGAATGCCCCGCGCATCGAGCCAATACCGCCAATGACCATAACGACGAAAGCCAGGATCAGCACGGTATCACCCATGCCGGGCTCGACCGACAGGATTGGTGCGATCATTGCGCCGGCGAAGGCGGCGAGCATCGTGCCGAACCCGAACACGACCATGAAGAGCCGGCGAATGTCGACCCCGAGCGCGGATACCATCCGCGCATTCGTCGCGCCCGCGCGAACCAACATCCCCACGCGGGTGCGGCTGACAAGCACATAAAGCAGCACGGCGACGACCAGCCCCGAGGCGATAATCACCAGCCGCCATACCGGGTAGAGAAGGCCGGGCATCAGCACGATCGAACCGCTGAAGATTTCCGGGATGGGAAGCGTTAGCGGCGCGGCTCCCCAGACCGTTTTCACTGCCTGATTGAGAAAGATGATGATGCCGAAGGTTGCGATCACCTGTTCGAGATGATCCCGGTCGTAGAGATGCCGAAAGACCACGAATTCGAGCAACAAACCAAAGAGGAGAGCAGCTGCGAGCGCCAGCACCAGGGCGATGAGAAAATTTCCGGTGAGCGCGTAGAAAGCAACCGCGAGATACGCGCCAAGCATATATTGGACGCCATGCGCGAGGTTGATGAAATCCATCACCCCGAACACCAACGTAAGGCCGGCCGCGATCAGGAATAGCAGGACGCCAAACTGGAGCCCGTTCAGAACCTGGACGACGAAGAGGCCCGTGGACATTGCACCAGTCCGGCACCTTTTCTTATTTCATCGGGCAATCTTTGGCGTGCAGATCCGCGAAGTTCGTGAAAACCTTTTTGTCGATCTCGGTCTGGAACTTCCCATCGCTGCGTTTGGCAACTTTGACCAGATAGAAATCCTGGATCGGATAGTTGTTGGTGTTGAACTTGAAGCTGCCGCGCAACGATGTGAAATCCGCTTTTCGCAGAGCTGCCCGTAAAGCGTCCTTGTCGGTGACGTTTCCCTTGGTCAGCTTGAGCGCGCCGTCGATCAAAAGCACAGCGTCATAGGATTGGAAGGCGTAGGTCGCCGGGACCGCGCCGAATTCCTTCTCGTAGCCCGCGACAAACTTCTTGTTCTGCGGATTGTCCAAATTAGGCGCCCAGTTGGCGCCGCCGAAAAAACCAACCGCGGCATCCTGCTGCGCGGGCAGCGTCGACTCATCGACCGTGAACGCAGACAGGAACACGGTCTTGTCGGCAAGCCCGGCTTGGCGGAATTGCTTGACGAAATTGATGCCCATGCCACCGGGCAGGAACACATAGATCGCTCCGGGGCTGGCGGCGGCGATCTTCGCCAACTCGGCGGAATAATCGAGCTGGCCGAGCGGAACGTAGACCTCGTCCGCAATCTCGCCCTTGTAGAAGCTCTTAAACCCGGCGAGCGCATCGCGGCCTGCCTGGTAGTTCGGTGCAATCAGGAAGATTTTCTTAAGCCCCGCATCCTGTGCGTATTTTCCCGCCACGCCGAAGGCCTGGTCGTTCTGATAGGACGTGACGAAAAAGTTCGCGTTGCATTCCTTGCCGGCAAAATTGGAAGTGCCGGCGTTTGGGCTGATCAGGATCACGCCGGCGTCGGTCACCGGCTTGAAGATCGCCTGCAGAATATTTGAGAAGATCGGCCCGACCACGAAGTCGACCTTGTCGCGATCGATCAGAGCCTTTGCCTTAGACACAGCAACGTCGGGTTTGAGCTCGTCGTCCTGCACGATCACTTCCACCTCGCGGCCGCCAAGCTTGCCGCCGAGATCTTTTACCGCGAGCTGAACGCCGTTGCGCAGCTGCTGACCAAGCACGGCGGGCGGGCCGGATAATGTGGCGATAACGCCGATCTTCAGCTTTTCCTGCGCCTGAGCTTGCACGACAACGCTAAATAGCGCCGCTGCGGCAACGGTCACAAACAGCTTGCTCCTAGTCATCGCTTTGCCTCCAACCCTTCAATCGACTGACTATGCCCCCATGACGTGCCCGGCGCCACGCGGAAAGACTTTAATTCTGAAATATCGCGCCTGGGAAGCCTTGACAGCGGGAAGAGGCCTGCTGTCATGGTTGAACAAGGGCGCGCTGCATCAGCCGAAGCCTCGGCGGCGGCATTAAACCCGTGATCGGAGAAGACGAATGCAAACGCTGACCGCAGGCATCACCAAGGCCGGTACCGGCATCGAAGGCATTGTCTGGAATATTCTGGGACAGACTTACGTTCCGAAATCGTTGAGCGAAAGTTCGTTTTCCTGGCATGCGACGTTTCCCCCGGGGACATTTGTGCCGCCGCATATCCATCCAACGCAAGACGAGTTCATCTACCTTTTCGAGGGGCGTCTTGATCTGATGCTAGATGGCAAGGATGCCGCGGCGCAGCCGGGCGATCTGATCCGGATGCCGATGAATGTTCCGCACGGCATCTTCAACAAGTCCGATCAGACAGTGAAATGCTTTTTCTGGGTTTCGCCAAGCCGCAGGCTCTACGACCTGTTCTCGGCGATCCATTCGATGAAAGAACAGAAGCCGGAAGAGGTAGTCGCATTGTCGGCGCGTCACGAGGTCAACTTCCTGCCACCACCTGCGTGAAGCCAGCGCGTTTTTTCGCACACAACGGTTTGGCAATTACGCCGTCTTTGCCGGACGGTTGACCTGTTCGCGCGAAAAGCCCGCGGTCGAAGCGTAGCCGCGCACAATCGCCTTGCGCTGCTCGTAAGGCAAAACATCGTCGATGTTGCTGAATCCGTCCGGAGCAAGCTCTTCGACGACGTCAATGACCCCTTCCGGCCCGCCTTTGCGATTCATCTGCACGATCTGAGCGGTCATCGGCAGTCGTTCCTGCTCATAGGCCCAGAGCGCATGTGCGGGATGCTCGGCGGACAGGAGTTTGTCGGCAAGGCACCGTGCATCGAGGATTGCTTGCGAGGCGCCATTCGAGCCAACCGGGTACATCGGATGCGCAGCGTCGCCGAGCAAGGTGACGCGGCCATGCGACCAGCGCGGAAGCGGATCGCGATCGCACATGGGATATTCCCAGAACTCCGGCGTCGCTTCGATCAACGCCTTTCCGTCGACAAACGGGATATTGAAGCGTTGCACGTGCGGCATCAGATCCTCGAATTTGCCTGTGCGTGACCAGTCCTCCTTGCGGGGTGGCGCGCCACCGTCTCCAATCTTGACCAACACGGCCCAGTTGGTCAGCAGGCGATCCTCGCGCGCGCCGTTGCCGATCGGATAGATGACGAGTTTTCCCGCCATGCCACCGGCGATCACCATCGAGCGCCCGGTCAGGAATTTTGGCCAGTCGATCGCGCCACGCCACAGCATCGATCCGTTCCAGCGTGCCGGACCTTCGTTTGGATAGAGCGTTTCGCGAACAATGGAATGAATGCCGTCGGCGCCGATCAAAACGTCGCCACGTACCGTCGAGCGGTGTGTGCCGTCACGACCGAAGAAATAAGCGGTAACGCCGCCGTCGTCCTGCGTGAATGAACCCAGACGATGCCCGGTGCGAATTTTTGCTTCTCCGATGCGGTCACGCACTGCGTCATGGATCACGGCCTGCAGCCGTCCGCGATGGATTGAGAACTGGGGATACTCAAACCCGGCATCGGTGCCGCGCGGCTCGCGCCAGATCTCCTGGCCATCGCGATTCATGTAGAACAATTCGTGGGTGCGGATGCCGACGGCGTCCAGTCCCGGGAGCAACCCGACTTGGGCGAGTTCCTTGATGGCGTGGGGCAGGGTGTTGATGCCGACGCCAAGCTCGCGAATGGCATCCGCCTGCTCGAAAACCTCGCAATCGATGCCGCGGGCATGAAGCATGAGCGCGGCGGTGAGCCCGCCGATGCCGCCGCCAACGATGATCGCCTTCATGCTGTCGGACCCGAACGCCTCATTGTGCCAATGGCTTAAGTCTTTGCACCAGCAGGCTTCCTGCGCAACCGCCAAAAGCTTTAAATCTAAATATTTTATGTTTGTAATATCTGACGACTTGAGTCATGCTTGTGCCGACACCCAATAAAGGAGCCGGCGCATGCGTGCGGCAGTTCTAGGGGGCGGCCCGGGCGGCCTGAATTTTGCGATCACGCTGAAGTTGCGCGATCCATCGCACGACGTTGTCGTAATCGAGCGCAACAGACCGAACGACACATTTGGCTGGGGTGTCGTGCTCTCCGACGAAACGCTTGGCAATCTTCACACCAATGATCCGGTTTCGTCGAAGGCGATCCGCGACGCTTTTGTTTACTGGGACGACATCGCCGTTCACTACCGCGGCACCGTGATGCGCTCGGGAGGGCACGGATTCAGCGGCATTGGACGCAAGCGGCTGCTCAATATCTTGCAAGACCGTGCGCAATCATTGGGAGTGAAAATCGAATTTGAAACTGAGGCTGCTCCCCCTGACAGCTATGGAGATTTTGACATCGTCGTAGGCGCTGACGGCGTCAATTCACGCGTGCGCGCGGCCTATGCCGACGCATTCAAACCCGACATCGATGTGCGTGCCTGCAAATACATTTGGCTTGGGACACACCAGAAATTTGATGACGCTTTCACTTTCATATTCGAGCAAACCGAGCATGGCTGGATCTGGGTGCACGCTTATCAGTTCGATGCGGATACAGCGACCTTTATCGTCGAATGCTCCGAACAGACATGGTACCGGCTCGGCTTCGATCGTATGGGCATCGACGAGACGATTGCGCTCTGCGAGAAAATTTTTGCCCGATATCTTGGCGGCCATAAATTAATGTCGAATGCCCGCCACCTGCGCGGATCGGCGTGGCTTAACTTCAATCGCGTGCTGTGCGAACGCTGGAGCCATGAGAACGTGGTGCTGCTCGGCGATGCCGCAGCGACTGCGCATTTCTCGGTCGGTTCGGGTTCCAAGCTGGCGATGGAAAGCGCCATCGCGCTGGCAAACTATCTCGACAGTGAGTCAGACATCTCATCGGCATTTCGCCGCTACGAGGACGAGCGACGGCTCGAGGTGTTGCGACTTCAGAATTCCGCACGCAACTCGACCGAATGGTTCGAGGACGTCGAGCGCTACTTCGACCTTGATCCGGTGCAATTCAATTATTCGCTGCTGACACGGTCGCAGCGTATCAGTCATGAGAATCTCCGGCAGCGCGATCCCCAGTGGCTCTCCGGCGCGGAAAAATGGTTCGAGCAGAAAGCGACCGGGCGGTCGCCGAATGCCGCGCGGCCCCCGATGTTCGTGCCGTTTCGCGTGCGCGGGGTCGAGCTTGCCAACCGGGTTTGCGTTTCGCCGATGGCGCAATATCGCGCCGTGAACGGCACGCCGAACGAATGGCATTTCGTGCACTATGCCGAGCGCGCGAAGGGCGGCGCCGGGCTTGTCTTTACCGAAATGACCTGCGTGTCGCCTGAAGGACGCATTTCACCCGGCTGTACGGGGCTCTATTGGCCCGAGCATGAGACCGCCTGGAAGCGCATCGTCGATTTTGTCCACGTCGAAACGAATGCGAAGATTGCCATCCAGCTCGGGCACTCGGGCGCGAAGGGGTCGACCCAGCTGGGCTGGGAAGAAAGCGATGCACCGCTGACGGCGGGAAACTGGCCTGTGCTGGCGCCGTCGGCCGTCCCCTGGAGCCCGCAAAACCAGACGCCGCGTGAAATGTCTCGCGTCGACATGGACAGGATTCGCGACGAGTTCGTGCGCTCGGCAGAAATGGCTGCGCGCATCGGTTTCGACTGGCTCGAACTGCACTATGCGCACGGCTACCTGATGTCCTCTTTCATCACTCCTCTTACGAACCGGCGGAGGGATGAATATGGAGGGTCGCTTGAGAACCGCATGCGCTTTCCGCTCGAAGTGTTCCGCGCGGTGCGCAAGATATGGCCGGATGAAAAGCCTATTTCGGTGCGAATTTCCGCACACGACTGGGTTGGCCCGGACGGCATACGGCCGCAGGATGCGGTCGAGATTGCGCGAATCCTGACGGAGGCTGGTGTCGATCTCATCGACGTGTCGGCCGGGCAAACCTCGACGCGCGCTCGCCCGGTCTACGGCCGGATGTTCCAGACTCCGTTCTCCGACCGCATCCGCAACGAAGCTGGCGTCGCCACGCTCGCGGTTGGCAACATCTACGAGCCCGATCATGTGAACTCGATCCTGATGGCCGGCCGTGCCGATCTCGTGTGCCTTGCGCGCCCGCATCTTTCCGACCCGTACTGGACGCTGCATGCAGCGGCTGAACTTCGCTACGACGGCGTGAATTGGCCGAAACCCTATTTGGCGGGCCGCGATCAGCTTTATCGCCTCAGGTCGCGCAGTGAAGCGTTGACAGGAAAAGTCTGATGGGGGCGCTCGACAATCGCCACGCTTTGATCACGGGGGGAGGCACCGGAATTGGCGCGGCCATTGCGCGCGCGCTGGCGAAGGAAGGTGCTGCAGTTTCTTTGGCTGGCCGGCGTAAAGCTCCGCTGGACGACGTCGCTGCCAAACTTCCGAAAGCGACGGCAATTGTCGCCGATGTGACGAAGGAGTCCGACTGTGCGGCCATGGCCGAGACGGCGCGAGCGGCAAATGGACCGATCGATATCGTCATTGCCAATGCGGGGGCTGCGGCCAGCGCGCCAGTGGCAAAGCTGGACCTTGCTCACTGGCACAACATGATCGATGTCAATCTGACAGGTGCCTTCCTCACGGTGAAGGCGGCCCTTGCCGATGTCACGCGCAAGTCCGAAGGCCCGCGGCGGATCATCTTCATCGCTTCGACCGCCGGGCTGAAAGGCTATCCCTATGTGGCTGCCTATTGCGCAGCCAAACACGGGGTCGTTGGCCTCGCGCGAGCCCTCAGCCTCGAACTCGAGCCAACCGGCGTGACCGTCAACGCTGTGTGCCCCGGCTATACCGACACGCCGCTCCTCGACACTGCAGCGGGAAAAATTTCCGCCAAGAGCGGCCGTTCTTCGGAGGAGGCCCGCGCCATGCTGGCGAAAGACAACCCGTCCGGGCGGCTCATCAAGCCCGAGGAGGTGGCGCAGGCGGTGATCAGGCTGTGCTCGCCATCGGCGGCGTCGGTGAACGGACAGGCGATCGAAGTGACTGGAGGCCGACAATGAGTGTTGCCAACAAGCCCCGCGAGCGCACGGCCGCCGCGCGTCCTCCCAGCAAGCAGCGGCTGCGACTGTGGCTCAGGTTGCTGCGCTCCTCGCGCGCAATCGAAGCTCGGCTGCGCGAACGGCTGCGCACCAAATTCGCGATCACGCTTCCCCAGTTCGATGTCATGGCCACGCTCGCCCGCTACGAGAACGGCATCACCATGACAGAGCTGTCGCGACATTTGATGGTGTCAAACGGCAACGTCACAGGGATCATCGACAGGCTGGCTGCCGAGAAGCTGGTATTGCGGCAGGCGCCAGCGACGGACCGCCGGTCCTATATCGTTCGTCTCACGCCGAAAGGCGTCGCGCAGTTTTCGGCGATCGCGAAGGCCCATGAAGACTGGGTCGACGAGCTCCTGGTGGACATCGACGCAGCGGAAGCCGAATCGATCATTCAACAGCTCGACGGGCTTGTGAAAAGCGTCCGCAGCGGGGAGGCCCGGACATGAATATGAAAGATTTCAAGCCAGTTCATTTCAACTGGCGCGCCGAAGGCGACGTGGCGCTGATTTCGCTCAAGGGCAGCGAACGCAAGAACCCGATAACATTCGATTCCTACGCCGAATTGCGCGACACGTTCCGGAAGCTGGCAGCCGCCGATGACATCAAGGCGGTCGTCTTCGGTTCGAACGAGGGAAATTTCTGCTCGGGCGGCGATGTGCGAGACATCATCGGACCGCTGCTCGACCGTGATATGAAGGGGCTGCTCGAGTTCACGCGCATGACGGGCGATCTCGTGAAGGCCATGCGTGCTTGTCCGCAGCCGGTCGTCGCAGCGGTTGACGGCGTCTGTGTGGGCGCCGGCGCGATGATCGCGCTGTTCTGCGACATACGGCTGGGCGCGCCGCAGGCGAAAACCGCATTCCTTTTCACGCGCGTCGGCCTTGCGGGCTGCGACATGGGCGCGTGCGCGATGCTGCCGCGGGTCATCGGGCAGGGCCGCGCTTCGGAACTCTTGTTCACCGGCCGCACAATGAACGCGGAGGAGGGGGCACAATGGGGCTTCTTCAACAGGCTGGTTGCTTCCGACAAGCTTCAGGAAGAAGCGCTCGCCCTTGCACAGAAAATCGCGCAGGGGCCGACCTTTGCGCACATGATGACCAAAACAATGCTCGGCCAGGAATGGTCCATGTCCCTCGAGCAGGCGATTGAAGCGGAGGCGCAGGCGCAAGCGATTTGCATGCAGACCGGAGATTTCCGACGTGCCTACGAGGCTTTCATCGCAAAAGGTAGTCCACGCTTTGCCGGAAACTGACCGATGACGGACAGGAGCTTTTTGAAATGGCCGTTTCTCGAACCCCGCCATCGCGAACTGGCGGAACGGCTGGAAGCGTGGGCAGCCGCCAATTTCGCCGAAACCGATCATCATGGCGATGTTGACGAAGCGTGCCGCAGGCTCGTGAGCGTTCTCGGTCGGGATGGGTGGCTGAAATTCAGCGCGCCGGGCGACGGCGAGAACGAACGCATCGATGTGCGCACGCTGGCGCTGATCCGCGAGACACTTGCGCGCCATTCTGGCCTCGCCGATTTCGCCTTCGCCATGCAGGGACTGGGAGCCGGGCCGATTTCACTGTTTGGAAGTCTTGAACAGCGCAACGCATGGCTGCCGAGAACGCGTACAGGCAAGGCAATCGCCGCCTTCGCGCTGTCGGAGCCGGAGTCCGGCTCGGACGTCGCCAATATCGCCACTGCAGCCCGCCGGGACGGAAATGGCTTCGTCCTCGACGGCGAAAAGACCTGGATTTCCAACGGGGGCATTGCCGATTTCTATGTTGTGTTTGCGCGAACCGGGGAAGCACCGGGAGCGCGGGGGCTGTCCGCTTTCATCGTTGAAGCTGACAATCCCGGCATAAGGATCGCCGAACGGCTGCACGTTATGGCGCCACATCCGCTGGCGCGGTTGCGCTTCGAGAGATGCCGCGTGACACCTTCTGCGCTTATCGGCGACGCAGGCGACGGCTTCAAGATCGCCATGACGACGCTTGACGTCTTTCGCACGACCGTGGGCGCGGCTGCGCTCGGCTTCGCCCGCCGCGCCTTGGACGAGACGCTCCGGCGTGCTGCGGGCCGCCATTTGTTCGGTGCGCCCCTTGCCGACCTGCAGATGGTGCAGGGGCATATCGCCGACATGGCGCTTGAGATCGACGCCGCAGCGCTGCTGGTTTATCGCGCCGCCTGGACCAAGGACATGGGAGCCGCGCGGGTCACCCGCGAGGCTGCGATGGCCAAGCTGTTCGCGACCGAAGCCGCACAACGCGTAATTGACGCTGCGGTTCAGATCCACGGCGGGGAAGGCGTGCGATCCGGCCATCCGGTCGAAAACCTTTACCGAGAGATCAGGGCCCTGCGCATTTACGAAGGAGCCTCCGACGTCCAGAAAGTCGTAATCGCGCGATCCGTTCTCTCTACCGTGGAGCATTGACATGGCCCCGGCAAAAGCCTCTCCGCTTGGTCCCTCTGCGCATGTCGACACGTTTACGCGCGATAACCTCCCGCCGCTTAACCAATGGCCCGATTTGCTGCTTGATCGGCCCGAATTCCAATATCCCGAACGACTTAATGCAGCGGTTGAACTGACTGATCGTTTGGTTGAACAAGGTTTCGGCGACCGCGTGGCATTGATCGGAAACGGCCGCCGGCGGACCTACAAAGAGCTAACAGATTGGTCGAACCGGGTCGCTCATGCCTTGGTTGAGAATTATGGCGTAAAGCCAGGCAACCGCATCCTGATCCGCTCGGGGAATAATCCCGCCCTTGTCGCGGCCTGGCTGGCGGCGACCAAGGCCGGCGCCGTCGTCATCAATACAATGCCGATGCTGCGGGCCGGCGAGCTCGCCAAGATCGTCGACAAGGCGCAAATCAATCTCGCGCTGACCGATACGCGCATCGCCGACGAATTAATCGCCTGCGCCAAGGACAGCCGCTTCCTCAAGCAGGTTGTTGGCTTCGACGGAACGTCGAACCACGATGCGGAGCTCGATCGCGTCGCCCTCGACAAGCCGGTGAAGTTTGATGCGGTGCAGACCGGGCGGGACGACGTGGCACTGCTTGGCTTTACGTCGGGCACGACGGGCGAGCCAAAGGCGACAATGCATTTCCATCGCGACCTGCTGATCATTGCCGATGGCTATGCACGTGAAGTTCTTAAAGTAACGCCTGAAGACGTCTTTGTCGGCTCCCCGCCGCTCGCGTTCACGTTCGGTCTGGGCGGGCTGGCGATTTTTCCCTTGCGATTCGGAGCAACCGCAACGCTGCTGGAAAACGCATCACCCGCCAACATGATCCAGATCATCGAGACGTATAAGGCGACGATCTGCTTTACCGCGCCGACCGCGTATCGGGCGATGCTGGGGGCGATGGAGCAGGGCGCCGATTTGTCTTCGCTGCGTATCGCCGTCTCGGCCGGCGAGACCTTGCCCCCGCCAGTCTTCGAGGATTGGCGGCGCAAGACAGGCAAACCGATCCTTGACGGGATCGGCACCACGGAACTGCTGCACATTTTCATTTCCAACCGCCTCGAAGACGCCCGGCCGGGTATCACAGGGCGCCCGATTACAGGCTACGAGGCTAAGGTGGTCGACAAGGACATGAACGCCGTTAAGCCGGGAACCGTTGGCCGGCTCGCGGTGCGCGGCCCGACCGGCTGCCGCTATCTCGCCGATCAACGGCAGACATCTTATGTCTCCGATGGCTGGAATTTGACCGGCGATGCCTACATTCAGGACGAAGAAGGTCGCTTCCATTTCGCTGCGAGAGCCGACGATATGATCGTTTCGGCCGGTTACAATATTGCTGGCCCCGAAGTCGAGGCAGCGTTGCTGTCGCATGCCGATGTTGGGGAGTGCGCGGTCATCGGCGTGCCCGACATCGAGCGCGGCCAGATCGTAACCGCCTACGTCGTTCTCAAGGCTGGCGTCGATCGCGATGCAGCCTGCGTCAAGAGGTTGCAAGATCATGTGAAGGCCGTCATCGCCCCATACAAATATCCGCGAGCCGTCAAGTTCGTTGACGCCTTGCCGAAGACCCAGACCGGAAAAATCCAAAGATTCAAATTGCGACAGCAAAGCCAGCCATGAGCAAGAACACATTCGAATTTCTTCAGCCAAAGAATTGGTTGCCGCCCAAAGGCTACTCCAACGGCGTCGCCGCCGAAGGACGCCAGGTCTTTGTCGCCGGCCAGATCGGCTGGAGCGAGCGCGGCGAACTCGTCAGTGATGACTTTGTCGCCCAGGTCGAACGCGCCCTTGCAAATATTGTGCAGGTGTTGGCCGAAGCGAGGGGAGAGCCTCGTCATCTGACCCGCCTGACCTGGTTCGTTACCGAAAAGTCTGCCTATGTTGCACGGCAAAAGGAAATTGGCGAAGCCTATCGCCGGGTCATCGGCCGCCATTTTCCAGCAATGAGCCTGATAGTCGTCGCCGGCCTGCTGGAGCCGGGGGCCAAGGTTGAAATCGAGGCAACGGCCGTCATTCCGGCTGAATGAACTTTCCAAACTGAAATCATAGCTTCGCCCGGCATACAGAATGACCTTTGCCGGACAGTTCCGTCGTTGACATTCCAAATCCCACTCCAAATACTATCGTCAAGAACAGGCAAAATCAGCCGCTAAGCCTGGTATTCCCGGGAGGAATGTAATGACGACCTCGCGCAGAACGCTTCTGAAAAATTCCGCCGCCGCTGTCGCCACCCTAAGCCTCGATTGGCGATACGCCCAGGCCCAGGCGGAAACGGTGCGCATCGGCGTCATCTTCGATCACTCCGGCCCGTTCGCGGCTGGAGGCTCGGTCGCCTGCGCGGTAGGCACGCAGATCGCGATCGATCTGTGCAACGAGCGCGGCGGAGTCGGCGGCAAGTACAAGGTCGTGCCGGTCAATGCGGACTCGCAAAGCAAGGCCGATGTCGCGATCAACGAAGTCGAGCGTCTGATCAGCCAGGAAAAGATCGACATCATCGACGGCGTCTATGCCAGCGCGCACGCGGTGCCACTCGCAGCCAAAGTCGAACAGCAGAAGAAGATTCTCTGGATTACCACCGCGGTCTCGACCGCCGTGTTCAAGGACAAGAACCTGAAATACGTGTTCCGCGCGCAGATCCACTCCGACCAATATGGCCAGGCTTTCGCGGGTTTCCTCACTGAGAACGCCAAGGCAAAGCTCGGCGTGGATCCCAAGGACGTGAAGGTCGCGCTCATCCACGAAGACGGCCCCTATGGCGTCGGCGTCGCCACCGCCGACGAGCACTACTCCAAGGAGGCCGGCCTGCAGATCGTGCTGCGCGAAGGCTATTCGGCCTCGGCGCCCGACCTCTCGGCGCTGGTCACCAAGCTCAAGCGCGCCAATGCCGACGTCATATCGCATGCCGGATACAATCCCGACATCACCTTGTTCCTGCGCCAGGCGCGCGAAAGCGGGCTGCGCTTCAAGATGCTGGTTGGTGCCGGCGCCGGCTACAGCCAACTCGACAAGCTGCGCGCCACCTTCGGCAAGGACATCGACAATTTCTGCGACATCGATCCGGTGCCGGCGCAACTGCTCGATCCCACAAAGCTCGCGCCCGGTGTGGGCGACCTGACCAAGATCATGGTCGAACGCTATAAGGCCAAGACCAACGCTACCGACGTGCCGCCTCATTGCTCCATGGGCTTCAACCAGACCTGGATCCTGCTCAATAATGTGCTGCCGGTCGCCAAAGAAAAATACGGCGGCTTCGACCCCGAGGCGGTGCGCAAGGCCGCGCTCGACGTCGATATTGCGCCGGGCGGAACAATCCAGGGCTATGGCGTGAAGTTCTTTCCACCTGGTACCCAGATGTCCGGCCAGAACGAGCGC